>Ga0207951_100006_pt1 | contig 303440 bp, 276 predicted proteins | sample Subbio12Aug_8Bad_FD_184830 | JGI IMG/M metagenome (GOLD analysis project Ga0207951, IMG submission 184830) | Serpentinite rock and fluid subsurface biosphere microbial communities from McLaughlin Reserve, California, USA - CR12Aug_8Bad (SPAdes) | ecosystem: Environmental > Terrestrial > Deep... | reverse complement strand
CTAACGATTTGGCGCTTAACTCGCGCGGCTTGCCTTTACAGGATACGCCAATCTCCTGCGCGTCGAGTTGAAGCGCTGGTTAGCGGCGTGGCCGCGACAACGTAAAGCGGGCGGTGACGCTCTGCGCGCCGGGCGCTTCCGCATCGCCCGTATCCCGCCTTCGCGCTGAGCGGCACCCGGGCGCGTGCAAACCGAGCCTCACTCAGTAAAGCGGCTAGCGGCGAGGAGCAACGCCCCTGCGCTCCCCGCTGTTCGACCCTGCGTACGTGCGAGCCTGTCAGCCCGCCTCACGGTCCCCGGCCGTCGCGCTAACGATGTAGCGCATCAGCGGCGGCCGATAAGCCTGCATTCACTCTAGCGGTTCACGCCGTCCGCTGGATGCGCTTGTTGGACAGCGGCTAGTCAGCGCCGTCCATGTAGAACACCGCCTGGCCCACGCCAACCAGCATGCCCACGTCATCGAAGAAGAAGTACGTGTACAGCCCGTCCTGCTCGTAGAGGATCGATGCGTGGTAGACATCATCGGGGTCGAGTTCAGGCCGGTCGTGCATCATGCTGGGCGTGCTTTCGGGCAGAGCCTCGTCGACCTCACGGATGTCGGTCCCGTTCAGAGTGAAGCCGTGGATCGTGGGCGTCGCGACCGTCGTTCCTGACTCCAGCTGCGGACTCGCGCGAAGTTCAATGTAGGACACGCCCGCGGTGCTGTCGGTGGAGTCGGGGCTGTAGTCGCCCGCGAGGGCGCGAAACCGCGTGCCGTCAGGACGGTCCCACACCAACCACTGGCCCCAGGGGCTGGGGTCGTCCGCCGAAGGGCGCTCTATCGAGCTTGGATCGCCCATGTCCGCCTCGAGTGTGGCGACATCGAGCGGCAGCTCATATCCCTCAAGCGGTTCGGCTGTGGGCGCGACGGCGGGCGTCAGCGCGGGCTCGGCCGGATCACTGCTCGTCCGTTGCGCTGAACCCGGCACGCAGCCCGAGGCCAAGATGATCGCCGAGAGCAGTCCGACCGCAATAAGCTTCGAGGCTCTCACCCGTGTCCCCCGTCTGTCCAACGTCTTGGCGCTTCACCAGCGGCGCGCCGGCTAGCGCTTGCCACCCGAGTCTAACGCACGCAGCGCGCCGTCTGTGTGGAAGCGCTTGTTAGACCTCAGATCAGTTGACATTTCGACTGGCAAACTTGCCATGCATACTACCTTGACAGACACAGTAGTATGCATCATGTTGTTGTCGAAAGGAGGTGCGGATGTGGGCGACACACCGATCAGCAGCGACCTCATCAGAGGACACATCGACACCATCGTACTTGGCCTACTGAGCGCCGAGGACCGCTATGGCTACGACATCTGCAGGCAGGTCGCGCTCTTGTCCGACAACGAGTACGAACTCAAGGAGCCGACCCTGTACTCAGCCGCGCGCCGCCTCGAAGGACAGGGGCTCATCCGCTCCTACTGGGGCGAAGAGTCCCAGGGCGGTCGTCGCAAGTACTACGCAATCACAGCTGATGGCAGGCAAGCATACGAGCGCAACCTGACCGACTGGAAGCGTGCACGCCGACTAATCGACCGCCTTGTCTCCGGTGAAGCCGAGAAGGAGTGACCATGGAAGCAATCAAGTACTACGTGCAGGGCGCCTTTCAGGGCGTGAAGGTGACACCCGAGGTGCTTGAGCAGCAGGAGGAACTCATCGCCGACCTGACGGCAAAGGTGGGCGATCTCGTTGCACAGGGCAAGTCCGAGGATGAGGCGCTCGGAGTCGCGATTGCATCGGTGGGCGACTTGTCTGTGCTCGTCTCGGAGTTCGAGCCTGTCGAGGAGCTTGCTGACAAGATTCCTACGGCCTCTGTATACACCGCGCGCCTGGATCTGCACGTCATAGCAATCAGTGCGAGCATCGGCGCCGCTGTGATGATCGCCAGCACTGCTCTGGGAGCTTGGACCGACCTGGTTCATCCGGGTGCCGGGTTCTCGCTGCTCGCCGTGCTCGCCGCGGGCATCTTGTGGCTCCGCGGGGCGTACCTGCGCTACCGGGAATCACCGGATGCTGTCGAGGCTCGCGACCTCGTCTACAAGGCCCGCTTTCGCAAGGCACTGCTCGTATGGGCGGGTCTCGCGTTTGGTTCTATCCTGCTCAACGCTCTGACGGGAACCGATTTCTGGTGCTGGCCTTTCTGGGTCGCCGGCGGCACGTGGGCACTCACAGTCAAGGTTGAAGAGCGCTTGGCCAGGCGCGCGGAGTTCATCGCGCCGATTCCGGTACCCGAGGACGCGTGAGGGACCCGCAAGAATCCTGCTGGACAATTCTGTAGGTCTAACGTCTCGGCGCTTCAGCTGAAGCGCCGCCCCTCGATGCCTTGCCACCCGAGCATACCGCACACGGGCGGCGCTTTCTGCTGGAAGCGCTTGTTAGCCGTGCCCCAACAAGGAAGCGGGGGGCGCCCGACGGCACCCCCCGCTCAAGTCCGTACTGCACAGAAACGAATCTACTGGGACAGGCTGATGATACCCTTCTCCATCCCGAAAGCGCCGGTCTGGACCTGAAGCTGCAGGTCGGTGACACCCTCCGGGATTGCGAAGAGAACCTTGCCCTGCTTCTCGAGTTTCGGGTTGATCTTCTCAAGGAAGAAGTTGTCGTTGGTGTCGAGGTACATGAGTCCATCGCTGTCGGTCTCGTACACCGTCCCGTCGCTTTCGAGCAACTTGAAGAACGAAGAGTCGATGGTGACCGTCTCTTTCGACTCGTTCTTCACGGTGACCGTCACAACCATCCAGTTGCCGGTCTTGTTACCGAGCGGGCTCTTCAGCTCGGTCGTCATGACAGCATCGTTAACGGTGAAGACGAGGTCTCCGACCTTAAGTGCATCACCGATCTTGGCTACCTGCTCCGCCGGCTCCTCCGGTTCAGCAGCCTCTGCCTCCGGGGCCTCACCAGACGCGGGCTCGGTCGCAGCAGGCTCATTCTGGGGCGACTCTGCAGTGTTCGTGTCGTCGCCTCCGCCGCTTGAAGCCGCAGCGATTACGACGAGAACTACTATGGCCCAGAACCACCACTTCTTGTAGAACGGCTTCTTGGTCTTGCCTACGGTCTCTTCAGCCACGACGCCTCCTTCGCTAAGCACCGGATAGGTGTGGTTGCCCCTCGATTGTTGACTATAAGTCAACATGTGGAATGGTAGCGAACTTGCGGTGTGACGCATAGTCCGTAGACCCATGGTCAACAGGGACCTTCACTTCAAGCATGGAGAAGCCCACGCCGGACCCATGCTGCGCGGCCTTTGGACGACGCTTGCGCTCGCTTCGCGAGGAGCGCGGCTTGTCTCAGGAACAGCTTGCGCACATCGCAGGCCTCGATCGCACATACGTGAGTAGCTGTGAGGCGGGGCGTCGCAACGCCACAATCAAGACGGTCGAGCGCCTGTCTCGTGCTCTCCAGGTTGATCCCGCAGCCCTGGTGTCTGACGTCTGCAAGTAGGTGCGCATCGACGATGGCTACGGCTAACGTGTTGCGCATAACGCGCGCGCCAGTACCTTACGCCGCGAAGCGACGACGCGCTTCTGCGCGTCGTGTTGATGCGCTTGTTGGGCAGCAGGCCAGCCTAGTGAGCGGACTTCTTCTCATCCGGCCGCCGAGTCGCGGCGAACCAGATGACGTACACCCATGAGAACCAGCTGTGAAGGATCGCCCACAGAATGGACCGATTGCGCTGCCACGAGCAAACGACCGCGAGGACAGAGCCCAGTCCAATGCCCGCAGTGGCCGCGGCCTGGGGATCAAATGTCACGTTCACATTGCACCTTCCATCTGCTCGCCGCTTAGCACTACTGGATCTGCGTGATTGACGAGAACAACGGCATGTAGAGCAGCGGGACGAGCAGCGATGAGATCGCGAGGTACGCCACTACCGGGACGAACAACAGCCCGATCCAATACTTCTTCGCCAACCGGTACATCAACGCGAAGATAGCCACATCGACGACGACGAAGATCAGCGACAACAGGCCGTTGCGGCTCAAGGTGAGTGTCAGCTCGACAGCCCCGGGCAAAGTGCCGCCCATTTCCGCCGAGAAGGATGCCAGCTGGGGCATCACCGTCAGCGTGATGATGACGTGGACGAGCACGAAAGGTAGCGCGACCAGCGCAGCGATGATCGCGACCACACGAAAGCGTCGCTCATCGAGACGCATCGCCTCTTCGCCGAGTGTCGCAGGTCCTAGCTCGTCCACGATTCTCCTGTCTGCCCAACGCTCTTGGGCGTAACCCGCAACGCCTACGCCCGGTCCCTGCCCGAGTCTACCTGACGCGGCGTTGTCGGGTTGACGCCCGGGTTAGTGAGCTCTCGACCACAGTGCGGACAGCGCTCACATGACTGCTTGGACTTCTGGATCTCCTCGACGAAACCGGCTCCGATAATCCCAGTGGGCAGTGCGAACATCCCGATTCCCAAGACCGCTATGCTGCCGGCGAGCACTTTGCCGAGAACGGTGACTGGATACATGTCCCCATACCCCACCGTAGTCAGGGTGGCGATCGCCCACCACATGGTCGCAGGGATGCTGGAGAAGACCTCCGGTTGAGCGGGGTTCTCCACGTAGTAGAGCAGGCTTGAAGAGATGATCAGAAGGAGTCCCATGAGCACGGTAGTAAGGACCAGTTCCTCCTTCTTGGCGCGGAACACCCGCTTGATGAGGGCCAGTGAGGAGTAGTACCTGCCGACCTTCGCCACACGCGCCAGCCGCAGCAGCCTCAGCGCCCGCAGAGAGCGCAAGTCAACTCCGACGAACGGCAGGTAGAATGGCGCAACTGCTGCCAGATCGATCAGCGACAGGGGCTTCAGAGCGAAGTGAAGCCGACCGCGAATACCACCCTCGAATCGAGAGTCCACCGTGCAAGACCACAGCCGCGCCACGTACTCTGCGGTGAACACGGCTACGGAGAACACTTCGAAGCCGTCAAGGACCGCGCCCCACCGAGCGTGAATCGACTCAACCGAGCCGAAGACCACTGCCAGCACGTTCAGGAAGATGAGCGACAGAATCGAAACGTCGAAGGCACGGCTGACCCTGTCGCCATCGCCAGCGACCTCGACTACCTCCCACACGCGCCTTCGGATGCCCACGCGTCCCTACCCGAGGGCAAGCGCAACGACGCAGGTCATGAGTGCTAGCAGCAGTGTGGGCATGAGGCACCCTCCGCCGGTGATCATCTTGCCCACCTTGCGCTGGCGTCCGCTCTTGGTCAGAGGGATGCCGGTCGCTCGCGAGATTCCGGACTTCGCCCGGGTAACACCCGTGGCGCGCTTCCAGGAGAACCCACCTCTGTTCGCCATGACTCCCCCAAGTAGTCGTCGAGAGTCTCACTAACGTTCTTTGGCGTGAGCTGCGAGGCGCCCACGCGCGCTTCCAGCCCGAGTCTACCTCACTAAGGCGCCGAGTCTGCTCGACGCCAGGGTTAGCCGCCAACCGGCTCCTGCGGCTCAGCCGGGATCTGGGCGTCATGCCACACGCCCACCACCCACACAGTGTCGGCTTTGTCCCGGTAGAAGAACCGGTATGAGTCGACCAGGACCTCGCGGAATCCGAGAGCCGGGAACTCCGGAATCACGCGGCCCGAGCCGGGGAACTCGATCAATCGTGAGAGGTCATGGTTCGCTCGCTCCTTGAAGCCGCGCGCCGCCGAGGGCCTGTCGGCTCGGATGTAGGCGAGCGCCGAGAGCCACTGCGCCCGAGCAGGTGGAGTGAAGCGGACCTTGCGACTGACACTCACGGCGCATCCAGAAGCTCGTCTGCTTCTGCCATCACCACGTCGAGGTCGAATCCGGCACCGGCCTCGATATCGGCCTCACCCTGGGCGAGGATTCTCAGAATCTCAAGCTCGCGCTGCGTTCGCTCGTATGTCCCTGCGCTGACAAGGACAGCAGACGCTCGTCCGTGCTGCGTGATGAAGACAGGATCTCCGGAAGTTGACGCGCGCTTGACGATCGCCGACGCGTCTTGGCGAAGCTCACTGATGGGGATGATGTTGGGCATCGCGCTCATTTGTGGTACCTCCTTAGGTAGTGCATATGGTACCACATATGGTTGTGCGGCTAACGCTCTTGGGCGTAACCCGCAACGCCTACGCCCGATCCCTGCCCGAGTCTACCTCACACGGCGTTGTCGGGTTGACGCCCTGGTTATGCCTGGAGCGCAGGAACGTCACAGCGAAGAAGATCACCGCGCCGAGGAGGCCGGCGACCATGCTGAGATCGTAGACCGCTGAGGAAGGAATGAGCCCCAACGACGGGTTCGCTTGCGAGACCGGGGCGAAGGGCCGGATGTCCGTGTAGATGAGGCTGTCGAGCGCGACGTGGCTCAATGAACCGATGAACGCGCTCGCAAACGCGACGGACCACGGGACCGTCAGGGCCCTGCGAGTCGGGCGCGGACCGAGCCGAAGCGCGACCTGGGCGAGGTACTTGCCCGAGACAGCGGCGAACAGCGCGATGGCGACCGCCGCGGCATAGGTGTGCGTGAAGCCATGGAGCGTCCCCCGGTTCGTGAGCATGACGACCAGCGGCTGCGTGTCCATGATCACCTGGGTCCACCCGAAGACCATCAGGCTGAAGCTCCCCCGCAGCAGCGACTTGACGAGGATGCCCGGGCCCATGTGATACGGAGTGAACGGCACGCACTTCTCCTAGGCATAACGCCTCTGCGCATAAGCTGCGCGCCATCAGCTTTCAGGTCGATTCTACATTGTGCGCGTCAGCTTGATGCGCTTGTTAGGCACGTCATTCGGGAGTGGTCATGCCACTGCTTGCCGGCAAAGTCGCCCCCTGCACCGAAAGACGATCCCAGGTCGAACGTGCGAGGTCGAGCCCGCGCAAGTCAGTGCTGCTACCTGGCGGGACGATGATCACGACGCGACCTGGAGCGGCACCCTTCAAATTGGTCTCGACCACGGCAGACAGCGACTCGGCGCTTGGCTCGAGAACGGCGACATCGCTCTCCGTTGCAACGACAGTTGCGTCGGTCTTGTTGCGCTGGGTACCCGAGAAGCTCATCAGCACCACTGCGAGCGAATCATCGATTTCCAGGTCCAGGAACTCCGTGAAAGGAACATCTGTCTGAATCTCGTCGGGCGTCGGCTTTGTGACTGTGGCGGATGCCCCTTGCGGGATGGTCAGGGTCAATCCGCTCTGTGTCGTGAACGTGTCACCAGGGGACAGCTCAATCACTTTGTCCTGCATCGCGCAGGCTCCAAGACCGAGTGCCGCCGTCAACACCAGGGGGAGGAAGACCACGATGCGAGACGCCCCCGCCAAGACTACCCCCTACCTCATCCGTGAACTGTGCCTAACTCCCATTCTACACTCTGCGAAACAACCGCACCCCACTCACCACAGGCGGGTGTTACGCGACCTCGCTGCAAACAGTAGCCCATCTGCCCAATTGGTTCCAACCAGGCCCGCAAGACCCGGTGCGTATTCTGCCGTCTGCATAACACCCCGGCAACCGTCACCCCGTCGCCCCCCACCCCATCACCACCCGCTCCAAGGTTCCGCGGCCCCATTCCGCATGCCGCTCTCACATCGCGTCGAGCGGACTGCGGACCCCGCGCCCGCCGCGGTTGAGCACGTGTGTGTAGATCATCGTCGTGCGCACGCTCTTGTGCCCGAGCAACTCCTGGATCGTCCGGATGTCGTAACCCGCCTCGAGCAGGTGCGTGGCGAACGAGTGCCGCAGTGTGTGACATCCCGCGTGCTTCTCGATGCGAGCGCTGCGTACCGCAGAGCTGACGGCACGCTGTACCACCGTCGTGTGCACGTGGTGGCGCCCCTCCTCGCCGGTCCGTTCATTGCGCCACCGCCGTTGCTGGGGAAACACCCACTGCCACTTCCATTCGCACGCCGCGTACGGATACTTGCTCGCGAGGGCTGCCGGCAACGCAACGCGACCCCACCCCTCAGCGAGATCCTTCGCGTGCAGCGCTCGCACTGCAACAAGGTGCTGCCTGAGCGGTTTCACGAGTGCCTCAGGCAGCATCGTGACCCTGTCGGTGGCGCCTTTGCCGCTTCTAACCGTGATCTCTTTGCGACTGAGGTCGATGTCGAGAACACGGAGTCGCAGGCACTCGGACAACCGAACGCCCGTGCCATACATCAGAGATGCGATAAGACGCATCTCGCCGTCGAGGCAGGCGAAGAGCGCCCGGACCTCTTCGCGGCTCAGGACCACCGGCAGATGCGTGGATTTCCGAGCCCGCACCACGTCGCCGAGGTCGCCGATCTCCCGCCCAAGCACGTGCCGATACAAAAAGAGTAGCGCGCACAGCGCCTGGTTCTGCGTCGACGCGGCAACATGCCTATCGAGTGCCAGATGGGTGAGGAACTCGTTGATCTCGGCCTCTCCCATTTCGTCGGGGTGCGTCAACTTGTGGTAACGCACGTACCTGCGCACCCACAGGCAATACGCTTGCTCCGTAGCTGGACTGTAGTGACGCGTGCGAAGCGCCGCGCTCACGCGGTCCATGAGGCGCGGCGAGCCGTGCGAGCCATCCGGCCCCCCGCCAGCCCGGCCCTCAGGCGACCTGATACCCATGCGCTCCCCTCCCCTTTCATAATGCACGCCACCCCTTACTCGATTCTGATCCAGCTTTAATCAGTCCTTTCTCGATTCCACCGGAAAACTGGCACACACGTTGCTTATCGAGTGTTAGGGGCATGGCGACCCGCCCTCTCCTCCCCCCTCAGGGGCGGATCCCGCCAGCTCTTATAGACGAGGCGCGCCCCCCACGCGCCTCGTTTCCTTTTGCCGAACAAACGTCGGCACGATATCCCCCACTCTCACCCCACCCCCGGGACCGCTCCAGTCCGGCTGCGATACAATCGCCAGGACCCTGCCGAGGAGGCCTTGTGTGTCTGCCGCGATAGAGCGACTCGTCAATCTTGCCCTGTTCCTGGCGTCGGCGCGTGAACCTGTGTCGACCGAACGTGTTCGATCCGAGGTGCTTGGCTATCCTGAGACCCAGGACTACGACACCTTTGAACGGATGTTCGAGCGCGACAAGGAAAGTCTTCGCGAAGCAGGTCTCGTCATCACATCGACCCCCGATGGACGCAACCTCCTCGACACCGCGTCCACGTTCGCGACCAGCCTCACCCTCTCACGTGAAGAGACGGTCGCCATGCGCACCGTCGCGACCGCGCTCCTCGGCGATCCGGGGTTTCCCTTCGCCGAGGATCTTCGCTTCGCGCTCACCAAAATCGCGGCGCTCGACATCTCTCCCTCCCCCGCGTCTTCCCGCCTAGCTGATGAGGATCCGGCCTCCCAGGGTGAACGGGTGGCTACCTTGTCGGCAGCGGCATCTTCAAGAAAGCGTGTCGCGTTTGAGTACGTGAACTCGGCGGGCGAGCGGCGCGCCCGCGAGATCGAGCCGTACGGATTGTTCTTGCGCGAGGGCCGCTGGTACGTCGTGGGCCGAGACGCCGCAACCGATGAGATGCGCGTTTTTGCTGTCGCTCGTATCGATAAGCTGACCCCGAACACCGCACGGCCCAAGTCGCCCGATTTCGAGCGTCTGGACGGATTCGACGTCCGTTCGTTCATCGGACTGCCCTTCCAGTACGGCCACGGCGAACCGTTCGAGGCCACGCTCGCGTTCTCTTCGGCAGCGGCGTGGCGCGCTCGCGCGTTGACCTTCGGCGTCGGCACGCTTGAGGTCGCGGACGGCGCCGATACGCGGCTGCACTGGAAGATCACCGCGCGTGACCGGAGGCGCCTCTTGCGCTGGACCATCGCGAACGGCCCCGGCATCGAGATCCTCTCTCCTCCCGCTCTGGCCGAGGAGCTCTCGGCGGGACTCGAGGAGGTGGCCGAGGCACATGGGTGACGGCTCGCACGCAAACCGGGCCCGGCGCCTCCTCGCTCTCATCCGCCACCTGGAGCCGGGTCTTGAGACACGCGTCGCCGACCTCGCCGAGCAGCTCGGCGTGAGCGAGCTCGGGCTGACGGCCGATCTCGAGACGCTCTCACTGTGCGCGGCCGACCCGTACGACCCGCTCACCGCCGTACCGCTTTACGTGGAAGACGGGGTGGTGCACGTCTTCGGCCAGATGCCCGCCCTCGACCGTGCGATCCGGCTCACCGCCGCAGAGGCGCGCGCTCTCGTCGCCGCGCTACAAACGGCGGGGCGCACCCAAGACGACCCGCTCGTCACCCGAGTGCTCGCGGCGGCGTCCACCATCGACGCAGGCGAGGTAGAGCGCGCAGTCCGGGCGGCAACCGCTCCGGACAATGGCGCTCTCACCATCCTGGCCGCCGCGGTGGCGAATCGCGAGCGCGTCCGCATCGAGTACCAAGGCCGCGCTGACGACACGCCTGCCAGGCGCACCATCGAGCCCCTCGCGCTCCAAAGCGAGCGCGGCGCGTGGTACGCGCACGCGTTCTGCCGCCACGCTGGCGCTCCGCGCACGTTTCGCATCGACCGGATTTTCGAGGCGACCCCCCTGGGCGAGCACTTCGAATCACCGCACTTCGAACCTGACGGTCAGATCCTGCCCGCGGGTAAACTGCCGCACGCCACGATCGCACTTGCCCCCGGCATCGATCCGCCGGAACGCGAATGGCCGGGCATGCGCGTGGTTCCTGGTGATGGTCCGGGCACGCTCGTCGAGGTCCCGTACGCAGGCACCGCGTGGATCGCCCGGCAGGTGGCTTCTTATCTCGGCGACGCGACGGTGATCGAGCCGTTCGAGGTCCGAGAGGCGGTCGCTGCGCTCGTCGCTCGCGAGACACGCCGCCGCGAACACGACGCCACTACCTCCCAAAGCGCTCGCTGACTCGAGCCACCATCGTCGCCGTCGGCATCCGCTCGACATCAGCCACTGGCAAAGCACCAAGAAACTCTCGCCCGTAGGACTTCGTAAGCACCCGGCCGTCAGCGATGATAAGGCATCCCGTGTCGCTTGCCGAGCGGATCAGCCGCCCGGCTGCCTGCTTGAGCTCTATGATCGCGGCGGGCAGGTAGAACCTGCTCCACGCCGCGCGTCCGTAGCGCTCCTCACGCTCGCGCGTGAGCGGGTCGCCCACCTGCCCAAACGGCAACTTGGGCACCACCACACACCGAAGCGTTTCTCCAGGAGCGTCGAATCCCTCCCAAAACGACTTGGTCGCGAAAAGGGAGGCGTGAACATCGGCGAGGAACTCGTCTCGCAACCGCTTGGTCGAGACCCCGCGACCCTGCACGAGGAGTGAGAGGCCCTGCTCGGCCAGGCGCGGCGCCAGCACGCGATACAGCCGGTCCATGTCACGCCGATTGGTGAACAGCGTAAGCACCGAGCCGCCCATCGCCACATGCACGCTGTAAAGTAGCCGCTCAAGCGCCTCGTGGTAGGCGGGAGTGCCCGGCTCGCCGAGGTCCGTCGGGACAAACGCCCCCATCTGCCGAGCGAAGTCGTAACTCGAAGCAAGCCGTACCGTACGATACGCCTCTTCCTCACCGAGCCGATCGAGTCCCACCGCGTGCGCGAAGTGCGAGAAATCGTCACCTGCGGCGATCGTGGCCGAGGTAAACACTACCGAGCGGATCCGCGGATAAAAGTCGTCTAGCAGCGCCTCGCCCACATCGAGACGGGATGCCGCGAGTCTGTCGGCGCGCGCGGCGGGACGGCGATCTATCGTCGCGTGATACACGTACTCGCTGGCCTCACCATCGATGACGGTTGTGAGCGCGATGTGCTGGTCGGCAACGCGGGTGAGCAGGCCCGCGAGATCGGCGCGTGCGTCGGCCGTAGCCCCTCCGCCTTCCTCCAGCGCAAGCGCGAGCCGTCTGCCCGCAAGCACGGCCGCATCGAGCCGTTGGGCGAGCGAACGCCCCACGCGCAGCGCCGCGGCCCACGACGGACTCTGCCGAATTTGTGTGTCGATGCGAACGTCGACGACGTCGTAGCCGTCATCGGCGGCAGGGACAGCGTCACGCACGAACTCGAAAAGTGACGCCGTGAGCGTGGCTGCTTCCTCGATTGTCTGGGATAGTTCCGCCGAGGCAGAATCGATCGCACCAGGATCAGCCACGCCCGCCCTGCGCGCACGCTTCGAGATCTCCTCGGCGAATCCTCCGCGCGAGCCCCCAAGCGCGGTGAACAGCAGCGACAGTTCGAGGCGCGAGCACACCATCGAGAGCTGTTTGCGCGCCTCCGATTCCGCGGCGTGCGCCTCGTCAACCACCCAGAAACGAATCGGAGGGAGTATCCCGCCTGAGGCTACCGCATCCCTGAAGAGCAGTGCGTGGTTGGTCACGACGATGTGAGCCGACGCGGCGCGGCGCCGTACTCCGTGCAGGTAGCACCGGTAAGGAAAGTAGCCGCAGTGCTTGCGGGTGCACTCCGCCGCCGACGCCGTCACCTCGCCGAGCACCTCGCGCGGCAGGTGCGCATTGATCGCGCTCACATCCCCCCACGACGACTGGACGCACCACGCGATAAGCGCGGCGACAACGCCGATAGCGTCCGGTGCGGCCCGATCGTCAAGCGAGTTCGCGAATCGCTCGAGCTTCCTGACGCACGGATAGTGCTCGTAGCCCTTGAGCGCGACGAAGCGCAGCTCGGCGGCGGGCAGGTCGCCGAGGGCTGACGCAAGCGCGGGGAGTTCCCCGTAAATCAGCTGGTCCATGAGCGCGTTGGTCTTGGTCGCTATCCCAACGCCCACCTCGTTCATGAGCGCGAACCGGACCGCGGGCACGAGGTACGCGAGCGATTTCCCCACACCGGTGCCCGCCTCTATCGCCGCGTACGCACCGCTCGCAAACGCGCTAGTGACGACACGCGCCATCTCGGCTTGCTCCGCGCGCGCCTCAAAACCCGCGTACATCCGGCCCGCAATGCCCCCTGAGTCGAACTCGGCGGCGATCTGATCGACCGCGGGGGTAGCGCACTCAATGTCGTTCGCGTCGCAAAGCGCGTCGCCTTTCTCCGCCGAGACGCGCTCAGATCGCGCGGTGCGCAGATCGAACCGCGTCGCTGGCGCACCGGCGGCGAGGTGCGCGAGCGTGGATCGTGCTGGCCACTTCGCACCCGGAGCCAAAGCGGCGAGCCGCCCAAGCAACGCCGGACCGAGATCGTTCAGGCCGCATAGGCACGCGCGCCACACCGTAGCGAGCGCCTCGACATCGTCTTGAGCACGGTGCGAAGGCGTGTGTGCGCCAAACGCCTCCGCAAGATCACGCAAGCGATGGCTCGCGAGTCGCGGAAACGCGATCAGCGAGAGTTGCAGTGTGTCGATCCACTCGCCCGGAAAACGTGACGGCCCCGCGAGATGCTCGAGAAAGCCGCGATCGAACGGTGCGTTGTGCGCCACAACATCGCGGCCGCCCACGAACTCGGCAAGATCAAGCGCGGCCTTTTCAGCGGGCGGCGCTCCAATGAGGGCCTCTTGCGTGATGCCGGTGAGTTGCACGATCTCGAGTGGCACATCGCGTCCGGGATCGACCATCGTGTGAAAGCGCGCGACGATCTCAGGACCGCGCATTATGGCGGCCGCGAACTCTATCGGCGCGTCGCGTCCGGGGTCAAAGCCGGTCGTCTCGATGTCGACGAGCGCGACCTCTTCCTCAAGCCCGAACGTCTCCTCGGCAACGCGCGCGGATGTTGCGGCGTACGCGTGAGCGACGTCGTCATCGGTGCCGGGAACCAGGAGGCGGGCCAGAGTCAGGCTCATAACCGCTACAGACTAGCACGCCGCCCCGACACGTTTGGGGCGGCGTGCGGTAACTTACGCTTCTCGTTACTGGGATCCCGCCATGGTGCGCGACTTCAAGAGCCACTCGCCCGAGCCGCCCTTTACAAACACCCACTCGTACCCGAAGGACATGCCCTGGGCAACCTGCCATCCAATGACTGAGTAGGTATCAGCGGTCTCTACCGGCGGATCAACGCTGAAGCCTGAGATGCCGTAACCCTCAAGCGTGTTGGCGAAGGTCGTCGCATCGCCATACGTTGTCTGGGTCGCAACCGGCAGGAGCGTGAAAGCGCGCTCGTACTCCTTGGCTGCGCACGCTTCATAGTACGAGGTGACAAAATCGCTCGGCGTCATGCCTGAGGGCACGACCGGCGCGGTCGCCGGGTCGAACGAAGCTGCCGACGACTGGCCACCCATTCCCGACGGCATTCCCGGCGACACTTCCGGTGAAGACCCGGACGGCATACCGGTGACTGCGGCGGTCGGGTCGGCGGGGACAAGTGCGGAGGTCTCCGCGAGCGATGCGCGCGAGTTCTGCCACACGAGCACACCGATGAGGACCGCGAGCAGGACGATCACCGCCGCGAGTGCGATCATGATCTGCTTCTGACCGAGTGCGGGCTGAGACATCTTCTGTTCCTTCCGTCGCTTGCCTGAACAGCGCTTGGCGCGCGCACCGATGATACTGCCGCGAACCCTTCATGCACAGGGTACAATCAGCGAATGGTGCGCCAACGCTCGCTTTTCGACATCGTCGGTCCGATCATGGTGGGGCCCTCATCGAGTCACACGGCTGGTGCGGTCCGGCTCGGCCTGCTGGCGCGCGCGGTCTTCGGCGCAACACCCCAAAGCGCCCGGATCGGTCTCCACGGATCGTTCGCCTCGACAGGCCACGGCCACGGCACTGACCTGGCACTCGTCGCGGGATTGCTCGGCCTCGCTCCCGACGACCTCGCAATCAAAGACGCGCACTCCCTCGCCAAGAACGCCGGACTCTCAGTTGAGATTGCCGAGGCCGACCTCGGCGCGGTCCACCCAAACTCCGTCGCCTTCGACCTCGCGGGCGCCGGCCGTCCCGATGTCTACATCGAGGGCGCATCCCTTGGAGGCGGCGTCGTCGTTCTCACGCGTATCGGCGCCTACGAAGTCGAGGTCACCGGCGAGCTTCCCATGCTGCTCGTCGCGCACCTCGACCAGCCTGGTGAGATCGCGGCCGTCACGTCCGTCCTCGCCGAGGAGGGTGTCAACATCGCGCGAATGCGCGTGTCGCGAGAGCGCCGGGGCGCCGCCGCCCTCATGCTGATCGAAACCGACATTCAGCCAAGCGATATGGTGCTCGGCTTAATCGCGGCGGCGCCGGGGATCACCGGCGTGCGCGTCGTCCCGACTGTGTAGTTGCGATGGGCCGCGCGCCTGATCGCACGCGGCGCACGATCCAGAACACCCCGTCAAAGTGAGCGCATTGCACCGCGCGCAGCGGATCCCGGCCGCGGGCGCTCCGCAGACTGGGCACCTGACCGGGGTGCCGCTCACCTAGATCACCCCGATGAGCCGGGCAAGCAAGCCGCCGGTAAGAAACGCGAGGCCGACCGACGCCACAGACAGACCGGCGAGGTAGCGAACGCCCCGTTCTTTGGCGATCACCATCACGCTCGCGACGCACGGAACAAACAGCGTGATGGTCACCATCGAAACCAGCAGCTGGGCGGCGGTTAGCTCCATCGTGAAGAACCCGGCCGCACCAAAATCGCGGCGAACAAAGCCCATCACAAACGCGGTTGCCGCTTCTGCGGGAAGTCCAAGCCAGCCGACGGTGAGCGGAACAGCTGCGCGCTGTATAGCGCCGAGTGCGCCGGTCACATCGAGCGTAGAGATGAGTGCCGCACCGGCGACAAAGAAGAGTGTGACCTCTTTCATGAAGTGCCAGACCTTGATGAACGTCTTGCGTGCGACATTGTCGAGGCGCGGGATTCTCAGACTCGGGATGTCAATCAACAAATCGGTCGACACGCCGGGGGTGACGCGTGCAAGCGCGGTGCCCACGCCTACGAAGATGACGAACAGCGCGGCAAAGTAGCCTGCGGCATACATCGGACCCACTCCAGCCATGAGCGCCGCTATGACGGCGATCTGGGCTGTGCAGGGCACCGCGATGGCCATGAGCGCGGTCGTGATGATCCGCTCGCGCTTCGATCCGAGAATGCGGGTCGTGAGCGTTCCCATGGTCACGCATCCCAGGCCTAGGATAAGCGGGATGACCGCTCTTCCGTTCAGCCCTACTGCCGTTAGAGAGCGGTCCGCGAGCGTGGCGATTCTCGGCAGGTAGCCCGTATCCTCGAGGAGCGAGAGCAAAAGGTAGAAACCGGCGACGAGCGGAAGGATCACGCCGATCAGGTACGTTGGCGCCATTGTGAGCACGCCAAACTCGCCGGCCAACAGCGTATTGGCCACGCTTCCCTCGGCAAACACTGAGCCTACGACGCCGCGGACCACCGGCTCGACGCGGCCGATCATGAGCTCCTCTTCGAGCAGCCCAACGACTCCACCGGCCACCCACTCGCCAAGCACCTTGTACATCCCCCACAGCAGCAAAGCGAGCATCGGTATCCCGGTCGCCGGATGCATCATCGCGTGCGAGAGGCGCGTCGAGAAGCTGGCGCCTTCGGTGGTGTGTTTCACCACGTGGCCGACGATATCGTTCACGCGATCCCGGCGGCGCAGGTAGATCTCGTCACGCTTCCCCTCAGGCTCAATGCCGTGGAGGGAGGCGATGTGCTCATCGCCCTCGAGTACAAGAAGGGCCTCGGCGCGCGAACCCACGCGAGCAGCCATGAGCACGAGCGGCTCTTCGAGTACAGGATCCGCATGACCGCAGCGAGCGTCCGCAAGGGCCGCCTTCAGTTCGGGAATTCCCTTGCCGCGAACCGCGACTGTCTCGATCACGGGCACGCCGAGAAGGTCAGCGAGCAGGTCGCGATCGACATCGACTCCACGGGCGCGGGCCTCATCGGCCATGTTGAGCGCCACTACCATCCGCTTGCCCATGTCGATCAACTGCAGGGTCAGAAACAGGTCGCGCTCAAGGTGCACCGCGTCTACAACGTTGACAACGAGGTCACCGTCGAGGATTACGTCACGCGCCACACGCTCTTCGTCGTTGAACGAGGACACACCGTAAACCCCCGGGGTGTCGACGATGTCGTACTCACCCATCTGCCCCCGGGTGATCTCGACGGTGGTGCCCGGGAAGTTGCTCACGTCAACGTAGGTGCCAGTGAACGCGTTGAACACCACCGACTTGCCCACATTCGGGTTACCGGCAAGCACGAGTCCCGCCGCGCCCTTGCGTTGTTCAACGGAAGCAGGAGCGTGGCGGTGCGTAGAGACGTCTGTCGCCATTCTAATTGTCCCCTCTCAAAGGCCGCACGTTGATTCGCTGGGCGAGCTTGCGTCCGATCGCGATTTCCTGCATCCCCGAGCGCACCACTATCGGACCCGCAGGCACGCGGGTGATACACGAGATACACGCGCCTTCTGCCATCCCAAAACGCACCGCGGCGATGCGCGCCATCTCGTCCCCGATGGCCACCACCTCGCACGACTCACCTCTACGAAGCTTGTCGAGCGTGAGCGTTGCGCCCGTGTGTGAGCCGGTTGCGTGAGCGTGTGACGCCATCGTGGCTGCCTCCTAGTTAGAACGTTAGACACTTAGTGTCCACTAATCTATCTGCACGCCCATGCTACATCGGTTGTCAAGTGTCCGTCAATACTTCCACATCCCGTCTGCAAAGGAGGAGGCGTCCGGGCACGTGTACCGATCGCGCGCCGTCGCGCTGTTCTGCTCTGAGGAGTACGATGGTAGTTGTGGAAAGGAGTCCCGAGCATGGCGTTCGAATCATTCGATGCCCTAGCTGATGCGGCGACCGGGCACGGTTCGCTTTCGGCAGCCGCCCTCGCACGAGAGATGCTCGACTCAGGCGAGCCGCCCGAAGCCATCCGCGCACGCATGAACTACATCCTCAAGACGATGCGCGAGGGCATCGACGAAGGGCGAAGCGGACGGGCACTCTCCCGGTCAGGCCGAGTCGGCGGCGACGCCGCACGCCTTGAGCGCTCAAGCCACGAGTTGCTTGGCCCGCAGTTTGGACGGGCGCTCTCCGCGTCGCTCGCCGTCGCCGAGGTCAACGCTGCTATGGGACGCGTGGTCGCCGCGCCGACCGGTGGAGCTTCAGGCGTGCTGCCGGGGGTGCTCGTCACCGTCGCCGAGCAGATCGGCGCCAGTGACGAGGCCATCGTGGACGCGCTGCTCACCGCAGCTGCGGTAGGCGGAGTCATCGCCGCGCGCGCCTCACTCGCCGGTGCGGCAGGGGGATGTCAAGCCGAGATAGGCTCGGCCGCTGCGATGGCGGCAGCCGCAGCCGTCGAAATGGCGGGCGGCTCAGCCGAGGCGGCAGGACACGCGGCGTCCTTCGCGCTCCAGGGGCTTCTCGGCCTCGTCTGCGACCCGATCGGAGGACTCGTCGAAGTGCCGTGTGTGGCCCGTAACGCCACCGGGGCGGCCGTAGCGCTAGCGGCTGTGGAGATGGCGCTAGCCGGCATGACATTTCCGGTCCCCTTCGACGAGGTCGTCGACGCGGCGTCCGCGGTAGGACGCTCACTTCCCGAGGACCTGAGAGAGACGGGCCGAGGCGGCCTTGCAGCGACACCTGCCGCACGCAAGATGGCCGCGGAACGGACGTTAGTCCCGTGACGGCGGCTGTACGACAGCCGTTTCTCGCGCGCATCTTGCCGTCGAGCCTGAGATCCCGCCTCACCCTCACGGTGCTCCTCGCCAACGTCGCACTCGTTGTCGTGGGCACGTCCGTCTTCCTCCTTCTGTTCGCGATTGACCGCCCGAACCAGATCGAACACGAAGCTCGACAGGCTCTCCGCGCTCTGGCCTACGATCTGGAGGCGCAGACTGAGCTCGTAGAGACGATCGGGGTGAGCGGCGCCATCTCCCCGAACCTCATCGACCTTGATGATCCCGCGGCTCTGTCGCTTGGCAACATCCGGCTCGCCGCCCTCGTGGACCGTACGGTGATCGACGCCGCTGCTCTCGTGACAGCCGACGGGCGCGTAGTCGCACACGAAGGTGCCCCTTATGCGGTAGCCGCTATCACTTCTCATGTGGACGCGCTCGGCGCGAAGGCAACCTCCGGGCTCATCGCGGTCGGCGAAGACGGTGTGGCCGTCATCTCGCTGACTCCACTTAGCGCGAGCACGGGATCGCTCGCGGTCCTGCGTATGCTCGATACCGCTGGACTCCCGTCCCGTCATCCGCTCACCTTCACTCGCACCTACATCACACAACCGGGCGACACAGTGCTCGCCGGCACCGATACAGAGCATCTCGGCATCACGCTCTTCACGGACTCACCCGACGGCACATGGCTCAGGGCCGAACTTCGTGGCATCGACGAACGATCCGTCGGCTGGATCTCAGCGTCCGCGGAGGCCGATCGAGGCGCCGCGGATGTGCTCACACTCTCGCTGCTTGTTGCGGCGGGCCTCGCGGTGATCGCCGGTCTGCTCGTGGGAGTGGGTCTCACTATCCTCATTCGCCGCCCGCTGGAGACACTCGTGGGACATGTGCGGCACCACGGCCACGCGGCGCTGGAGGGTCACGCGGTCGCACCCCTCGCCGTCGACCCCTGGCTCCCATCCGAGATGCGCACACTCGCGGAGGTCTATGAGAGCCTCTTGGACCACCTTGCGAGAAAGCAGGCCGAGGCGACCGAGGCGGCGAGCGCCTTGCGTTTCGCGGTAGACGACTCCTTTGAAGCGAAGATACTTGTGCGAGACGGCCAGGTAGCGCTCGTCAACGCCGCCGCTTCGGCGCTGTTTGGCCTTCCAGCCGGACGCTCACAGGTCGCATTTTCCTCGTTCCTCGACTCCCTGACGATCGAATCCGAAACAGGAGAATCCCTCTCGACAGAAGAGCTTCTCCTCCGCGCCCTCGACCGGGTCGTTGTCGCGAAATTTGCCGGTCCCGGAATTCCCACGCGTTGGGCGGAGCTCAGGGCCGTGGAGCACGACGACCCTCGCCGCACGACACTTCTGACCGGCCGCGACGTGACCGAACGGTTGCGTGTCGACGCGATCCGCGACGAAATCGTATCCCTCGTCACGCACGATCTGCGTGCGCCGCTTACCGTCATCGGCGGATACCTTGACCTCCTCGAACGCCCGCTTCCTGATGCGTCGCGGCTCAAAGCCGCAGGTGCCGCAAGACGGAGCGCTGAGCGCATGGGGCTTTTGCTCGAGGACTTGCTTTGCGCTACCCGCGCCGAAGAACTCTTCTCGCCCGTCATGTTGGAGCCGGTCTCGCTTTCGGATCTCGCCGAGGAAACCGTCACCTCGTTCGAGCACACGACGGAGCACACGCTGTCTGTCACCCTCGAAGGGCGAGGTGTGGTCCTCGGCGAGGAGCGGCGGCTCCGGCAAGCGCTCGTCAACCTTGTGAGCAACGCGATCAAGCACACGCCCCCCTCCGGGACGATCCGCATCCTCGTCGAGCCGCGCGGCGATCGGATCACCGTCGCCGTGCACGACGACGGGCCCGGCATTCCCCAAAGCGAACGCGAAATCATCTTCGAACGGTTCGCCCGATTGCGAGAAGCTGGCGAAAACCGCCCGGGTATTGGATTGGGCCTCTACATCGTGCGCGCGATCATCGAAAGCCATGGGGGCACCGTGAAAGCCGAGGCCCGCCCCGATGGCGAGCGCGGGGCGCGGTTCGTTATCGACCTGCCAGCCGCCTGATCTCGACCAGCGTAGAGCGTAGCTACCGGGTTTCTAGCGCAAGCCGGACGAGCCTTTCGCAGAGCTCAGGAAACTCAATGCCCGCCGCGCGCGCCGCGTCCGGAAGGAGAGACGTCTTGGTCATGCCGGGTATCGTGTTCGTCTCGAGCAACCACACTTCTCCGGAGCCGTCCACGATCGTGTCCGCGCGTGACATGCCCCGGCAGCCGAGGGCGCGGTGGGCTGCGAGCGCAAGCCGCTGGCACTCCAGCGCCGCGCTCTCGCTGATCCGGGCTGGGATGATGTGCAGGCTCATGCCCGGCACGTACTTTGACTCGTAGTCGTAGAACTCATGTTCTGGAACGATCTCGAGTGTGGGCAGCGCGATCGGGTCCTCGTTGCCGATCACGCCGACCGTCACCTCCACGCCGGCGATGAACCGTTCGACAAGCACGTCATCGTCGTAACGGAACGCCTCGGCAAGTGCTCCAGCAAGCTCTCCGGGCTCGTGAACAATAGTGACGCCGAGGGCTGACCCCTCGTTGGCCGGCTTCACGACGCTCTTCTCTCCAACGCGCACGGCTATCTGAGCCGCGTCCACATGCTCACCCGCGCGCACGTGGACGTAGTCGGGAGTCGGGATGCCCGCATGACTGAAGAAGTGCTTGGACATCACTTTGTCCATGGCCAGAGCGCTCGCGAGCACACCTGATCCCACGTACGCGATTTCGAGTAGCTCGAGCAGGCCCTGTACGGTCCCATCCTCACCAAAACGTCCGTGGAGGCAGATGAATACCACGTCTGGCTCGGCAGACACTATCTGTGTGATGAAGGAGTGCTCAAGCGTGTCGATGCACACGATGTCATGGCCCTTCTCGGCCAATGCCGAGGCGACCTGTGCCCCTGTGTTGAGCGAGACTTCTCGCTCTGCGGAGCGCCCACCCATGAGAACAGCGACACGCAGCGCTGAGCGGTTCTCGTTCACCTGATCTCCTCCGGTCGCGCGTGTGTCATCCGAGTGCTCCGAGACGAATCGAATCAACGATGATGAGCGCCGCCCACCACACGAGCACCCCAGCCGCAGTGGCGCCCGCACCACGCACGAGTGCCGTCGTGAGCAGGCCGCTCCGGCACTCCGGGGCAGCCGCGCTCCACGCCACGAGCCACACGAAGAGGGCCATGAGCGGCCCAAACGCGGTCAGGGTGACGGCGGCCAAGAGTAAGACGGGGTACGCGGGGTTCTCCAGTGGCACGGTGGTCGCCTGCGGTCCACCGAGCAGGTATACAGTCGCGGCGACAAGCCCCGCCCACCCGGCAAGATTGGCGAAAAACGGCCACCATGCGACGCCGCCAGTCTGGCTTCGTGGCGGGCACTCGGGCGGCGCTACACACTCGTCACTCATGGTCCCCACTTCCCGCCGTCGTTGGTCGTGAGTCTACGCGAGGCGGCGCCAGCTCGTCGATACTCCCTCTCCCTCTCACTGCCCGATTCGCGCCTCTCGACCATGCAAGCGCTCCGGCCGCAAGCGAGAGCAGTGCGGCCAGCGCGAACGCGGAGCGCATCGCGCTCACGAAAAGCTCCCCTTGGGCGGGCGACAGCGTTTCGCGCGACGACATCACGTCCACGTCACCGGTGCCGAGCGAGATCACAAGGGCCGTGATACCGATCCCAAACGCCATCCCGATGTTGCGCGCCTGCCCGATCAGAGCCGACCCGACACCTGCACGAGCCCGGGGGGTCGCGCGGAGAATGTCCGCCGTGTTGGGAGACAGGAAGATCGCCAGGCCCGTTCCCACCAAGAATAGTCCGAGAGCAATGAGCGCTGGATGCGTCTCTCGTCCAAGCAGCGTAAAGCAGCCGAGTGTCGCGGCGAGCAACCCGAGGCCGACGGTCGATAAGCGGTGCCCTTGGCCTCGATCCGAGGCCCGGCCGGCGAGCGGAGCGAAGACCGCCATGGCGAGCGGAGTCGCTGTGAGCAGCAATCCGGCGGATTGGGGCGACAATCCCCGAATGCTCATCAAATAGAACGGCATAGTAAACGTCACCGAGAAGAGGGCCACGTAGCCAAGTACCGCCGCGAGCAGACCCGCCAATAACGGCCATCGCTCGAAAAGCGAAAGATCGAGCAGCGGGTGTGCGACCCTCTTCTCAACCGCAACGAACGCCGCGCCGCACACCACCGCGCCGCCAGCAAGTGCCAAGGTCGACACTGCTATCGGTCCAGAGCGCGATATCTCGGAGAGCGCCAGCAACGATAGCGTGAGCGCGGCTGCCGCCAGCACCGCGCCAGGAATGTCAAACGGTTCTGAGCCGGGGCAGTCCTCCGGAAGAATCCGTCGCGCAACCGCGGCAATCCCAAGCGCGAGCGGCACGTTGATCACAAATATGCCTTGCCACCCAAAAAGCTCGACGAGCGTGCCTCCGAGGGCGGGTCCTACGGTCAACCCCGCCGAGACCGACAAGCTGATCCAACCGATGGCCCACCCCTTGCGCTCACGAGGAAAGACACTGTTCAACAGTGCCGGGCCTGCGGCAAACATCATCGCCGCCCCCGTTGCCTGCAGCACGCGCGTCGCGATGAGCACACCGAGCGAGGGCGCGATAGCGCACGCCGCTGAACCCGCTGCGAATACGAGGAAGCCCAGCACGTAGATGCGCCGTAACCCGTGAATGTCGGCAAGACGGCCCATCGCAAGCACAAGCGACGCGATCGTCAGCACGTACGAGGTCGCCACCCATCCCACTGCGGGAAGACGCGCCCCTAGATCGCCGGCGATCGCGGGAAGCGCGATATTGACGATGCTCGAATCGAGCGGTGCGAGGAACGTGCCCGCTGCGATGAGAGCGAGCACCACTCTCTCATCGATCTGTCGACCATCACACGTGAGCACACGTTCCCTAGCCGTATGCGACACCTCACTCCGCCTCGATGTTCGCCAACCGCCCCCCGCCGTGTGGTGCTTTGGTGCAATTTCTCGCCGAGAGTCGCACCGCACACCAACCCGGCATAGTATATGCGTCAGATCGGGTACTCATCCGGCACTAGATGACACCGAGGTGAACCATGTACGACCAGACTCCCACTCCGCACGATGCTCCGGCTCCTCCAGCCGTTGACGCGTCCTCACCCAACGTCGGCTACACGAGCCCACCGCGGCAGGGCATCTCGGCGGGCGCAGTCGTCGCCATCGCCCTTGCGGTCTCGTTGTTCGCAGGCGCGATTGCCGGAGGCTTTGGCGGTCTTGCCGGAGCATGGATCGTCGGCCATCTGGGGGGCGCTACACAGAAATCGGGCACCATCACCGTCGTACCGGCCGAGACTGACGAGCCGGTAGTTGCCGCGGCCACCGCCGCGCTTCCGAGTGTCGTCAACATCGAGGTCGAAGGAGTCAGCACGGCTCGCGACGGCTCGCTTCCCGAAGGCCATCCCGACACCCCACGCGCCGGAAACGGCTCCGGCGTCGCTTTTCGTGAGGCTTCCGATGGCGGCACGTACATTCTTACCAACGCGCACGTGGTAGATGGCGCGGACGCCATCCATGTCAGCGGCACGGACGGAGAGCGGCGCTCGGCCACCCTCGTCGGCCTTGACGCCGACACGGATATTGCGGTGGTGCACGTGCCGATTTCGCTGCCCGCCGTTGCTCTCGGCGACTCCTCAACGATAGCGGTCGGCCAGCTTGTAACCGCGATCGGCTCTCCTTTTGGTCTCTCCCACACCGTGACATCCGGAGTCATCTCAGCGATTGGGCGGTCCATCACGTCTGCGGGAGGCCAGCCCGGCGTCTACCCGCTTGTGGACGTGATTCAGACGGACGCGGCAATCAACCCTGGCAACTCGGGGGGCGCTCTCGTTGACCGTGAGGGCAAACTTGTGGGCATCAACACTGCGATCTTCTCGGAGACGGGAGCTTCCGGAGGCATCGGATTCGCGGTGCCGGTTAACACCGCGCTGCGCATCGCTGACCAACTGATCGAAACCGGTGTAGCTCAGCACCCGTTCCTCGGCGTCGTAGGTCAGACAGTGAACGAAGAGCTCGCCGCGGCAGAAAACCTGCCCACGGCTTCGGGCGCGTGGGTCGTTGAGGTGATTGAGGGCGGCAAGGCGGCGGAAGCGGGAATCGGGCCGGGTGACGTGATCGTCAAACTCGACGAAGTCGTGATCCGAGGCATGGACGACCTCATCCTCGAGGTTCGCCGTCACGCCATTGGTGACGTCGTCGTGCTGGGCCTCTGGCGCAACGGCGAACTGATAGATGTCGAGATGGAAGTCGGGGTAAAACCCGCGAACCTCGAAATGCCAACGCGTGAGGCAACCCCAACGCCTGGAGCGCCGGGGGTTCCCGTTCCTGAAGATCCGCAAACAGACTAGCGGCTCACAATTGGTGCCTGGGCGCGTCATGCCTGGGCGCGCTCAGGACGTGTTGCGAAACTTCCAGACGAGCCCTGCGCCGATAGCGGCGAGCAGCACCACGGCGGCCAGCACCGCGGTTACTAGCAAGGTGGTGTTGTCATCGCCTCGCGCGATGCCAGGTGCCGATTCACTGACCGCAGCCTCCGTGTCGCTCGTGAAGACCGTCGCCGCCGCCTCGGTCATCGTGGTCGTCGGGATCTCCACCCCAGCCGCTTTCGCCATCTCCTCTGGCGCCGACCGGTAGTACAGAGTTGCCTTCAGCTCGAGTGGACCTTCCGGCATCGTCACGTCCCACGTGTTCTCGACGGACTCTCTCGGTGGGATACGATCATCGCTTTCCACTCCAACGGCAAACCATATCTCGGCCGGCGAGTTTCCCTCGGCGTCGTGGAATACCGTGTGAAACTCCCTGCGTCCTATTTCGATCGCCTGTCCGTCCGGCCCCACCGCGATGAGTTCTAGCCACATCCGGCGCACATCCGTCAGTCCCGTAGGCAGGTAGTGACCGGCGCCCACGTTCGTGATGCGCACGGTTACCGGAACGCGTTGGCCCGGCTCAGTTACCTTTGGCGCGGTGAGTTCGATGGCCGCAGCGGCCCGCAATCGCTCCTCGGCCAGGATCGGATCGCCGAGGCCCGCGTTACCTCCCACGAATGTCATGATGTAGATGTGCTCCCGTTCCGGAGCACCCGCCGCTGACCTGCCAGGATTAGGCTTGGTTACTCCGGGTCCGGGGGTCATATGGCAATCCTGGCAGAGTATGCCTTCGGCAGCGTAGGGACCGTTCTTCCACTCGGTGTACGTACCTTCAAGCAAGAGGTCATTGCCGGGATGCCTCACGTCGTGGCACGAGCCGCAGATTTCGGCACTCGTGTGGATCTCCGAGTATGCGGTCGCGTGGGCTGGAGAGACCGCGTCGTCGTGCGGGCCTCTCTTGACCCCGTCCGGTGTCCATACGAGAGACGTGTTGCCGATGGGCTCGGTGTGCCCGGTGACCTGATGGCAGACGTCACACGTGACACCTTCCATCGCCACCGGTGAGTACTCATCTTGTCCGAGTTCCCCGAACATCGCCGCTGCCGGTGAGTGGCACGTCTCGCAAAACGGTCCTATCGTCCCACCAGTCTGCTCATTGCCCTTTCTTAATTTGTACTGGTAGAGAGGGTCGGTGACCGCTTGCGCGTGCATCGATGTGCTCCACTGCTCGACAAACTCCGCATGACACCCGCACGCTTGCGCCGACTCAAACGCCTCTATTGGTGCGGGCGGAAGCGCGAGAGCAACCCCCGCCGTTAGAGCAATCGCCCCGACGACGAGAGTCGCGGCTACGAACCGGGACGCCCTCACCGCCACACCTCCCGCTCTTTCCGTTCTCCGCGAACAAGAGTAGTGCCTTGCCAAATACGCGCGTGAGCTCAAATGATTCATCTCACGTTCTACCCCAGCAACCTACTTCTGGCAATAGTAAATAGCATGCAGGAATCATTCTGTTTTAGAACGTATCGGAAACGGGGATGACAGCAACGTGAGGCCCGCATGCACGTCCATTCGCTCACGCTTGCCAACACGGCTGCGCCGCCCGCGCGCCACTGCCCGAGAGGAGCACCCATGACCGAAATGAACCGCTGCAAGGGATGTGGCTATCTGCATGTCGGACCGGCCCCCGATATCTGTCCAGTGTGCGGAGCTCCGCGAAGCCTCTTTGCCCCATACACGAATCTCCCCGATCTTGAGGGCACTAAGACTCTGGAGAATCTCCGCTCGGCGTACTCGGGTGAGTCACAAGCCAATCGGATGTACACTCTCTTCCGGAGAATCGCGGAGCTCGAGGGAGCGCCTCAGTCGGTTCTTGACGCGTTCGATAGAGCCGCACGCGAAGAGACCGCCCACGCTCACGGCCACCTCGCCTACATGGGCGGGTTTGGAGACACTCGGGCGAACCTGGAGAAAGCCGCCGCCGGAGAGGACTACGAGTGTCAAGACATGTACCCGCTGTTCGCGGCGGCAGCCGAAGAGGAGGGCTTCGACGACATCGCGTTTTTCTTCCGCTCGGTCGGCAAGTACGAGGCGTCGCATCGTGACGAATACAAGAAGGCGCTTGGGGAACTCACCTGAGCAGTCACTGGTGCGTGACCCCCACCCCGGCTCCACCGCGATGACCGGGCGCGCGCCACTTACGGTGCTCGGAAGAAGCGAGATCGAGCGGGTCCTCGCAGCTTTAGGCGAGCCATCCTACCGCACGGCCCAACTTCTACGATGGGTCTATCAGCGCGGCGCGAACGACTACGCCGGGATGACGGACCTGCCCTCCTCTTTGCGAAATGTCCTCGCCAACGAAATGCCGATCGTGCTCCCGCGCCTTGCAGCGCGAGAGACGTCCTCTGTCGACGGCACGAGACGCTATCTTTGGGAGCTTTACGACGGTGTGACCGTTGAAAGCGTGGGCTTGCCCACGAAAGAACGGCTCACCGTGTGTTTCTCCACGCAAGCCGGTTGCGCAATGGGGTGCTCCTTTTGCGCAACCGGCGCGAGTGGACTGAAGCGAAGCCTCGGCGCCGGCGAAATGGCGATGCAAGTCATGCTTGTGGGAGCGGACCTCGGCCGAAGCGTGACGAACGCGGTCGCGATGGGACAAGGAGAGCCGTTCGCCGCCTACGACGCGACGCTCGCCGGCTTGCGCCTGATGAACGACGCCGACGCTCTCGGTATTGGAGCGCGGCATCTCACCGTCTCCACGTGCGGCATCGTCGCGGGTATCAATCGCCTTTCCGCTGAGCCGGAACAGTTCACGTTAGCTGTCTCGATTCACTCAGCCATACAAACGACCCGTGACCATCTCGTTCCAGCTATGCGGAAACAGCCCCTGTCGGAGTTGCGCTCGGCCCTCCAGCGCTACATAGCCATTACTGGCCGACGTCCTAGTCTCGAATACGCCCTGATCGGCGGAGTCAATGACTCTGCCGCCGAGCTCGACGCGCTGATCTCTTTCTGCCGGGGCCTGCACTGTCACGTCAACATCATTCCTGTAAATCCAACACCCGTCGCCACTCTCGCCCGTCCTTCCGGGACCCGGGCGCGTGAGTTCGCCTCGGCACTTACCCGCAGCGGCACAGAGGCATCAGTAAGGATCGAACGTGGTGCCGACATCGAGGCCGCGTGCGGTCAGCTCACACAGCGCCGAGCCGCGGATCGGTGAGTTCGCACACCGAACCGGACGCGGGACACCCGGAGCACGGTTCCGGGCACCACCTGGAGGTAGCTCGATATGGCTTGTCAGCCATCGCCTCCCACTGCGCAAGTAGCGAGCTCTCGATCCTTTTCGCGTCACGGGACTCGTAGCGATACAGCAACTGGCGCGGTTCACGGTCGCCTCCAAGCACCTCTGGGTACACAAATCTCACCGTCGCTGTCTCCGCTCCGCCCATCAGCGCTGCAAGCGCGTAGCACTTGGCCTGGAGTTCGTATGCCTCACCCGGCGACCTAGATCTGTCCTTCTCAAACGACCCGCGCCCGCTCTTATAATCGACCAGCTCAGCACCCCCGCCACCGAGAAAACACACGTCAATTGCTCCTACCAGCAACGGACCCCCCTCCCCTCCCAGCACGACCCCGAATGGCATCTCCGTTTTGGCTTGCCGCCGCCGGGCTAGAAGCTCACGTCCGTACCGAGTGCGAAGAAACGTCTCCGTCGTTTCCCGGAGAGCCCGTGCTTCGCTGTCGGATAGCCTGAGGCCTCGGGCGACTGCGGTGACGCGAGCAGCATCCGGAAGCTCTCCTGTGACGAACGCTTGTTGCAGTAGCACGTGCATTGCTGATCCTGACGCCCTGGCGCTCGCCGGACTCGATGCGGCGGCTCTCCCCATACCGGCAACACGCTCAGCCCAGTACCTGAGCGAGCACCGCTGGTGAAGGGCAAGATCGGTGTATGAGATCCGTCTCGGTCGGCTCAGCCGCGGCGTTTCGCGTGCCCCTGGAACAACCGTGGCGACGGTCGACGGTATCGCTACCGTCACTACCGAGGGCGGCTGTGATCCGCCGTTATGCGGCTCCTCACCGCACGCCCCGTCTCGCTTCTCGATGCGTACGGGAATGCCCTCCGCGTTCACTGTGACCGAACTTCCCGAATCCATGCTGAGGACAGGATCGATGAGACAGCGGCCATACGCACTGAGTGCCCAGGCCAGCGGCGTGTCAGCTCCCCCCAGTCCCTCTTCGACCGGAGCGGAGCCTGTGAGCACCAACACCTCTTTGGCCCTGGTGCAGGCAACATAGAACACACGAATCGCTTCTTCTCGCTGGGAAACCGCGTCGGTCTTGGCAAGCTCGGCGAAGAGCGGTGGGGTCGTAAGCTTCCTGTCCTGGCTTGAGACGCGTTCCATCGACGGTCGCACGCTGAGTCTGGCCAGCCCGTCTTTCACACGAAGCAACCAGAACCCTCTCGCTGTCCGTACCGTCTTTTTCGAGAGCGTCGGTACCGCGACCACGGGAAACTCCAGGCCTTTGGCGGCATGCACGCTCATGATCGTCACCGTTTCCGCTCCCCCTACGCACGTGACCCCGCCGTGTCGTACCCCGACCGCTTGTTCCGCGTCGAGCGAGGCGGCAAGTCCGGCGGCCCCCATTCCGCCTGCGGCCTCGAATGCGGCCGCCTTTCTGTAGAACTGGGTGATGTTGGCTCTAATGATGCGGCCTTGAGCTCCGAGTGCGTCGAGGTACGCGTCGATTCCCAGTCCTTCACCGGCGCTGGCCAACGCCTGAGCCAACCCCGTCACGGGAGCAGCGTCCCGCGCTCGCTCCACGATTCGGACAATCACTGCCGCTCGCTCACTGTCCTGATCCGTGCTCTTGGCCACCCGGCTAAGGCGATCCCAAAGAGAGCGGCGCTGCTGGCTTTCGTGCGCGATAGCCGCACATCGAGCGAGAAGGCGAGTTCCGCCCTCGAGAAGGTCAGACACGAGCAACTGTGCAAGCGCTTCATCGTCGTGCGGGTTGGCAATCACTCTGCAAAGCGCGCGCATCGCGCCCACTTCGCGAAGCTCGAAGAATCGGTTGCCCCCGACCACGCTGGTGACAAACCCGACCTGCTCGAGTGCGTCGGCAAACGTGGGCGCGTCTGCGTACGCTCGCAGTAATACGACCATCTCAGAAGGAGCGAACCCCGCATCTCGCAGCTCAGAGAAGCGTTGCGCGACTACACGGGCCTCGACTGCACACGTCTCTCGAACAGTGCCTCCATCGCGGGTATCCACGACACAGATCTCGACACGCGGGCTACCGCTAGCGATGCGCACTGGGGCGGGATCCGTGCGTGCCGCACGCAACCCTTCCTCTTCTGGACCGAACAGCTCATCCTGACTGAACACGCGGTTGACGAATCGGATCAAATCCTCATGGGACCGGTAGTTGTCGGACAGCACTACCCGCTCGGCGTTGGCGTTCGCCATAGACTCCCGATGCCTACGATATACCTCGACATCCGCGCCGCGGAATGCATAGATCGACTGTTTGACATCACCGACCGTCGCGAGGTTCGCCCCTGCGATCCGCTCGATTAGGGCGAGCTGAAGCTCATCGGTGTCCTGGAACTCGTCGACCATGACAAGCTTGAACCAAGCTTGGTACCGTTCGAGCACGTCCGGGTGACGCACAAACAATCGCTCCGTCTCGATGATGAGGTCTTCGTAGTCGAGCACGCTCAATTCCTTCTTGGCTGCCTGGAAGCGCTCCATGTATTCATTGCTGAGATTGAGAAGCGCCTTAGCGTCCGCATGAGCGACAATTGCCGAGCATTGCGCCGCGAGAGCGGCACGGCCGTCCTTCAACCGCTCGACCGCCTCGGCAGTTTCCTTTGTTGGCCGAAGCGCCGCGTCGAACTCCACGATCGCTGACCATACGGCACGCGCTCGGCTGATTTCATCACCGTGGCTTGTGCGCATCCGGTCGAGTCTTTCGAGTACTCCGTGGCACGCCGCTTGTTGAGCGGCCGGCGTGGTCGCCCGTCCACAGTACGCCGCGAAACACTCGCCCGCCTCCGCGAACAGCGCTTCTGCTTCGGCCACGAGGTCCTCGATCGAACGGACGGCTTCGAGCGCCACGTGCGGGGCCCCAATTCCCCGCGCACGAAGTGTTCGGCTAAGCGAGGCGGCAGCGGCTCTCACCTCCTCGTATCCGTACTCCTCAAAGAGGCGTTCACTTCCCTCATCGCCGCGATCGAGTCGAGCGCTGACAACCTCGTCAAACGTTTTGACCCCCAGTGCGGCGACTGCGACCTCATCAGCCACTCGGAATGCAGGGTCGATTCCGGCAATCAGCGCTTCGCGGCGCAGCACCTTTGCACAAAACGCGTGTATCGTCGATATCCACGCGCCGTCCACCTTCCGGGCCTCGTTTCCGAGATCCCTGTTTCGTAACGCGGCCCGGACACGTTCAGCCAGCTCACCCGCCGCTTTTTCTGTATATGTGATGGTGAGAAGGCGATTCACGTCGCAACCGGTCTCCGGACCATGCGAGTCGACGGCGCGCGCAAAGCGCTCGGCTAGAGTGCGGGTCTTGCCTGAACCGGCGCCGGCTGTCACGAGTAACCGTCCGCCAACATGCTCTACCGCACGCCGCTGATCGTCGTTCAACCGCGCTACCACAACCGCTCCTCCTGTTCGCAAACGGGAGAGACTGGACAGAATCGGCACGCGCCTTTCACTGGCTGCGGGGCGATCTTGCCCGCGCGAATCCCCGCGCATGCCTCCGCCAGGCGCGCCTCCCCCTGCGCGATCACCTTCTCCATCCCCTCGTCATCGACAGTATCCGTACGAGTGCCGCGCGCACTCAGATCGACTCGCGCCGAGTTCCACGCGCCACGAACCTGAAGCGTGCTAAGCGAGCGATACACGATGGCCGCGATTGGGCGGTCAAAGTATCGAGCCGCGACTGCGGCATACACCGGTAGTTGCAGCAGCCCTGCGGATCCGAACGAGCCATGCCCGAGTATCCCGCTTCCGCTCTTGTAGTCCATGACGACGATGCCTGTCGTGCCTGAGTCGATGCGGTCAACACTTCCCTTGAGGTGACACCCGTCGATTTCAAACGGGCGTCCGACTGACGCGCCAAACCGGTATTCGTGTTCGGTGGGAGCGAATCCCGGTAGAGCCTCAGCGTCATCCCTGATCAGAGCCGCTGCGCGCTGGTGAGTCCTATCCAGCATGTATCGTCCTGCGACGCCAGCGTCCCATTGCTTTTCTACAGCGGCCGCCCAAACCTCGGCTAGTAGCGCCACCGCATCGTGCACGGTTGATGGCGTGACGCGTTGCAGTCCGTGCTTCTCGGTCCACGCTCTGTAGAATCCAGCGAGCGCGGCGTGGGCGAGGGTGCCCGTCTCGGCAGGCCCGAGTAAGACGTCGATCGGACTCAAGCGTGCGGCGTACTGCGCAAACCAACGGAACGGGCACTTCAGGTATGTCTCTAACTCAGACACCGTGTATTCGCGACTGTCCACCTTTCCCACTTCGGGGCACTGGATGTCTAACAGGCCGGGAGCGGCTCGCCTCCGAAGGCTCGAGCGATCCACACCCAGCGACAATTCCGAGCGCCCAGGCAAGCCATCTGGCCCGCCGCGACCCGGTGGCGGTTGCGACGGCGCGTCCCCCTCGGCTCGCTCTTGTGAGCTTCTGTAGAGGTCAAGCACGTCGTCGACGAAGGATGAGCGCCGGGGACCGTCGCCTCCTGGAGAGGCCGTGGGGTCCACGAGCACGAGTTGTCGCGCGGCCTTCGTAACCAGCGAGTAGAAGAGCGCTCGCTCAGACTCGCTGCCAGCCGCTCGATCATCCACTCCGAGCGCTTCCGCGATCTCCCGTGCAAGGCGCTTCGGCCTATCAGGGGAGAACTCATCTGCTGAAAGCCCGGCGACGATCAAGACTTCGTAACGCCGCGACTGTAGCCTATGCGCCTCAGTGACGACTACGGCAGGACCCTCGGGCCCGAGCACTACTGGCACATGAATCGAGCGCAGCGCTTCAATCGCATCATCGAGCCTGGCCTGCCCCCCCGACACCTGAGCAAGCGACGATGCCATTGCGACGACGCCTTCATGACACACCGCGTCCTGCAAGGCCTCAACGGAGCCGACTGGATGCCGGTCTCGGGCGGCTGAGAGCATTAATCCAGCCAGTTGTTTCCAGCCATCGTCGCTTACCGTGTCTTTGCCTGTGACACGCAGCGCGGCAGCAACGATCGATGAAATGTTGCTGCCCAGCGAGCAAGCCGACTCCAGGAGATCGACTCCGGACAATCGTGCCCGTCGCCAACCCAAATCGGCGGCCGCCACACGATCGAGCGGCACACCCGAGTAAGGGCTCGACGCGAAAGCAAGAAAGCGGGTTCTATCCCTTGTCTCTTTCCGGACCACATCAAGCAGCGCCATCAGCGCTGCGCCAAACGGCATTCTCGCCAGGGGCCTAAGCGCCTCGATTCTGACCGGTGCGGCGACCTTCGCTGCAGCGGCGCTCAGCAGGTGAATTCTGCGATCCGGATCTCTGAAAGCAACGGCGATCCGGTCCGGGCGCACGCCCCTCCGCACAAAGCCTTCTATCTCTTCGAACACGGCGGCGACCTCTTCCTCGGGTCCCGTGGCGTGAACCAGCCGCACCGTACCGGTTGGGGTGATCGTCGCAGAAGGCCTAAATAGTCCGGCCTCCAGCAGATCAAGCTCGTCGCGCGCGGGCTTTGGGGGACACACCGTATGGCTTGCTCCGCAGTTGAGCAGGCGCTCCACGAGTTCTGTGATCCACTCGGTCGCCGCATGACCTCGCTCCCAGGTGAGCGAGACGTACACCTCCCCCACTGACGAAATCCCGCGTATGAGGTGTTCTTGCGGCTCAGATAGGGTCACGAACCTGTTCACGGCGACCACACCATCGAGCCGCGGCGGAGATGTTCCGAGCCCTCTCATCGCCACCGATTGCTCCACAAGCCAGTGGCTTTCAAGAAGTCTTGTGTACGACTCAACTACGTGAACGATCTCTGCCAGACGGTCATCATGTTTCGGCATCCGGAGAAGGTCACTAGAGCCCACGTTTCTCACCAAAGAAGTGACCACCGCGGCGAAGCCCAGAAATGCAGAACTTTCGGCAACGTGCCGCAGAGCGGTTCTTTCAATCGCGCGCACGACCAGAGCTCGACGCTCATGTTCGCTGACAAGTCGGCGCCCATCGCCATGAACCGCCCACTGCCCGGCAAACCACGTATCGAAAGCGGCAATCCGTACGCCACTCATGCCCTTTTCGGCAAGTTCGCGCTGTACCCGCTCAACATCTGGCAGAGCGGGAAGGAGTAGCACGGGGCTGTCTCCCGCATCCAAGGATCTCTCCACGGCCTCGTGAAGAATACGTGTCTTCCCTGCGTTCGCCCGTCCGGTGACAATCGTCAGTGGCACGACGTCCCCTCTCTTGTCGGGGTCATCGTCTCACGCACGTCTGACATCACTACTGAACGGTTTGCGCCCTTGTGTAGCGCTGAACGCCCTCTTTGATCTCCCGGACCTTTCGCCACGCCGCTTCTTCATCACGGCCGAGGTAGTGCTCCACCCGGCCACTAAGAATTTCTGCCGCCTCCTCCGCCCGCTCAGCCACTGCCTTAGCCGCGTTCGCAGCCCTTCGCGCCTCAGCAACTAGCCTCCGGCGGGTGCGATCCCCGCTGGCTGGTGCCACAAGGAGACCTACAACGATTCCGACGATCATGCCGGAAATTGCGCCTATGGCAAAATATTCCACTTTGTAGCGAGTCACTGTGCCTCCTCCCCTATCTTGCGCTCTGCTTCCCCCTCAACGAGGATCCTGTAGATCCGTTCCAGCTCATCTTCGCCGTGGAAGTCGATCTCGATCTTGCCTTTGCGTTCTGTATGCCGCACACGCACCGCCGTGCCAAGCACTTTACGCAGCTTCCGGGCCACGATCTTGAACGATTTCGGTGCGGGTGAACGTGGAGGACGATCGGTCTGGCCGACAAGATAGAGTCTCGCCAGATTCTCTACCTCGCGCACCGAGAGTTTTTCAGCGACAACCTTTTCTGCGAGTCGCGCTCGAGATGCCTCGTCTTGCACGGTGAGAATCGCCCGCGCATGCCCCGCACTAAGCTTGCCCTCGTAGACAAGCACCTGCACCTCTTCTGGAAGATCCAGGAGCCGCAGTGCATTGGTAATCGTTGAGCGCGATTTCGAAACCTTCTCGGCAAGTTCCGCCTGGGTCATCTGATGCTCGCTCAACAATCTTCGATAACCGCGCGCCTCCTCGATGGGGTTGAGATCCTCCCGCTGAAGGTTCTCTATTAGCGCCAGCGCAAGCGACTCGGTCTCCGATGTGGCGAGCACACGAACGGGGACCCGCTCCAGCCCTGCGGCGCGCGCGGCCCTCCACCGCCTCTCACCAGCGATAATCTGGTATCCCGCGCCATGCGGTCGGACAATGATAGGTTGCAGGACGCCGACGGCTCGTACCGATTCCGCGAGCTCAGCGATGCCGCCTTCATCTATGTCGGTTCGTGGCTGCCGAGGGTTAGGGGTGATCTGATCGATGGGAATCTCATATGCCTCGGCTCCTGATCCGGCCTGCACCGCGTTAGGGATGAGCGCCGATAACCCTCTCCCAAGACCTCGTCTAGTCGACACGATCGATCACTTCCTTCGCCAGTGCTCGATAGGAATCCGCCCCCTTGCCGGTGGGGTCGTAAAGGGTCACTGGCTGTCCGAAACTTGGAGCCTCCGACAGCCGAACACTCCGCGGTATCAGGGACTCGAAGACCCTCTCCCCGAAGAAGTCCCTGACCTCGTCCACCACCTGTTGTGAAAGACGAGTCCGCACGTCGTACATGGTCATCACCACGCCGAAGACTTCAAGTTCAGGATTCAGGTGTGCCTTCACGAGCCGTACGCTATCAAGAAGCTTTGAAAGGCCCTCTAGGGCGTAATACTCACACTGAATCGGGACGATCAAACCATTTGCCGCAGTAAGGGCGTTGATGGTGAGCAGCCCCAGCGACGGCGGGCAGTCAATGATGATGTAGTCAAAGTCGTACACAACAGACTCTAGGATGCTCTTGAGCCGCCCCTCACGACTCATCGCCGATACAAGTTCGATCTCGGCTCCTGCAAGCTGGATGGTCGCCGGAACAACGAACACACGTTCGATTTCGACGGGTTCGATCAGCCCCTCCATGGGTTCGCCGCCAAGAAGAGCGTCATAAATGCACGATTGCCGCTGGTTCTTGTTGAGACCATAGCCGGACGTTGCGTTGCCCTGCGGATCCAGGTCCACAAGAAGAACCTTCTTCCCGGCGTCGCCCAGGCATGCGGTAAGGTTGACGGCGGTAGTACTCTTGCCCACACCGCCCTTCTGATTGACTATCGCAAAAACTCTTGCGCGCTTGGTGGCCGTAGCGCCCGTATCGGTTCCGCCTGACACCTGATTCCCTCCCTCGCGCACTGCAAAGCGATGACTTGCAGTATATGTGTTAGCTGCGAACATGAGAAGCGCTCATTCAACCCGAATAACCGTCCACTTGGGATCACGCGAGTGGCTTTCGCTGTGCCAAACCAGCCCTCCTTGGCAATTGGATGCTTGAGCTGCCTGTTCTTGTGTATGTCACACAACTGCGAGCGGCATCGTGATCTAGGAGGGTGTATTTCCGTATTCCGGAGTAGGTGAGACCCACCATCGCCGCGGCCTTCGCGCCGGAATCTAGTTCATCCGCTCCAACCCGTCCTTTCAGAGAGACAAGGATTCCCTCGAGTCTTAGCAAGGGCGCAGAGAGCTCGACCAGTGCGGGAAGCGATGTGACTGCTCGGGCCGTGACCGCTCCGTATGCGCCACGTGTGTGGCTGGCAAGTTGTTCGGCGCGCTCGTTGATCACCTTGACGGTGTCACACAGTTCAAGTGTGTCGACCACGGTTTCAAGGAACCGTGCTTTTTTGCCAATTGACTCAACTAGGTCAACTCGTCGGCCAGTCATGACCGCAAGCGGAATCCCTGGAAACCCCGGCCCAGTTCCTATGTCCGCAATGGGCCCTTCTGGAGCACTCGATATCTCGGGAAGCACCATCAGGGAATCAACCACGTGCAGAACAATCGCATCAGCGACATCGGTGATTGCTGTAAGGTTGAACTTGCGATTGCCGTCTAGAACCATTTCCAGATGCTTCGAGAGCAAATACGCCTGTTTATCGGATATTGACACCGTAAGTCGACCACAGGCGGCGATTATTGCATCTCTCATGTTCATCTCTCACCTATGTTTCACGTGAAACTACTGCGTTCCTCACGCCCATTGTTTCACGTGAAACATCCCCCGGCAATCAGCGGTCTATCCTGTTGGGCAGCACAACCGGCGACACCTTCAACCAAAGATCCCGATAATCCCGACCACTGCCTAGCGATCTGACTCAATCGTGTAGATGCAACGCTTATGTTGGGGCTGGTGAAACGTCCACGCCCTGGTCGTTCACCTAGCCATAAGAACGAAGCGGCGTCGCCGATGCGCGCCGAAACTCCCCGATTGGTGGAGCTTTGGCACAAGCGTGGGGGTTCCGGGCCGTGTGCGCCCCTCGCCGTCACACTTCAGATTTCGTGGGCTTTCCGCTGTACTCTCGGCCACAAAACTAATAGAGCCGCCGCCTCGGTCACACGATTCATTATGACCATCTGCTGCCAACCCGCTCGACCGCCCCTCGAATTGTGCCGCTCATCGAGCCTACGGATGATCGAGACCTGGTGCGCTTCCAGCCAATCCCCCAACACCGTCCGTTTGTTCTTTCAACGCGGCCCTATAAACTGCATCAGCCACATCGTGCTTCGCCGCACTGTCATCCCGCAATAACGTAAACGACGCGCCGGTCGGCGCGTCGTCACAGTGTCTGAATCGCTATGGTGCTGGTGTTTGTTGGGAAGTGGTGTTAGCGCTTGTTGGGATGTATCACCACGGCGCGAAATGGATCTTCTCCCTCGCTCGAGGTCCGAATCTTCGCGTCGTCTCGGAGAGTCATGTGGACGATTCTTCTCTCCATAGCGGTCATCGGCCTCAGCTTGACAGGAAACCCTTGCCTCGTTGCCTTCGCGGCGGCTCTCAGGCTGATCTCCTCCAGCTTACCCTTCCGCCTGTTGCGATACCCCTCGACATCGACTAGTACCGGGTATCTAAACCCGAGCTTCTTGTGGGTGATCGCCGAGATCAGGACTTGGACGCTGTCGAGCGTGTGCCCATGCCGTCCGATAAGAATCGCAAGATCCGAGCCAACCACGTCGAGTATGATCTCGCCTTCGTCTCCCTCATACTCCTCGATAGCGGCTTCGATTCCGAAGGAAGACAACACGGTCTCAAGTGCGTCTGTCGCCGTGTCGGCAACGCGGTCAAGGTCCTCTTCGCTCAAGTCATCGGGAACCTGTGAGGGGGCGCGTCGCGCGTCGCTCGTGATACGTTCTCCCGTTGCTGGTTGCGCCGCGTCGCCCGCCTCGAAAGTGGCACCGTCATCAATACGTGCGGATTCGATTTCGCGAACAAAATCGTCCTTGAGCCAGGCCCGTACCTTGACGCCACGACCTGCTCCTATCCCAAGGAACTTTCGCGACGGCTCCTCGATCACTTCATATTCGACGGCGTCTTGCTGGACTCCAAGCATCTCGAGGGCCGCATCAACAGCGTCCTCGAACGTGGGCCCTTCGGCAACACACTCACGCAACATCGCTATCACGCTGCCTCTCTCTGAGTGAGGAACTTCATCTGCAGCTGCTGCTGGGCGATCCCGATCAAGCTTGACGTTACCCAGTACACGAGTACGCCGGCGGGACTGATCCATCCGATGTAGAGCATCATTACAGCCATAATGCCGATGATCTGCTTTTGTTGGTTCTCGCCTGGCATCAGCATGGTCGGAACCCAGATGCTGAGCCCAAACAGTCCAACTATCACGATGTAGGGGAGTGTGGCGAAAAGTCCTGCTTCCGCCCAAACCGCAGCGGGAGTGGCGGTCAGATCTGGCAGGAATATCCAGAATCTGGTAACCGCTGCTTGTTGGGCCTCGGGCAAGTCCGCAACGTACTTGAGGAAAAGTCCAGGATTGTCAGGCGTTCCCCCCAAAACCTGGTAGAGCGCAAGAAATACTGGCATCTGCAATAGGAGGGGGAGACAGCCGCCAAACGGGTTGATCTTATTCTCTTGGTAGAACTTGAGCGTCTCTTCCTGGAGCTTCTCTTTGTCGTTCTTGTACTTCTTCTGTAACTCCTTGATCTTGGGCTGTATCCTCTGGAGCTCGTACATCGAGCGCGTCTGCTTCACGGTGAGGGGGACCATCAGTAAACGTACGACTACCGTCAGCAGCACGATAGCCACTCCGTAGTCGCCCGTCACATCGTGCAGGTACTGCAGCCCCGCGAAGATTGACTCTTTGATCGCCTGCCACACGGGTGGAGTACCTCCTTGTTCAAGGAGGGCTTTCGGCCCTCCATTCGCCGTCAACTGCAGATCTTAGGGCACGGGATCGTGTCCTCCGGGATTCCACGGGTGGCATCGGGTAATCCTGCGGATCGCCAACCAGGCACCCTTCAACACACCATACCGCTCAAGAGATGTTATCGCATACGACGAACAGGTTGGGTGAAAGCGGCACGACTGTGGAAAGAGCGGGGATACCACCGCCTGATACACCCTCACGAGGGCCACTGCGGCTCTCCTGGGAAGTGTTTCCATTCACCGAACACCTCCCCGCCGCAACAGGGACTCGACTGCGTTGTCGATCGCAGCCGGAGGGGCGTCAGCCGTACCACGCCGAGCGATCAGCACAACGTCGGCTCCCTGCCAAGGTGCCCCCATCCTGCGAGCGGCCTCTCTTAACACACGCTTAGAGCGGTTCCGGACAACGGCACCGCCCACGCGCTTGCCCGCCACAAACGCAACGCGGCCGGGCTGGCCGCGTTCTGTGGGGGTCTTGAGTATAAGGGCAACGGCGAGCGGACTGCCTACCCGGTGGCCTACGGTGAAGATGGCTTCCATCTCCCGCCTCGAGCGAATCGTGTGCACCGGTCACGCTCCGGTGGTCGGGTAGCCTGCTTAGGCCGAGAGAAGCTCCCGGCCCTTGCGGCGGCGGTTGGCGAGAATCCTGCGCCCGGCCCGTGTGGACATACGCGCCCTGAAACCATGGGTCTTACTTCGCTTGCGGTTGTTTGGTTGGTACGTCCTCTTCACGATTCCTCCGATTCCACGCCCCGAAACGGGGCAAAGCCCGGCAATTATATCTGTGCCGTTTCAAGAGTGTCAAACCGTCCGCTACATGCGAGACTATCCGCTCATGCCAGGACCGAAAGGCGGGGAGCTCCGCTGAGCGCCAAATTGAAGTGAAATCTGTGGAAAGTGTGGAAAACCCAGGCGGGGCGATTGTTGAACCTGTGGATATCCTCCGTCTGTCCGTTGTGGGACGCTGTTCGCCTTGATAGACTCAAGCCCGCTCGCACGAGAGTGCTTTCGTGAAAGAGCTCCTTGAAAACACCTGATAGTACGGTATTTTTCTGATTACCTACCGCGGTGCTCATTCCGGAATTCTTCTCGGGCAAGAGTTCTGCTGCTTGCCGGAATCCGTTCGCTATGGGTATCCACAGCACCGCTCCGCTCGTCCGGCCACTTTTCAACAGCCGGGAAAGGAGAGAAACCCTTTCGTGGCCCCTACGCTGGAAACTAGAGGGTTCTCGTACCTAGGTGCAGAGTGTTTTTTCCACAGATGTGGAAAGTTGTGTGGATCATCGAGGAAACCGCACGCTGGGGCCTTGTTTAAAGTGATAGGCACTCCGAGAACGAGCACGGATACGGTCTATAGCAGGTGTTTGTTGAGATGGGCGTTTAGGTGGGGGTTGTTGATAACGGTGTGCCCAGTCAGCACTCCGTCGAAAGAGGGGCGTAATGAAGACATTTTTCTCTGATGCCGCCACAGATGAAGCGGGCACCCGGGCCGCGACCTTAGAAGCTATCGGCCCGAGGGCCCACACCGTGTCGGCTTACCCCGCTCACACTCGACTCTGCGCACGAGTGGCCGTCTACGACTCTCCCGTGGCCGCCCCACGAACTGAGGATGTAGAAGAATCCGAAGCTCGGGAGCTTATCGACTCCCTTTCCTCGCGGGTGTACTCGCTTGCACAAGAGGCGGGGGGCCGTCTTCCCTACACCGTGATAAGGGAGCTAGTAGAAAACTTCGTTCACGCAAACTTTGCCGAACCAGTCGTATCTATCCTTGATGGGGGCTCCACCATCCGCTTCGCTGACCAGGGCCCTGGGCTTCCCGACAAGAAGCGCGCCATTCTACCTGGGTTCACAACCGCCACAGGTGAGATGAAGAGGATCATTCGCGGTGTAGGATCGGGCCTTCCCATCGTTCAGGAGTGGCTCGGTTTGTCTGGGGGGTTTCTCTTGATCGAAGACAACCTGCGAGACGGCACTGTAGTAACGATATCTTTCGCCCAAGCATCACATCAAGCCGACTCCATTCCCGACTCAGCGCACGACACCGCGCCCCACTACCCAGTTGATCTTCCCGCCCTCTCAACAAGACAGAAGCAGGTGCTTTCGCTTGTGTTGGAGCTAGGCGAAGCAGGGCCAACGATCGTTTCGCGAGAACTACGTGTTGCCCTCTCGACGGCCTACCGTGATCTCGCCTTTCTGGAGGAGTCCGGTTTGATACGAGCCGATGAGAGCGGTAAGCGCGTGTTAACCGAGCGCGGCTCTCAATACCTAGACAGCCTACTAACCCGATGAAGAGTTGCGGAGAGTCTATATGAACCACGCAAATGCGCAGGGTGTTTGGAATGATGTTCTGTCTGTCGTCCGATCAGAACTAAACACGCCGACTTTTAAGACGTGGTTCGAACACACGTCCGCCCTCGAATTGGACGATGACGGGCTCGTAGTCTCTGTGCAAAACGAATTTGCGAGGGAGTGGCTTGAGTCCCGCTACTCTGGTTTGTTGACCTCGGCTCTACTACAGGTCTGCGAACGCCCCGTGGCCGTTCGTTTCACAGTGCCCGAAGGATCTCCATCCACTGCCGAGGAGTCCCGGACACCAGCTCCCTCGGTGATACCGTCTTCGCCGAGGAGATCAAGAGACGAGGAAGCTCCCGCAAACGCCGTCACTCGGGAAGGCGGGTTCAATCCTAAGTACACCTTCGATTCCTACGTTATGGGTCCGTCGAATCAGTTTGCTCATGCTGCGGCGCTAGCGGTTGCCGAGGCCCCAGGAAGGGCGTATAACCCTCTCTTTGTCTACGGGGGAGTCGGATTAGGCAAGACCCATTTACTCCAAGCAATCGGACGATATGTGCAGCTTGCTTTCCCTCACATGAAAGTAAAGTACGTCTCCACCGAACAGTTCACTAATGACTTTATTAACTCGATTGGAGATCGCGACAAGAAGCGCATCGAGGGATTCCGGAGACAGTACCGGACTAATGATGTCCTGCTCGTTGACGATATTCAGTTCCTTAGAGGAAAAGAAGGCACCCAGGAAGAGTTCTTTCATACATTCAACACGCTTCAGCAAGCAGGAAAACAGGTAGTGTTGTCGTCCGATCGCCCACCTAAAGATATCGAGCGACTTGAAGAACGCTTGAGAAGCCGTTTTGAGATGGGGCTGACCACAGACATCCAGCCGCCTGATTTGGAAACGCGAATCGCTATACTTCGACGGAAGATCGGCACGGAAAACTTAGTTGTTCCTGATGACGTCATTTCTTTCATCGCTGATCGCGTGTCCTCAAATATTAGAGAACTTGAGGGTGCGCTTATTAGAGTTGTTGCGTTCAGCTCTCTAACGCGCAGCACCGTGACGCTTGAGCTTACTCGCAGTGTCCTGAAGGACATCTTTCCTGAGCGGTCGGCCAGACCTATCTCCATTTCGACCATCCAAAGGGAGGTCTGCAAGTTTTACTCGATCTCTCAAACGGAGCTCGTGGGAAATAAGAGATCGCAGTCGATAGTGTATCCACGCCAAATAGCGATGTATTTAGCACGGGAAATGACGGATCTCTCTCTTCCACGTATTGGAGCTGAATTCGGGGGGAGAGACCACACGACAGTCATGCACGCAACGGCGAAAATTCAAAAGATGATGAACGCAGACCGCGACGTCTACAATCAGATTCAGACGCTAACAAACACGATCAGACAGAGAAATTAGAGACGCTTCTTGTGGATAAAGATGTGTGCCCGACCGGGACGAATGGTGTAGGGAATCCCGGATTACGCTCTAAGGGATACACCCTCTGGATAATGTGGAGGAAGGCGAACATATCTTCAACATCTTGTGCCCCGCGATAAAGGCCACACCACCTGGCCAGGAAGGGTCTTTCCACATCTTCCACATGTATTACTACTACTGTTACTGAATACACTCTAAGAGAGGAAACAGTATGAGATTCTCGGTAGCCCGAGGTGAACTAGTGAACGCTCTGGCTATTGCGGGGCGTGCGGTATCTTCCCGATCAACCTTACCTATCCTCTCAGGTTTCCTTATCTCTTCCTCCTCTTCGGGAGGGGTAGTGCTGCAAGCAACGGATTTAGAAGTCTCAGTGCGGCACACTATCCCTATGGCGGGAATCGAAAGACCCGGGAGTGCGGTGCTCCCAGGAAAACTACTGACAGACATCATCCGATCTCTTCCTGAAGCTGCGGTTACTATCGCAGTGGAAGGAGAGGTGGCTATAGTTTCTTGCCTTCAGTCGTCATTCACCTTACGGGTTCTGCCAGCAGATGACTTTCCCCGGTTCCCGGAAGTAGATGAAAAAGAGTCTTTCTCACTGCCGGCTACAAGCGTTAAAGACGCTGTGCATCATGTGATCAAGGCGACAAGCAGGGACGAAACACGGCCTATTTTAACTGGGATCCTTTTGGCGATAGACGGCCCAATACTTAAGACCGTGGCAACCGACTCATATCGCTTAGCGGTAAAAGAGAGTGTTCTTGAGCAGCCAAATACACAAAATGTAGAGGTGGTTGTACCCGCGAGAACGCTCGACGAGGTTGTCAGGTCGATGGATGAGAAGGATTCGGTGTCCATCAGCGTCACCGATAATCAGATAGTGATCCGCTTCAGAGAAACAACGTTCGTCACGAGGAGGATCGAAGGGACGTTCCCAAACTATCGCCAACTGATACCAAAAGATGAAGAGACCACAGTGGTCGTTTCTCGAGAAGAGATGATCTCGGCGGTCAAGAGGGTCTCCCTTCTTGCCCAACATAACGCTCCTCTCCGCCTCAGTGTGAGAGCCGAAGATCAGACACTCTCCCTTTCCGCAAAAACACATGATGTGGGAGACGCATCAGAGGATCTTATGGCAGAAGTTCGAGGAGCTGACGTCGAGATAGCATTCAATCACTCGTTTTTGATCGATGGTCTTCTCTCAGCGGAAGGCGATACCGTTTCGATCAGTATTGTCAGTCCGTTGAAGCCGGGAGTTATCACTAGCCCGCAAGACAGCGGATTTCTCTACTTGCTTATGCCAGTGCGCTTGAGTTAACTGCGTGACTCTGCGAACAAATATCCACTCGATAAAGCTGCACGATTTCAGGAATCATGCGGCGACTTCAATTCTGCCGAGTGATGGGCTCACGATTCTTGTGGGTCCCAACGCCGCCGGGAAGACAAACGTTCTTGAGGCGATCACTCTGGTAACCAGCGGAACATCTTTTCGATCACTCACGTGGAGTGATGTGGTCAGGGCGGGGAGAAGCGCGGCTTCTGTCCATTTGGACGGGAGCAGGGGAGGTGTGGCGGTAGAGCTCGGATTGGAAGTGAGCAGCTCAGGCAAGAGAGAACACCGGATCAATAGAGCACCCTCTAAGAGGATCGCAGATATCTCGGGACGTGTACCCACGGTTACATTTGTCCCCGACGATTTACAGTTGGCAAAAGGTAACCCCGAGGCGCGCAGGGTTGCGCTCGACACACTCGGGAGTCAAATGTCAGGAGCGTACGCAGCGTTACGGAGCGAGTATGCAAGAACGGTGCGCCACAGAAATGCATTACTAAAAAACGGTTGTTCGCCGGAGGAGATATACGTGTGGGACGCTCACCTTGTTGAAGCGGGTGCAGCGTTCTTCCAGCATCGGATGAGACTGACTGCCCGCGTGGGGGAGAGCCTGTTTCCGGCATATAGCGAGTTGGCCGAGGAAGAGTCTCTGACCATGTACGTGGAGTGCTCGTTTCTTCAAGAGAGAGGGCGAGCCGAGGAGTTCGCCGCGATGGAGCGTGAGGACGTCAAAGAAAGTATGAGAAAAGCCCTCATAAAGCACAGCGCCGCCGAAAAGAGGCGCGGGATGACCCTCGTGGGGCCCCATAGGGATGACCTGATCTTTGAGATCAAAGGAATGCCCGCTCGCTTCTTCTCTTCTCAGGGGCAACAGAGGACGGTCGCCCTTGCGTGGAAGATGGCGGAGGTATCAACCTTGCGAAGGATCGCGGGTGTTGATCCGGTACTGCTTCTCGATGATGTGATGTCGGAGCTTGATGAGCGGCGCAGGTCGGCGTTGTTACGCTTCATCAGTGAAGGGCCTCAGACAATTATGACCACGACCAATCTGTCGTACTTTGAGCGAGCCGAGATCAGTGAGGCGCTCGTGGTGAACGTGGTTTCTGATGGGTAGGGGCGGGGGGCCAGAGCGCCTCGGTGAGGTGTTGGCAAGGATCGCGAAACCCCTCGGTTACGGACGTGCCGTAAAGGCGATCCAGATAGCGGACGCGTGGGAACAGGTGGCGGGCGAAGAGATAGCGTCTCGCACGGGAAGGGTTTCATTTCGCGACGGAGAACTCTCGGTTTCCGTGGATTCCCACGCCTGGGCGACGCAGCTCGGCGCGCTTTCAGAGGAACTGAGAATACGGTTGAATTCAGCGCTTGGGGATCCCATAGTGCACCGGGTGCGGTTTACTGTGGGGGGGCCAGACCGGGACGGAGCATCGGGTGCGACACAACGCAGCCAGAAGGGCGGGCGCAGTGCGACTCGGCGAGTCGATAGGAAGCCTTTGGATCTCGAGGACGCCGAGGCGATTGAAGGTTCTGCGGCGATAATCAAGAGCGAAACGCTTCGCTCAGCCGCGATCAGTGCTACGAAGAGTGACATGGAATGGAAAAAGGCTCGGAGGGCCGCTACCGAGGGCCCAGGGGCAGATGGTGAACTCACAGACCCAACGACGGGGCTGTTACCCTAGTAATTGTGTTAGAATTATGAGCGGCACCACAAGATATGGTGGTGTCCTCCACGTCTTACGGTGGCCGCAGTGATCAAGAAGGAGCTTGAGTGACGAGACAGTCGTACTCCGGTAAAGATATCCAGGTGCTTGAGGGCCTCGAAGCGGTTCGGAAGAGGCCCAGCATGTACATTGGATCGACCGGTCCGAAGGGCCTCCACCACCTCGTATACGAGGTGGTGGACAATTCAGTAGACGAAGCGCTGGCGGGCCACTGCACCGCGATCGACGTGGTGTTGCACGCAGATGGGTCGGTAGGCGTCACAGACAACGGGCGCGGAATCCCTGTCGACAACGTTCCAAAACACCGAAAGCCCGCGGTAGAGGTGGTACTTACGATCCTGCACGCGGGCGGCAAGTTTGGCGGAGAGGGGTACAAGGTTTCCGGCGGCCTTCACGGTGTCGGGGTGTCAGTCGTAAACGCCCTATCCTCAAGGCTTGAGGTCGAGGTTAGGCGCGACGGCAAGATATGGTCTCAATCGTATGAGAGAGGCAGGCCAAAGGCCCCGCTTGCGGTTACCGGGAAGTCCAAGTCTTCCGGCACGAAAGTTAGGTACTGGCCGGATACCGACGTGTTCGAGACGGTCGACCACGACTACGACACGCTTTCCACAAGGTTTCGCGAGACGGCGTTTCTTAACAGGAACCTCAAGATCACTCTCACCGACGAGCGCGAGCTCGAACCCAGAGTGGAGGAGTTTCGCTACGCTGGTGGCATCGTCGATTTTGTTAAATACTTAAACGAGAATAAGGAAGCGCTCCACAACAAGGTCATCTACTTTGAGTCCGACGCCGAGGAGGGGCACGTCGAAGTCGCGCTCCAGTGGAACACGGCTTACTCGGACTCAGTGTTGGCGTTTGCGAACAACATCAACACGCACGAGGGCGGAACACACCTCGAGGGCTTCAAGAACGCTTTGACAAGAACGCTCAATGACTATGCGCGCCGCCAGGGGATTCTCAAGGAGAAAGAGGACAACCTTTCTGGCGAAGACATCCGAGAGGGATTGGTAGCGATCATCTCGGTCAAGCTGAATGAACCACAGTTCGAGGGGCAGACAAAGACCAAGCTCGGCAATACCGAGATGCGAGGATTCGTCCAGTCCACGGTTATGCAGGCTCTTTCCGAGTACCTTGAGGAGAATCCGCGACCCGCGCGAACGATCCTCACCAAGGCCACCCAGGCCGCCAAAGCGAGAGCGGCCGCGCGAAAGGCCCGTGAGCTGACGAGACGCAAAGGGCTGCTCGAGTCGACAACGCTTCCCGGCAAGCTTGCTGACTGCTCGATCAAGGACGCGGAGCTTGCCGAGATATACCTTGTCGAGGGTGATTCGGCGGGCGGCTCGGCCAAGCAGGCAAGAGACCGCTCGTTTCAGGCGATCTTGCCCCTCAAAGGCAAGATACTGAACGTTGAGAAGGCCGGAATAAACAGGGCGCTCGCCTCAGAAGAGATTCAGGCGATGATCACCGCCCTCGGTACGAGTATCGCCGAGGAGTTCGATCTCACACAGGCGCGTTATCATAAAGCGATCATCATGACCGACGCGGATGTAGACGGCGCCCACATCCGCTGTCTCATTCTCACGTTCTTCTATCGCTACATGCGAGAGATGATCGAGGCGGGCTACATCTACATTGCACAACCGCCACTGTACAAGGTGAGCGTAGGCAAGAAGCAGGAGTATGCGTATAGCGAGCGTCAATTGCAGCAGCTCCTCGCCAAGGTTCCCGAGGGCTCGCGGTACACGATTCAACGCTACAAGGGTCTTGGCGAGATGAATCCCGAGCAGCTCTGGGAGACGACGATGGATCCGGGGAAGAGAACGCTTTTGCAGGTAACCCTCGACGATGCTCTCGCGGCCGAGAAGTCGTTTGTTGACTTAATGGGGGACCAAGTAGAGCCTCGGCGGGAGTTCATCCAGCGTCACGCAAAAGACGTCCGCTTTCTCGATATCTGACGTGAATGGGCGACCCCAAAGACACCCGGTTCGACCCGCCGAGGCGGCGAGAATCGCGCGCCTTCGAACCGCCGCCTTGGGAGAAGGAGGCGTTCGAGCGGCTCGGGGCACAACGGGCCGAGCGCCTGGGGAAGACGGCAGACGTCGACCAGGAAAGACAAGCCGGAGGCGAAGGCGACAGCACGCCAGAGCGGACGAGCGGTGCCGCTCAGCCTAGCGGCGAGGTGTCTGAGCGTCTGGAGGATCCCGCGATCGAAGAGATGCTCTCCCGGCTGAAGGACGAAGAACCGAAAACGGTTGCCGGAGCTTGGAAAGCTGGCGTTATGGCAGGGGCGTTTCTGGTAGTGCTCGGCCTTGTGTTCATCGTGTGGGCGTCAGTTGCACTTGCCGCGACGCTCAGAGCTGGACCGGCGGGGTGGATGGGTTCAGGGATCGTGAGCTTGATGGGCATCGGGCTCGTCGCGCTCGGAGTGTGGCTTGGCGGCCGTAGTCTTCGAAATCAAGGAGTGCTTTAGGTGTCGGATGAGATAGCGGAAAGCACAGTACTGCCGATAGAGATCCAAAAAGAGCTGCGAGACAGCTTCCTCGAGTACTCGATGAGCGTCATCGTTTCGCGCGCGCTGCCAGATGTCCGCGATGGCCTGAAGCCCGTGCACAGGCGAATTCTTTTCGCGATGAGCGAGTCGGGCCTCACTCCAGGGCGGGCGTACAAGAAGTCGGCGTGGACGGTCGGTGAGGTCATCGGCAAGTACCACCCGCACGGGGACGCTGCCGTCTACGACACGATGGTACGAATGGCGCAGACGTTCGCGATGCGCGCGCCTCTCGTCGACGGGCACGGCAACTTTGGCTCCGTTGATGGTGACTCTGCGGCGGCGATGCGTTACACGGAGGCGCGGCTGCAGAAGATATCGATGGAGTTGCTGCGTGATCTCGACAAGGAGACCGTGGACTTTGGTCCCAACTACGACGAGTCGCTCTCCGAGCCCAAGGTGCTTCCAAGCAGATTCCCAAATCTGCTGGTAAACGGTAGCGCGGGCATTGCCGTAGGTATGGCGACCAACATTCCGCCGCACAATTTGGGTGAAGTCATCGATGCTGCCAACCTGCTCATCGACAACCCTGAGGCGACTATTGAGCAGCTGATGGCGGTATTGCCGGGTCCGGACTTCCCGACCGGCGGTCTCATTATGGGCACCGACGGCATGCTTGACGCGTACTCGACAGGCCGAGGGTCGATCAAGGTGAGAGGCAAAGCGCACATCGAGCAGACCTCGACCGGGCGCACCCGCATCATCATCACCGAGATACCCTACGCCGTTAACAAAGCGAAACTCGTGACAAAGATCGCCGATCTTGTCCGGGAGAAGAAGCTGACCGAGATATCAGACTTGCGAGACGAATCCGACCGCAAGGGGATGCGCGTCGTGATCGAGCTCAAGCAAGCTTGTGTGCCCCAGGTGGTGCTCAACAAGCTCTACAAACACACACCGCTGCAGACGAGTTTCGGGATGAACATGCTTGCCCTCGTCGATGGCGTTCCTAGAACACTCACGCTGCGGGAGATCCTCTCGCACTACATCGAGTTTCAAAAAGAAGTCATCACGAGGCGGACTCGTTTTGAGCTGCGCAAAGCCGAGGAACGGGCGCACATCCTCGAGGGCTACGTCATCGCTCTCGACAATATCGACGAGGTCATCAAGATTATTCGCTCCTCGGCGGACGACGCTGAGGCTAGGCAGCGGCTCATTGGGCGCTTTTCGTTATCAGAAACGCAAGCCGACGCGATTCTCGAGATGCGCTTGCGTCGCCTGACCGGCCTCGAGCGGGGCAAGATCGACGGCGAGCTGGCCGAGTTGCGAGAGAAGATCGCCTGGCACCAAAAAGTCCTCGGAGACGTTTCGCTCGTGCTGCAGATCATCAAGGACGAGATGGGGGAGGTGCGGGCGAAGTTCGCTGATGCCCGGCGAACCGAGATAACTGGAGTCGCCCACGATCTCGACGTGGAAGATCTCATCGCCGAGGAAGACATGGTGGTCACGATTACGAAGGCCGGCTACGTCAAACGGCTGCCGGTAGCGACGTATCGTCAGCAGAAGCGCGGCGGCAAAGGGGTCGCCGGCGTGAATCTGCGCGAGCACGATTTCGTCGAGCATCTCTTCATCAGCTCGACCCACGATTACGTGCTCTTTTTCTCCTCGGCGGGCAAGGTGTACCGACTCAAGGTGCACGAACTCCCGGTCGGTTCCCGGCATGCGCGAGGCACGGCGATCGTAAACCTTCTGCCGTTTGCCACCGACGAGCGCATCGCGGCCGTCATCAACACCAGGGGATTTGACGCCGAGGACTACCTGCTGTTCGCCACCAAGAAGGGGATGTGTAAGAAAACAGCGATGTCGGCGTATGACCGGTCACGCCGAGACGGGATCATCGCCATCAATCTGCGAGACGGCGATGAGCTGATCTCGGTCCGCCGCGTGGGGCAGGGGCAGCGCGTCATCATGGTGTCGACCTCGGGCAAGGCGATCATGTGGGACGAGGCTGACGCCCGCCCGATGGGCAGGGACACGACCGGCGTGAAGGGTATGGCAATCAAGGGCGACGACGCGGTTCTCGGTATGGAAATCGCTCCGGAGACGAGCGAGCTTTTTGTCGTGACCGAGCGGGGGTACGGCAAGCGTACGCCAGCAGGCGAGTACCCGATCCAGAAGCGCGGAGGCATGGGGGTTAAGACGATCCAGGTCACTGCGAAGAAGGGGCCGCTCGCCGGGATGAAGATCGTTCAGCCCGAGCACGAACTGATGTTGATCTCCGAGGAAGGCGTGGTAATTAGGGTTCGCGCGCGGGATATCTCACGACTCGGTCGTTCGACACAGGGCGTCAAAGTGATGAACGTTTCGGAGAACGACAAGGTTCGGGCGATCGCTCGAGTGTCGGCGGGTCAGATGAGGACGGTTCGCGGGGTGGCTGAAGGACAGGGCACGCTCCTTGACGAGCACGCGGCTTCACATGGTGTGGGCGAACCAGGGTCCGCGCCCAGGCCGATGAGCACCGTCGACCGGGAGGCCGAGGCCGAGGCGCTCGCCAGCGAGGAGTTTGAGGATCTCGAGGAACGGGAGTGATGGAGGGCAAGGTGGGCTCACGGGTCGTGGAGGCTGTTCTCTTCGACCTTGATGGCACCTTGCTCGACACGCTTGATCTCATCTTGACTTCGTTTAGGCATGCGACGCTTGTGGTGCTCGGCGAGACGCTACCCGACGAGTTTCTCCTGCGTGATATGGGGATGCCGCTTGCCCGGCAGCTCAGAGAGATCGCGCCTGGGCACGCCGAGGAGCTCCTCGAGGTCTATCGTGCGCACAACGCCGCTCACCACGATGAGCTGGCACGGGTGTTCTCCGGCACGAACGCGGTACTTGATCGGTTTGCTGAGCTAGGGGTTCCCATGGGAGTGGTCACCTCGAAGGGTTCTCCGATGGCGCATCGCGGTCTTGAGCGGTTTGGCATCCGGCGGTACTTCCGCGCGGTTGTCACCGCCGATGACGTGAGCGTTCACAAGCCCGATCCGTATCCGCTCGCGCACGCCGCGGCGTTACTCGGCGTGGAGCTTGCTCACACCGTGTACGTAGGTGACAGTCCTCACGACATCGCGGCGGCCCAGGCGGGCGGGGCGGTTTCAGTTGCCGCACTGTGGGGAGCGTTTCCGGCCAAGACCCTCATCGCCGCCGGTCCGGATCATGCGATCGAGTCGATTTGTGAGCTACCGGCGCTGCTCGGATTCGATAAGCCGGAAGGCGTCTAGAGCGCGTGAGAAGCGACCGGGATAGAGCGTGATCGGGGGCGCTTGCTGTTTGGCGACACCCGGGTTTCGGCGTAGGGTCTGCTGTTGGATGAGGTACATACCTTGGAGTGTCGCGCGCAGGACGCGTCACCCAGAGCGAAGGGATGCCAGTGTCGCCCAAGACGAAGGTGATCGGTTTAGTGGCTGCGCTTGTAGTAGTCGGAGGTGTGGCCGCGGCGGTGACGGTGGGGGCGAATAGGCCCGCCGCCGAGGTAGATGTTGCCACAGCCATGGTGGAGGATCTCACGGTGACGGTGACCGCTCCGGGCCGGGTGGAGTCGGGCTCGCGAGGCGACGTGTTTCCCCCCGTCGCCGGGACGCTTGCCGAAGTTCGTGTCGCGGATGGCCAAACGGTGCGCGCCGGGAGTGTGATCGCGGTGCTCGACACCGGGCCGCTCGATCTTGCTGTAGCGCAGGCCGAAGCGGCGCTCTTGCAGACGCAGGCGGGACTTTCCGCTGTTGATGACCGGGCACCTGGCGCCGCTGAGCTTGCGGCCGCTCGTAAGGGGACGGATGCGGCGTGGGCGGCGTACCGGTCCGCCCGGGAAGCCGCCGATTCCGTGAGAGGGCAGGCGCCTGGAGACTCCGAGGTCAGCGCAGCCTCCGCCGCGACTCGCGCGGCGAAAGCCGCGTATGATCAGGCGTCGAAATCCTACGATGCGCTGAAGGCGGCGTACGATGCCGCGCCCTCGCCCTCGGCGGAGACAAGCCTGAGTGCCGCGGCAGTAGCCCTGGCTCAGGCCGAGGCGGCGTATCTTGGCGCGCAGGCGACAGAACAGGCGTTGCGCACTGCCGATCTCTCGGCGCAGCAGAGCGCCGCGGACGCTGCGGTCGAGCAGGCGCACGCCGGATACCTGAGCGCTAAGGCGCAGCAGGAGAAACTCGAACACCTTGACCTGTCCCCGGAGCGGTCGGCTGCACGCGCAGGCGTGATGCAGGCGCGCCGCGCGCTCACGCTCGCCGAGGAGAACCGCGCGAAGGCCGAGCTCAGGGCCCCGATCGATGGGACGGTGCTGTTTAACGCACTGGGGGCTCCATCCTCCGATGGCGCGGTGCCCAGGGCGGCGTCAGGTGCGGTGGTGGGGCCGCAGACGGCCCCGTTCACCGTCGTCCAGCTTGACGCAGTACGCTTTGTGGCGGAGGTCGATGAGGTCGACATCGCTCTTGTCGATATCGGTTTGGACGCAGCGGTGCGCCTCGATGCGCTACCAGAGCGTTCGTTTGAGACGACTGTGTCTGAGATTCGCCCCGCAGCTACCCTCACCGCGACCGGCGGGACGGTTTTCCCTGTGTACCTGCGTGTCAACGGGAGCGGGGACGCTGTTTTGCTCGGCATGAAGGGCGACGCCACGATAGAGATCGAGCGGATCCAGGCTGTGGTGACCGTGCCTATCGAGGCGCTTTTTGAAGACGCCGAGGGATCATACGTATACGTGCTCGGTGATGGAGACCGGCTTGAGCGCCGGCGTGTGGAAGTTGGAACCCTGACCGAGGCGAGCGTAGAGATCATGTCCGGAGTCGTCGCAGGCGAGCGGGTCGCGCTCGGCGGCGCTGATGAGCTTACTGACGGTATGCGCGTCAGTGTCAGGTAGCGTGGGCTGATGGATGCTGAGTCCGTAGCCGCTGAGGTCAGGAACTGTGACGAGCGCAACACGGTGCTAGAGGCGCGAGGGGTGACCAAGCGCTATCACCTCGGCGAAGTAGACGTGCATGCGCTGCGAGGAGTCGACCTCTCGATCTGCCAGGGACAGATGATGGCGATCATGGGGCCTTCGGGATCCGGAAAGTCGACGCTCATGCACATCATCGGGCTCCTCGATCGTCCGTCGACCGGCACCGTTATGGTGGAGGGCGAAGAGGTCTCCCAGATGCTCCCCAACGAGCTTGCCGCAGTGCGCAATCGGCGGATAGGGTTTGTGTTCCAATCGTTCAACTTACTCGCGCGCACGACCGCGCTCGCCAACGTCGAGCTGCCGCTCGTGTATGCGGGCGTTTCGGCGGCGGAACGGGTGACTCGGGCGCGCGCCGCACTGGAGAAGGTCGGGCTCGGTGATAGGATCGGCCACCTGCCCAATCAGCTCTCCGGCGGACAACAGCAGCGAGTAGCGGTGGCCCGGGCTCTCGTGACCGACCCCTCGATCGTGCTTGCTGACGAGCCCACCGGCAACCTCGACTCGGTTTCAGGTGTGGAGGTCATGCGGATTCTTCAGGGGCTCAACGAGCAGGGCATCACAGTGGTCCTCGTGACGCACGACGAAACCGTGGCGCGCCACGCTGAGAGGATCGTACGTCTCCGAGACGGACTCCTTGTCGCCGACGAAGAGGTTGAGCAAAGGCACGTCGCAACCGCGCATGTCGACGGAGCCGGCGAAGCAGCCCTCGCCGAGAGAACTGCCTCGTGAATCTCTGGGAGAGCGTTCGAGTAGCGGTGCGAGCCCTTGGCGCGAACAAGGTGCGAAGCACGCTCACCATGCTCGGCGTCATTATCGGCGTCGCGGCGGTTATTCTCCTCGTCGCGATCGGAACCGGGGTGCAGGAAGATATCGCAGGATCGATCGAGGGCCTGGGGTCGAACCTGATCTTTGTGTTCCCGGGTAACTTCGAGGAGGGTGGGGGGCCTGGCGGTGGCGCTTCGATTCGGCGGCAGTTCACTCTCGACGAGGCGGATCTCGTCCGTCGACGCCTCGACGTGCGCCACATCGTCGTGCCTATCGCACAGGGTCCGGCGGCGCTGCGGGTGGGCAATCGCACGATGCGGACGATGATCGCGGCGGGAAATGAGTACTCCGATTCAGTTTTCGCTGCGAACTACGCTGATGGCCGCGGCTATCGGCGCAGCGAGGTGGCCGCGGCTTCTCGGGTTGTTGTCATCGGAGCTACCGTCCGAGAGACCCTCTTCCCCAATCAAGATCCCCTTGGCAGGTCTGTCTCGATCAACGGGCAGCGGTTCACGGTTATCGGACACGTCGTTGCGCAGGGAGGCTCGCTTACGGGAGATCAGGACAACCAGATATACATGCCAGTCACGACCGCGCAGCGAATCTTTGGGTCGACCGACATCTCTTCGATTGTCGTTAAAGCCGAGTCCGCCGATGAGGTGCCCCAGGTCCAACGCCAGGTTGAACGGATCCTGCGCCCGGGATTCGGAGATGAGTTCACGGTCTTCACCCAAGATCAGACACTCGGGTTGTTTCAGGCGATTCTCGGCACGCTGACATTCATGTTGGCTGGCATCGCGGGGATATCGCTGCTCGTAGGTGGTATCGGCATCATGAACATCATGCTTGTGAGCGTGAGCGAGCGCACGCGAGAGATAGGCATCCGCAAGGCGGTGGGCGCGCGAACCTACGACATCATGAGCCAGTTTGTCATCGAGGCCGTGTCTTTGTCGGTGGTGGGAGGGATCGTGGGCATTGCCCTTGGCGCTTCGGGTGCGGCGGTTCTCTCGCGCTGGGTTCCAACAGAGGTCACCTTGTGGGCGGTAGCGCTCGCGTTCACGTTCTCCGCGGCGGTCGGGATCTTTTTTGGTGTGTACCCCGCGTACAAGGCGTCTCGGCTCGACCCGATCGACGCGCTTCGGTACGAGTGAGGACGGGTCGGAGCCCGGCCACCTCCCCGCATCCTACGAGCTGAAGTCGCTTGGGTCGACGTGGTCGAGGAACTCTCGAAACCGCTCAACTTCGGAGTCGGCGGCCTCCTCCGTGATGCCGGGCGCTGCGGTGATGGCTGCCTCGTCGAGAACCTGTTCGGACACAAAGAGGGGAGCGCCGGTCCGTACGGCGAGCGCGATCGAGTCGCTTGGCCGCGCGTCAATCTCCCACTCTTGGCCCTCGCCTCCGTCAAGGACGATGTTGGCAAAAAACGTCCCGCCCTCAATGCGGACGATGTCGACCCGGGTAAGGGTCGCGCCCATCTCGGCGATTATACGTGCGAGCAGATCGTGAGTCATAGGCCGGGGCGGGGCGATTTCCTGGAGTCCAAAGAGGATCGCTGTGGCCTCGGCATGGCCTATCCAGATAGGGATGAAGCGCCCCGCGTCCGAGTGGTCATCGACAGGGCGCAAGATGACGACCGGCTGTTTGGTCACCGAATCGAGACTTAAGCTGACGATGCGAACGTGTACCATGCCGCTTACGCCTATCGCCGGGGCCGTATTGCCTTGTCGCCTGCGACGCGACCGTTCTGACAGGTAGATTCCACTATAGCGCGTGTAGGTACCGGTGGAGACGAACGGGATGGGCCAGGGGTGGATCAGACGGTGGCTTGAAGCGGGTACGCGGCGGCTCTGACCAGCGGAGCCGGCATGCGCTCTCCAGGCGGCATCCTGCTTGACCCCTGCTCTTCCGTTGGGCTATTGTACGGGAGCGTTTCGCCCGCCCGGCGGAGCGGGCCCGTAGCTCAGTTGGTTAGAGCGCACGGCTGATAACCGTGAGGTCGATGGTTCGAATCCATCCGGGCCCACCACTAGACATGTTCGAACCCTCATCCGTGAGGGTCTCAAAGAGCTCAGTACGCTGGGCTCTTTCGAGTTTCTGGTCCCTGACATGGATCGCCTTGAACACATCTCATCACGCATCCTCCTTGGGTACCTGCCCCGTGATATCGCGCGGGAGCTTCGCCTCGATGGAAGCGTAGTAACGTGAAGCGAACGAGATCACGTCTCGAGCCTCCTTGTCACTCACCAGCCCCGATTGTTCGTAGATGGTCGTGTTCCGCTTGCGGCGCAGCTTCTGAAGCCGCCGGATCATCTGAGCATCTTCGGGCAGCGCCTCTTCCATGAACCGGAACGTGTTGTAGTGCTTACCCTCGCCTCGCGGCCGGTAGCCGAGATGGTTCATGTAAGCGATCGACATCTGCAAGACGCCGTTGTACGCGATGGCAAACGCCCAGTCGAGATCGGTGCCGAGCATGGCCCCGGCGGCCTTGATGTCGCGCTTGGAGAGCGCCAAGAGTTCCGCGATCTCCCGCGAAGTGACCGTCACGCGCTCGACCGTGCGCCTCCTAAGTAGTTCTTCGAAGCTCATCTTCATCTCCTATGAGAAAGATCTTCGGACCAGAGAGCATGTCTGTCACGAAGGCCTGTCCGATCTTGACCCTCTCGGCCCACTCCTCGCGCCCATATACGGTTGTATTGATCTCGCGGCCGATTGCCCGCTCGGCTGCGTCGACCGCTTCATTCAAAGCGTCCATATCGACATCACCGATCACGAGCACGTCCACATCGGAGCGCATGTCCTCGACGTTCTTCGCGACCGACCCGTAGATGAGCGCGGTCTCCACATCGCCGATCGTGTCGAGCGAGTCGTGCAAGAATTCGGCGAGCCCGACCGTCTTGAAGACGATGCTCTTCAGTTCGGGGTAGACCGGGGAGGCTTTGTTGATCGTGAAGTAGCGGGTGTTGGCCTCCCGTGAGCTGATGAGAAGTCCAACGCCCTCCAGCCGCTTGAGCTCGGCCTGCACGAGCGATGACGAGAGCCCGAGGTTACGGATGAGCTGCTTCTGATAGAAGCGCTCCTCCGGATGGGTCAGGAAGAGCGTGAGCAAGGCCAACCGGGCCTTGGATGTAATCAGGGCCGACAGCATAGTTACCTCATTTCCGGCACGATAGTGCCGTTTTCATGGTAACTGCTCGGTCATGACGTGTCCAGGGCATTCGCGTTGCTGGCGCGAAACTCCTCCCGGTGAAACGCGCTACCAGGGCGAGTTCGAATAGCGTACAATCACGCTCACCACCTTTGTGACAGACGCCCCTCTGCTCCCTGGCGACGGAGGGGCGTTTGCATTCGCGCACCTGCGGCTTCAGGAACGGCCGGGAGGCGTCTTCCGTCGCGGGGTCACCCGCCGAGCAGCACGACGCGCACGTCGAACTCCCCTTGCCGCCCGTCTAGCTCGACGCGGTCGAAGGGCACCGGCGCGCCGTCGAGCTCAATTCTTGCCACTCCACGATTGACGCCCCGAGGATTCTCTACTCGGATGCGGTAGATAGCGCCGCCGTGATGGTAGGTGAGCGTGAAGCCGGACCAGCTCTTAGGGATGCACGGGTCTACGGTGAAGAAGCGGCGGTCTCCCTCCGAGAGAAGCTTAAGTCCGAGGAGATGTGCGATCACGATGTGGTAGAACCACGACGCCGATCCGGTGTACCAGGACCAGCCGCCGCGACCGACGTGAGGTGCGACTGCGTAGACGTCCGCTGCAACTGCGTAAGGCTCGACCCGGTATCGCTCGGCGTCCTCGCGGGTGCGTGCGTGGTTGACCGGGTTGATGAGTTCGATCAGCGAGAACGCCTCGTCCCCGTCGCCGCGAAGCAAGTGGGCGAGCACGACCCAGAGAGCGGCGTGCGTATACTGGCCACCGTTCTCCCGGACTCCGGGAACGTAACCCTTGATGTACCCGGGATCGTGCTCCATCCGGTCGAACGGGGGCGCGAGAAGTGCGATCAGTCCGCCTTCCCGGTTGACGAGCTTGTCTTCGACCGCCTCAAGCGCGCGCGCGGCTCGACTCGGGTCACCCTGGCCAGAGATAACCGCCCACGCTTGAGCGATGGCGTCGATACGGCACTCCTCGGCGTCTTTCGTGCCGAGTGGCGTGCCGTCGTCGAAGTAGGCGCGACGGTACCAGCCGCCATCCCATCCCGCTTCCTCGGCGGCGAGCACCAGCGTGCGAGCGAACTCGCGGTAGCGCTGCGCGCGCTCAGGTTCGCCTTTAAGCTCGCACAGCGGAGCGAATGAGCGAAGCACGACATCCAAGAACCACGCCATCCAGACGCTCTCACCGAGGCCCTCGTGCCCAACCCGGTTCATGCCGTCGTTCCAATCGCCCCCGCCGATAAGCGGCAGCCCGTGCTTCCCGGTTGCGAATGCCGTCTCAAGGGCCGCGACGCAGTGTTCATAGACCGAAGCCGTCTTCTCGGAGATGACGGGTTGTACGTAGGCGTCTTCGCGCCCCGGGTCAAGCGAGGGGGCCTCTATGAACGGTGTGCGCTCGTCGAGAAGACTTACGTCGTTTGTGGCGGCGACGTAGGCGGCGGTGATGAATGGCATCCAGTGCCGGTCATCGGTGATGCGGGTGCGCACGCCGCGGCCCGATACCGGCTGCCACCAGTGGAGCACATCACCCTCGGCAAACTGGCGCCTCGACGCCTCGATGATCTGCGCCCTTACCAATTCCGGGCGCGCGTACATCAGGCAGAGAGCATCTTGCAGCTGGTCACGGAAGCCAAAAGCGCCGGAAGACTGGTACGTTGCGGTGCGCCCCCACAAGCGGCACGACAGCGCCTGGTAAAGCAAGCGTCCGTTGATGAGTATGTCGAGCTCGGGAGCAGGGGTGCTTGCTTCGATCACGCCGAGGGTGCGCGTCCACTCGGTTCGAGCCACACCATACGAGAATTCGACGGCGCCCGGCGTCCGGTACCGCGCCACGAGTTCGCGAGCCTCATCGAGCGTCGGTGTTTGACCGAGCAAGAATACGATGTCGCCGCTTTCCCCGGGGGACAGCTCGAGGCGAGTCATGATCGCTCCGCAGTTGTCGTGAAACCGGCCCGAGACTCCGCCGAGGTGAGATCTCTTCATAGCTGCGGGCGCGGCAGGCCGACCGTTGCGCCCCACGAACTCGGTGCGGCTCGCGGTCCACGACATGAGGTCACGGTCGCATGCGAGGAACGAGGAGCGGCCGGGAAAGTCCGGATTGTAGTGGTTGTGAGCGGTCAGGATCTCGTGTTCCGCGTCGTACCGTGTCACGACAAGGTGCTGCGCTTTACTGCGTGATGACCCGAGTACCCACTCGACAAACTGTGTCACAGAAAGAACGCGGGACCGATCCGAGCGGTTGGTCAGACGGAGGCGGACAATCCGCACCGGGTCGGCAGCGGGGACGAACCAATCCAGCTCGTGGCCGACATCGTGAGAGTGGTGCTCAAACCGCGAGTACCCAAATCCGTGCCGGATTACGTGCGGCTCACTGCCCCCGCACGGGAGAGGCGTTGGGCTCCAGTACTCGCCGGTCTCTTCGTCTCTGATGTAGATGACCTCACCCGAGCCGTCGGAGATGGGATCGTTGTTCCACGTGCTGATCCGGTTTTCGTGGCTGTTCTCGGCCCACGTGCACCCGATTCCGGCGTCAGAGACCATCGAGCCGAAGCGTGGCGACGCCATCACGTTGATCCAGGGGGCCGGTGTCGCCGAGACCCCTTCCGCAAGCACTATTACGTACTCACCGGTCGCAAGGTCGAAGCCGCCGTATTCGTTGTCGTAGGCCAGTTCTGGCCGGGTGAACGCGTGTGCCGGATACGGTACCGGTTCGCGGACCGGTACCAATAAGGGGGGCTCGGCGGGGCGGACCGCCCGCTCGTCGAGCTGCAGGTCTATGCTGCCGCAATCCCCGTCGAGGACGGCCCGCGCGACGCTTTCGAGCAAATTGGCGACGTCTGGGTGCATCTGGTCGGCGCGTCTGAGGAACACGCCGCCGGGCTTGTCGATCAGCTGTAGTGCGTGCCCGGTTCGCACGAGCAGCTTCAGGCGGTCGTCCAGATCGTCACTGTAAGACGAAGGCCGCGTGTTCAAGATCACGAGATCGGCGACGAGTCCTTTGTGCCGCCAGTACTGATGTGCGAGGAGGGCTTGCCGGACGAGTGGCGCGTGCTCAAGCTCGGCGACCCGTACAAGTAGGATCGGGAAGTCACCCGAGATGCCTAGAGACCACAACGCCGAGAGGGGCAGGCCGTTCTCGACCGGAGTGGTGACCTTGAGAGTGGAGTACGGGTCGGTGAGCAGCAGCCGAGAGGCGAGGCGCTGCAGCGTGACCGCTTCGGCTGAACCTATGCCGAGGTCCCTCAGCTCGATTTGCGACGCGGTCCACGACAAATCGATAGCGCGTTGCGCGGCGCGCATTGCACGGTAGCGGTCGGCGAGCCTGAGAGCGCTCTCACGATCCGGTGCGACCCCAGTCACGAACACGAGGCGAGCACTTTCGCCCGCTTCAAGCGTGATCTCTTGCCGCAGCGAACATGAGGGGTCGAGGACAGCCCCGACCGTCTCTGAAAGAGCGGCCCCAGGATCGAGCGCCATCGGAGCGTCGACGCCCCGATGGCGCCCGAGGAAGTGTGCGCGATTTGTCTCGCATGACCACTCGCACTCCTCGGCAACCTCACAAGCGAGCACGTGAAAGCCCCAAACGCGGGTCTCCTCGGAGGAACGAGGGCGGCGTGAGAACAGGAGGGTGCGCGGTTCGGAGACGGCCTCGGTTTCGACGAAGAGGTTGGAAAACGCCCGGTGCGCCTGGTCTGCGGCCTGGCTGGTCAACGCGATTTCGAAGTAGCTTGTCACGTCGAGGACGCGCCGCCGGATACCGCGGTTTGAGAGCGTGACACGTCTGATCTCGACATCGTCTTCTGGCGAGACCGCTACTTCAGTAAACGTCTCGATCTCGCCGTCGGTACGGTGGAACTCCGCCTTGTCGGCGGAGAAGATCACGTGGTAGCGGCCGGGCTTGCGCGGGGTGGGATTTCGCGTTGCCGACCACGACTCGCCGGACTCAGTATCGCGTATGTAGAAGAATTGGCCCCACGAGTCGCGCGTGACGTCCTCGCGGTAGCGGGTGACCGCACGGTCCATCCAGCGGCTGTAGCCACCACCACCGTTGGTGATCATCACTGAGTACCGCCCGTTAGACAGGAAGTGTGTCGCCGGAGCAGGTGTCTCGGCCGTGGGATACGTTCGGTTCGACGGCGTCGGGAGTTCCCGGACCCGGCGCGCACGCTCGACTTCGGCCGTGTGGACCTCCGCGAGCTCGACCGCGTGCGGGATGCGCTCCTGGAGCAGCAGCTCTGTTGCGACCACCATCGGATCGGCGTGGAACCGTTCGTGCATGCGTTCACCGGTAAGGGCGTTGCCCAGCGCGACGAGACTCATGCCTTGGTGGTGCGCCATGTACGCTCTCACTATCGCGCGCCGCTCCCCTGCGGGGACTCTGCCAGGGGTGAAGTCGATTGCTTCGTAGTAGCCAAAGCGACCGCGGGCACCGACACGGTCGAGCTCCTCAAGGTTGTCAGCCACGTGAGCGGGAGCGATGGGAAGGGCGAGGATGCTTGCGTACGGGGCTACGACGATGTCTTCAGACAGGCCGCGTTTCAGCCCGAGACCCGGGACACCAAACGCCTGGTACTGGTAGGTAAGGGCGGCGTCTTTGACGTTGAAGGCGCTTTCCGAGATACCCCACGGGATGCCGAGTTCGCGCGCGTACGCCATCTGGCTTGCGACAACGGCGGAATACGTCTCGTCGAGGAGGGTCATGGGCCAGGTACGCATGATGAGGAGCGGCATCAGGTACTCGAACATCGACGCGCTCCACGAGAGGAGCGCTCTGTGCCCCGCGACGCCGGTGATCTGTCTGCCCAGGCGGAACCAGTGCTCTTGGGGCACGTCACCTTTGGCGATGGCGAGAAAACTCGCTAAGCGGCACTCCGAGGCGAGCATGTCGTAGTAGGAGGAGTCGAGGCGCCCTTCAACGGTGTTGTAGCCGATCGAAAAGAGGAGCCGCTGACGGTCGAAAAGCATCGCGAAGTCGGTGTGCTCCCACATCTCTCGGGCGATGTCCGCGTCGAGGCGCAACCGGCCGAGCAGCTCCCCACACGCCGACCGAGAGTCCCTGAGACCCATCGCGATGGAGCGCGCCCACACTTCGACGGCTGACTCGCTGCCTGTGGCGTCTTCCGAGGGCAATGAGAGTTCGTCGAGCGCCTCAAGTACCTCATCGAGACCCTCCGCGAGGCCTACGAGACTCGGCGTGTGCTCAGTGAGGGGCGCCAGGTGCGCGGCACGCTCGCCTTCGAGCGCGCCCGGTGGCGGATCGGCGACGAGCGGTGCCCACGGCGCGTAACGTTCGAGCGCGTACGCAAGATCGTGGCCGTGCGCCGCGAGAAGGCCCATCGCGTGGGAGAGGCAACCGGCGGGGACAGCGGCAGGGGAATCTTTGCCACCGGCGTGCCCATTCGCATTCGCATCGAGCCACGCGCATTCGGGCCCCGCGACGTCGTCGATGCGCGCGAGGATGGGGGCGGCGAGATCGAGCATCGCGTTCCATCGCCGGATGAGGGCAGCCCAGCCGCCAAGGTTTAGCGGCGCCTCTTCGAGCAGGGCGTCGCGGCGAATCTCATCGAGGAGACTTACAAGCTCGCTCACGGCATCGCGCGGCTCCAAACGGTCGTGGAGCACGTGTATCTCATCTAAAACGAGCTGCACGGTGTCTGCGAAACCGCGAGCTGATTGCGGTCCGATGAATGGCGCTTCAGACGCCTCGAGCAGTCCCGCGCGCATCACAAGGAGATGTCCGGCGAGGTTTCCGCTGTCCACTGTTGAGATGTAGTGCGGCGGCAGCGGCTCGAGGGTGCGGGTGTCGTACCAGTTGTAGAAGTGGCCGCGAAAACGTTTGAGGCCCGCCATCGTACCCAGGGTGTCTGCGGTTCGCTCGACGAGACGCGCAACGGTGATATAGCCGAGGTCATGCACGGTGAGGCCGGCGATGAGTTGCAGGCCGATGTTGGTAGGGGAGGTCCTGTAGGCGACCTCGCCCTTGGGACTTTCCTGAAAGTTGTCGGGAGCGAGGTAGTTGCCGTCCCGGCCAACAAAAGTCTCGAAGAACCGCCATGTTGCGCGCGCTATCCGCCGCAGTTCGCTCCGGGTTTCCGGGTTGATTGCGAGCACTTGTCTGGGCCTGACGTGCGACACGCGCCATGCCAATACGGTGCCTGCAGCGAACGCCGCCGCAAAAGGTATCGCGCTCACAAGCCGGGCCGCGTGAGGTGCGGCCGCCACGCCGAGCATGGCAATCGCAAACGCGGCCGCAGGCCCGAGCCTGCGCACGGATGCGCCGAGGTCGTTTCCAAGACGGCGCTCGACGTCAGCTGCCGTCTCCCACTCGAGCAGGTTGCGGCGAGAGACGATCATGCGCCAGAGCGCGCGCGCGATGGCGTCGACCATCTGGGCGGCTTGGTGCGGCAGCACGCACAACGCGAATCCCGCGCGCGCGGAGTCCCGGGCGAACACGCGGCCGATCTCTGTTGTGCGTGCGCCAAACGGTGCGGCGGCTCCTCTCTCGAGCAGCGCGCCGAGGGCGGAAAAGCAGGCGGGGAACCAGACGATGAGGATTGTGAGCAGCGGCCATGCCCACGCCGGACCGGGGAGGAGAAGCCAACCGGCCACCATGAACGCGAGGAGCGCGGGGGGCACAAGAGAGCGACGGAGGTTGTCAAGAATCTTCCACCGGTGGAGCCTCGACAATGGATTGCGCTCGTGTCCTTTCTCAGTGGGGACGCGGGCCATAAGCCACGGTATCGTCTGCCAATCACCCCGGACCCAGCGGTGGAGCCGGACGGCGTGCACTCGATATGAGACGGGGTGGTCATCGAGAACCTCGATGTCCGAGGCAAGACCTACTCGCAAGAAGCACCCTTCAAGCATGTCATGTGAGAGCAGCGCGTTCTCCGGGATGCGCCTTTCAAGCACCGCGTTGAAGACGTTGATCTCGTAGATGCCTTTGCCGGTGAAGCTTCCTTCGCCAAACACGTCCTGGTACGTGTCGGACACCGCTCCCACATAGGGGTCGATGCCGGCGGTCCCGGAGTGGATCCAGGCAAACAGCGAGCGCGTTGAAGCGGGAAGCGACATGCTGACACGCGGCTGAATGAGGCCGTAGCCGGACATGACGCGGGGGTCTTCGGCGCTGTACCGGGCGCGATTCAGCGGGTGGGCTATGGTCGAAACCAGCTTTCGCGCCGAGTCGCGCGGGAGTTGCGTGTCGGCGTCGATCGTCAGCACGAACGTCACGCTCTCCAAGAAACGCTCGTCACCAAGGCGGTGCGTAAAGCTCACGTCGCGCGATCCTCTTAGCGCGCGGTTGAGCTCAACGAGCGCCCCTCGCTTGCGCTCCCATCCCATCCACACATCGCCGGCGGGGTTTGGCAAGCGGCCACGAACGAACAGGAAGAAGGGCGCCCGCCCGTGCTCGACAAGGTAGCGTTGGTTGAGGGTCGCCAGACCGCGCTCCGCCGCCTCGATGATCCCGCTATCGGTTTCGTGGCGCGGTCCATCGGCCGCTTTCAAATCGCCGAGCAACCCGAAGCCGATGTTGGGATCGCGGTTGGCCAGGTAGGCGACTTCGAGGTTGTCGAGCACCGATCTTACGACCTCGATGGAGGAGAGCAGTGCGGGAACGACGACAAGTGTCCGGTGGGCTTCGGTGATTGGCTCGCGGAAGTCGAGTCTCGGTAGAATGCGTGGCGGGAACAGCCATGCCGCGAGCCGGTTCACCACGGTGATGCCGATCTCGCTCGCGGGAATCAGCGCGATGAGCGCCAGTGTCACAATCGCAAGCGGGTGCGCCCCCGCGGTCGACGCGTATGCCACGATGAGTGCCACAAGTGGAGCGGTCGCCACTACAAGCGAGCCCCAGTAAAACGCGCCGCGATGCCTCAACGGTCCGCGGTGCAGGCGCTCCCTGCCGCGCGGTGCGTATGCGATCTCACGTTCGAGTTCGAGGCGGCCATCGCCCAACAGGTAGTGTCCGACGTGGCCTTCGATCGTGCCGGCGCGGCGGGACGCGAGCTTAACGATTGTCTCGGCGACGCTCACTTCGCTCGAAGGACTCCTCTTGGCGAGGATCTCGAGCGCTTTGCGATATCGATCGCGGCTATCGAAGTCCATCCGTTGGTAGACACCGGACGGATCGCGCCTCAGCACCGCTTCGACAACACTCGTCTGTTCGAAGAAGCGCTTCCAGTCGAGCGCGTCGAGGAAGCGCAGGGATGTGATTGTGTTGGCGATAGAGACCTGGTCGGAGGCTTGATCTTGCTGAAGCCGGTGGCCCACGTCCTCGATCTCCAGGCCCGCTTCCCCAAGCGTTCGGGAGAGCATGGCCGCGGTCGCCTCACCTCCCGCGTCTCTGCTCTGCAACCGTCGAGAGAGCCGAAACACGAACACCGGCGAGGCGCCGCTTAGCGCGGTCGCTAGTTCGTCGAGAGCGGATCGCAGGTCACCGGGCGCTTTGCTGGAGGTCACGATGAGGCGCTCAGACCAGCGGTCCGCATCCAGTGTGGCCTGGTACGTCGCTACGACTCGGGCCGAGAGTCTTTGAAGGTTGGCCAGCAGCGCGATGCGCAGCATGATCGGAATCGCCCAGGCCTCACCTATTGTTAGCGGCGAGATTTCCTGGTATCCGGCGAGGTAGCGTAGCAGGTACTCCTCGTCGAGATGCGCATCCGTGTGGCTTATCAGTTCGACGCACGCATCAAAGACGCGCGGGAAATTGGCGAGCGGTCCACTCGTCAGGCGGGGCAGTTCGGCGCCGTAGTGTTCGGGAAGGTCAGCGCGGATGGTGCGGATCTGTCCTTGCGCAAGGTAGTGATTATCGAGCAGCCAGTCTGCCGCCGAGGGTATTGCGTGCTGATCGAGGAGAGCTGCGGTCAGTGTGCGATTGTCGTCTTCGAGACGGGCGGCGACGTCGTCGAGCATCGCGATTAACGGAGTCCCCGCATCGGATGCAGAGGTGGTCCACCGTTGCGCGTCGGCCAGGGCCCGGGCGCTACGAGCGGCCTCATCTACGCTCAGGAGGTCTCGTGTCGGCGCACTCTCGTCAAGCGCTTGCGTTGGATTCTCGGTTTCGTCCAGCACAGACGAGCTCCTTCTCGGCGAGGTGTGTTAGTGCGTGTGACGCGCCGCGCACGCTGGTCACGTTCTTGCTGACAAGACAGGGAGCGCCACAGTGGAGTATGTGCCCAATGAAGCGCGACGGCCGTTGCGACGCCATGCCCTAACGGGTATACTGCGGAAGATTTTGCGCCGAGGAGGACGAATGGACCGGAAGACAGTGGTGATATGGGCGGTCGCCGCCGCCTTGATAATCGGCGTAGGCGTGCTCATGTTCACTCCGGCCGAGAGCGGCGCCCAAGACGTCTCGGCCCAGCGCGCGGCCGAGCTTGTCGCCGAGAAGGTCCGGGTGATCGATGTCCGCACCTCAGGCGAGTTTGAGGCCGGCCATATACCCGGCGCCGAGAATGTTCCGATGAACCGCCTCAGTCAAGAGGCGGCGGGCTGGGACTTAGCCGAACCGCTGTTGATCTACTGTGCCACCGGCGCGCGCTCAGCTGACGCGGTGCGCATCTTGAGTGGCGCTGGTTTTGAGACAATCTACCACCTCTCGGCGGGCATCATCGCGTGGCAGGGCGACGTGAGCCAAGGCGCCGACACCGCCGGATCCCCCGCTCGCGAACTTCCGGACCAGGTACCTGGCGACACTCCCGTCCTCTACGTGTTCTCCACGGACTGGTGACCTGCGTGCATCAACATGAAGCCTGTGGTCGACAGGCTAGAGCAGGAGTATCAGGGCAAGGTGGAGTTCAAGATATACAACGTGGAGACGAGCGAGGAAGGTAGCGCCCTCATGCGTTCGTACGGCGCGCAGTACGTGCCGACGTTCGTGTTTCTCAACAGAAACGGAAGCGAGGCCGGCCGCCTGGTAGGAGAGGTCGCCGAGGAACAGCTGCGGAGCAAACTCGACTCGTTGAAGTAGCGAATACGGGGGCGCCGCGGCACCCCGGAGCGTTGATTCACTCGAATGGGACCAGGGTATATATCGAGGTAGACCGGTGATCCCCACCGTAGGATCCGTGGTCTATTGACAACCGAGACGGTCAAGTGAGGTGGAGGCATCTCAGTGAATGAGACGCAACACCGGGATTTGACCGGGATGGCAGATGAAGACCTCCGAACGGCCGGTAGTCGCGAGTCGGTACTCGATTAGGAAGCGAGTTCGTGAGTTGTGAACTGTCGGTTGTGCTGTCCGCAATGAGGGCAGCGAAACACGATCGTTGTATGTTTTGGTCAAGGCCTCGGAGAGTCGGGCAAAAGCCCTTGGGTATGTGAGGGTGCGTCCGAGAGGAAGACTAAGCTCCGCTCGGGCAAGAGCTCTCAAGGATATCCCTTTGGAGGGGAACCTCGGGCGGTGCGAAGGCCATCCCGGTCTTCTCGCGTCTTGATCCCGCAATACGACTTCACAGCGTGCTATAATCACGCGGCTTCAGCCTGAGTCGACGGAATTCAGCTGAACACGCCGAGACGGGCGAGTGGCGCAACGGGAGCGCACCTGCCTTGCACGCAGGGGGTTGAGGGTTCGAATCCCTTCTCGTCCACCACAGGTTCGACACGCCCCTTCGCCGCCTCTCAGCAGGCGCGCGGAGGGGCGTTTTGCGCCTGCTGAGAGGCTCGGATCCGCATGCCGAGATTCTCTTGCGAGCTAATGGTATAGTGGCTCCCACCCTGAACCGTGCAGGTGGAGACCGATGCGCAAGGAAGCCTCCTCGACACAGACACTAGTATCTTTTAGCGTACGATCGCTCAAGAGGGCGGTCGGGTTCACGATCGCGTGGTGGATCATCTCGGAAGGCGATCCGAGGAGCTGGCTGTTTGGTGTTCCGTTCGTCGTACTCGCGACGACAGCCTCGCTACTTTTGACTCCCGAGAGGGCATGGCGGCTGCATCCGATTGGCACGTTGCGTTTTGCGATCTACTTCCTGCACCAGTCAGTGGTGGGTGGAGTCGACGTCGCGATGCGCGCGATCAGGCCCTCGATGCCGCTCGAGCCTGACATCGTCCGATACCGGATGCGACTAGCGCCGCAACACGCCCGTGTACTTTTCGCCAACACCGTGAGCATGTTGCCTGGCACGCTCAGCGCGGGCATCGACGGGGCACACGTGACGATTCACGCGCTCGACAAGACGTTGCCGCTCCTGGAGAGCTTCATTGAGCTCGAAGAACGCGTCGCGCACATGTTCGGGGAGAAGCTGCCCAAGGAAACGCAGGCGCTTGGCTCGTGCGAGCTGACTGGGGGTGAGGGGTGATGAGCGCGGTGCTTATGGGCTTTGCTGTCGTCTTGCTTATCACTATCATCATTGGTCTGTATCGCGTCGAGCGCGGACCAACACCGGCGGACCGAATGCTAGCCGCTCAACTATTCGGCACCTCAGGAGTGGCCACGCTGCTGATACTCGCGCAGGCTCTCGAAGAGCCCGCTTTGCGCGACATAGCGCTCGTTTTCGCGCTTCTTGCGGCGATGGCGGCGGTCGCGTTCGTCAAGCGCGCGTGGCACAGCGGACATTCGGACTCGGAAGGAGGTGCCCCGTGAGCCCAATGGACTACGTCTCCATCGCGTTTCTCTCGATAGGGGCATTCTTCTTTATCGCCGGCTCCGTGGGTGTGGTGCGGTTTCCCGATGTCTATACGCGAATCCATGCGCTGACTAAGGCGGACAACCTTGGTTTGGGGTTTGTGATCGTCGGCCTTGCGCTCCGTACCGATTCGTGGATCGTGATCGCGAAGACGTTCATCATATGGGGGCTCGTCATCGCCGCCGGAGCCACCTCTGGCTACCTCGTGGCCGAGGCGGCCCGAACGAGCAGGGTCCGGCCATGGAGGAAGCCATGATCACAGGCGTCTATCCGGGGCTGGTCTACGACCTCGTCATCGTGAGTGCTCTGCTGTGGCTGGCGTTCCGAATCCTTGCCGAGGTCAAGCTCTTCAAGGCGATTGTGCTTTTCATTGCCTTCGGACTCCTCGTGGCGCTTGCCTGGGTGCGACTGGCAGCGCCTGATATCGCCCTGGCCGAGGCAGCGATAGGCGCCGGGATCACAGGGGCGCTCCTGCTCGACGCCGCGGGGCACATGCGGGGCCGCGCCGCGCCCTACCCGGTTACGGATCCGGAGTCTGGCGCGGAGTCCGTTGGGACGAAGCGCCCGGACGAGTCGGCGACTGCGGGGGGTGGTATGCAGTGAAGGCCGTCGACGCCCTGCCAAAGAGCCCCCTCGGCGTCCGAGTCGTCGCGGGAGGGGTATGTGTAGCGTTTGGCGCACTGCTCATCCAGGCCACCCTCGCCATTCCCGAGGGGGAGACCGGGCTCGCTCCGCTTGTCGCGGAAAGGCTGCCCGAGAGCGGGGTGACAAACGCCGTCACCGCGTGCCTGCTCAACTTCAGAGGCTACGATACGCTGCTCGAGATTGCTGTGCTTGTGCTCGCCGCGGTAGGAGTGATGGCCGTGGGCGGATCACACGCAAGCGCTTGGAAGCCGCTCGCGAGGCAAGCCGATCCGATCCTCTCGGCGCTTACTCGCCTGCTCGCTCCCGTGATGGTGCTCGTCGCCGGATATTTGCTGTGGGCAGGAGAGCATGCCCCGGGTGGAGCGTTTCAGGCTGGTTCGTTGATAGGAGCCGCCGGCGTGCTGCTCACGTTGTCCGGCTACGGCCGCCCCGCATGGGTGAGCCACTTGGCGCTGCGCGCGGTCATCGCCGTTGGCTTCATCGTTTTCGTGGCCATCGCACTGGGTGGGATGATGGTCGGCGGCGCGTTTCTCGAGTATCCGCGCGAGCATGCAAAGACCCTCATGCTTCTCCTCGAGACGTGGCTTACCGTCTCAATAGGCGCCATCTTGGTAAGCCTGTTCTTCGCGTCCGCTACGCCTATCGACGAGCGCACTGAGCTCATGGAGACGGATCGCGGATGAGTCAAACCGACCTTTACGCGGTGGCCGGTGCCGCGCTGTTCGCGTTTTCGCTGTACGGGCTCATGACAAGACCGCACTTGCTTCACAAGATCCTCGCGCTCAACATCATGAGCAGCGGGATATTCCTGATTCTCGTAGGGATCGCAAGGCGTGTGTACGGCCCGGATCCCGACCCGGTTCCGCACGCGATGGTACTGACCGGAATCGTCGTTGCGGTGAGCATGACTTCGTATGCGCTCGCGCTCGCGAAGCGCATTTACTCGGTGACCGGAAGTGCGGTTCTCGATCCGGAAGACATGCTGGATCACGGCGCCGCATCATCGGAGGCGTCCCGTGACTGAGGCGATACTGCCACACTTGTCGGCGCTCGCGATCTCCGTTCCACTCGCCGGTGCGCCTATCGCGTTTCTCGCGGGCTTCCGATGGGGAAAACCGATCGCCCTCGTCACATCGCTACTCTTTGTTGTGGCCGCGTCCGCGCTAGCCCTATCGGTGGCCGAGCGCGGCGAAAGCGTCTATCAGATTGGCGGATGGGAGGCTCCGCTCGGCATCTCCCTCGTCGCGGATGGCCTCTCGGCCACCTTCGTTCTCATCACTTCCGTGGTGGGTCTCGGTATCACGGTGTACGCGCTCGCGTACTTCACCGACGCGGACCGGTACCGGTTCTTCTGGTCGCTCTGGTTGTTCCTGCTCGCCTCGATGGCCGCACTCTTTCTCTCCGGTGACGTGTTCAACCTCTACGTGTGCCTTGAGCTCGTGACTGTGTCTGCGGTTGCGCTGGTGAGCCTGTCAGGCCGCCGAGAAACCCTCATTGCGGCGATGCGCTACCTGCTCGCGGCGATCCTGGGTTCGCTCTTCTACCTGCTCGGGGTCGGACTCCTGTACGGGGCCTTTGGTGTGCTCGACATGCGTTCGCTCGCCGATGTCATTGAGGTAAGCGTCACAGGCCAAGCGGCTTTCGCGCTCATCACCGTTGGCATGATGATGAAGACGGCGCTCTTCCCGCTGCATTTTTGGCTTCCTCCCGCGCACGCCAACGCACCGTCACCGGTGAGCGCTGCGCTCTCAGCGCTCGTCATCAAGGGCTCGTTTTACATCCTGCTGCGACTGTGGACCGAGGTGGCTGACCCCTCATACATCCCCGGCGCGGGTCTCATGCTGGGCGTGCTTGGGGCCGTCGCGATCGTCTGGGGTTCTCTGCAGGCGCTACGTCAAGTGCGACTCAAGATGCTCGTCGCGTATTCGACTGTAGCGCAAGTAGGCTACCTGTTTATCCTCTTTCCAATCGTCACGGCCGGGGGAGGATACGCTGCGGACGCGTGGAGCGCGGGAGTCTTCCACGTCGTGTCGCACGCGCTTGCGAAGGGCGGCATGTTCCTCGCCGCCGGGGCGGTGCTTGTTCGCCTCGGCCACGATCGACTCGATGGGCTTGCGGGTCTTGCTCGCCGCTCGCCGCTCGCGGTGATGGCGTTCGGGTTTGCTGGCGTCACGATGATGGGACTGCCGCCGAGTGGCGGGTTCGTCGTCAAGTGGCTCTACATTACTGCGGCGATCGAATCTGGCGCGTGGTGGTGGGCGGCGGTAGTTCTGACAGGCGGCCTACTCGCGGCTCTCTACATGGCTCGCGTGATCGGACCCGCATTTGGGAGGGCGGATGCCCCCGGTGGGGACATCGTGGTTGACGCTGGCAGAACCGCGTCGTTGCGCACGATGGAACTTGTGGCCCTCGCTCTCGCGGTCGGCGCGCTGGCGCTTGGAATCGTTGCGCAACCCCTTCTCGATCTCATGGCGGTCGGGGCGCCGTTCGCAGGGCCGGGGATGACGCCATGAGTTGGGAGACGGTAGCCCTCGTGACCGCTGTTTCAGCGCCGTTCGCGACCGCCGCCGCGGTGTTTGCGGCAGGCGAAGCACGTGGAGCGGCACGCTCGGCGGCGAACCTGACCGGCGCGCTGATCACCGTGGTGGCCGTGCTTGCGGTGGCGGTCTCGGCGTGGCGCACGGGCACGCTTGGCATGCCCGTCTCGGCGGGCATTGAGCTCCTCGACATCGGGATGGGGCTGCGAGCGGACATGCTCGGGGCGCTTTTCGCCACCGTTGCGGGCGTGTTGTGGCTCGCAACCACCGTCTACGCTATCGGATACATGTCGCACGCCGCCGACAGGGCGCGATTCTTCGGCTTTTTCTCGATATGCGTGGGGTCGGCGATCGGTATCGCCCTTTCCGAGAACCTCCTCACCTTCTTCATCTTCTACGAGATTCTTACTCTCGCAACCTATCCGCTCGTCGTGCACTCCGGGACACCGGCGGCGCTCAAGGGTGGCCGGACGTACCTGGCGTACGCGCTTCCCGCAGGCGCCGCGCTTGCGCTTGGTGTTGTCTGGCTGCACGTGCTCGCGGGTCCGGTGCCATTCACGCCCGGCGGAGCCTTGCCGGTTGGGCTCGCGGAGACGCACGGGACCCAGCTCATCATCATCTTCGCGTTGCTCATGCTCGGCGTTGGCGTTAAGGCCGCCATCTTTCCGCTGCACGGCTGGCTTCCCGCCGCGATGGTCGCTCCGGCGCCGGTGAGTTCCCTTCTGCACGCGGTCGCGGTTGTGAAGGCGGGCGTGTTTGGCGTCGCGAGAATCGTGCTCGACGTGTACGGCCCGGTCGCGGCGCTCCTTGGCGTGACAGTGCCACTAGCCGCGCTCGCCGCGTTCACGATCATTTATGGCTCAGTGCGCGCGCTCGTCCAAGATGATCTCAAGAAGCGCCTCGCGTTTTCCACGGTTGCGCAACTGTCGTATGTAGTGCTGGGTGTGGCGCTGCTATCGCCGCTCGCGGTGGCGGCCGGGATAGCGCATCTTGCGCACCATGCCGCCCTCAAGATCACCATGTTTTTCACGGCCGGAGTCGTGGCCGAGGAGGTCAAGGCGTACCGCGTAAGCCAGTTCGACGGCCTCAGCCGCCGCATGCCGCTCACGATGGCCGCGTTTTCTGTTGCGGCACTCGGAATAGTAGGTATTCCGCCGGCCGCTGGGTTTACGACCAAGTGGATGCTTGGGGCCGGAGCGCTCGACGCTGGCGCGGGATGGGTGCTCGCCGTGCTCGCAGCGAGCAGCGTGCTCAATGCCGCGTACTTTTTTCCCATCATCCACAGAGCGTATTTCAGGACGCCACGCGCCGAGTGGGCAGACGGCCCGGGATCCGGTCGGGCTGAGGCCGATTTGAGGATGGTGGTACCGCTCATCATCACTGCGCTTGCGGGTCTGCTGATGGGCATCTTCGCGACCACGGTGTTCTCGCCGGCCCGCTGGGCCAGCTTCATCGCGGCGATGGGGGCGTGATGCGGTGGACAGCGTGATGACATATGAGGCCAGCGGCGCGCTCATTGCGTTCGCGGCGGCCCTGCTGCCGCTCATCGCTGCCGCCGCGTGCGCAACGCCCGTCACGCGACGCATCGCTCCGCTGCTTTCCGCCGCCGCCGCGCTGCCTGCTCTGCTGGCTGGCGTCTTCGCGCCGGACGGCTCGGCTGCGCTTACATGGCTCGGCACCGGCGCGCATGTAGTGCTCGATCCCACGTCCCGGACGTTCCTGCTTCTCACGGCATTCATCTGGGTGGCGGCAGGCACGTACGCGTACGCGACAGTGCACCACCGGCGTGAGCGCTTCTTTGGCTTCTTCGCGCTTGCGATGGCGGGCAACCTCGCGCTCACCGTGACAAGTGATCCCGCTACCTTCTACACGCTCTTCTCGCTCATGGCACTCTCCACCTACGCGCTCGTTACGCACCCCGCCGAGGAGACCTTCGAGAGCGGCATGCGCGCTGGTCGCGTCTACCTGTCGTTCACCGTTGTGGGCGAGGCCGTTCTCCTGTCGGGGTTCTTCTTGCTCGCCGCAGGCGGAGTGGAGCACATTGTAGGCGCTACCGTTCTCATACTGCTCGCGTTTGGCATTAAGGTGGGCACGCCGGGCCTTCATGGGTGGATGCCTATTGCGTACGCTGCGGCCCCTCCCGCTGCGGCAGCCGCGCTCAGCGGCGCGATGAGCACGTCGGGAGTGCTCGGCGTCATCAGATTCGTTCCGGGGACGGAGAGCATCCCGGCAAGCATCGGTGTTGCGGTGATGGCTCTGGGCTTGTTGGCCGCGTTTGGTGGCGTGCTCGCAGGGGTCGCCCAGCGCGTGCCCGCCGTGGTGCTCGCATACTCCAGCGTGAGTCAGTTCGGTCTGATGACCGTAGCTGTGGGCGCCGGGTTGACGTCGAGCGAAGCGTGGCCTGTGGCGGTGTCCGCAGTGACGATCTACGCGGTGCATCACGGTCTTGCAAAAGCCGCGCTCTTTTTAGGTGGAGATATCGCCGCGCGTACAGCACGGCGCGGCTGGGTGATCGTTGGGCTCGCGCTCCCGGCCCTCGCGCTCGCCGGGCTTCCGTTGACGAGCGGTGCTGTCGCAAAGATCGCACTCAAGAGCTCGACAGCTTTCGCGCCCGGAGCGTGGCTCCGCGTCCTTGAGATCGCGCTTCCGCTCGCCGCGGCGGGCACGACGGTGCTCGTGGTTCGCTTCTGCTACCTTGCGTGGAGCTCTAGGCGATCCGTGGCTACGACGCAGCTGTCAGAAGGCGCGCCCACGAAGACACCGAGCCGTCCCGTGATCGCCTTCGCCGCATGGGCGGCACTGCTTGCCGGTGTGGCCGCCGCGTTGTGGGTATGGCCGGCCGAGGGTGTCGCGTACGCGGCGAAGACCTCGCTCACCTCGGCGTACGTGTGGCTTGCGACGTGGCCGGTGTTGCTCGGAGTCGCGCTCGCGAGCACGGCGTGGGCTGCCCGAGCGACTGTGGGCCGCATCGCCGGGACGATCCCGCCCGGGGACGTCTGGGCACCGGTCTTCTCCGCCGCGCATAAGTTTGTTGAAGCACGTGACGTCTCGACCACCAGACCGGATGCCGGCAAAGTTGCGACGGAATCCCGCTTTCCCACACGCGCGTTTGCGGGCGCTCTGCTCGAAGCGGTAGGGCGGGCCGAGGCAGGGCTGCTCGTATGGGCGGTTGCGATGCTCACCGCTGGCGTACTGACGTTGCTCGTCTTGCTGATGGCTTTCATGCGGTGATCGCGGAGGCGTCCCACCGCCTCGACGTGGCGTTTAGAGTGCTTGCGATTAGCTTTCTGCTCCGCCACGATTACACGTCTGACCGTTTGAGATGGTTAGAGGAGCGCGGTGCAATCCGAGTGGAAACGTGACCCGAAGGTGTGGGGCGCCATCGTGGCGGCGCTCCTGTTTTGGGCGTCCGCCTTCGCGGGGATCCGGGCTGCGTTTGGAGGCCATGGTGGAGCCGACGCTTTGGGGTATGGTGCCGGCGAAGTTGCCCTTGGCAGGTTTCTGACCGCGTCGATGGTGTTGGCTGCGTGGGCGCTCGCAACGCGGATGCGTGCACCCGACCCGCGCGACATCTGGCACATAGCCCTCGCCGGACTCCTGGGCATCACCGTCTACCATGTCGCACTCAACTTTGGAGAGCTGACGGTGACGGCCGGCGCGGCGAGCCTCATCATCTCGGCGAACCCGATTTTTACCGCGGTCCTCTCGACGATGTTTCTTGGGGAGCGCCTCTCCGGGTGGGGTTGGAGCGGCGTGACCGTCTCGTTTCTTGGCGTCGCGCTTATCGCGTTTGGCGAGGGCGGAACGGTGTCCTTTGAGCCGGCCGCACTCCTCGTGCTACTCGCCGCGATGGCCACCGCGCTCTATTTCATCGTCTCCAAACCGCTGCTCAAGAAGTACTCGGCGCTTGAGTTCACCGCGTACGCGATTTGGGCTGGCACGGTGCCGATGCTGGTGTTCGCTCCGGGTCTGATCGAGCAGCACCAAGTCGCCTCACACTCGGCGACGTTGTCCGTCCTCTACCTGGGCGTGTTTCCTGGCGCTATCGCCTACGCGCTCTGGTCGTACGCGCTTGCGCGCATGCCGGCATCGTTGCTCTCCAGCTTCCTCTACGCGCAACCTGTCATCGCGGTAATAATCGCGTGGTTCTGGCTCGCCGAGATACCCGCACTCCTCACCATCGCCGGAGGACTCATCTCGCTTGCAGGGGTGGTGGTAGTAAACGCGAAAGGAGTTCAGCGGGTGTCTGCGCGCTCGACGTGAGGCGGGCGGCGGATGGCGGGCGGCGCGCAGGGGCGGCATCCACGGGTACCGGGACGTGCCTACAGCGGGGGACCGCTCCCAAATCCTGAGAGCCCCTCCGGATCCTCCGCGATTACCTCTACCGAGGCGACCGCCGCCCGCGGCGGACCGGTGCGGCACCACTCGATAGCTGCGGCGACCGCTTCTGGAGAGCCTTCAAGTACCGCCTCTACCCGCCCGTCCGGCAGATTACGCACCCATCCAGATACGCCGAGGCGCACCGCCTCAGCGTTCGTGGCGGCGCGGAAGCAGACGCCTTGCACCCGTCCGCTCACCCAGACGTGCGCCCTATGCGTCGCGTTCTCCATGTTGCGCGCCTCCCGTTCTGACTGCCGACGAGACCGCCGCGCGCGTGAGAGCGTGAACGACGCGATGCGGATCAGTAGCCGACCGCCTGGGTCACTTCCGCGTAGACGGCCGAGCCGACCGCGTTTTGGCCTCCGAAGATCTGTACCCGTCTCACCGCGGCAGCGTGCGCGTCCAGCGTCCCCCGCGCGTGTGAGCACAATGCCTCCGGAGGGGTCAGGAGGATGATGCCGCCGTTGGCGCCCATCGCCGCGCCGCCGCCGAGAGCGTCGGGGAAGTTGTTGCCCGCGGTGACGCCGACCTCGGCGGGCGAAGCCCACCCGTTGGCGATCGCGTGCTGGACGACCGATTGTGCGGTGCTGTAGCGAGTCGCCCCGCTAAGCCGTACCGGCGTGCCGCCAGAAAGGAGCGCGAGCTCAGTCGCGACATCCGTGGAGATGGCCCCCGTGCCTCCGACCAGCGTAAGCTCGGTGATTCCAAGCTGGGTTATGGCGTCCTGGGTGTCGTAGCTGGTGTCCGCCGGACGTACGAGAAGCACTGGCTTGTTTAAGCGGTACGCGTACGGTGCTACCGCGAGCGCGTCAGCAAAATCGTCTCCCCGCGCGACGAATGCGGCGTTGGCAAACGAAGCTCCGCGCACCGAGGCGATCGCGCGCGCGACGTTTGCCGCGGTCCCGTAGCGGTCCTCGCCCGAGACACGCTCGACCGCCAACCCGAGCCCCCGGATCGCTTCTTCAACACCCGCCGAGATCGCCGCGGTCCCGCCTACGAGCCATACCCGAGTCGCCCCCAGGCGGGCGAGCTCCGCGGGGAGGCCGGCGTTGAGCGTCGTGGGAGGGGTGAGAAGCAGGGGGGATCCAAAAGAGCCAGCGAGTCCAGACGCCGACAACGCGTCCGGGAAGCTGGCACCAGAAGCGATCACGACGTCGCGCGCAGAGCCATCCGCGAAGTTTGTGCGGGAGGTCGCGAGCGCGGTTTCGTAGCGGTTCGATCCCGCGACTCGCACTACATCAGGGCCGGCACCGGCACCGTAGAGCCACTGCACGCCTGCGAAGTCTGCCTCGTGCAGGTTCCGTTTGGGTGTGGAGTACAAGCCGTACATGACTTTGGGCTTGTCGGCCTCACCGTATAGGTCGAGCAGCACCAGCCAGTGGCCGAACTCGTGGAGCGCGACGCTTTCAATGTCGCGCGACCCACCGCTTCCATCACCCCAGCTGTACAGCGTGTTAAGCGACATGTCCGCTGATACCATCACGCCGGTGCTCGCGAAGAACAGGAGATGTGCTCGGCCCAGTACGCCTTCTTCGAGCCGACGCCAGCCCACCTCACTTTGGTGGTTTGCCGTGTTCAACCAGTTGAGACCAGCGTAGCGAAGCTCCAGGCCGCTCGCCGCCGACCACGTCTGGGCGGCAGCCCGCACAGCTGCAAGTCCTCCCGATGTGTCACCGCTCGCGTCGTAGTAGAACTCTCTAACGGGCGTGGTCCACTTTGCGCCGCCGTACGCGAACGTCACAGTGAACTCGTGCCCCGCGGAGACAGCGCCTGTGCTCGTGACTACGCGCACCGGCCCACTCGAGGCGGCGACGAGGGAACTCGCTACGGGTTCCGAGTGGCGACGGGCGGGAACGCGTACACGGATGGTCGAGGCGCTCCAGGAGATCACATCGCCCGTGATGTGTCCTCCGCTCCTGGTGGAGAAGCGAACCTCGCCTCGCAGGGAGCCAAAGCCGCTGCCGACGATGGTGACTTCGTCGCCGATTCCCGCTGCGGCCGTACCGGGGGTGATTCCGGAAATAACCGGTCCTGAAGCAGCAGCGATTACCGTTCCTGACGCAGCGGCCTCCATCTGGTTGGTCTGTGCCGCTGTAGTTCCGCCGCCGTGACATGCCGCCCCGGTGTACGGCACGCCGGTCACGCGGGCTTGTATCCGGCTAAGGGTGCTTCCCGCCTCAGGCACGCGCTCGCCGATCACTCCGAGACGTCCTTGCCGTCCGCCGACAACCCGTCCGAAGCGGTCGAGGAAGACTACGACGCGCTCCCCGGAGGTGAACACCGGTGCGTCGGGTACGTAGACCACGCGCCCATCGAGCGTTCCTCCCGGTACTCGGAAGGTCACGTCACCACTTCGCGCCCCCTTCAGGGCGTGCTCAGTCCTTACGGTGACCTGGGTGACGATTCCGTGCTCGGCATCGGCGCGAGACGCCGTGGCGAGCACGGCGCCTACCACGACATCACGAGCGGCAGCCGAGAGTTCCTCGACCTCCATCTCGACGAGTAGCCCGAGGGCCGGGAGAGGAGCGGCGAGAAACGCGCAGAGCGCGATGAGGAACGCGACGGCGGCCGTCGCGCGGCGGCGAGCGGAAGTGGTAAAGAACATGGCCATGCGCAGAGCTCCTGGACGCCCCTGATACGAGCCAAGCGAAACGCACCCGATTAAAGCACTCTATTGGGATAATCGACACACTTCGTCGCGAAGGGAAGTCCGAGCGCGACGAACGGTCAACCGTCGCGATTTTGATGCCGACAAGCGGCGCATGCGAGCACTTAGCGGGTTGTGCCGGTGTTCGACCGCAAGAACCACGCATGAGCGGCGTACCCGTGGTAGCATCACATCTTGAACACTGGGTGCGGGGACGGAGTGTTGTGAGCGCGACGGCGTGCAGAAGTGACGGCCGGTCTAAGCGGCCTTACAGCCTCGGCGAGGAAATCGCGAACTGCGTGACGCACGGTGCGGGCGCGGTCATGAGCGTCGCTGCTTTAACGCTGCTCGTTTACTTTGCCGCACGCTACGGTGACGGATGGCGCCTCGCCGCCGCGCTCGTGTTTGGCGTCGCTCTCGTTTTGCTCTACACGATGTCGACTCTCTATCACAGCTTCCCGTGGCCGCGCGTGAAACATGTGTTCAAGGTGTTGGACCACGCCGGCATCTACCTGCTGATCGCGGGCACATACACGCCGTTCACACTCGTCACGCTGCGGGACGACGGAGGCTGGTGGCTTTTTGCGATCGTCTGGACGTTGGCGATCCTTGGAATCGCGGTCGAGGCGGCATGGACATACCGGCCCAAGTGGCTCTCGGCGCTTATCTATCTGGGCATGGGGTGGCTCGCGATCTTTGCCATCGGCCCGCTCGCCGAGAACCTGGCACCTGCTGGGCTGTGGTTGCTCATCGCGGGCGGTCTTGCCTACACCGTGGGAACCATCTTCTACGTGCTCAAGCGCGTGCCATACACCCATGCGGTCTGGCACTTTTTCGTACTCGGGGGCAGCGCGTGTCACGTGCTGGCTGTGATGATCGCTGTCATCCCGCCGGGCTGGTAGCGGCAGGGTAAGGCCCTTGGGGACGCGGATGCACTCGTATGAGGTTGAAGTTTCGGGGCACGAATGGATCTGCTCTGATGTGATCTCGGTTCGCTTCACGCGACCGACCCCATTTACGTTCAGGCCGGGACAGTACCTCGTACTCGAGCTCGACACGGGTGGCGCTGTTGAACGCAAACCGTTCACCATCTCGTCCGGCGCGCACGACCCCTTCTTGGAGATCACGACACGAGTTTCCGAGTCTCCGTATAAGCGGACGCTTACGTGCGCGACGCCGGGTACTCGGGTGAGAGTGGTTGGACCCGCGGGCAGGCTTATTGTTCCCGGCGAAGTGGCTCGGGTGGCGTTTTTGGTCGGCGGAGTTGGAGTCACTCCGGTTGCGAGCATGGTGCGAACGTGGCGCTCAAGTGGTGAGCGCATGCCCGAAGTGGTCGTGTTCCTCGGCAATCATGACGCTGGTTGTACTCCGTTGGCCGGTCAGATCGCTCCTGTTGCTGGCGAGCGGTTATCTCTCGTGCACGTGCTCGAGGAGACCCCGCCCGAGTGGAGCGGCGAGCACGGATTTATCACCGCGGAGATCGTGCGGGCGCACGTGGACATCGATCGAGGTTGGTTGTTCGTGGTCGCCGGGCCACCGCCAATGGTCGGCCCTATGGAGCGCGTGTTGCGCGAGTTGGGTGTCGATCCCGGCGACCAGCTTATCGAGCGGTTCGGTCCAATAGCCGGACCCGCGTCCCGGTGAGCGCTGGCCGGGAGGCGCGGCCGTGGTGCGGGATAGCGCGCGTTTCGACGCGATCACTCCGTCACGAGTTCGACCAGCTCGATCTCGAATGTAAGAGTGCGCCCGGCTAGCGGATGGTTGAAGTCGAGCAGCGCTTCTTCTTGGTCAATCTCGGTGATCGTGGCGGCGATTCGCTCGCCCGCGGGACCTACGAGCTGGACCATCGCCCCGAGGTATGGCTCCTCGGTGAACGATGTCACGGGAACCGCCTGCGTGGCATCTGGCATCCGGGGGCCGTACGCGTCTTCAGGAGCGATGGACACGGTCGCGATGTCGCCCACTTTCAGATCGATGACGGCGGACTCGAACCCAGGGATCACCTGACCTGCGCCGATAGCAAACTCCAGCGGTGCGTGTCCCAAGCTCGAATCGAAGACGGATCCGTCATCAAGCCTGCCGGTGTAGTGCACGCGAACCGTCGTTCCTTCGGGGTGCGACACAAGACTCCCTCCTGCGCGGTGAACTGCGGATCAAAACACACCGCGTGTGTTGAGTGGGCAGAGTACAGGCCGTAACGTAACGCATCGGTGTAGGTGTTGCCAGTGTATTGCGCGCTTCGCGCAGGAGAAGTGGTGTAGACTTAGTGATGGAACGCACGAGTCAGGTGAGCGCTGCCACGAGATCGGAAGCGTTGTGAGTGACAGCGAAGGGGCCCTCGAACACGAGGTCATACGGTTCGTGGAGGACCACGTGGGGTCGTTGCTCGCGTGGGATATCATCGTGTTCTTCCATAGGCATCCTGACGAGGCGTTCGATCCCGAGGTCCTCGCGTCCCAGCTCGGGCGGGGACCAGCGGAGCTCATCCGCGAGGTAGAGGCCCTGAGCGCCGAGGGTATCTTGCAGACGGCGGGTGGACTTGTCAGGTTCAGCTCCGATTCCGCGCTTGCGCCGATGGTTACGGCGTTTGTGGAGGCGTGCCGCAATCGCACCCATCGTCTTTCACTCATCGCCCGGGTGCTGCAGAGGATTGGCGCGAGCTCTGAGGAGTGACACCGTGGGGCGGAAACCGGACTGGTATACTCGGCCCCATGGAGGAGATGTCAGGCCAAATCGTGCTCGTCCTCGCGCTTGTCGCGCTCAACGGCTACTTTGCGGCGTCGGAGATCGCGCTCATCAGCGTGAGGCGTGCAGCGCTCATCAGGCGCGCCGAGGAAGGTTCGAGAGCCGCCAGACGAGCGATTCGGCTCGTTGAAGACCCATCACGGTTGCTGGCGACGATCCAGATTGGCATCACGCTCGTCGGGTTCATGGCTTCCGCTACCGCCGCGGTGAGCATCGCAGGCCCGCTGGCCGAGTGGCTGCGCGCCCTTGGCGTGCCGATCGTCAGCCGTTTCGCTGGAGGCCTCTCGGTCACGCTCGTAACGCTCGTTATTGCCTACATCACGCTCGTGTTTGGCGAGTTGGCGCCTAAGCGTCTTGGCCTGCAGCGTGCAGAACGTGTGGCACTTGCTGTCGCGCGCCCGGTCAGCTTCATGGCGACGGTATTCTCGCCGCTCGTGTGGTTTCTCGCGCGCTCCACCGATGTCGCCGGCCGGTTTCTTGGCGTGAAAGGACGCGGCGGTCAGGAGGGGGTGACCGAGGAGGAGATCAAGCTCCTCGTCACCGAGCAGGGGACGCTGCTCGAAGAAGAAAAACGCATGATCCATGAGATCTTCGAACTCGGCGACACGGTGGCTCGCGAGGTGATGATCCCCCGGGTTGACGTGGTGTTTATCGAAGACGCGGCGTCGATCGCTGACGCGCTTGAGCTGTCGGGCAAGACGGGCATCTCGCGCATGCCGGTCATCCATGAAGACGCGGACAAGGTCGTCGGGGTCGTGTTGCTCAAGGATCTCGTCATGCCGGTGGCCGAGGGAAGGAGCGCGGAACCGGTCACCGCGTTCATGCGGCCGCCGGTGTTCGTGCCCGAGACCAAGCCCATCTTGCCGCTCCTCTCGGACATGCAGCGGATGCGCAACCATATGGCGATCATCGTCGACGAGTATGGGGGCACCGCCGGGATCGTGACGATCGAGGACATCGTCGAGGAGATCATCGGCGAGATCGTTGACGAGTTCGACCCTGACCTGCGCTACATAACCGAGTCGGGTCCGGGACGGTGGGTACTTGACGGGCGCCTTTCGATCGAAGACGCGGTGAGGTTGGGGCTGCCGGTTGCGGAGTCCGATGAGTACGAGACACTCGCGGGCTGGTTGCTCGTCAGGCTCGGGCACATACCGGTTCCGGGAGAGCAGGTAGCAACCGGCGGTGTGACCTTCCAGGTGCAGGCTGTCCGCCGCAGACGCATCGCGAGGGTTCTCGTCACCCGCGATGCGGAGTCGTGACGATGAAACGAGCGGGGCCCACTTCGCCGGGAGATGTTGTTGACGCGCACGTGCACCTATTCACCGTGCGCATCATCGAAGAGTACGTAGACGCCCATCCCGACGGCGCTCTTCGTTTCAGACAAGTGCTCGATGACCGGAAGTTTGGACGGCGAGGCGACACGTTACCGGAGATCGCGCCCGCCGAGGCGGCCCGGCTCTATACGGCCCGGCTCGACGAGGCGGGGATCGCCAAGGCGATCGTCGTTTCAATCGTGCCCGATTCCGCATATACCAGGGAGTTCATCGCGGCGGCCAACGGGCGGTTCCATGCTCTGTGCAACCTCGATCCGCGCGATAAAGGAGCGGTGGCGCTACTCGAAAGGGAGATGGCCGCGGGGTTCAAGGGCGTCAAACTCCTTCCGGTCAACCGGTGCTTCCGTCTTTCCGATCCGGCGTGCCGTCCGTTCTTCGCGCGCGCGGAGGAGCTTGGCGCGCACATCATCGTTCATTACGGCGTGACGGTGGATCCCGGAGGCGACCTGCGCTTTGCCGATCCCACCGATCTCTCGCCGGTCGCGCGTGATTTTCCGGGACTCACGTTCGTTGTCGCGCACTTCGGGGCGGGCTACTTTGATCACGTGCTGAAAGTCGCCTACCAGTGTCCCAACGTATGCGTTGACTCCTCGGGGACGAACAACTGGATTGACTATCTGCCGTACAAGATGACGCTTGCCGAGGTCTACGAGCGGGCGATCATGGCCCTTGGTCCGCAGCGAGTGCTGTTTGGGACCGACTCGAACAACATCGCGCCCTACCGGCGATGGATAGCGTACTCTCAGCTCAAGATCATAGAAGGAATGGGCCTGTCGGAGGGTGATCGTGACCTCATTGTCCGGGGCAACGCGGTCCGGATCTTCCGCCTTGACGAATGAGGTGATCAGCGGATGACCGACGGAGTAACGCCAGGCGCCGGTGTCGAGCCGGCTCGTGACTACGACCAGATGGTCAACTGGGGTAAGCGGCTGGCGCGGGAGGGGCCGTTCTTCCGCGATCTGTTCGAGCGCGTTGGCGTCTCGCGCCTTGTCGACGCAGGCTGCGGCAGCGGACAACACGCCGTTCTGTTCAGCACGTGGGGGATCGAGGTGGCGGGCATCGACCCGAGCCCGCCGATGCTCGCGCAGGCACGTGAGAATGCCTTGCGAGCCGGTGTTGATCTCGCGCTGATCGATGGCGGCTTCGGGGAGGTCGCCGACCGGGCTGGCACCGGGTTCGACGCTGTTGTGACACTTGGAAACGGGCTGCCGCACGTCGCTGGCGAAGACGGGTTGCGTGTTGCGCTCGTCGACTTTGCCGCGGCGTTGAGGCCCGCGGGTGTCCTCGTGTTGCACCTGCTCAATCACGAGAGGCTCATCAATGGGCGGGTACGCATGATGCCGCCGGTGTTCCGGGAGACGCCCGACGGTGACCGCGTATTTCTCAAAGTGCTCGATTATGTCGAAGACGGTATTCTTTTCGACTTCGTGACCCTGACTCGCGAACCGGGCGCGGGTCCAAGCGCGGGCAACGCGTTTGCCGAGGACGACCCCGCCGAGACGGGCTGGCACTTGCGTTCACGCCGCTCAGTGCACACGGCGCTTCCGGTGTCCCTGCTCGAACCTGCGCTCGAGCGTGTCGGCTTCGCCGACATCGAGTTTCTCGGCGACCACTCAGGACGCGTGCTCGATGTGGAGGCTGACGAATCGGTCATCGTCGTGGCAAGACGCGCGTATTAGCCGCGGTCGCCTCCGGCGCCAGCCACGAGCCGAGGGCCGAGGGCGCACCGCGTGTGGCGGATCGCGTCGCATCGTTGGACGGGACACTCGGCGTCGCCCACTAACGCCCGGTATTCGGGCTGAGCCAGGGCGATGTAGAGGTGGCACAGTGGGAGCCCAGCCACGTTCTGGAAGCACTGATCCGCGTCAACTTCGGCCAGGCAGCTCTCGATGTTGTACGCGCCGGCACAGCCGAGGAACTCGTCGCTCGCGAGCCACGTGTCGATTTCGGCCGCTGAAAGCGCGCGCATGCGTACCGCTGTCGCGACCGCGAACGTGTGGGCGTCGCGACTGGCTGGAGCGAGCATCGCTACTCCGGTCACGACGTCATGGGTGCGGCCGCTAAGCGAGCGGAGCATGGCGCGCCCACCCGCTTCATCCTCAGGCTTGCCGAGCAGCTCGCCGCTGTTGACGACGATGGTGTCGAAAGCGAGTATGAGGCCGCGTGCGCCCTCATTGCGCGCGACGTGTGCTTTGGCGGCCGCGAGTCGCATGGCAAGCGCCCCAGGGTCGTCGGCGAACGCCGGGTCGAGCGTCTCGGGGGTGTCGGCGGCGGTGATGTCGTATCCGAGTCCGAGCAACGCGAGCAGACGCCTGCGCCGGGGCGAAGCCGATGCGAGGGTGAGCGGTGTATGAGCGTGTGAAGTCATCGGGCGAGATGATATCACCCGTTCAGCCGAGGATACGGAGATATAATAGGAACCGGCGTTGTAGCGTGCCGCCGTGGCGCGCGATCCGTGCGATGACGTGGACCCGCGACGCACTGTGACCAAGGAGGAACCGTGCAGGCACCGGACGCCGCCGCTGATGTGCCGGTCTCGGTAGAGCGCTTCACAAAGCAGCTCGTCATCACCCACAAGGCCGTCATGCTCTACCCTGTGGCCAGCAACATCCCGCACGAGAACGCTGTCAAGACGGTAGAGATGCTCAGCAACATCCTCGTCGAAGTGCCAGAGATGCGCCTGGTGGTCAACAAGGACGGACTCTGCTACGCCGACACGCAAATCTTCCCGGGCCGCTCGGCGTTCACCGCGTTCGCGCAAGACCTCTATGCGCGCGGAGTCTCCGATGTTCGCTTTCATGCGGGCGTGACCGAGGAAGCGCTCGTGACCTTTCTTGGCATGCTCAAGCACGCACCGGAGGAGCTTGCGCGCTCCGGTGGGTTCGCGGCGCGGTTGTGGGACTCCGGTGTGGACACGATTACCGTTGTCGAGGCGGTTACCCGTATCGCTGACGTCGAGGTGGCGGAGGAGATCGAGGACGGAGAAGAGTGGCCGCCGAGTTACGAGCGGATGCGCGAGCTATTGCGCGACCGGCCACCGGCTCCCCGGGATAGGCGTGTGCTGATACGCGCGCTCCACGACGTGGACGTGCTACGTCGATACCTTCAGGAGTCGTTTCACGACGGCGGGAGCGCGACCGGTTCCGGGGTACGGCATGCCGCGATTCATGATCTCGCGCGCGCGGCTGACGGACAACCAGGCGATCTGCGTTCGTCAGCTCTTCAAACCCTTGTCGAGGCGATCATCGCACTACCGGCGGACGAACGTCGCGAGCTGCTCATTAGCGACATGCTCAGAGAGGTGCGGGTCGACGAGTCGATCGCCTCTGTCATCAGGCAACTGGGGGTCGACGAGCTCTGCCGTGTTCTCGTCGATGGGGCGAGTGAGGATGACGTGTCGCTTGGCGGAGTGGCCAGGGCGATACGCAACCTCTCTTTCATCGCTCTTGCTAGCCGCGAGGAGGTGCTCAACGCCTCAGGTGCGGCGATGCGCAGCGCGGGCTTTGCCGAGGACGCGGTGGAAAAGGTGCTCGAGATGGTCGCGCCGAGCCGCCTGCTGGTCGCGGACGGCGGCGGGGGCGTTGGGGAAACGCGCCCCGCGGACTCGATCCTGCGGCTCTTGGACCTGGCGCCGTCGCAGGTCATGAGCAGCGCGGAGGATCCTTCTATCGTGTCGCTTCAGGAAGAAGCGCGCGCGGGGATCACCGACGGCGATGTGGTCACCGCACTCGTGGTGCTCACGACGATCGATGTGGGAAGTGAAGAGTTCGACCAATCGGTCGCCGCGCTCGAGGTCGGTTTGGGGTTACTTGTCGAGCGCGGTGAGTACGTGGTCGCCGCCGACGTCGCTGAGGCGCTCATGACCGGTGTGACGGAGGCGTCCGAGCGGGAGCGCGCGCGCCTCGTTGAAGTGGTGTGCACGATGACCGGCACAAACGCGATGCGGACCGTGTATCGCGCGCTCCAGATGTACGAGAAGGGCACGCCTGAACACGACGCCTGCGGACGCTTGCTGGCGACGCTTGGAATGTACGCGGTCGATCCGCTACTGGAGGTTCTCGCAGATGAGCCGGAGATGTCGGGCCGGAAGTTTCTTGTCGACCTTATCTCTTCGGTCGCGGCGGGAAAGATCGATGAGCTTGGCCAGCGAATCTCCGATCCTCGCTGGTACTTCGTGCGCAACGTCGTGTCCATACTCGGGGCCACGCGCGAACCGGCGATTCTGCCGTACCTTGGCAGAACCGTACGCCACTCCGACGCACGGGTTCGCCGCGAATCCATCCGTGCGCTCGCGAGCGTACCGGATGCGATGGCGCGCGAGATGATCGCGGTCGCGTTGGATGACCAGGACGCTCAAAATGTCCAGCTCGCGGCTCGTTACTTGGGGGCCCTGAGGGTTCGCAGCGCGGTTCCCGGGCTCCTGAGGGTCGCTCAGGGCGACGGACGCGGGAATCGAGAACATGCTCCGCGGGCGGAAGCCATTGAGGCGCTCGGCGTCATCGGGGCACGCGAGGCGCTGCCCGCACTCGAGACTATCGCGGGTAAGCGTCGTCTGATAGGGGGTGGGCGCTCAAAGGGCTTGCGGGCGGTAGCGGAGTCCGCGGTCGCCGCCATCAAAGCGACGGGCAGGACGGAGGCGGACGGATGAGCGCCGAGCAAACCACGGCATTCTCGGTGAAACAACTTGCACGGGTGAGTGAGCTTCTTGCTCGAGTGCACGCCGCTCGCCGGGCGGCTCAGTTCTATCCGCTCGACCACCCTGCGGTGACCGATGGCGTCGACGCCCTCGCTGAGGTCATCGAGCGCTTCCATGACGAAGGGGTTGACGTCGTCTTCTCTCTGTACGAGGGCGAGATACTCTTCCACGAGCAGCAGTTGCCCCAAGAGAGCATCGTATTCGATCAGCTGATTCGCGAAATCACTGCGCTCGGCATAGGCGTTATTGAGATTGAGCGCGGGTGTACTCGCGCCGAGCTGGCCGCCGCAATCTCCATCCTTGCGGCCGATTCTCACGCGGTTGAGCAACACGGGGGGATCGAACGGATGGCTGCCGAGACGGGCCTGTCGCGCGTGCGCTTTGGTCAGGTTCGCGCGTTTGAGAGGGTCGAGCAAGGCGAGTTCGATGAGAAAGCGGCACGGGACTCCTACGTGGGCGCCGTCGACTTGGTGCGGGAGATCGACGACATCGTACGACGCAATCGAGCGATCGGCTGCGGCCGCATCAAGAGCGTGGTGAGAGGGCTGGTGGACAACGTCATCGCAAGCAGGGAGGCGATGCTTGAGCTTACCGGCTTGAAGAGCCATGACGAGTACACCTTCTATCACTCGGCCAATGTGGCGATTCTGTCGCTCGCGCTTGGGTCGGCTATCACGAGCGACTACCGGTTCCTCTCATCCCTTGGCGCAGGCGCGCTCCTTCACGACCTCGGGAAGATGACGGTCGATTTGGAGATACTGAACAAGCCCGGCGCCCTCACGCCCGATGAGTGGGCCGCTGTCCGCAACCACTCGGTTTCGGGAGCGAGAACCGCCTCGCGCATACGAGGGCTGGACAAGTCGGCGATAGTCATCATTCTCGAGCACCATATGCGCTACGACGGCTTGGGCTACCCGTCGAGGACTTCGCGGAGGCCGCAGCACCTCGCGTCACGAATAGTCGCGGTCGCCGACGCGTACGACGCGATGACCTCGCGTCGCGCATACAGTGCCGCCCGCGTCCACGATGAAGCGATGGAATTGCTCGTGCGCAGCGCGGACACCGCGCTCGATCCGGCGCTCGTTCGGCTGTTCGTGACGATAATGGGGGTCTATCCTCCACGCTCTGTGGTACGGTTAAACGACGGATCGACCGCCGTGGTGCTCCGTCCAAACAGAGGCAACCCGCTGCGCCCAGTTGTGAATCTGATCGCTGATGGGAGCGGAGCGATGCTCGCGGATCCCGTTGTGATCGACTTGGGAGTGGTTGGCGGGCTCGATGTCGTGCGTTGTCTCGACACTGCGGATCTAAACATCGATGTCGAGGGGTACGTAGTCTAAGACCCTAAGCTTAGCGAGTCTCGAAAAGGAGTGTCTGCCATCGTGTCCACAAACCCCCCACGCCGTTCACGCGCGCTTACCACCACCGTGCTTGTGTTGCTCTTCTTTGGGCTCCCCACCTTGACGGCGCTCTCGACGCTCGTCACAGATTACCTGTGGTTCATCGATGTCGGGCAGCGGGATGTGTTTGTCACCACCCTGGCGAGCAGGGCCGCGACGGGAGCGGCCTTCGGGCTCGTAGCATTCGTTCTTCTCTACGTGAACCTGCGAGTAGCCCGTGCGATGGCACCGCGTGTCGTACTGACATCGATGGGTCCTGACGTGCCGCCTCAGCTTGAGGAGTTCGTCGCGCAGCTCCGCGGAACTGTCAGCCCGATCGTCGACAAGGTGATACTTTGGGGCGCGCTCGCGCTCTCCGCTTTGCTAGGGTTTGGCGCTTCGATCAACTGGGAGATCATGCGCCTTGCGTTTGCCGCGGTACCGTTTGGCGAAGTTGACCCGCAGTTCGGTCGTGATATCGGCTTCTACGTGTTCACGTTGCCCGCTCTCCGGCTTGTGGCGGACTGGCTCACCCCGATCTTGCTGCTCACCACCGTTGCAACAGCCGCGGTTCACCTTATCGGCGGCGCGATCCAGCCGTGGGCGCGTCTTAAAGGATTCGCCCCCCATGTCAAGGCCCACCTTTCCACCCTGCTCGGCCTAATTATCGCGAGTAAGGCGTTCGACTACTACTTGGACATCTTCGAGCTCAACTTCTCGCCACGAGGGCAGGTGACAGGAGCTTCCTTCACCGATGTCAACGCGCAACTGCCCGCCCTGCAGATTCTTATCGTGATTGCCCTGCTCGCGGCGGCGGCGCTGCTAGTGAACATTTGGTTCAAAGGGTGGCGTCTGCCGATCGCCGCCGTTGGAGTCTGGGCGGTGGCTTCGTTCCTGCTGGGTAGCGTCTACCCCGGACTGGTGCAGCAGTTCCGGGTCACTCCCAACGAGATCGCGTTTGAAGAACCGTTTATCGCTCGCAACATCCAGGCGACACGTGCGGCGTATGACTTGACCGACGTGGAGACCAGGCCGTTTCCGGCAGCCGAGACACTTACCGCCGATGACGTGACAGCGAACCGGTCGACGCTCGACAACGTGCGCCTGTGGGATCCGAGCATAGCCGCGCAGACCTATCGCCAGCTGCAGAACATCCGGACCTACTATCAGTTCACCGATGTGGACATCGACCGGTACGAGGTTGACGGGAGGATGCGCCAGGTGCTCGTCTCGGCCAGGGAGCTTGACCTTTCGCAACTCGCCGAGCAGGCCCAAACGTGGGTCAACAGGCACCTTGTCTACACTCACGGATACGGGCTCGTGATCAGTCCTGCCAATGAGGTGGACGGGCGCGGGTTGCCTAACTTCTGGGTTCGTGACATCCCCCCTGTTTCAAAAGAGGGGCTCGAGATCGAACAACCAGCAATCTACTTTGGAGAGATGACGCAAGACTACATCGTCATCAACACCGGCATCCCCGAGTTTGACTTTCCGGTAGGCGAGGGGCGCGCCGAGACGTTCTACCAAGGCGCGGCCGGGGTCGAGGTGGGATCGTTCGCACGCCGCGCCGCGTTTGCGCTGCGCTTCGGTGACGCGCAGATCATGTTCAGCGAGTTCATCAAGCCGGACAGCCGCGTGCTGTTCGATCGCAACATCACAACCCGGGTGGAGAAGCTCGCTCCCTGGTTGACCCTCGACAGCGATCCGTATCCCGCGCTGATCGACGGCCGCATCGTGTGGATCATCGATGCGTACACCACTTCGAGCCACTACCCGTATTCGCAGTTCTATAGAGGGGTGAACTACGTACGCAACTCGGTGAAGATTACCATTGACGCCTACGACGGCACGACGACGTTGTGGGGCTTCGACCCAGACGACCCCGTGCTCCGTGCGTGGAGCGAGATATTCCCGGGCCTCATCGCGCCATACGCCGATATTCCGGACTCGGTGCGCAGCCACTTTCGATACCCGGAAGACCTCTTTTCCCTCCAGGCCGAGGTCTACAAGACGTACCACATGACCGACCCGCGGGACTTCTACAACAAAGAGGACGCGTGGGAGCTTCCCGGCGAGCGGGAGGGCAATCCCATGGAGCCGTTCTACGTTCTCATGCGCTTGCCGGGTGAGACCGTCGAGGACTTCCAGATGATCCAACCGTTCGTGCCGCGGAATCGGGACAACATGATCGGATGGATGTCTGCCAAGTCCGATCCAGCGGATTACGGCAAGCGAGTCGTCTACACGTTCCCGCAGGGCCGTGTGGTTTTGGGGCCCGAGCAGGTGAGCGCTCGAATCAACCAAGACGACGTGATTGCGCCACAACTGACGCTGTGGAGCCAGCGTGGCAGCAGCGTCATTTTTGGCAGCATGCTCGTCGTCCCGCTGGAAGATTCCGTGGTGTACGTGCAGCCACTCTATCTCCAAGCTGAACAGACGGCGATTCCTGAGCTCGTTCGTGTGCTCGTGATCTATGCAGACAAGGTCGAGATGGCGGTTGATCTTGAAGCCGCGCTGCTCTCGGTGTTTGGCGAGGGGTCCGCAGCAGAGCCCGGAGAGCCGCAGGTCCCCGGAGCTCCCGCATTGCCGGCGGATGCCGCTCGCGCAGCTGACCTGTACGGGCGGGCGATCGAAGCCCAGCGTGCGGGTGACTGGGCAGAGTACGGACGGCTCATCGATGAACTGGGCGAGGTGCTTCAAGAGCTCGCGGGCCCACTCCTCGAAACGCCGCCGACAGACGAGGAAGCGGTTCCTCCCGCCCCGGACTCCGGAACGCAGTAGCCTGTAGCTACTGAGCGCGTTGACCTGCACGCGGCCCGGTGCTATCCTCGCGCCCAACCTCGGGAATGCTTCCGGGGCGAATAGAGCAACATCACAGACGTGAGGGAAGAGGGCGCCATCAGCCCAGCCACCCCTCCCATGTCTTCCGCCAGGGCGCTTCGCAGACTGCGGGCGCTGGAAGCGGATCGGCGCCGGACCGGTATCCCGGCATCAACGAGGCCCACCGCACGCGCCATGAAGCGCAACGATACTTGGTGAGAGTGCAGGCGGGCGAAGATAGGTGGTACCGCGAAGAGCCCCTCGCCCTATCCAGGGAGGGGCTTTTGTGTTTCTTCGGCAGGAAAGGGGAGCCGAGATGGGTACCGCCAGGATCGTGTTCGACAGGTGGGACGGGCGCTACGCCCGGCGCATGGCGGGTGTGCGCTCAAGCGCGGTCAGGGACTTGTTTGCGGCAGCCAGCCGTCCCGACATGATCAGCTTCGCCGGCGGCATGCCCGACGTGGCGCGCGTACCAGCGGAAGCGGCCGCGATGGCGGCTAGCGAGGCGGTCTTGCACGAGGGAGCGGCGGCGTTGCAGTACGGTTCGAGCGAGGGCCGCCCTGCGCTGCGTGTCACTATCGCCGAGCTCATGGCCGAGATAGGCGTGCGCCTCGGCGCCGATGACATCATCGTGACCGCGGGCGCGCAACAAGGACTTGACCTGCTTGCGAAGGTATTCATCGACCCGGGTGACGTAGTGGTCACCGAGGGGCCCACGTACGTGGGGGCGCTGCAGGCCTTCTCGGCGTACGAGCCGCGCATCGAGTGCGTGCCCATGGACGAGGGCGGGATGCGGGTCGATGCGCTCGAAGAGACGCTCACGCGGCTAGGGCCGCGCGGCGCGAAGTTCATCTACACGATTCCCAACTTCCAGAACCCCGCCGGCGTTACCCTGCTTCCCGAGCGTCGTCGGCGACTGCTCGAACTCGCGCGAGCGTACGACATTCCCGTCATCGAGGACGATCCGTACGGTCGGCTTCGCTTCGACGGCGGGCACGTAAAGCCGCTCCGTGCACTTGATGAAGATGTCATCTACCTGGGCACCTTCTCTAAGATCTTCGCGCCCGGCCTACGGCTTGGCTGGATGACGGCGCCGCATCCCATCCTCGCCAAGGTTCTGCTCGCCAAGCAAGCCGCCGACCTGTGTGGCAGCGCCTTTGCGCAAGTGACCGCCGAGCGCTACTTCGCCGGCACCCGCTGGCGGCGCGTTTTGCAGGGACTGAACCGGGCGTACTCCGGCCGCCGCGACGCGATGCTCTCAGCGCTTCACGAGCATTTTCCGGCCGAGGTCCGGTGGACACGGCCCGAGGGAGGATTCTTTGTCTGGGTCGAGCTGCCCAACTTTCTCGATGCGGGCACGCTGCTCGCCGAGGCGGTCGAGCACGGGGTGACGTTCGTGCCTGGTTCAGCGTTCTTTCCTGACGGGCGCGGACGCAACTGCATGAGGTTGGCCTTCTGTTACGCTGAACCGGAGGCCATTGAAGAGGGCATCCGGCGGCTCGCCGAGGTGATCGAGGACCGTCTCGGCTTGTACCGGGCGTTCATCGCGGCGGGCGCGCTACCGGAAGCGCAGGAGGGAGCCGCATGAGAGAGAAGATAGCGGTGCTCATGGGCGGGCGCTCGCTTGAGCGCGATGTCTCGCTTTCGAGCGGCAAGCGCGTGGCCGAGGCGCTTGAAACCGCTGGCTACCGGGTACTGCCGCTTGACGTGACACCCGCACTCGTCGAGACGCTCCGCGCCGAGAGACCGGACGCCTGCTACATCGCGCTGCACGGCAAGTACGGCGAGGACGGCACCATCCAGGAGCTGCTCGAGTTCCTCGGCATACCGTACACGGGACCCGGCGTCACGGCATCGGCACTCGCATGGGACAAGCCGGTAGCCAAGCGCCTCTTCGTCGATGCGGGCATCCCGACGCCGCGCTGGATCACGCTGACGGCCGACGCGTTCAAGGAGATGGGTGCGGCCACGGCTCTCGATCTCGTTCCAGGGGCGGTGGGCGGATTCCCAGTCGTTGTGAAGCCGTCGAAGCAGGGCTCAGCGCTCGGCCTGACACGTGTCGATACTGCCGAGGAGCTCGCGGAGGCGCTTCTCTCGGCGCTGTCGTACGGAGACGCTGCGATCATCGAGAAGTGGATCGAGGGAACCGAGCTCGCGGTGAGCGTGCTCGACGGGATCGAGGGCCCCCAGGTACTGCCGCCGGTCGAGATAGTCGCAAAGAGCGGACTGTTCGACTACGACGCGATGTACACCGCGGGCCAGACTGACTACTACGTGCCTGCCCGTCTTGGAGATGACACGACGGCTACCGTGCGGCGGTATGCGCAAGAGGTGCACGAGCTACTCGGTTGCCGGGACGTGAGCCGTGCCGACATGGTCGTCGGCAGTGACGGCGGAGTGTGGGTGCTTGAGTGCAACACCTCTCCCGGCATGACAGAGACGTCGTTGCTGCCCATGGCCGCCGCCGCGTGCGGCATGACCTTCCAAGATGTGGTAGAACGGGTATTGGCGGGTGCGCTGAAGCGGCGAGGAGAGCGGGGATAATCGGGTACAAAGTAGAGTACTGACAGGACGAGATTCAGGCGGAGCCGCGCGTCCTGTGTGGCGTATTATGTCCGGGCCGTTCCCAGCGGAGGTGCATCGATATGTGTGATCGTCGTGGTGGAGGAAGTGTCATCGGCGCGTTTCTTCTCGGCGGGTTTGTGGGCGCGCTGTTAGGTCTGCTCTTTTCGCCGCGTTCTGGCAGGGAGAACAGGGAAATGATCGCGGAGACGGCGTCCAAGTACTTTGACGAGGGCAAGGATATCTACGAGACCGGGCGCGCGCGCGTGAGCGAGGTCTACGAGACCGGTCGCGAGACAGCCGTCGAGAAGGCCGAGGAGCTCAAGGTCAAGATAGACTCGGCTCGTGAGCGTCTAAGGGAGCAGGTTGGTCACGCGGGCGAGGCGGCGCGCGAGAAGGTAGCTGCGGTCGCTCCTGTCGCAAGGGAAAAGATGCATGAGGTCGGCGATGTAGTGAGGGCCGGGCTCGACAAGGCTGAGGCAAAGGTGGACGAGGCGCTCGAAGCGGTCGAGGAGAAGGCGACAAGGCCCGGAGAAGGCGCGCGGTAAGGAGCCAGGATATCCGTGCGCACAAGCGCGAACAGGCCGTTCCCGCTGTAGCGGTCGGCCTGTTTTCGTGTGCTGTCGAGCGGGACGGTAGGTACAGATGCGCGTGAAGGAACTCGAGGGTGTGAACGTCTACGACGGCCGGGACCGTCTCGTGGGCACGGTCACGCGCGGCGTATTCGATGCCAAAAGGCCCGTGCTCATCGGTGTCGAGGTGCGCATGCGCCCGTGGCTGCACCTCATCGAGCGGCCTCGCCGCTACGTCGCTACGTCGCAGGCCTCAATCAAGCGCTCAGGCGTGCGGCTTATCGCGCGAAAGAAGCCTGAACGAGAGGGTGCTAATCGCACCACGGAGGAGTGGGAGAGTTCGGTCGTGTGGGTCGGCCAGCAGATTCTGACCGAGAGCGGCGTCGACATGGGGTGCGTGGGCGACGTCGAGCTGGCGTCTGATGGAACAGTCATTGAGATAGAGCTCACCGGCGGCGCGACGCGTAACGTCGCGGTGGGGACGCGGCGGATATCCGCTGAGCACCTGCTTGGATTCGATGGCGAAGTCCTTCGTGTGTCCGACAGTGCTCTTGAGGCCCACTTCAGCGGCGGCGTTGCCGCGAGCGCCGGAAAAGGTGCGGCCGTGGCGAAGTCGACGGCAGAGCGCGTCGCGTCTGCGGCTGCGAAAGGCGCGGTGAGCGCGGGAGTGGCCGCCGTGAAGGCCGCACGGCGTTCAAAGGGCCGTGGGCGTATGGGCGGGGCGTGGAAGGGTTTTGCGGAAGGCATTAAGGAAGGTATGCGGGACGGGGAGGCGCGGAAGTGAGCGGCAGGCGCCTCGCGCCGCTCGGTGTGGCGGACATCGCGCAGGTCGATGACGTGTGCGCTGGGTGCATGTACTGGGAGTCGGTAGCGGTCCAGGAGTTCGTGTGTGGCTCTACCTGCGACGAAGAAGCGCAACGGGAGTGGTTCCGGCGCGTGCACGAGGAGTGGGGAGAGTGTGGCCGGGCGGCTACAGCAAACGGCGAGGTATTCGGCTTCATCAAGTACGCTCCGGTCGAGTACTTCCCCCAGACCGCGCACCTGCCGGTGCGGCCGCCGGATCCGGACGCGCCGCTCATAGCGTGTCTTCACATCCGCGATAACGCGCGTCGACACGGACTCGGCAGATTGCTGCTGCATGCGGCGTTGCGCGACATGCATGGGCGCGGCGAGCGGCGTGTCTGGGCGTATGCGCTCGCGAATCCGGCGGATGTGCGGGTCTCGCCGATGGTGGGGATGGATTTCCTCCTGCGGAACGGGTTTACGGTTGAGCGTCCGCATCCGGCGTACCCGCTGATGCGTCTTGATCTGCGATCGCTCGCGGTGATCACCGAGAACCTCGAAGCCGTGCTTGAGTCGCTGCGCGCCCCGTTGCTTCGCCGCATGCCGTCTCCAACGGTAGAGTAGTGATCGAGCGCGACCGTGCGCACGCCATTGCGTGGTCGGCGCTAAGGGCACATCATTCGTCCAATCGAGAGAGGAAGTCCGTTACGTGACCGTTCATGACTGCCACGCGCACGAAGGGCCGACGCGCAAGAAAGGCTCGGCCGCCCGCGTTCGCGCGTTTCTAGAATCACACGGACTCGCCGAGGAGATCGTCGAGTTCGAGCACTCCACCAAGACCGCCCAGATGGCCGCGGACGCGATGGGCTGCGAGCTTGGGCAGATCGTGAAGTCGCTCGTGTTTGTTGTGGGCGGAACGCCGCTAGTCGCGCTCGTCGCAGGTGACAGGCGTGGTGACGGTGAGGCGATTGGAGAGTTGCTCGGCGGGGAGGAGGCGCGCTTCGCCGATGCGGAAACGGTGAGAGAGAAGACCGGCTATGCGATCGGAGGCGTGTCGCCATTTGCGCTGCCCGATGATCTCATCGTGCTCGCTGACGAATCACTTGCACGATTTGAGATCGTCTATCCGGCCGCGGGCACCCCGTCTTCCATGGTGCGGATGCGACTTGCGCACCTGCTCGAGATGACTGGCGCCCGGGTGGCGCGGATATCGCGATGACGTCACGATCGACGGGTCTGTGCACGGTGACGCGCTCACGCCATCATCCGCCACCGTCGTTTCTTCACGTGGCATTCGCTCTCGTTGTGGGGGCCGCGATACTCGCGGTGGCGGCGCCGGCGTTCTCTGTCACGGTGTACGCCTCAGGCGCGGAGCTTCGAGTGCCGATGGGAACGGCCTTTGGCGATCTTGTCTCCGATGGCCTCATCACGCCTGTTCCCGGGGACCTGCGAGATGTCGAGGGCGAAGTGATCGAAAGCGGCGGCGGCAACCCGCCCGTCGTCTTTCACAATGGACGTCTGGCTTGGAGTGCGGCTCGGCTCAGAGACGGGGACACGGTCTCTGTCAGACGCGGAAGTGACGTCACAGAAGCGACCGAGGTCGTCGAGACACCCATACCGGTTGCCGTCGAGCGGATCGGCAAGGGACCGCTTGTCTCCCTTGAGGCGCCTGGGGTCGTAGGCGTGCGCGAGACGGTGGTGGGAGTGCTGTCGGGCAAGCACGTCTCCGATCGGATATCCGTGCCCATGGAGCCGATGCTCATCCGGCGCTACGTGCCAGCGCCCGGATCAAAGGTGGTCGCCCTCACGTTCGACGACGGACCGTGGCCGGGACACACGGAAGCGATTCTCGACATCCTCCGTGCACACGAGGTGCGGGCGACGTTTTTCATGGTCGGCTATCTCGCCGAGCGATACCCGACGCTGACGCGACGCGTCGTGAACGATGGGCACACTGTCGCCAACCACACCTACTCTCACGCAAGGCTCACGCGGCTGTCCCCCCAGGAAGTCTCTCGTGAGATAACAGAGGGCAATCGAGCGCTCAAGAACGTGACGGGAATCGCCCCCACGTGGTTCCGGCCACCGGGAGGAGCGATTGACGCGGAGGTCATGCGGGAGGCCGAGCGTCTCGGCATGCGATTGGTCATGTGGGATGTCGACCCCCAGGATTGGCGCAAGCCCGGCGTTGATCCCATGCTCGGCGAGCTACTGAGGGCAATAGCGCCGGGGTCGGTCGTATTGCTGCACGACGGAGGAGGCGACCGGGCTCAGACCGTCGAGCTGCTGCCGCGCCTCATCGTTGAGCTCAAGGCGCGCGGATACGTCTTTCTCACGATAGATGAGCTGGTGCGGTAGGCCGCGTGTCAGGCGATCGTGCGTCTTAGCGTTTTCGTGGGGGTCACAAGGGCGTCGAGACGGAAGTCGTGGTCCTCGGCAGGAATCGCGTCAAGAACCTGCTCGTCGAACGCGTACCCCACCGTGAACGCGCGGTCGAGCGTGGGCAGTAGCCGATCGTAATAGCCGGCGCCGTGGCCGACGCGTTCGCATGCCGTGTCGAACGCCACGCCGGGCACGATCACCGCGTCAATCTCTGTCGGGCTGATTTCTGGGGCGCCGGGTGGCGGTTCGCGTATCTCGAAGGCACCGGTCACAAGAGTGGTGTCGTCGATGACGAGGTGGAGGGTGAGGCGTCCTGGCCCGGCGAGCCGCGGGTACGCGATGGCGGTTCCTCTCTCGCGCAACGCGGTGATGGCGGACGCCGGGTCGATCTCCTCAGCGCACGCCGCGTATGCCAGAACGGTGCGTGCGCCAGCGATCTCCGGTAACGCGAGAAGCCGTGTCGCGGCGGTGGCGGCGAGGTGCGCCCGGTCGCCATCAGGCACGCGGCGGCGCGCGGCTTGGCCGAGGGCGCGGCACGCGTGCTTGTCTGCGGGCGAGCTCGACACGGGGCTCCTTTGGGCTTGCGAACGAGTCGCGGCGGCACGCGGCCGTGCTTGTGCAGCAGGATATCAGGACAAGCGCGCGTGCGTCCGGCGCTAAGAAACGGTATAACGGTAACGTCCCGACGAATACTCTGGAGCCGTGGATCATGCTTCACGATTTCGATCTGCCTTATCCGCAATATCGCTGTCCAACGTGCAGCAACGATCTGCCGCTCAACGAGGCGAGGATGACGGTCACGTGCGCCGAGCACCAGACTCCCGACACGGTGACGTTTGAGGTCCGGCAGGCAACCCCGGCCGATCGCCGCGATATCGAAGAGATCTGCGATCGCGCCCTCGGGGAGACCGAGGTCGACGTGTTCGATCGCACATTCGACGTGCTCACGGGCGAGAACCTCATCGCAGACGCTGAGGGGAAGCTGGCGGGTCTGCTCTCAGTGGCCGTAGATCGCGGCGATGCGGTGATCGTGCTGCTCTCTGTCTATCCCGAGTATCAAGGCCAGGGTGTCGGTGCCGCGTTGCTGAGGGCGGCGGTCGGGTTCGCGAGCGAGCGTGCGCTGCCATCGATTCGCGTCGCGGTCTCAAACGACGACATCCCTCTACTCTACTTCTATCAGCGTCACGGTTTCGTCATAGCTGAAGTAGCCGTGGGCCTGCTTGCCGATCGCGCCGGCGCGTCTGTCGCTGGATTTTCCGGCATCCCCTCGAGAGACGAGATTCATCTGCGCCGCTCGGTCTCGGCCGGATAACTCGCGCTCCACGCGTCGCGAAAAGGGCATAACCTCGTAGAAGAGTTCCCCTGTTGAAGCGGGGTGATTCATGTTCCGGGATCGGCACGACGCTGGTCGGCGCTTGGCGGAGCTTCTCGGCGGGCATGCGAGGCGCGACGATGTCATCTTGCTCGGTATTCCGCGTGGCGGCGTTGTCGTGGGCGGGGAGATTGCCCGCTTGCTCGACCTACCGCTTGACGTGGTGGTCGCGAGTAAGATCGGCGCTCCGGGCAACCCCGAGTATGCGGTAGGCGCCGTGGACGCCGACGGACGGGTGACGCCCAATCCTGCGGCCGGCTACGAGATCTCCGAGCTCGAGCGCCTCGCCCGCGGCGCCCGGGAACGTGTCTCTGCTCGGGTAGACCTGTATCGCGGCGGTCGAATTCAGCCCGAGCTCGCTGGTATGACCGCAATCGTGGTCGATGACGGGATCGCCACCGGACTTACCGCGCTGGCGGCTTTGCGCTACGTACGTTCGCACGGTGCCGCGCGCGTAATCCTCGCAGCGCCGGTGATTGCCGCCGGGGCGGTCAAAGAGGTGTCGCTTTTTGCCGATGAGGTCGTCGCGGTGGAGAGGCCCAAGATCTTTTACGCGGTCGGGCAGTTTTATCGCGAGTTCGGCCAGACAAGTGACGATGAGGTGCTCGACACGCTTGAGGAGTACGGTTTGACGTAGGTCATGTCTTCAGCTCGGATGCGATGGTAGCTTCAGTAGGGCTTCAGCGCCTTCGAGAGGAGACAGAGTGGACTTTCCGCCACAAGGTTTCGCACCGCGTGTGCTTGGCACCTACGGGCTCGTCTACGCGTGTACCGCTCTTCTTCTCGCCCCGGCGCTGTTCCTGATCGACACTCTTTCGATAGATGTGTTCACCCCAGCCTACCTTGCGCTCATCGTCGGCCCATTTGTTCTTGGACCCGCGGTCGTTTTTGCCACCGATTCCAGAGACGACGCGCGCACACTCGCTATCCGCAGCGCGGTGCTTGCTCCGCTCGTCGCGTTGACCGGCGTCACCTTGCTGTTCTTGGCGATGATGTTGATCGTGATCCCACTGAGCGTCTTTCTCGTCCCTGAGAACTTCGCGGTCATGACGGTTCTCTCGGCGATCACGGTCATCATCCTTGCGGCACCGATGGCGTTCTCGTTCATCAGCACGATCCGGCAAGGATTCAGCGCGAGGGGGTTAGTGCATCTGGCGGTGCTGGCAACCGTCATGGTGATCGTGGGGTGGGTTGTGGTCATGACACTCGACTCGGGCGACACCCTGGGAACGTTCATGCGGCGGGACATGGTGGGACACTTCGCCGGGGCGTTCACGTGGTACCTGCCGTCTTTTTCGCTGGCTGCGGGGGTCTGGCGCCAGACGGGCATCGCGTAACCGTCTGTCCACGTCGTTGACGGTGATCGCCCATCCCGGCGGCAACAAGGCCGAACGTTCAGCCTGCGTGTTGGGCCGGTACGAGGTTTGGGAAACAGGAAGCGGGAGAGGGGCTTGTCCTCTCCCGCCTGCAATTTCTGTGGTGCCCCCGGCACGATTCGAACGTGCGACACCAGGTTTAGGAAACCTGTGCTCTATCCCCTGAGCTACGGGGGCCCATGACGCGCTCGTACATGGTAGCCGAGAAGCCCGGCTCGCTCCAGGGCGCGGAATAATCTGTGAGCACAATGCCGCCGCGAGCCGCCTACTCGCCGCCGCCATCGACCGCGGGGGCTTTGCCAACAGTGATGCGCACCTGATCATTGGGGCGCGCGGTGGCGCCCGGTATTGGGCTTTGGGTGAGCACGACACCGTCGCGCGGGTCTTCTTGGTAGGTGACCTCTGTTCGCAGGTTGACAGCGGCAAGGGCGCTTCGCGCCTCGGCTTCCGTCTTGCCGATGACATCCGGAACAGTCACGGTGTTTGGTCCTTGCGATATGCGGATCGTCACCGTCGATCCGACGTCGATCGATACGCCGCCGTCTGGGCTTTGGCTGACCACACGGCCCTCGCGCACCGTGTCGCTGAACTCCTCGGCTACCGCGACCTTGAATCCAGCCGCCTCGAGGTCCGCTGTCGCCTGCTCAGCCGTCCGCTCGACGACATCGGGTACCCGGCGCAGTTCCGAGCCGCGGCTTACGAAAATCGTCACGATTGCGCCGGGAGCGGCCATTGCCCCCGCAGCAGGCTCCTGCTTGAAGACGGTATCGGCCGCGACGTCCACGTTGTATTCGCGGCGGGGATCGAAGTCGAATCCGGCGTCTCGCAACATCCGGATGGCCTCGCTCTCAGGAAGATCGACAACGTTGGGTACCTCGGACACGTTTGCGCCGAGACTAACGGTTACGGCAACCTCTGAACCCTCCTGGATCGATATGCCGGGTTCGGGCGACTGGTCGATTACCAGACCGGGCTCGTACTCATCGCTGTGCGATTCCTCGATCGTGCCGAGGGTGAGGCCCACCTCTTCGAGTGCTTCACGCGCCTGATCGACGGTCTTTCCGGTAAGGTCTGGCGCGGGAACCTTTGGCGTGATATCGAATGCGCCCATCGCCCACGCGGCACTGAGTCCTGCGATGAGCACGAGTGCGATTGCCGCGATCCACGGCCATGGGTTGCGGCGCTGTGGCACCGGCCTTATGCGCGGAGGCCCTGAGCCCGGCGTAGAAGGGGCGGATGCGCCTCTTCCGCCAGAGCCGACCGCGGGCATGACAGATGTGTGTGACGACATCTCGCCCGTCGGCGCACCGGTTGCGGCCACCGCGGCGACCGCCTCGACGACGCCCCCGCTAAGAACTCGCTTCAGGTCCGCGCGCATCTCCTCGGCGGACGCGTAGCGGGCCGCCGGATCCTTCTGGAGCGCTCGCATGATGACCGCTTCGAGTGACGCGGGGATCTGCGGGTTGAGCTGGCGCGGCGAAACCGGCTGCTCGTTTACCTGCTTGAGCGCGACGGCGACCGGTGTGTCCGCATCGAACGGGAGCCGCCCGGTAGTGAGCTCGTAGAGCACGATGCCGAGCGAGTACAGATCGCTCGCGGGGCCGAGCGCGCGGCCTTGTGCCTGCTCGGGGCTCACGTAGTGCGCCGTTCCGAGCACTGAGCCGGTCTGCGTCATGGTCGTGTTGCCCGCTCGCGCGATGCCAAAGTCCATGACTTTGACCGCGCCGTCAGGCGTGAGCACGATGTTGTGCGGCTTGATGTCCCGGTGGATGATGTCGTATCCGTGAGCGACGGCGAGCGCCGCGCACACTTGCGAGGCGTATTCGGCGGCGTTCATCGGGTCGATCGGGCCGCGCTCCTCGATGAGGTGCTTGAGGTCGGTGCCGCGCACGTACTCCATGACGATGTAGTACGTCTCGCCGTCACGGCCCCAGTCGTACATGTTGACGATGCCGGGGTGGGACAGGTTCGCCGCGGACTGCGCCTCCTGGCGGAAGCGGGCCACAAACCCGGGGTCGGCAGCGTAGCGAGCGTGGAGGACTTTGACAGCGACGGTACGGCCGAGCACCTCGTCGACGGCCTTGAAGACATCCGCCATGCCCCCCGAACCGATCTTCTCGGTCACCCGGTATCTACGTCCGAATACCATGTCATCCACGTGCGTGCTCCAAGCTGTCGGCCGCCGAGTGACAGCGGCGTCTCATCCCAGCTATTCTATCGCATCGACGCACTCTCTTATCACGCCTCACCGCGCGTCTCACCGCGCGAGCGCCGCTTCGATCACTGAGCGGGCGACCGGTGCCGCGATCCGCCCGCCAGGCCCTGCTTTCTCCACGATGACGGCCACCGCGACCTGCGGATCGTTCGCGGGGGCGAACCCGATGAACCACGCGTGCGATTCGACGGTGCGCCCCGCCTGCGCGGTCCCCGTCTTGCCCGCCACCGCGACGCCGGGGATACGCGCGCGGGTACCCGTGCCGGACTCTACCGACGCGACCATGATGTCGCGCACGGTCGCCGCGACCGCCGGGTCCGCCGCGGTAGTCCAGCGACGCGGTTCGGTCGTCGTGATCACGCGTCCGGCCCAGTCGGTGACACGCTGCACGAGATGAGGCCGCATCACGTTGCCGTCGTTGGCTATCCCCGCCGCCACCAGCGCCATCTGAAGCGGCGTGGTCTGCGGCCCAGGCGGGCTTTCGTGCTCTCCCACCGGCTGGCCCACGCCCGCCCACGCGGTTTCCCACGTCGTCATCTCGCCGGGGACAGGCATGAGCGACGCACGCGCCTCGATCTCCAGCGGCGGGGTCTTGCCCACCCCAAACCTCTCACTCGCCGAGACGAGCTCCCGGGCGCCCATGTCTACGGCGATCTGCGCGAAGACGGTGTTGATCGAACGCATCGTCGCGGTGCGCACGTCGGTGACACCGTACTCGCCGCCCTCGTAGTTGGTGACCGGAGCGCCTCCGATCTCAAGGCGCCCAGGGGCTGTGTACGTGGTCTGGGCGGAGACGGTGTTCGCCGCAAGTGCTCCGGTAAGCGTCACGATCTTGTACGTGGAGCCAGGCGGGTAGAGGCCCTGGATGCTTCGATCGAACAGCGGGGATCCCTCTGCCGAGGAAAGCGCGTCCCACTCGGCATCGATTGTGTTCGGGTCGTACGCGGGCACCGAGGCCATCGCGAGCACCGCGCCCGTTCGCGGATCGAGCGCGACCACCGACCCGCGACGTCCCGCGAGCGCTTGCTCGGCGGCCTGTTGTACCCGGGAGTCGATGGTGAGCCAGATGTCGTTGCCGGCCACTGGCAACCCGGCTGCGGCATCCACCGCATCGCGGAAGGTGCGAAAGACCCGCTGCCCGGTGAGCGCGCCGTTCATGGAGGACTCGATGCCAGCCCGTCCGTACGTGAGGGTGTGATATCCGACGACGTGAGCCGCGAGCGAGCCCTGCGGATAGCGGCGTGCGTACAGCTCGCCGTTTGCTACGGAATCCGCGAGAACAACGGCGTCCGCGGTTACGATCGAGCCTCTCGGCGACCGGATCTCGGAGGCGAGACCGCGCGTGTTGGCGGGGTGGCTGTCGAGGTCGCGAGCGACCACGACCTGCAGGTAGGTGAGGTTGACGACAAGTGCCGCAAGCAGTACGCCAATCAGCGTGGCCACGCCCGCAAGCCGCCGCGCGAGTGCGACCCTGCCGAGCGCTCCGCCGTCGCTGGCGAGGGTGATTATCTCGGCGGCTCGGCCCGTCCCGGCGTCGCCAGCGCGCAGCAACAGTCCGAGTAGCATGAAGTTGGCGAGCATCGATGACCCGCCGTAGCTCACAAACGGGAGCGTGATGCCGGTGAGGGGAATGAGGCGCGTGACTCCGCCGATGATGACGAAGGTCTGAAGTCCAAACGCAGCGACAAGTCCCGCTGCGGTGAATGCCGCCATGTCGGAGCGCGCTCGCGCAGCCGTCGCCAGGCCACGCATGCAGAAGAGCAGGTAAGCAATGATGAGAGCCGCGCCGCCGAGCAGACCGAGTTCTTCTGCGATCGAGGTGAAGATGAAGTCGGTCTCCACAAACGGGATGCGTTCAGGGAGTCCGCGCCCGACGCCTACGCCCGTCATCTGACCGGCCGCGAGCGCGAAGAGCGACTGGACGAGCTGGTAGCCGCGACCGGTCGGATCGGCGAACGGGTCGATCCAGATGGCGACCCTGGACTGCACGTGGCCGAAGAGTTGGTAGGCCACGGCCGCGCCTGCGGCAAACAGTCCGAGTCCAACCATGACGTAGGCGAGCCGTCCTGTGGCGACGAAGATCATCACGAGAAACAGTCCAAAGAACAGCAAGCTCGAGCCGAGATCCTTCTGCGTGACGAGCACGAATAACGATATCGCCCACATGAACACGAGGGGCCCGAGGTGGCGCAGCGCTGGCACGCCCGCGCCGAGCACTCGGCGGGTCGATATCGAGAGTACCTCGCGTTTCTCGGCCAAGTACGCGGCGAGAAAGACGACGATGAGCACTTTGGCGACTTCGCCGGGCTGGAACGACAAGCCGGCGAACCTGAGCCAGAGTCGGGCACCGTTGACCTCGACACCGATGAGGGTGGGCAGCACAAGCAAGGCGAGTGCGACGAGCATGATCGTGTACTTGAACCGGGAGGCGCGCTCTAGCGACCGCACCGCGGCTAAGGTTGCTACCATCGCTCCGATACTTACGAGGAGCCACACGAGCTGCCGGGAGCCGAGTTCAGGATCGAGGCGCGTAACGAATGCGAGTCCGATGCCGGAGAGCAGCGCGGCGAGCGGTAGCAACACCGGATCGGCGGCTGGCGCAAGGAGGCGGACCGCGAGGTGAGCGCCGAGGAACGCGGCGACAAGCCCCGCGGGCACAGCAAGATCCGCAAAGCCGATCGTGGCCGCCGCTCGCGCGTTGACAAGCCCGAACACGAGTAGGACCACCGGCGCTGCCGCGAGGAGCAAGAGCAGCTCAGTGTGGCGGCGGGTTCTCACCGCTACGGTGTCCCGGTCTCCGCGGGGGGAGGCCCGGCGTTCGGGTCGACACCTTGGGTTTCGAGGTGCGCCCGGTACAGCTCGATGAGTTCGAAGGCGGCGTCGACGCTCTCCACGGGCACGCCTGTCGCGAGGCGTTGCGCGGTTACCGGATCGAGCGCGCTCGCGGTGACGGTCGTCTCGGCTTCGAGCCATCGTAGACGCAAGCCGGCGAAATCGCCGGGTATGCCGCGGTAGATCACGACGTACTGGTCTTCAGTCACCAGGTACGCGCGGTCGTATGCGTAGCGGTACGTGCCCCACACCGCGATTCCGAGCACGGCGACAACCGCGAACACCCACACGAGCGCGGAGAGCCAACCGCGCCCGGGTCGCTCAGTTGCGGGCGAGCGATGCTGGCCGGTGACGATGTCGACCACGGCTACCGAGATATTGTCGTGCCCACCCGCCTCGTTGGCGGCGTCGACGAGCATGCGCACAGCCATCTCGGGGTCGCGGTATGAGTCGAGGATCTCTTCGATGCGGGCGTCGGGAAGCATGCCCGTGAGTCCATCGGAGCACAGCAGGAGACGGTCGCCGATTCCGGCTTCGACCTCGAAGGTGTCAGGGTACATGTTGGGGTCGGTGCCGAGCGCGCGGGTGATGACGCTTCGGTTTGGGTGTGTCCGCGACTGTTCTTCAGTGATGGTGCCCGAGCGGATCATGTCCGCGACGAGCGAGTGGTCTTCAGTCAGGCGCTCCAACCCGTCACCGTGCAGAAGGTACGCCCGGCTGTCGCCGACGTGGGCGATCGCGATGCGCGTGCCCTCGACGAGCGCAGCCGTTACGGTCGTGCCCATCCCATTGCGTCCGAGTCCCTCGCGCGCCGCCGAGATAACCGCCCGGTTTGCGGCTCGCACCGCTCGGCCGAGAGCTTTGGCGTCGGGCCTGCGGGGCGCGGCTTCGACGAGCGCGCCGAGCGCCACACTGCTCGCGACCTCGCCGGCTTCGTGTCCGCCCAAGCCGTCAGCGACAGCGAAAAGCGGCGGCTCGAGCAAGACAGCGTCTTCGTTGTGGGTACGGACGCGGCCTACGTCGGTCAGGCCGGCGTACCATCGCTTGCGAGATACCGCGCTCACTCTTTCACCGCCTTGAGCCGGACGGTGCCAAGATCGATCACGTCACCAGCTGAAAGTGTGACGGCCGACACCACCTGGACACCGTTCACGACGGTCCCGTTTGTCGAGCCGAGGTCCTCGATGACGGCTCCGCCCTCAGTGTCCGGGGTCACACGCGCGTGCGTCGAAGAGACGAAGTCATCCGCGATCACTATGTCAGCGCCGGGTGAACGCCCGATGACGACCGGCCCCGCGATCGGGATGCGAGTGCCCATGAGCGCCCGCGGACCCTCGACCACCGCAAGGGCAAGCCGCGCGCCCGGGGCGGCGGGTCCGGCGGCGCGGACGTATCCAAGTCCCGCACGCACCGCCGCGAAAAGGAACAGGTAGAGGAGAGCGAGAAGAACGAGCTTGCCAACGAGTAAGACGATGTCGACCACAGGTCTATCTCCTCGGCTCGTGGTAGGTAAGCTCGCTCGTTCCGAGTGTTACGCGGTCACCGTCTCGCAGGCGTGACCACGTCACAGGCTCACCTTCGAGCATCGTCCCGTTGGTGGAGCCTAGGTCCTCGATAGCCCAACCGGTACCCTCGCGCACGAACGCGGCGTGCTCTCGCGATACGTTTGCATCGATGAGCGTGATGTCACACGAAGCAAGCCGTCCCACCGTTACCCGGTCACCGGTCAGCACGACGTCGTGCTCGATGCCGCTCACCGTGACCGTCGCCATCGTGTGCGGCGACGGGATGAGCGGCGGCGGCGCTGCGGGCGATCGTGATTCGAGTGGCTCGGGCTCGGGGGACGCATCGGCATCGGCGTCGGGCTCGGGCTCGGTGCCGGGCGCCGATTCAGCGGCCGCCCGGATGCGCCCGATCTTAAGGTCGTCGTGAACGGCAAATGTGATCCGCGGACGCGCCGCAAGATGGTAGCCACGCTCGGCGGCGTGACCGGTGAGAAAGGTTGCCAGCTCGCCTGCGAGTGTCGGCCGGAACGGGCCGATCGCGTCGTCATCTTCCTCGGAGAGCGCGACGGTGAAGACGTGGGGAGCGTAGACTTTGCCCACGCCGACAGCCGTGCGGTCGTCCATCGCACGGGCGAGCGCTTTAGCGATCTCGGCGGGCTGGATAGGCGAGCGGAACGCGCCTGCGAACACGCCTTCGACAGCTGCGGCGATGCGGTCCTCGAGATCTGACAGGAGGCTCATGTGGTTCGTATCCCTCGTCGCTACGGCGCTTGTTCCTCGCCGCGCACGGGGGGTCCCGCCGCGATGAGAAGCATCATCAGTATAGAAGAGGCCGCCAGCCGCACAGGCAAGAGCTCATCTGACCATGTAACGGAGCCGTTGACGACGGTCGTGATGAGTTGAGCCGCCGAGTGACCCGCTGCCAGTGTTGCCACGCCGAGCGTCCCGCCAAGAACGGCTCCGCTCCGGCTTGCCCGGGCGCATCCGAGCGACATGATCGCGGCCGCGAGCCCCCATGCGGCGATGACGGCGAGGGGCGCTGGAGTCGAGATGAGCTCGGCCAGCCTCGCGCCCGTGTCTGGGTGCGCAAAAGCGCCCCACGGATCGACGAAGAAGTGCCACCGTACGTCAGCGTACGGAACGTCGGCGCCCGACAGGGTTGATGCGACGAGGGTTAGCGCCGCCGTGAGCGAACCCAGTATCGCAGCCCGCACCGGTCGCGTCGTGAATCCCGTAATGAGCGGCGCACTCGGTCCCAGCCACACCGCCGCAAGCGGTGGCCCCGCGAACATCGGCAGAAGACCGGCGCCGCGGCGTCCTAGGGTCCACCACGCCACCATCCCCGCGATAAAGACACCAGCTCCGGGAAGCACGAGCCCGGCTCGCACGAGCCCGGCGGCGAGGAGTGCGATGGCGACACCGAGACCTGCACCGGGCACGACCGCCGCGGCGAGGGCGGCGAGCGCGACCGCGGCGAGCACGGGGGCGATAGGGAGTTCGAAAGGCGCCAGACCCGTCCACGCGAGCCACGCGGCTACCACCGCCGCGGTGCCGCCGGAGAGCAACGGGAGGCTCGGCATGAGGCGGTCCCAGACGCCAGGCATGCGCTCGCCGCTCGCCGCCGCTTCGTCGCCAAGCGCGGCCGCGACGAGATCGGCGAGCGACCGGCGACCCGTGACCGGGTCGCCGAGGTGTCGCAACAAGTGCCCAGCGAGCGTACGAACGTCCTGGTAGCGATCGCGCGGATCGGTTGCCAGGGCGGCGAGGATGATGTCGTCGAGCGCACGCGGCAGTTCCGGCGCGAACTCACTCGGCGCGGGCGGCTCGATGATCTCCGCGTTAAAGATCGCGCCTTCGAATGTGTCGGCACTAAAGGGGTTTACGTCTGTGAGCAACTCGAAGGCGAGGACCGCGAATGCCCAGGTGTCGGTGCGCTCATCAACCGGCTCGCCGCGGAGTTGTTCGATCGGCATATTGCCGAGCGTCCCTCCCGCGCCGTGACCGTAGCCGGCCGCCGAGGAAAGCGCGGCGACACCGAAGTCGGTCACTTTGACCCGTCCTTCTGTGGTGACGAGCACGTTTTCTGGCTTTAGATCGAGGTGGAGGACGCCGTTTTCGTGCGCGAACGCGACCGCGTCAGCCACGGCTTCGAGGATCGCGGCAGCTTCGTCGAACGAGAGCGTGCCGCCGGAGAGTTCGAGCAGATCGGCGACGGTCGCGCCGTCGACGTGCTCCATGATGATGAATGCCTCGTCAGCGTCGGTGTCCCACTCGTGGACTGTGACGATTGCGGGGTGGTTGAGCAGGGCGGCGGTACGAGCCTCAGCCAGACCGACGGGCTCGCCCGAGCTACCGCGAATACGGGCGAACGGCAGGCGCTTGATCGCGACACGTCGCTGAATGCGGGTGTCGTAGGCCAGCACGACGCTGCCGTAACCACCTTCGCCGAGCTCGGCGAGCGGCCGGTACCTCTCGCAGATGAGCTGCTGTTCCACGGTCCCCCTGACGTGTCACGGTCGCGCACATTGTACCGTGACTCGACAGAGCGAGGAGGGATCGGGCGCTACCGTGCGGCCATCTGCGCCTGCATGCGGCGGGCGAGCATGATGATGAGCGGGAGCAGGGCCATCGCCATGCCGAGCGCGATCGCGAGCTCTGCAGCCACGTCCACGATCGAGCCGCCCAGGATCGAGACCTGCCAGATCGGTTCGATGATCCAGTAGAGCGGGAAGAGCTTGGCGATCCACTGCGGCCAATCGGGGAAGAGGTACCAGAGCACGGGAGCGAACAGGAACACGCCCACTCCCTTGATGAGACCAAACATCATCGTCGAGTCCTTCGAAACGACGCCAACGAGCAGGCCGAGCATTGAGGTGAGTATTGCGGCGACAAGGATGACTATCACCACGTCGAACGGATTGCCGCCGATTGCGCTGTTGAGCACGAGCGTGAGCATTGCCATCGTGAAGGTGAGGAGCACGCCGAGGCTCCACTTGGCGACGAGGATCTCGCTCACTTTCACGGGGCTCACGAGGAGCGCCGAGAGCGTTCCGCGCTCCTTCTCCTCGACGAGGCTCGATCCCGGGACAAAGACACCGGAAAGGACGAGCGCATAGAAGATGATGATGGGTACGAGCCTGAGCGTGATGGGCAACCCCTCTTCACCCAAGCTCACCAGCTCGACGGTGACGGGAGCGGCATCACCCTCAAGCGCTCGGATCGCGTCGAGCGCCGTCACGGTGAGGATCGCGCGGTTCGAAGCGTAGCTCTCGCCACCGATGTAGAACTCGAGCACCGGACGCTCACCGCCTCTAACGGCTTCGTCGAAGCCGGCGGGCAGCACGAGCCCCGCGTCGAGGTCGTTTGCCTCCACTTGCTCCTTGAGCTCAACCGCATCAGCTATGAGCGTGAGCTCGATACCCTCGGCCTGGCGAAGCATGGTCACAATCGCCGAGCCGTCCGAGTCCACGATGCCCAGGCGCGGGCGCGGTTCGAACAGTGAGCCGAATGCGAACTGGAAGAGCACGGTGAGCACGATCGGCAGTACGAGCGTGTAGAGGAAGAACGGAGAGCGAGGGCCAAGCGCGAGGTCTTTACGCAACACGGCCCAGATGCGAGAGAGGCTCATAGCGACTCCACCTTCCGCTTCAGCGTGAGCAGGCCAGCGCCAAAGAGCACGGCAACCCACGCCAGTGCGAACGCGAAGTAGTGCCAAACGCCGGCCCATCGAGCGTCATATATCGTGATGTCGACAAGGGCGGCGAGTACGGGGTAGGTCGGGATTGCCTGCACCCATGTTGCGGCCGTGCCGGGAAAGAGTACCGAGGCCGCCGGGATGATGAGCGGGACGGTGAACACCATTGCGTAGAACAGCTGGCCGAGGAAGTCCTTGCCGGCGGCACCGACAATCATCGCGACGCCGGTAAACATCATTGAGCCGAGAAGAACGGTCAGAACCAGCAGCCACCAGTTTTGTGCGGTGAACGCTCCCAGAAGGGCGAGTACGATGACGCCTTGGACGAGCGCCATGCCCGTCCCGAATATTGACTTCGCGGCAAGAAAGTCGGCTATGCGTGCGGGTGTGACGAGCACCGCGGTCACGGTGCGCCTCAAGACCTCTACGCTGATGAGGGAAGCCATCGAGAACGTCTCCATGAGGAGGATCATGAAGGCGAGCATCGGGATGAGCTTGTCGCGCATGGAGACCTGGTCGCCCATGCGGTCTTTTCCGAGCACGATGACACCCGCAGACGGCATCTCGACGGGTAGCTGTTCTCCGGCGAGCTGGAAAGCCGCCTCGCGCACAAAGCCCTTCACCGCGCTTTCGATCTCCTCCGGCACCGCGGCGTCAGAGTACACGGTGACGGTCACATCGCCGGCGCCGCGAGCGACATCGGCGATGAACGTTTCAGGAAACGCGACGCCGATCCCGACGCTTACGCGCTCAGCGCCCTCCTGGTCCAGATCGCCCGCACGAGCGTCGCGCACCACTATCTCGCCATCTTCCGTCCGCCACGCCTCGGCGGAACCTTCGATTACGGCGGCAAGATCGGCCTTGCTTTCGAACTCAAGGAGACGCAGACCCGGTTGTTCCTCGGCGAGATCAGCTGAGGTCAGCGCGGCGAGTTGCTCCGGGGAAGTCCCCATCTCAATGAGCGAGTCGACGCCTCGCGAGACGAGGGTCTCGACGGGGGGAGCTACCGCGAGGGTAACCGTCTCGTCCACCGAATCGGGGATGATCCAGAATGCGGAGATTGCGAACACGAGCGTGAGCAGGGTCAGGAACAGGTAGAGCTTGTCACGCGAGTACGCGACCATCTCCTTTCTCAGGAGCGCACGGAGAATCCCTAACCGGGTGGCGGTGGGCTCCATCTACTCCAGCCCCCTGCCCGTGAGCTTGATGAATACCGCCTCCAACGTCGCTTCTTCGGTGTGAATCGTCATGAGCTCCGGTGAGGCCGCAAGTTCGGCGATCCGGGCCGAGGAACCCGCGTCACCGAGTGGGATGTGCTCCTCGTGAACGCCGTCGCCGTCGCGCAACCGGATGCGTACGGAGCGAGTACCGTACTTGAGCTTGAGGTTCTCGGCGGAGTCCAGCGCAACGATTCTCCCTTCGTTGATGAACGCCACACGGTCCGCGAGCTGATCGGCCTCAAACATCTCGTGCGTCGTGAGAAGTACCGCCGCGCCCCGCTCGGCCTCCTCCTTGATGGTCATGCGGATCTGGGCCGACGTGACCGGGTCGAGCCCGTCGGTGGGTTCGTCCAGGAAGAGCACCTTAGGCTTGTTGATGAATGCTCGCGAGATCATCATGCGCTGGCGCATGCCCTTCGAGAAGCTGTGGAGGCGATCTTTCGCGCGGTCACCCAGGCCCACCCTGCGCAGCACCTCGAGAGAGCCAGGGTTCTTGATGCCGTACAGCGATGCGAAGAAGTCAAGGTTCTCAAGCGCCGACATGTTGAGGTAGAGATTCTTCTCTTCGAAGCAGACCCCGATTTGCGCCTGTAAGACCGGGTCGTCGCGTCCTATCTCCCTCCCGAGGATCTCCGCGCGTCCGCTCTTGGGGGGAAGCTGGCCGGTCAGCATCTTGATCGTTGTGGACTTGCCGGCGCCGTTGGGGCCGAGGAATCCGAGGATCTCACCGGGCGCGACGTCGAAGCTGACGTCCTTGACCGCCTCTATGTCGCCGTATGAGAAGCTCAAGTTCTCGACCATGATGGCGGGGACGGTCATCAGGTACTCCTTTCGGCCTGGTGTCGCACCACGTCTTCAGATACCCGTTCGAGCGACGTGCAAACGTCGTGTATCCCCAATGGCTCGCGAGCGCGGCACGGTGAAGCTCCGGCTGGAAAGACCAGCGGAAAGGTCAGCGGTTTTGCCGTATTGGCCATCTCGTGGTAGTATCCGTCCTCGTGTGTAGTGTGAAAGGCGCCCGCCGGGGCGGCGCGGTCACGAGACGATCGGGGTGACCGTACGGACTGACGCCCGGGGTGTGACGCAAAACCCGATCGGATCGGCCGGGTCCGCGCCTTAGGGGCGCGCGGGCGACCGAGTTCAACATACAAGAGGTCCAAGCCAACAGCATACCCGTGCTATCGGCATCAGGTGGCGGCCATCAGGCCCCCTAAGCCGGCGCGAGGCAGCTACACCCACTCTTCTTGCACCACCTCTTTCAGGGATATCCCTGTGCCTATCGTGCCTCGCGTGTCCGCCGCCTAGTTCTGTCCCCGGACTCGGAGGTGTATGTGAGTTCCAGTAAAGCGATCGTCATGCCCGTATTCGCCGCAACAGCGCTTGCCGCAACCGCGGCGCTCGCGGTGGCAGCGTTGTTCGCCGCTGGGGTGTTGCCCGCGGCACACGCTGATGCGGCGCCCCGGATGGCGCCTCAGCAACTCCTCGGCGTAGGCGAGAGAGTGGCGTCGGCCGTCACCGTGATCGATGCGGATGACAAAGTGCCAGTCGCCGATGGCACTGCCATCCCGGCAGCCATAATGGCGCCGCCAGCGCGCGCGAAAGCGCCGCTGCCTAAGCCCGCCCCCAAGCCCAGGGTCGTCGCCAAGCCGCGTGCGGCAACTCCCGCGGCACCGAGCCGGGCGGCGGACTCCGGCGCGTGGCTGTCGGCGCGCGCATCGTGGTATGGTCCCGGCTTCTACGGTAGGCGGACCGCAAGCGGCGCCGTGCTCACACAGGGCATGATGAACGTCGCCCACAAGACGCTGCCGTTTGGCACGCAGGTGCAGTTTGAGTACAGGGGCCGCGTCGTCACGGCCGTCGTCAATGACCGGGGACCGCACATCGCGGGCCGGGTATGGGATCTGGGTCCTGGTACCGCGAAAGCGCTTGGGTTTACCGGGGTCGCTACGGTCAACTACCGAATTCTCGGCAGGTAAACGTATCCACACACGCTCCACCAGCGTCGGCCCAGTCGGGTCGGCGCTGGTTTTTGGGGTACCTTATATGTGGCGCATGGGCGCCGGAATTGACGTATCTCGCGGAGGTGTCTCGATGGCCGAGCAAGGTGGGGCCGCCAAGGTTCCTGAACAGCGTACCGTCATCGATGCGGTAGCCGATTTGCTGCAGACCGTCGTTGATTGGCTGCGCCAGGAGGCCGAGGCACTAGTCCGTCAGAAGATCGTGCTTCCGCTGCAGAAACTCGGGTTTACGATCGTCTCGGCCGCCGCCGCCGCGACCCTGCTCGTATTTGGGGTATGTTTCATCGCGGTTGGCCTGCTGCTACTTCTCGCGGAGTGGCTCACATGGCCGGGAGCGTTGCTCGCCATCGGTGCCGTGCTGGTGCTCGGCTCGGCCGTGTTTGTGGTGTTAAAAGTTAAGAACATGCAGCGATGATGGGGGGACGGATGTCTGAGGACAGACTGACTATTGACGATGTGAGACACCGGGCCGAGGAGGTTCAGGCGCTCGCGAGGGCGGAAGTCCGCAGGGTGACACATGCGGACCCGGTCAAGCTCGTCGCTGCGGGCATAATCGGCATGGCGCTTCTCGCTTCGCTCGCATACTACCTCGGCACGCGGAAGTGCTGGTGTGGCGACGGGTCCGAGTGAGACAACAGGCGCGCGGCTTTCAATCGTGCGAGTCCGTGTTGGGGACGCTCGCGTGGAAGCCACCGTGCGGCTTGCTCCGGGCACACGTTTTGGGACCGCAACGGTTCCGGGCTTGGCGGACCGTGTGCTCTCGGCGTTTCCTGGGATTGTCCGTCACCGGTGTGAGTGCGGTTCGCCACACGGCATCATCGCCGAACTCGCGAACACCGAGCTTCCGCACGTGCTCGAACACGTCGCTCTCGAACTCATGGTGCTTGCCGGTTCACCACGCGGCATCGAAGGCGAAACCCGCTGGGACTTCTCCGCTGACGGCCACGGGGTGTTTCGTGTCACGCTTGACTACGACGACGATCTCGTCGCACTTTCCGCTCTTTGCGAGGCGGCTGCGATCGTCAACCTTCTCGTTGGTCAACCCGGCGTTAGCATCGATGCGCACTCGGCGATTGCTCGCGTGCAAGGTACCAGGCGACGGGCCCATTCCGGTTCAGGCGCTCCGGTGCGACCTTGATGGCGACCTTGATGAGCACAGTGAATCGACATGTGTTACACTGCGAAACGGTGGGCCGATGGGGCCCATAGGATTGCGACGTGACACGCCGCATTCTGGCGGATGTGTCGGGTCGTTTTGTTTTGCCCCGCTGGGGCGAGAGGATGGGTTTTACATGGCAGAAGGTACCGTTAAGTGGTTCAACGCTGACAAGGGCTATGGTTTCATCGAGCGCGAGGACGGAGACGACCTGTTCGTCCACTTCTCGGAGATCCAGTCGGATGGCTTCAAGACTCTCGATGAGGGTCAGGCCGTCTCGTTCACCGAGGCCACGGGCCAGAACGGCAAGAAGCAGGCTACGCAGGTGCGCGCCATCTAGGCGTCGCCGCTACTCCTGTTCCCGTCGGCCGGGCATTCCTTTTGGGATGCCCGGCTTTCGTTCGTACAGCGAAATGACGCACACGCGTTAGCTGACCCTGTATGCTGGCGCTTACAGTGTGAAGGGAGAGCAGGCCATGAAGAATCACGACCCCGCAGACCCCGCTCCGAGCGCTCCCCGGACTTCCGGGACAGGCCGTAAGGTCTTCATCGGAGTCGTCGTACTGGCGGCCCTGACCGTGGCGGGCGTGGCCGGATGGCTGTACTACGAGGAGATTCAGGCAAGAAACGAAGCCGTTGCGCGCCTCGATGAAGCGACAGTGCACGTGGAGATCGCTGACGCGACCGTGCTAGCGGTCGATGAAGTGGTCCGGGCGGAGATCGATCGGGAAGTGGGCGAGCGTGCCGCAGAGTTGATCCCGCGCGTTCCGGGCGCTCGCGAAGAGCTCATCACCGCGATCAGGCTCATCGGCCAAGCGCGTGTTGACCTGCCAGAAAACGAGGCGCAATACGCGATCGCGCTTGAAGAGTCGGCGCGCACACGAATCATCATGCTCGACGCGGCCGAGACCATCCTCGAGTACAACGTGAAGGCCGCAGCCGCGCTCGATCCCGCCCTTGCGGCGTGGGCGCTCGCGGTCGAAGCAGGAGAGATATCGGTCAGGGCGGTCCAGGAGTACAACAAGCTCACGCGCGAGGGAGTGACGCGTTCGGCGACTCTCACTCGTGAAGCCGAGGCGAAGATTCTCGATGCGAGGAAGTTGTTCAGCGAGGCCGCAACAGGCTTTCCGGAAGTCGATTTTGGCCCGTACTTAGAGTACTGCGACGAAAAGTACGCCGCTCTTCAGATTTCCAAGCGAGCTGATCAGGCGTACCTTGCAGGCAGGCTCGCCGAGGCAAACACGCTTTCGGAACAGTACAACGCGGCCGAAAAGGCGCTCGCGGTTAAGGCCGCTTCGCTACCGGCGTCGCCGGCCGAACTTATTGCCGCCGCGTACGAGCGGCACGCGGCTGAGGCCACGGAGGACTACTTCGACGCGCGGGCCAAGGCAACTGAGGCTGACGCGCGTCTGCGCGAGGCAGCTGGACGCGAGCCCGACGGAGGCCAGCCAGATGCCGAACCGGGTCGCGAGACAACTCCGGTACCAGGAACCGAGTAGCGTGCGGCGAGGCGATTGATGGCGGCTACGATTCGCTGTAGCCGCTCCCAAGCTCGGCGAGGGCTCGCACGTCAAGCACGGTGACCGTGCCGCCACGCACTTCGACGACGCCGTCGTCGCGCAGTCGCGCGAACGCACGTGAGAGCGTCTCGGGCACGGTTCCGATGGCTGCGGCGAGCTCACTTTTCGCCATGCCGAGGTCGAGTTCGAGGCCGCGAGGCGATGGTTTGCCTGCGGCGAGTGCGCGCTGGAAGAGGTAGCGGGCAAGCCGTGATGGGACATCGAGCGAGAGCGACTGCACGACGGCGGTGAAGTTGACGACCCGGTTCGCGAGGTCGGCTATCACGCCTCGCGCGACATCAGGTGATTCAGCTATAAGGTCCATGAGCGCCTCGCGGGGGAGCCACGCGATCGTCGCCGGAGTCACCGTTTCCACGTTCGCCGGATAACGTCCGCCGCTCAGAGCGGCCACCGCTTCCACCGGATCTCCCGCGCCCATCGTCTCAAAGAGGAACTGCTTGCCATCGGCGCCCAGGTGGTACACGCGAGCCTTTCCGGCCACCATCACGCCAAACGATGTCGCCGCATCGCCCTCTTGCACAAGGAGTGACCCTCGCGGTTCGTTGCGGACAGTTGCGCGGCGGGCGAGCGCGGTGACTGCGTCGTCTGAGGCGGCGCGCCACAGGCGGCACTCACGCAGCGCGCTCCACAGGTCGGGACGGATCTCGGCTGGACGAGCGCTCAACGCGGCCTCCTCGGCGATTGGGTTCACTGGCATGTCTGACATACCCGCTCAAGATTCTCTGCGTAATTGACTCGCGTCAAGGTTAGCAGTGATGCGTCCTGCGTATTCTGCGCGTGAGGGCGAACGCAAGAGTAGCGAGGGACACCGCAGTGAACGACCGTTTCACCCAGCAGATGGCAAGAACCGATGTCGCGAAGGACACGCGACTTTTAGGCGACTTCTCTGCCATCTACTGCAAGGGGAACCATCCCCAGGCCGCGCGCGCTCCGCTCAGCTCACCCGGCGCCGTCCTTGGCGTATACGGTACGCGTCCTCCATTCGTGTGTGATGAGTGCGCCGAGCTTCTCGCGTACGCGGAGAAGCGGCGCGCGCTTTGCCCTAAGGACCCCAAACCGTTTTGCAGCTACTGCGACACGCACTGTTACAGGGCTGACATGCGCGAGCGTATGCGTGATGTCATGCGCTACGCAGGCCCTCGCTCGATGCTGCGCGGGCATGCGATCGATTCCGTCAAACACTTCATCGAGGGCCGCCGCCACGCGCGCGCTGCGCGCGACTCCCGGGGGACACCGCCCGGACCACCTTTCTGACCCCATGACGCGACACCGTTCTGACATCTAGCGCCACTACTGAGAGGAAACTCACATGAGCACTACGACCGTTACGCGCCAAATCGTCCGCATCGATGAGGAACTCTGCAACGGCTGCGGCCTGTGCGTCTCGCCGTGCGCCGAAGGCGCCATCGAGATCGTCGACGGCAAAGCAACAGTCATCCGTGAGGAGCTCTGTGACGGCGCCGGCTTTTGTCTCGGCGTGTGTCCTACGGGCGCTCTCACACTCGAGTTGCGTGAGACCGTGCCGTTTGATCACGCGGCGGCCGAACCGATCATCGCCGAGAAGAAGGCGAACTATCTTGCTCAGCACTGCTTCAGGTGCGGCGTGTCTGAGGACGATCGCCCGCTCTTGCCGGTTCGCACCGGGGGCGACAGCACGTGGGTGTGCACGAGGTGTATCCCCGCTCTCATACACGGGTAGGGGCGACGGTATCGTTGGCGACGAAGGGACTTGAACATGTTTTGTAACCAGTGTGAGCAGACCGCGAAGGGAATCGCATGCACCACTGTTGGTGCGTGCGGCAAGAAGGAGGACGTAGCCGCGCTGCAAGATTTGCTTGTCAACGCGTGCCGCGGCCTTGCGACAGTAGCGATTGATGCGGCACGCCGCGGACTTGACACTGCGGATGCCGGCCGTTTCGTCGCAGACGCGCTATTCACAACCCTGACCAACGTCGACTTCGACCCGGCGTCGATTGCCGAGAAGATCGACGAGGCTGTGCGCTTGCGCAATGAGCTCGCTCGTGAGTCGAGCGCGGCCGCGGCGGCCGGGGCGTTTGTCGACCTGAGGCCGTTTCCGGGCGTTGAGGGCAAAGTTGAGCAGGGCATCGAGCTCGGCAGGCCGTGGGACACGACGCGCGACGAGGACGTCCAGGCGCTCCAACAAACCACGTTGTACGGTCTCAAAGGGGTAGCCGCGTACGCGCACCACGCACGTGTCCTCGGCCAGGAGGATCCTGAGGTCTATGCGTACCTGTTCAAGGCGCTCGACGCTCTTGGTGACGGCTCGCTCGACCTCGGGGCGTGGGTAGCCCTCGCGCTCGAGTGCGGCGCGGTGAACCTGCGCACGATGGAGCTGCTTGACGCGGGCAACACCGGCACCTACGGGCACCCGGTTCCGACTGAGGTCCCGCTCGGCCACAGGGCGGGCAAGGCGATTCTCATCTCCGGTCACGACCTGCTCGACCTTTCGCTGTTGCTCGAGCAGACCGAGGGCAAGGGCATCGACATCTACACGCATGGCGAGATGCTCCCGGCGCACGCGTACCCCGAGCTCAAGAAGCATGCGCACTTCTACGGCCACTGGGGCACCGCGTGGCAGAACCAGCACAAGGAGTTCGCCGCCTTCCCCGGTGCCATTCTCATGACCACGAACTGCCTCATGCCTCCGCGTGACGAGTACAAAGAGCGCCTCTTTACGAGCGGCCCGGTCCAGTTCCCCGGCGTGCCGCACGTCGAGGGTGACTTCTCGGCGGTCATCGAGAAGGCGCTTGCCATGAGTGGCTTCGCCGATGAGACCGATGGCGGCAGTGTCTTGGTCGGTTTCGGCCGTAACACGGTGCTCGGTGTCGCGCCCCAGGTCATCGAGGCCGTCAAGGGTGGCGCGATCAAGCACTTCTTCCTCGTGGGCGGGTGTGACGGCGCCAAGCCGGGCCGCAACTACTACACCGACTTCGTCGAGCAGGCCCCGGCGGACACCGTGGTGCTCACGCTCGCATGCGGCAAGTTCCGCTTCTTCGACAAGCAGCTCGGGGACATCGGCGGCATCCCGCGCCTGCTCGACGTGGGTCAGTGCAACGACGCGTATTCGGCGATCAAGATCGCGGTAGCCCTCGCGGACGCGTTTGAGGTCGGCGTGAACGACCTGCCGCTCTCGATGATCCTGTCGTGGTACGAGCAGAAGGCCGTGGCCATCCTGCTCACCCTGCTGCACCTCGGCATCACCGACATCCGCCTCGGGCCGACCCTGCCCGCGTTCGTCACCCCCAACGTGCTGCAGGTGCTCGTCGACACCTTCGACATCAAACCGATCGCCGAGACGGCCGCAGAAGACCTCGCGACCATCCTCGGCACGGAAGCGGCGTAGTTGTGAAGAAAGCAGTCGCTATCGTGGCAGGTGCGGTGGGCTTTGCGATCGTTGCGGCAGCTCTGGCGTTTGCGTTCGGCACTCCGCAGGCGCCATCTGTCTCGAACGGAGACGTCCCCGCAGCGCAGGCTCAGGCTTCGACGCCGGTTCCCGCTTCGCAAGGCGCCGATGCGCCCGTCGTTCCCGCGCCTGCCGAGGAGAAGGCTCCGTTCGCGGTCCAGATCCCCGGATGCCGCTGTCACAGCGACAACCCCGAGGTGGTCGAGCGGCACTCAAAGTACCGGATGAGTGAGTGCCGCTCGTGCCACGCGGGCGACTCCCCTGGGATGGGCGGCCAGTAACTCCGCGCGCGCGGTTCTGCTACCGGATTCGCGGTGCAGTATCATGTCTTCGGATGGAGCGGCACGTCGCAGGCGCGTGCCGCATGGACCCGGAGGACCGCATGTCCCACGCGATCGAGCACCTGCGCCACCTGTCAGACACCATCGGACCGAGACCCGCGACCACTGACGCCGAGGCGGAAGCGGCCGACTACATCGAGTCGGTGTTTCGTACCCGCGCCGTCGAGATCGAGCGTCAGGAGTTCGATAGCCCGCGGACGTACTCATGGGCGTACGCGATCTACCATCTCCTCACGATTGCCGCCGCGGTCGCCTCTGGCTGGGAGTTTCTCAGGTGGCCCGCGTTTGCCGTCGCGGCGCTCACGGCGTTTCTCATGTGGATGGATCTCGACACACGCTTTGGCCTTTCCGGATGGCTTCCGCCTAAGGGCCCGAGTCAAAACGTCATCGCCCGGCATGTCCCTCGCGCCCGTCGGGGCGAGCGGCCGGTGCGGGTCGTCATCGTCGCCCACTACGACAGCGCGCGCGCTTCGCTCGCGTTTGCTCCGTCGATGGTCAAGAACTTCTCGGCGACGTTCGCCCTCATGAAGGGGTGTACGTTCGCGGTTCCAGCGCTTGCCCTTCTCGGCGCGCTTCCCCTCACCCAAAACTGGGATCCGTGGCTGTGGTATGTGACAATCGCGGCGAGCGCTTACCTCTTGGTGCCGCTGCTCATCAACGTTCACCGCGAAATCGCTATGGGGCCCACCGAGGGAGCCAACGACAACGCGAGCGGGGTCGCCGTCATGCTCGATGTGCTCGCTCGCGTCACGGAGCCTGCCGAGGAGACGAGCGGCACAGGGGCGTTCCCACGGATTCGCCGGGATGTCGGCACGGCTTACGAAGCGGGCGTGGTGCCCGCGGGCGCGGAGATTGAGTACATCGGTGCGGAGTCCGGCGAGCCTGACCTCACGACGCTTCCAGACGATTTCCGTTGGGCCGAGACGCCCAGATCCAACTCCTCACTAGACACAGTGGAGTTCGATGCGGTTGGAGGCCCGGCGTCCTCCGTGCCGAGAAGGCCCCTCGAAGACGTCGAGTCAGATGAGGACGGCGAGCACGAGCGCCGTGACAGGGGCCGCATCGGCTCCAAGCTCAAGGGGCTGCTCGGCGGGCGGAAGAAGCGGGATGAGCGCGATGAGGATATTGATGGATGGCTCGGGATCGGCGGAAGCTTCGATCCTCGGAATGAAGGCCGCAAGATCGGCTCGTGGGAGAACTTTGCCGAGGACGATGATGATGACGGGTTTGGCTTCAAGGGAGGGCGTGCCAGCGATGACCCGCTCGGCGATCCTGAGTACGCGGCCGCCGAGGCGTCGCGCATCCGCCGCCGCGTGACCGAGAGGGTTGACCGCGCGCTCGCCGACAAGGAGATATGGTTTGTCGCGACCGGTTCAGAAGAGGTCGGCACACGTGGGATGCAAGCGCTGATTGCGGCGTATCCGGACGAGCTCAGGCGGGCGCTCATCATCAACCTTGACAACCTTGGCGCGGGCACGCTGCACATGGTCACCGAAGAGGGCATGGCGCGACGGTATCGGAGTGACAGGCGCCTCTTGAGTGCGGGAAAACGTGTCGCCTCAGAAAATGGTTTGCCGGTGCGCGCACGCGCCTACAAGGGACTTTCGACCGACGCTACTCCCGCGCTCGCGCGCCGGATGCGCGCGATGAGCGTGATGGCGTTCGACGTCAACGGACGCTTGCCCAACTGGCACTGGGAGACCGACACGGTAGACAATATTTCCGAGGATAACCTCGAGAATGCGGCACGCTTCGTCACCGAGCTCGTGCGGGCGTTGTAGACAGGAAACCGCCGGGAGCGGCTCAGGACTTAATAAGGTGTCGACGGGTCAACGTGTGAGGCGAAGACGATCATACCGCTTCGAACGAGCGGTCCACTTCGACACGCACAGTCTTCTTGAACGCCAGCTTGTCGGCGTAGAACGCCATGAGAGTGCCCGCGATCGTGAAAAATGTTGCGATCCAGAACGCTGGCAACATGAACACCGAGTCCTGGAGGGCGACCACCACGTACGCAAAAGCGATGAAGCCTAGGTGGAGCAGGCCCGAGCCGGTTTTTACGAGTCGGCCCTCTGTGAGGTACGACGGACCGCGCACACCGGCGACGGTTAGAGCGACAACCGCCACCTGAATGAGGGCGGAGAGGGCCAAGAATACCGCGAGTCCGGTCTGCGCGTCGCCGGTCCATGCCCACGCCGCCACTCCGGCTCCGAGCATCGCTGCCGAGACGATGACGAGCGCGGTGCGATCAAAAAGTCTCTTTGGCACACACAGTCCCATCACGATTACGAGAGCGATGACCTGTGGCGCCGCGATCACGTTCATTACCAACATGAAGTCCGGATAGCCCGAGATCTGCCAGCCGGGTATCACACTTTCCGCCCACCATACGTAGGCCGTGCCGATGAACGACTGCAACCCAAGCGTGCCGAGGAGCGCTACGGTCACGACGGTCAGCGCGTAGTCCCACTGGCGTAGGTGTGCGGGCGTCTTCATCGGCGGACCAGTCCTTTCCTCAGACTACGCTGTGAGCTCCAGGAACGAAGTAGGTGGCAAGGTATGTCAAGAGCAGGACCAGGAACGATAGGATCGACAGCGCGGCCACCCACCGCCACATCCCTTGGCGACGCAGGTACAGACGAGCGTGCAGGTGGGCGGTGTAGAGCACCCAGAGCATGATGGACATGTTGACCTTGCCCGACCACCACCACGACTCTCCTTGCCACGCGATGATGGCCCACGGGAAGCCGAGCAACATGCCGGCGGTAAGCGGCAGATAGCCGAGGCGGGCCCACCGGTACGCCGTTGTCTCGTAGCTTGAGTGGCGGCGCATGATCATGAGCACCGTGGCCACGAACGATATCGCAAACGTGCCGTACGCGAAGAACAGAGCCGGAGGGTGGATCCACATGTAGATCGTGTTGTAGTAGAACTGCCGTGCCCCCTCCATTCCCTGGTACGCGTTCATGGCGATCATAAAGTTACCGCTGTCCATCGCGGCGAGATATCCAAAGTACTGGTTGAGGAATCTGGGTAGCGGCTCAGTGAACGGCTTGCCCCACACGGCCGCGCCGGCGATGAGAATCGAGAGGATAACTGACACGCCCGGCAGCAGCTCTGCGCGGTGACGCTTGATGCACACGGCCATGAGCGCGACGGTGAGCGCCCAGACGTAGAGCTTCACAGACTCAATCCACAGAGGAACCGCGACACGTCCGCTGATCGCGCCAGTTTCGGGACTCACCACCACGGCTAGCTCCCACACGCGCCAGTGGAACCATGCGAGCAACGCATAACCCAAAAGAAGCAGGATGGTGGTGCCGGTTACCGCCGGGCCCAGGTAGCGCTGCCATGCGGGGACGAGCGCGAGTGCGAGCAGTATTGCGGCTCCTACAGGCATGAGTACCTGTAGCGGTGTTCCGAACGCCGCAAGAGTGTCGATGATGGCGGCGAACTCAGTCCTTGTCGCGGCGGGGTTCATAGGCACCTACTCCGTCGTGAGCGCGTCGCTCCAGTATACTGATTCAGCCGTCGCGTTGTAGGCCCATTTTCGGAGACGCCCGTTGAGCACGAGCCGGTTCACGAGAGCCCTCATAAGAAGTGCCAAGGTTACATGGCGTGAGCAACCCACCCGCTACGACATCGAGGCGCTTCAGGCCAACATTGAGCGTGTGGGGCTCGTCATCAGGGTGCGTTGGGCGATAGTCGCGCTGCTTGCGCTCTTCTCGGCGGTCTCGGTCAGTGTGTACTCGCTTCAGTTCCCGTGGGAGGAACTCCTGACCAATATGCGGGTGCCGGCGCTTGCCGTAGTCTTTGTCGTTGCGTACAACGCGTACTACCATCTGACGTACCGGCGGCTCGGCAACATCGCGTTCCTCAACCACGCTCAACTACTCTTCGATGTTCTGGTCACCGGCGTGCTTGTGTACTACTCAGGGGGTGTGGCCTCCTGGTTCTACGCGCTTTACCTGCTTTTCATCCTCGAAGCGGCGTTCATATTGCCGCGCGCCAGAGACACGTGGCTGGTCGCTGCGTTCTGTGCGATCACTTACGGCGTGGTCCTTTTCGGTGAGCTTTGGGGTCTGCTGCCGCACGTTGTCGTCCCTTTTACGGATGAGGCGCTGCGGACGGACGCGGTGTACGTCACAGTACGCTTCATGTGGCAGGTCGCCATGTTTGGAGGCGCCGCCATGGTGGCGACGTTGATGACGGTCGCGCTGAGCTCGCGAGAGGCCCACATCGCCGCAAGCGCCATCATCGACGAGAAGACCGGTCTATACGAGCGCGGCTACTTCATGCGAGCGCTCGGTAGCGAGATCATGCGAGCGGAGCGCGACGACCGTTCCCTGTACGTCGCAATCGTCGACATCGACGGCTTTGGCGCGTTCAACGACCTCTTTGGTATCGACATGGGCGACGCGCTTCTCGCGGAGCTCGGCTCGGCATTCAACGAATCTCTCGAGAAGTGTGGCGAGGCGATGACATTCGAGACCAACTTCGTAGCTCGTTTTGGTGGCGAGGAGTTCGCCATTTTGCTGAGCGAGGGATGCTCGGGCGGACCCCCTGACGACGATGATGCGCTCCACGTTGCCGAAGCGGTCCGGGCTGCGGCCGAGCGCACCCTCGTGAAGGGCGTCGGCGTGACCGTCAGCGTTGGAGTGGCTGGCTTTCCGCGGCAGGGGCAGACCGCTGACGGACTCCTCACGGCCGCCGATGAGGCCCTTTACCACGCGGTCGAGGCAGGCGGCAATCGCGTTGTGATGGCGGCGTGATGGTGACGCGAGCTCTCGGATTCGCTGCGGGCGCTGCGGGCGCGGTGGGCGCTTTTGCTTTCGTACTTGCTGTCCTCGGCGTCTCGCTCCATGTGCTGCTCGTGCCCGCCTACACTCGGGTTCTCGTGCTCGCGGTCGGTGCGCCTGAGCTTGCCGGCCTCCCTTCAGAAGAGACACTCGTGTTAGCCGAGCAGGTCCGGGCCCACGTGGCCGGTGAGCCAAACGTCGAGTTGCCCGGTACGCTTCCCGACGGGCGGGCGGCGTTCGGCGAGCGAGCGGTCGCTCATCTCGACGATGTACGCGACGTGATTGCACGCGCCCGGTTGGCTATGTGGGTCGCGATCGCGATCGCGGTGGCGTGGGTAACGTGGGGACTCACGGGCCTGCAGGCGCGCCGCATGCGTGCTCTGGCGCGCTCGATGAGGTGGGCCGCTCTCGCGCTCGCAGGCCCGCTCGGCGTGGCCGCTCTCGCGATGATTGCCGATTTCGATCGCGCGTTCACCATCTTCCACGCGCTGTTCTTTGAAGGCGACACGTGGCTCTTCCCCCTGGGTGAATTGCTGATAGAGCTGTTCCCGCTGCCGTTTTGGATCGTCTCGGGCGCCTCGTGGGGGGCGCTCGTGGCGCTCGGAGCGGTAATTCTCGGTGTTACCGCCCGGCAGGTTAGGGCGCGAGTGGGTACCGGTGATGCATCACAAGTGTGAAACAAGGTGTACACTGCATGTCGGGCACGGTGTGTGCCTGAAGGGGGATACGGTGCCGACCCGAGTTCGCCGGCGCCGTTTCACTACAGGACATGAGAGGAGCGCTGCATGGCCGCGAAGGAAGGGTACTGTGTGAAGTGCAAGTCCAAGCGTGAGATCCGGGATGCTCAGGAGATCACGATGAAGAACGGCCGCCCCGCGACGCAGGGCATCTGTCCCGAGTGCAACACCAAGATCTTCAAGATCGGCAAGTAGTGTAATCGAGATGTGCGGCACGGCGGGCGCCGGTGGCGAAGCGCCACGGCGTCCGTTGTCGCACGAGGTCGTGGAGGTAGGCGGGCGAGATGAACGTGGTCGTCGTCGGATGTGGACGCGTAGGCTCCCAACTCGGCACCCTGCTTTCCGTCGAAGGGCACAACGTTGTCGTCATCGACCGTGATGCGGAGGCGTTCAAGAGGCTCGGTACGGCGTTTAACGGGGTCACGATCAAGGGGCTCGGCTTCGATGAAGAGGTCTTAGAGGAAGCGGGCATTCGCGCAGCCGACGCGTTCGCGGCGGTGACCAACCTCGACAACACCAATCTCATGGCCGCCGAAGTCGCTCGCAAGATATTCGGCGTGCCTCACGTGGTTGCTCGGCTCTACAACCCGATGCGGGAGCGCACGTATCAACAGCTCGGTCTCGACTACGTGTGTGGCACCACGCTCGTCGCCGAGACGCTCCTCGATAAGATGCGCTCTGGGCACGGTCACCACGTCACGCAACTCGGCGACGTTGAACTCGTCCAGTTCAAGGCGTCCGGCGAGGTCGAGGGCAAGCGTGTCGAAGAAGTTGAGATCGTGCGACGTTTCCGCATCTCCGCGGTCGCGCGTGGCGACGAGATGTTCGTGCCCGAGCCCGAGGCTATCCTTCACGAGGGCGACATCATCGTGGCGGCCGTGAAGGATGAGGTCTACGCCAAGGTCGAGCGATACATGGCCGAGGAGTGATCGATGTACATCGTCATCAACGGTGGCGGAAAGGTCGCTGCCTACCTTGCCCGGACAATGCTTAACGCTGGCCACGATGTGGCGATCATCGAGAAGCGAGCCGAGATCGTCGAGCGGCTTGTCGCGGAGCTTCCCAGACACGCGCTCATAATCCACGGCGACGGTTGCGATTCGTTGTTTCAGGAGGATGCTGGAACCGGGCGCGCCGATGTCTTCGTCGCGTCCACAGGCGACGACGACGACAACTTGGTCGCTTGTCAGCTCGCGAAGGTCGCATTTGCTGTGCCGCGCGCGATCGCCCGAGTCAACAACCCAAAAAACGAGCACATCTTCAACAAGCTTGGGATCGAGGCAATTTCCTCGACCACAATTATCTCTCGCATGATTGAGGAGGAGGCGACGGTCGGCGATATCCGCACGCTTATCGCGCTGCGTAAGGGCAACATGGCGATCGTCGAGATCGAGTTGCCAACCGACCAGTGTGTCGTATGCGGAAAGCGGATCGCCGATTTGAACCTGCCAGCAGAGTGCGTTCTCGTTGCAATAGTACGCGGCGAGGATGAGGTGGTGACAGTTCGCGGCGACACGGAACTGCAGCCAGGCGACACGATCATAGCGTTCACCGCGGTTGAGCGGGAACGGGAGCTCAAGCGGGTGCTAACGGGGAAGTAGTCCGGCTTGGATGAGCGGCGTTTGCCGCTTGGCTCGGCGCTGACGTACAATGCGACACGTTTCAGCGCGGGCATAGCTCAGTTGGTAGAGCGACAGCTTCCCAAGCTGTAGGTCGCGGGTTCGAGACCCGTTGCCCGCTCCACGCGATCAACGACGGCCGTCCCATGCGCGGTCGTCTTATTTTGGCGGGGGGCTTGCGCCGGGCGGGCCAGGGCGCTATCCTGAACACGAACACATGTTCGATTCGCCCGACATGCCGCATCCCCACCTCCTGCGCGGCAACGCTAGGGAGGTGCGCCGTGAAGCGGTTCGTTGTCTTACTGATGGTGCTTGTGTCATGCGCGTGGGTGGCTGCTCCCGCGATGGCCGCTCAGGTCTCTGAGGGATGGCCACTCGAGGGGCCAGCGGAGGTGCTGCTCGGCTTCGGCGCCTCGTACCAAAGCGAGAGCGGTCAGGCGCTCACGCACCGCGGTATCGACCTCGCAGCTCCTGCGGGAGCGAGTATTTATGCCGCACGCGCGGGTACGGTGACGTTTGCTGGCCGGATTCCAGCCGGCGAAGGGGCGACCATGCTCGCGGTCACTATCGAGTCAGAAGGATTCCGGCTCACCTATCTGCCGCTCGCGGAGGTCTCGGTCAAGACCGGCAACCGTGTGGAGACTGGGGGCATGCTTGGAATGCTGGCCGCGACGGGCGATCGCTCGACGCCTGTCGCGCACCTTCACGTCGGGGCGCGGATCGGCGATCTTTATGTGGACCCGATGAAGTATCTTGCTTCGCCGGTTGCGCAGACGCCATCAAGCCCAGAGCCCGTCACGGCTCCAGAACGCGCCGCCGAGACGGTCCCTGCCCCCGCTTCGACGCCCCACTCGGCGCAATCTCCTTCGGGTGCCCAAATCACCGCACCGGCCGCTGTGTCATCCGGAGCGGCTGGGGGCGCCTTCATCCCGGACACGCGTATCGTGGAGGGCCCACACACCGTGAGCGGCACGATTGTCCCGCACGTGGCTCCAGAGGCGGCACCGGCCGCTCCGGTTGTTCGCCCTGCGACGCCTTCAAACTCCGGAGTGCCGCAGGTCCACATTGGCGCGCGTGCGAACCACCTGGCTGTGGCAGATAAACCGATCCCGCCGGTGCCGGGGGTGGCGACGCGAGTCCCGGCGAGTGCGTCTGTCCCCGCGTACCGGACCAAATCAGCCGACGGATCGGACTCTGCGGCTCCCAATGCTGTTAGCGCACTCGTCCGGCGCGGGCTTCTCACGGCGTTCGGGCTCGCGCTTGGTCTCGGAATGCTGTGGCCGATCTGGCGTGGTGGCGCTGCTGCACGCAGCGCAAACGACGTCGCACCTGAGGATGTTGCGGCAGTGGTGGTCCGATGATACACTGCCAGAGCTTCATTTCCTGTCCCGGGCCGTTGCCTTCATAGTCCCGGGGCCACTAGCCCAGAGGAGGTGAATTAATGAAGGCTTACGAAATGCTGCTTTTGCTGGATCCGCGTCTCGAGGACGACGCCCGTGAGGGGGTCGTCGAGAAGGCGCAGGGTCTCGTCACCGCCGACGGCGGGGTCGTCGACAACGTCGATCTATGGGGCAAGCGCCGTCTCGCGTTCGAGGTTGACGACAACGCGGAGGGTGACTATGTGCTCATCGACTTTCACACGTCCCCCGCCGCGATCGCTGAGATCGATCGCGTGCTGCACATCACCGACCCGGTACTCCGGTACATGATCCTCCGACGCGAAGATCGCGAGTAGCTTCAGCGTGCCCGGAGCGCCGGACAAGGCATCCGTTTCGAGAGATCAGGTGGTGGTAAGCGATGAGCATCAATAGGGTCGTCATTAGCGGGAACCTCACTCGCGACCCAGAGTTGCGTTCGACACCTGGAGGGATGGCCGTGTTGAACCTGGGCGTGGCCGTGAACGACAGGCGCAAGAATCAGCAGACGGGCGAGTGGGAGGACTATCCCAACTTCATCGACTGCGTGATGTTCGGTTCTAGGGCCGAGGCTGTAGCGAAGTATTTGGCCAAAGGGACAAAGGTGGCGATCGAAGGAAAGCTTCGCTATCGCAGCTGGGAGAATCAGCAGGGAGAGAAACGCTCGAAGGTCGAGGTAGCAGTCGACGACCTGGAGTTCATGTCGTCGAGAGACTCCGCCTCCGCTGGTTCAAGGCAGGCGTACGATGCCGGCCCAGCGCCGGATCTGCCCTCAGACGACGAGATTCCGTTCTAACGCACCTGAGGCGTACTGGGCCGGACCCCTCCCGCCCGGACGCCCGCACGGAAGTGACCACTCCGCTCCTGAAGGAGCGAAAGGAGGACATGAGAGTGTCCGATTACGCACGCAGACCGCGGCGCAAGTACTGCGCGTTCTGCAAAGACAAGACCGGGTACATCGATTACAAAGACGTCCAGATGTTGCGCAAGTTCATGACTGATCGCGGCAAGATCAAGCCGCGGCGTGTCACAGGGAACTGCGCCCAACACCAGCACCAGCTGTCCATGGCGGTCAAGCGCGCTCGCGAGATGGCGCTCGTTCCATATGCCGTGCCGGTCATCAGTGGCAAAATTGACGGGCGGCGCGGTCGGTGAAGAGGATCGCACTGTGACCTCGACCGTGCACACGCGTGACACGGTGATGCTTATCGCGACCGTAGCGATAGGCGGGGTTGTCGCGCCGGTGTTCGCGTTCGTGGGGGTGCCGTTGGCGGCTGCGGGACTGGCGGGACTGCTCTGGACCGGGCGCAACAGGTCGGCGGCGATTGCCGCCGGACTTGCGGTCGCCACCGGAGCGTTCGCCGCCCCGGTCTATGCCGTCATGCTCGCACCTGTGTTCGCGGCGCTGTATTTTGCGATCGCGCAGATGAAGGTGCGCTCCGCGCTTGGGATGGTCGCGGGATTGACGCTAGTTGTTGGAGTCGCCGCCCTCGCGGCGGATATCGCGCGCGCGTGGCAGGCTGGGACGACACTGCTTCTCCTGCGCACCGAGATCGTGAACGACGCGCTCGCGCTTACCGCCGGGAACGTGATGGTAGATGTGGAGGGCGTGTTCGGTCTAGGCAGACCTGAGCTTGTGGAACTCCTTGTGGCGCTCTGGCCAGCGGACTATTTCACCGCAGCCATCCTCACGGCCACCGCGGCTGTCATGACAGCGGGCTGGGCGGCCGCGCGAGCGGGGGCGGAAGTGAAGCGCCTTCCGGGCTTGGCGGAACTCGACGTGAGCCCCCACGTGCTATGGGCGTTCATTGCGGGCCTGATGCTGCTCGCGGCGAACAGGGTGACGGGTGATGCGGCAAACTGGACGTTTGCCGCCGGCCTGAACCTGCTCATCATGGTAAGACTCCCGCTCCTGGCGCAGGGGCTGGGGGTTGCTGCCGCCCTCTACCGCCGGATAGGTGTGGGACGGTTCGGGCGTGTCAGCGGCCTCGGTCTACTAGTGGTTGTCGAGGCGCTCATTCCTGTTGTGAGCATGCTGGGACTAGTCGACCTGTTCGCGAACTTTCGCAAGCTGCCTAGGGAAGACGCACCGGATGACGGAGCCAGGGAACGACAAGATCCGGAGTAGTGTGGACAGAATGTGCCGTCTGGCGCATTCGCGCTGGAAACAGAGAAGGAGTACGTGATGAAGGTCATCCTGACGCAAGAGATCAAGGGGAAAGGTGGCGAGGGTGACGTCGTCGATGTCGCCCGTGGCTACGCTGTCAACTACCTGCTGCCTCGTAAGCTCGCTATCGAGGCGACCCCCGGCAATCTCAAGCAGCTTGCCGCGCGCAAGGGCAACATCCTCGCGCGGGAAGAGTCGCGTTTCGCGGAGGCCCGCTCGGTCGCCGCGGCTCTCGACGCAAAGAAGGTCACAATCGAGGCGAAGGCGGGTGAGGAGGGCCGGTTGTTCGGTTCCATCACGACGCAGATGATTGAAGATGCGATTACCGGGCAACTCGCGACGAAAGTCGACCGGCGCAAAATGGACGTGCACGGCCACATCAAGCAGCTCGGCACCTATACGGTCACGGTTCAGATCTACCGTGACGTAAAGGCCGAAGTGCTTGTTGAGGTCATCGCCGAGGGCGCACCGGTCGCTCAGAAGCGTATAGCTGAGCCTCCTGCCGAGGAGGCCGTGAGCGAAGCGCCGATTGAAGCCAGTGACGCCGAGGTGGCCGAAGCCGAGACGGATTCTGCTGGAATCACTGATTCCGGCGAGGAGAGCGGAACCTGAACGGCTTCCGGCCACTGTAACGCACCAGACACGACGGGACGTCCTCCGCGCGCAGAGGCGTCCCGTCGTGCGCTGGGAAAGTGATCGGACATCTGTGGATTCTGCGGATAACCCGAGTCCCGACAGGTTGCGCCGGTGCGCGGCTGTGGATGGTTTGAGCACTCCGCTTCCCATGTCAGAACCGTTGGTTAGAATCGGATTGTCCGGGTGAAGAATACGCTTCGCCAGCAGATTCCGAGGAGGGCACGTGAGCGAATCAGCTCGCACGCTTGCGGTCGCGACGCCGTTCTCAAAACTCATTCCGCCCCACAACGTAGAGGCTGAGCAGGCGGTTTTAGGATCGACGTTTCTCTCTTCCGAGGCGGTCGAGGTGGTGCTTTCACTGCTTTCGGCGCGCGACTTCTACCGTCCTGCCCACCAACGTATCTTCGAGGCTGTAGAGTACTTGCACACGAGGGCGGTTCCGATCGATCAGCTGAGTGTTGCTGACCGGCTTGAGACCGCAGGGATGCTCGAGGCGGCAGGGGGCAAGGCGTACCTGCTTGACATCACCGGCGTGGTGCCTACCGCAGCGAACGCTCTGCGCTACGCTGAGATAGTCCAGCGAACGGCGATGCTGCGCGAGCTCATCGCGGCCGCGGGCAAGGTCACCGCGCTTGGCTATGAGGCGCCTGACGATATGAAGGAGGTCGTCCAGGAGGCCGAGGCGCTCATTTTCGCTGTGACCAACAAGCGGATATCTAACAACTTCCGGGACATCGAAGATCTACTGAAGAGGTCGTTCAGTCAACTTGAGGAGTTGTTCGAGCGCAAGGAGCACATCACCGGCGTGCCAAGCGGTTTCAGGGATCTCGACAAGTTGCTGGCTGGCATGCACCGGGGAGATCTGATCATCCTGGCAGCGCGCCCCTCAGTGGGCAAGACGGCGTTTGCTCTCAACATCGCAGTCAACGCGGCCAAAGCGGGGGCGAGTGTAGCGTTGTTCTCACTCGAGATGAGCGCCGAGCAGCTCATTCAGCGCGTTTTGTGTTCTGAGGCGCGGATTAACTCGCAAGACGTCCGCACAGGCCGGATAAAGGACCACGATTGGGTCAATATCCATCGTGCGATGGGCACCCTTGCCGAGCTTGAGATCTACGTTGACGACACGCCTTCGATCTCGATTCTGGAAGTGCGCGCAAAAGCGAGGCGTCAGCTTCGTAACGCGAAGAACGGACTCGTCATCGTTGACTACCTCCAACTCATGCAACCCAATCATCGCAGGTCGGAGAATCGGCAGACTGAGATCGCCGAGATATCCCGCGGCCTCAAGATCCTGGCCAAGGAGCTGAACGTTCCCGTGCTCGCGCTGTCGCAGCTTTCTCGCGCCGTCGAACAGCGGGCAAACAAGCGCCCGCAACTGTCGGACCTTAGGGAGTCGGGGGCTATCGAGCAAGACGCTGACGTGGTCATGTTCATTGATCGCAACACTGATCCGCGTGCAGACGATGATGACGATCGGCCGGGGAAAGGCATGGCCGAGATTGTCGTGGCAAAGCATCGTAATGGACCTACTGATACGGTCAGACTCGTCTTCCACGAGCCCTACACCAGGTTCATCGACTACACGGATCACGTGTAGTCGTGCCCGGCGGTTCGGCTCGTAGCGGTTGCTGAGCGAGACTGCCGCGATCGATTGAGCGGACCGTATGACGACGGAGGGCGAGGCGATGGCGCTCGATCGGGTGGTGGTCATAGGTGCTGGCCCCGCTGGCATCTTCGCGGCACTCGAGCTGTCACGTCTCGGCGGGTTCGAAATCATCGTCGTCGAGAAGGGCAAGAATCTTGCAGAGCGCCGGTGTCCGGCGCGTGAGCGGGGGTGCGTGTCTTGCCCTACCTGCGACATCATGACGGGTTGGGGTGGAGCGGGAGCGTTTTCTGACGGAAAGCTCACGCTCACTGGTGAAGTGGGCGGCTGGCTCGGCGATTACATCGGCACCCAGGAACTCGATACTCTCATCGGGTACGTCGATGGCTTGTGGTGCGAATTTGGAGCTAGCAAGCGCGTCTACACTCCGGACCCCAACGAGGCAAAGCGGCTTGAGCGGGCTGCGGAACTCGCCGGCATGCACCTGACTCCCATGCGCATCCGTCACCTCGGAACGGACCGATCGCCCAAGGTGCTCGATGCGGCCAGGGTCAATCTTTTGGAGCACGGGGTGCGTATCCTGACGGAGACGGCGGCGAAATCCGTCGTGGCCAAGGAGGGTCGCGTTACCGGCGTAGAGCTGGAGGACGGGACCACGCTGCACGCAGGCGCAGTGATCGCCGCGCCGGGTCGTGAGGGCGCTGACTGGCTGACGCGCCAAGCTGCCCTTCTTGGCATCGGACGGGCCAACAACGCTGTCGACATCGGTGTGCGGGTCGAGGTGCCCGCCACGGTCATGGAACCGCTTACGGACCACCTCTACGAGGCTAAGCTCACATATCGGTCACGCTCGTTCGGTGACAAGGTGCGCACGTTTTGCATGAATCCGTACGGGGAGGTGACCGCAGAATCGTACGGTGATGTCATCACTGTGAATGGTCACTCATACGCCGATGACAAGACGGACCGCACCAACTTCGCGGTTCTCGTAAGTCAAGCGTTCACGTATCCGTTCAGGGAGCCCACCACGTACGGGCGCTCCATCGCTCGGCTTGCCAATCTGCTCGGAGAGGGCATCTTGGTGCAGCGCTTGGGAGATCTCATGGCTGGCCGCCGTTCCACCCCCGAGCGGATCGCCGAGTCGACCGTGATGCCCACGATGGCAACCGCGACCCCGGGTGACCTCTCTAATGTTGTGCCCTATCGACATTTGACCGGCATACTCGAGTTCCTCGAAGCGCTCGATGTGCTCGCGCCCGGCGTGAACGCTCCGGGTACGTTACTCTATGGCATCGAGGTCAAGTTCTACTCCTCAAAGCTCGAAGTCGGCCCTGACCTGCAAACCTCGATAACCGGTTTGTACGCGATTGGCGACGGGGCGGGAGTGACGAGAGGACTCATCCAGTCGAGCGCGAGCGGTGTTGTCGCAGCGCGCGCTATTGCGGCGGCACGCTAGAGCTCGGAGAGGTATGGAAGGAAATCAGAGTCGAATGGAGACCGGATTGTCAGGGCGGCTCACCGCCATCTCGAAGTTTCTTTCTTCGTCGTTAGTGTGGGCGATCCCGGTCAGCATGATCGCCGGGTTCGCGCTGGGGGTTTCGTTCGACCTCGAACCGCTCAAAGCGGCTGTGTTGCCGCTGACGATGCTCATGGTCTATCCGATGCTCATCAACGTCCGCATCCGCGAAGCGCTCGGGCCCGCGGACACTCGCTTGGTGGCCGTTGCGATGGCCCTCAACTTCACCGTCCTTCCGGTTTTCGCATGGCTTCTCGCACGAGCCTTCTTCGCGTCGGACGCTGGTTTGTTCGTAGGCATGGTGCTCGCCGGCCTCTTCCCTACGAGCGGGATGACTATCTCTTGGACCGGCTTTGCGAAAGGCAACGTGACGGCGGCGGTCAAGATGACCGTGATCGGACTCATCGCGGCTTCGCTCGCAGCACCCGTCTACCTTGAAGTGTTTGCTGGCCAGGTAGTGAGTGTTGACCTACTCGGCATCGCGTCGACGATTATGCTTGTGGTGGCGGTGCCCATGATCGCGGCTCAGTTCACCCGCGCCGTGCTCGTTAAGCGATATGGCAAGGAGCGTTTCGCTACGCGCATCGCTCCCGTGTTTCCCGGTGTCAGCGTAATCGGGGTGCTCGGCATCGTGTTCGTGGCGGTCGGGTTGCAGGCCGGGATGATTGCCGGTCGTCCGGCGCTTGCCGCACTCATTCTTGCGCCGCTCATCATCTTTTACGCGGCGAACTTTGCGCTTTCAACGCTCGTGGGCCGCCTGCTGTTTGGGCGCGCGGATGCCATAGCGCTCGTGTATGGCACCGCGATGCGCAATCTTTCGATCGCTCTCGGGATTGCGATCGCCAGTTTTGGCCCTGAGGCCGCCCTCGTGCTTGCGGTCGGCTACGTCGTGCAGGTTCAGGCCGCGGCGTGGTACGTGCGCCTCACTGGCAAGGTGTTTGGCGCTCCGGATGAGGCCGCCGCCCCTTCACGTCCCGCCTGACCTTGATACCGCGCTAGCGACTCTGCTTCCACTCTGCACGCCGACTCTGGTCATCTTGGCGCGGGTCGGGCATACTTACGCCATCGCCCGCCTGTGTGCGGGCGGTTGCGCGCTCGCCTCGACCGGCGAAGCGCCCGGTCCGGGAGCGGCGGCGAGGGTCCGCGGGACCGAACGGGAGCGGGAGTCACCGACATGGCCGGCATAGTGCTCGTCGGCGCCCAGTGGGGCGACGAAGGCAAGGGCAAGATCACTGACCTCATCGCAGACGATTTCGATTACGTCGTGCGGTTCCAAGGGGGCAACAACGCGGGGCATACCGTTATCCACGGCGGCCGCACGCTCAAGCTGCACCTCATCCCAAGCGGCATCATGTACCCGCATATCACACCGGTCATCGCTAACGGCTGCGTGATCGATCCCAAGGTGCTGCTCGAGGAGATAGACCGGCTCGAGATGGATGGGCTGTCGACGCACAAGCTTCTCATCAGCTGCAACGCGCACCTCATCATGCCGTACCACCGCGATCTCGACGGGGCGAGTGAGCGGCGTCTCGGGTCGCTCGAGATCGGCACGACCCGACGTGGCATTGGTCCTGCGTACATGGACAAGTCGTCGCGCATGGGCATCCGCGTCCAAGACCTCACCGACGAGCACATCTTCCGCAAGAAGCTCGACGCCGCCTTGACGGAGAAGAACGAGATTCTCGGCAAGATATACGGGCTCCCCACGTACACCGTCGATCAGATCGCCGAGGAGTACCTTCCGTACGCAGAGCGAATCAAGCCGCACATCGCCGACACGTCTCTCGTCGTCAACAAAGCGCTCGACTCTGGACAGTGGGTTTTGTTCGAGGGCGCCCAGGGCACACTGCTCGATCTCGACCACGGTACGTATCCTTTCGTGACGTCGTCGAGCCCCGTTGCGGGCGGTGCGTGCACAGGTGCAGGCGTCGGCCCAAAACGCATCGACAGAGTTCTGGGCATCGCGAAAGCCTACATCACCCGCGTCGGCTCGGGACCGTTTCCCACGGAGCTCTCTGACGAGACCGGCGCACACCTCATCGAGGTTGGGCACGAGTACGGCACAACCACAGGTCGTGAGCGGCGTGCCGGCTGGTACGACGGAGTGATCGTCCGGTACGCGGTGCAGGTGAACGGCATCACCCAACTCATCATTACGAAGCTCGACGTTTTGAGCCAGCTTGAGACAATCCGGGTGTGTGTCGCGTACGAGTACGATGGGCATCGCTACAATGAGCTCCCCTGTCACCAGAGCGTGTTCCACCGCGCAAGGCCCATCTACGAGGACCTTCCTGGGTGGAAAACCGATATCACCGCGTGCCGCGAGTTCAGCGACCTGCCCCAAGAGGCGCGTGATTACATCGGCTTTATCGAAGACCTTGCGGATGTCCCCGTGGCGATGATCGCCGTTGGCCCGAGTCGCGAGCAGACGATCATCCGGCGTTGGGAGTCGCGCCCGTAAAGCAGTGTCGTAAGGCGTTTGTGGTTGCGATGGGGGTTACTGCGCCGTCAGGTCGCGTAACGGAATCTTTACAATATATCTCCTAGCGGATAATGACGGGCATAGTCAGATGATAGCCCGCTCGACCTCGGGTTTACCTCGGGGCAAAAAGGAGTGTTTGTGGTCAAGTCGTGGACTGGCACATATAAGCATCGCTATCGGGCGGCGTACGCGCTGCCCGGAGTGCTCACATGGTCTATCGTTACCGTCGCCATGGTCGGCTTCATCGCCTACCCGCGCTCATGGGTCGTAATTACATCCGCGTTCATGTGCTACTTCGTTGCCCGGATGGTCTTGAGTCTCGTGTTCTACGCGATAGGGCGCGCACGGGTGCGTGAGTGGGAACGCACCGATTGGGCGTCATATGATTCGGTCCCCGGACCAGCGGGGTTCGCGCCCGCCGACGTCTACCACGTCGTGATCATCCCCACTTACAAAGAGCCGATCGAGATACTGGAGCGCACACTCGACGCGCTCAGCGTTCAGCACCGTGCTCGCGAACGGGTCATTCCCGTCATCGCGATGGAGGAGCGCGAAGTAGGAGCGCGCGAGAAGGGCGCCGCCCTTGCCGAGAAGTACGCGGTGGCGTTCGCGGAGATCTTCGTCACGGTGCACCCGCCCGATCTCCCCGGTGAGATCCCTGGAAAGTCATCCAACATGTCGTGGGCGGCGAGCGAAGTGTATCCCGTGCTTGTAGGCGAGCGAGGCATCGCGGCGGAGCGCATCACCGTCACCTCGTGCGACGCCGATTCGGTTCTTCACCCGCTGTATTTCGAGGCCGTCTCGGACCTCTTCGCCAACGACCAGCGCCGCTACGGCAGGTTCTGGCAGGCACCGCTACATTTTGACAACAACCTCTGGCAGGTTCCGGCACCGATCCGGGTCACTGCTTGGATCGCACACGCTGGGCAGATGGCCGAGCTGGCCATGCCGTTTTACGAACCGCTTCCCATATCCACCTACACCCTGAGCTTCAGGACCGCTGTCGAGTGCGGCCTTTGGGATCCGATGGTCATCTCCGAGGACTGGCACGCGTACCTAAACGTGATGTTCGAGCGCGGCGGAGACGTCGGCTTGACCCCTGTGTTTCTGCCCACGAAGGGCGACGCTGTCGACGGGGAGACGTTCTTGGCCGGGCTCAAAGCCCGGCACGATCAGGTGATGCGCCACTCGTGGGGTGCCGAGGATGCCGGATTCCTGCTCGCGCGCATGGTGCAGCAGCGGTGGTGGCATCGTCGCGCCGTGTTTCGGTTCGGACAGGTCTTGCACGACCACGTCTCACGGGCCACAGCGTGGTTTTTCATTGTGAGCACCTACCTGCTTCTGGGCTATGCGGAACCGCTCTTCACCAACGACCTGACGCGGATCATCATGGTGCATCCGGGGGTGCCGTACTTACGGGAGATATTTGTCGTAGGCGCCGCCGCTCTTGTGACCACCGTAATCGCTGAACTCATCCGTACGCCGCCACCGGCGGACCGCAGGCCTGTTTCCGTCATTTTCGAGTTGGCGGTAGCGTGGCTGACTCTACCGGTTGTTGGGTTCTATCTTGGAACGCTGCCGGCGCTCAGGGCGCAGACCCGCTTGATGCTCGGGATGCCGTTCTCGTACAAGGTAACCGAGAAGCGCGCGGTCCCCGCCCCCGAAGCGGTGTGATCGCGAGGGAGCGGCGCCGTGTTCTCGCGACCGCTCCCTTACTGGCGACTCAGATTCGCGGCTGCCAGTAGCAGCGCTTGGGCGACTCGATGCGCTCCGACTTCTTAAGTTCGTTCATCGCTTTGTCGACCTCTTTGCGGTCGAGGCCCGAAAGCTCGGCGATCGCGCCGGCGTTGAGCGGCTCGCCGGCCTTCTTCATCGTTTCGAGCACCTTGTCTGCTACTTCCATCGACGACCTCCTTTGCATGTGCATGTTGATACGAACGAGTAGATTCCCCATTCATGGCGTTCATCCGCCGTCCTTCGCTACAATCGAGCTCGGCGCTCCTGTAACGTCGTATGCGCCGCAAGCCCAGACAGAGGGAGTTTCCATGCGCATCCTCGTACTCGGTGGCGGAGGCCGCGAACACGCCATCGTGGCGTCACTCGTCGCCTCGCCCCGTGTGACCAGCGTATTTGTCGCGCCTGGAAACGGCGGGACCGCGGCGCTGGCAGAGAACGTCGACCTCCCAATCGAGGACGGCCTAGCGGTAGCGTCCTTTGCGATCGAGCGCGGGATCGACCTGGTGGTCATAGGACCGGAGGCGCCACTCGTGGCCGGTGTAGCCGATGTGGTCCGTGAAGCGGGAGTCCCTGTGTTTGGACCGGGCGCGCAGGGGGCTCGTCTTGAGGGATCGAAAGAGTTCGCCAAAGAGTTCATGCGGCGTCACGGCCTGCCCACGGGCGCGGCACGGTCCTTCTCGGCGCTAGAGCCAGCACTCGCGTACCTTGAGGAGGTCGGCGTACCGATCGTTGTGAAGGCGGACGGACTTGCGGCGGGCAAAGGCGTGACGGTCGCGATGGACGCGGGGGCCGCGCGCGCGGCGGTGAGGGAGTGCTTCTCGGGCCGATTTGGTGACGCCGGGTCGACCGTGCTGATCGAGGAGTACCTGACCGGCCCCGAGTGCTCATTGCTCGTGATCACCGACGGACACACCATGGTGCCGATGGCGCCTGTGCAGGATCACAAGCGTGCCTACGAGGACGACCAAGGTCCAAACACCGGCGGCATGGGCGTGTACTCGCCGGTTCCCATCGTCACGGAGGCCGAGCACGAGACTATGCTCGCCACGATGTACGCTGCGGTGGAGGGCCTGGCCGTAGAGGACATCGAGTACCGCGGCGTACTCTACGGAGGATTCATCCTCACGGATGCGGGCCCCAAGCTCCTCGAGTTCAACGCCCGCTTCGGTGACCCGGAAACCCAGGTCATCCTGCCGAGATTCGCAGGTGACCTCGCGGAAACCCTGCTTGCCGCCGCGGAAGGCCGTCTCGCCGATCTTGATGTGGGCTGGCGCGATGAGTGGGCGGTGTCGGTCGTGTTGGCGAGTGGCGGATATCCGGGCGACTACGACGCCGACATGGTGATAGCCGGCATCGATGACGCAGCGGCGCTTTCCGGAGTCACCGTCTATCATGCGGGGACGCGGCTGACACCCGGCGGCACATTGCTGTCCGCGGGCGGCCGAGTTCTCAACGTGACCGCACTGGGTCCGGATTTTGCCTCGGCGAGGGAGCGGGCGTACGAGGCGGTGGCGCTGATCGGGTTCGAGGGCATGTTCTACCGTTCCGACATCGGCGCGAAGGCAATGCGCGGTCGAGCCACATGGCAGGCGTGACGTGCTCGCGGAACGGGTGCTCTCGGCAGTAATGCGTCGCGAGAACGCGCGGACTCTCAGTCTCAAGCCATATCACGAGTCCCGGTTGCCCGGCCCGGCGGTCGGGGCTGAATACCTGCTCTACGTCCATGTCCCATTCTGCGTGCGGCTGTGTCCCTACTGCTCGTTCAACCGATTTCCGTTTGAGCAGGACAGGGCTGTGGCGTACTTCAAGCGTCTCCGTGAGGAGATGCGCTTCGTGGCGGAACAAGGCTTCAAGTGCACATCGATGTACGTGGGGGGCGGGACACCGACGGTAATCGTCGAGGAGCTCTGCGAGACAATAGACCTCGCGCGGAGCATCTTTCCGATCCGGGAGGTTTCGAGCGAGACAAATCCGGACCACCTCATCCCTCGCGTGGTCGATCCGCTCGTCGATCGAGTCGACCGTTTCAGCGTTGGGGTGCAATCGTTTGACGACGCGCTCCTCAAACAGATGGACCGTTACGACAAGTACGGCTCGGGAGAGGAGATTTTGGAGCGGCTCCAATCGGTAGAGGGACGGTTTCACTCCCTCAACGTCGACATGATTTTCAACTTTCCCTCTCAGACTGAGGCGATGCTGGCGCGCGACGTCGAGATGCTCAAAGTGAGTCAGGCTAACCAGACCACTTTCTACCCCCTCATGGCATCACCCGTGGTCGAGGGGTCCCTCAGGCGGAGCGTGGGCAAGGTCTCGTACTCGCGTGAGGCCAGGTACTACGAGATTCTCAGTGAGATCCTCGCCGACACGTTTGAACCTGCGAGCGCATGGACGTTCTCCCGGACCGGTGGCGGCATGATCGATGAGTACATCGTCGACTACGAGGACTACGTGGGTGTCGGTTCGGGCTCGTTTTCGTTTCTCAACGGCTCGCTGTATGTCAACACGTTCTCACTCGGCGAGTACACCCGCAGGATCGACGCGGGGCTTTCTGGCGTGACCGCGTACCGCGAGTTCACTCGGCGCGATCGAATGCGCTACCGGTTCCTCATGGGCCTCTTTGGTCTCGCGCTGGACAAGGTCGCGTTTGCCCGGGACTTTGGGGTGAGTGTCGAGCGGGGTTTGCCGATGGAGATGGCGTTCATGCGTATGAACAGGGCGTTTGCGGTTGATGATGCCGTGCGGCTCACGCTGACCCGCACGGGCCGCTACCTTGCCGTTGCGATGATGCGACAGTTCTTCATCGGCGTGAACGGCCTTCGCGATCAAGCGCGGGAAGCGCTGCCTCCCGAAGAGCTCAAGATGTTCTTTGGCGAGTGCGGGTGAGGGGGGGCACCGAGATCGACCTTAGAGATCGCCGGGTTGGGCCTGACGGCTCGAGGTCAAATCAAAAGCGCCTGCGAAAGGTCGTATCGCAACGATAGGAGAGTGTGATGGACGCGCGAGAGCGGATCGTGCTCAGCGATGACGAGTGGAGAGTCATTCTTGCCCCCGAGAGGTTTCGCATTTTGCGACGGGCTGGTACAGAGCCGGCGGGGAGTGGCGAATACGTCGACACCGAAGAGGACGGAGTGTACCGGTGCGCGGGATGCGGTGCGAAGCTGTTCTCATCGGCCGACAAGTACCATTCCGGATCCGGCTGGCCTTCGTTCGCTAGCCCGGCACGTCCGAACGCGGTCGTGGAGGTCGAGGATCACTCTTACGGTATGGCGAGGACTGAGGTGCGGTGTGCACGGTGTGACGGGCATCTCGGCCACGTGTTTCCCGATGGTCCGCCCCCTGGCGGGCAGCGGTACTGTCTGAACTCATTGGCGCTCCGGCTTGACAGGACCGATGGAGAAAGTGTGACGGAAATCACCGAAAACAGTTAGCGTATACTAAGTCTGGGGTACGTACGCAGTAGGTATTGATAGTGCGGCGTATTTCTGGAAGGAGGCGAGCAGTCATGAAGACCTCGATGACTCGAGCGATGGCTGCACGTCCGCGGAGCAGGGCCATGATGGCGCTTGCCCTCGCAGCAGCTGTCCTACTCATGCTTCATGCACCTGCAGTTGCTCTCACACAGGTCAACTTGCACAGCTCCCATGTCGGAGCGAACAGCGCGACGTTTAACACGGAGAGCGACGATGGCGGGCTGACAGATCCGGTCGTATGGCACTTCGTGCTCAACGGACTTGATAGCGGCACCACAGGAGGCACGCTTTACGTAACCTTCGCGAGCGCCGGGATGAAGATGGCGACCGGCCAACCTTCGGGTCAAGGCAGGATGCAGCACTTCTACGTTGGCACCCCGGCCGATGATGTCATCGTATCGGCGTACGCGATGGTCGATTCCGAGGATTTTAACAATCTTGTTCTGAGCCATGTGGCTCGCAACGAGACGCCGGATGACCCCCCCGGCGGAGACGACCCTCCCGGTGGAGATGACCCCCCCGTCGATGACCCGCCGGTCGATGACCCACCGGTCGACGACCCCCCCGTTGACGACCCGCCGGTCGATGACCCCCCCGTCGGTGACGATCCCCCCGCCGGTGATGATCCTCCGGTGACCGAGGACGAGCCGTTCCTCCCGTTCACGGAAGATCCGGTAGTCGAGAAGGAGGATCCCGAGCCGTTCCTCCCCTACACGGGGCTGGACTTCGGGTCCCTCTCGGCGATCGCGGGTGGCGTGGCAGCGCTAGGAGTGGGGTTGCGGAAACTGGGCGTGAAGTAGAGTGACTACAGCGAGTCGAGCACTCGCGGAATGTACAGTAGCCAGTGAGCAGGGGGCCGCCGTGAAGGGGCCCCCTCAGCGTTGGCACGTAGCGTGCTGTTAATGTGTGTTCAGTCGGTGTCCGGGAGGTTTCGTGTTTCGAGTGCATAACACGATAATGAGCTTGGTGCAGTTCGGGGTCGTGGCCACACTTCTCTTCGCGCTCTCTCCGGTCTGCACGATGCCGGAGTGCGGTGGTGGGGCCGAGCCAGCTGGACTCTCTCATTCGTGTGGCGGCAATGCGGCTGATGGGCCTTGCGAGGACACGCCGGGCGCTCATCCGTGCGAGAGCTACCTGACGGCCGCAGACACGCCAGACGGGATTCCCGTGCCGCAGGCACCGGAGACCGCTGATTTCAACCCAGGGCTTCGATGTGCGGACCTAGCGCTGCCGACTTACGCGCGCTCTACCGCGACGGAGGTTCCGATCTCGTTCGAGAACCCGTCTGGGACGCGCTTACGTATCTGATTCCTTCTGCCCTGCCGTGTGTCATCAGACATGCGGTTGTCCGTCCGTGTCTACACGTACGAGGAGCAGAAGGTGGATTTCTTTCTTCCCTGGTTGGGTGTGGGGCTCATCACCAGTGTTCACTGTGTGACGATGTGCGGCTTCATGGTGGTCAGTTACGCGATCAAAGGAACGACTGACGGCACCATCGCACAGCGGCTCACCCCGCACCTTGCGTATCAAAGCGCGAAGATAGTCAGTTACGTAATCGTCGGGCTCGCGCTAGGCGTGATCGGCTCGGCCTTCGATTTGGATGGCGTCCGGGGCTGGGTCATGGCTCTAGCCGGAGCGTTCATGATTCTGCTCGGCGTCAGCATGACTGGGCGGGTGCCGGGGCTCCGGTCGTTGGCGCTCAGACCTCCGGCGTTCCTTGTGCGCGCACTTCAACGTACGCGGCGAAAGGCCGTGTCCGACGCCGAGCAGGGGAAATCGAGCATTGCTACCCCGCTCACCTTTGGATTGCTCACTGGACTCATGCCTTGCGGTCCGCTACAAGCCGCCCAGCTCGCTGCGGCCGGTGCGGGGTCACCGCTTGCCGGGGCGCTCGTCATGCTTGGCTTCGGAGTTGGAACCGCGCCACTCATGCTTGGTTTCGGAACTGTCTCAGGGATGTTGAGCGCGCGTTTCAAGGCGCGCATGATGCTATTCGCGGCCGTGATCGTGATCGTGCTTGGCCTGGTCATGTTAGATCGAGGAGCGATGATGCTGGGATCTCCGGTGACCGCCACCTCTATCCGGGAAGCGATCGTGGGCGGGCCCGCTGTCGAGCTACTCGTTGACTTCGAGGTGGGCGAAGACGGGGTAGTCGAGATTCCGCTGTCGATCGTCAACACCCGGTTTCAGCCCGCGGTCGTAGCGATCCCGGCGGATCAGCCGGTGCGGCTCATCGTGGATCGTCAGGAAGCAAATGTATGCTCGGATCAGCTATGGATCCCGCAGATCGGAGTGTTGCAGGATCTCACACCCTTTGGCATCACCGCCGTCGAGATTCCGGCAACGGCGGCCGGATCGTACTCTCTCACCTGTCAGATGGGAATGATGTCCGGTACGCTTCAGGTAGGAGCGGCAGTCGCTACGACGGATCGAACACCCCTCGTGGCGTTTGTGGCCATCGTCGCCGTACTTATCGGCTTGTACGCGACACGCCCGCGACGTGCCGGGGGTGTCGCACGGCCGGGCCAGGCGACAGAATGCGCTTCATCACCGGTGGCGAGCGAGACGGCACTGTTCGGGTTTCCGCTGGGCACGATAGTACTCATTATCGTGCTTGCCGGAGCGGCGGTCATCGCCGGCCTCGCGATGGGCGGGCAGTTTGCGTAGCAGGGACGTGCGGCACTCAAGGAAAGATACGCGCCTCACGGCGCACGGTGAAAGGAACATGATCATGGCACAGACATCGATAAATGAACGCGGCGGGCCGTTGGGCGATTCGACTGCGATGATGCGCTACATTCTAGTCGCGGCGCTGCTGGCGATCGTATTTTTTGCGAGCTACCGATTCGCCGTCGCCAAGAGCTCTCCTGAGTGGGCGCCCGACGGGTCCACAAGCGTCTCGGCGCCGGGTGCTGGAGGCTCGGGTGCTGGGTGCGCGTGTTGCGGAAACGCCGGGAGTGGTGAGGTCGTGGAAGGTGTTGCGGTAGTAGAGGGCGACGTGCAGCGCATCATGGTTGACGCGAGCGCCGGATACGACCCGAACGTGATCCGGGCGATTGCGGGAGTACCGCTTGAGATCACGTTTAGCCAGGGGTTCGGCTGCATGGCTCAGGTCATGTCTGAGGAACTCGGATTCTTCGAGGATTTGGTGAGTGGCCCCAAGACGGTGCGCATTCCAGCGCTCGTGCCCGGGGAGTACGGGTTTTCTTGTGGTATGGAGATGGTATTCGGCTCGATTGTCGTGGAGTAGGTGACGCACGGTGAGCGTAGATGAGAGGCAGGAAGTCAAGATCGGCGTCGGAGGGATGACGTGCGCGTCGTGCGTTGCCGTCATCGAAAAGACGCTCGGCCGCATCGAAGGTGTGGAGCGCGTCGATGTGAACCTCGCGACCGAACGGGCGGCGGTGACGATCGACCCGACCCTCGTCGATGCAGAAGCGGTTCTCGAGGCGGTGCGCGCGGTGGGGTACTCAGCCATCCCTCTTGAAGCGGCACCCATACACGCGGGAAGTGACGGCCCTGGCAGCTCGGGGGGCACACCGCAGGAGGCGGGGATCACGCTTGCGGTCACGGGCATGACGTGCGCGTCGTGTGTTGCTGTTATCGAAAAGACGCTTGGCAGGATCGAGGGCATCTCTCGGGCGGCGGTCAACCTGGCTACTGAGACGGTGGTCGTGACGTTCGACCCCGGCATGGTCAGCGTTGACCAGATCGTTGGCGCGGTGAAAGGCGCTGGCTACGCCGCCACTGTGGTCACTGGACCGGACGGGGGTACGACGGCCGATGGCGCACGCGACGCGCAGAAGGAGGCGCAACAGCGGCACCTTCGCCACCAGCGCGCGCTTCTCGTGATGAGCGCGTCACTCGCGATTCCGGCACTCCTTTTCACGATGGTGCCGCCGTTCATGGACGTCGTTCCCGTCATGGTGGCGTCGTGGCTCGCCGAGTGGGTGGGGGGCGCATGGGATCCGCACATGGTCATGAAGTACATGGGCCTCGTGCTTGCTACGCCGGTACAGTTCGTGGCGGGTGCCCAGTTCTACCGAGGATTCTGGCACGCGATCAAGCGACGGGTCGGCAACATGGATACCCTAATCGCGATCGGCACTTCGGCGGCATACTTCTACAGCGTCGTCGCGACCTTTTGGCTGGTGGAGGAGCCCGTATTCTACGAGGTCGCCGCGATGCTTATCACCTTCGTCCTGCTCGGCAAGTTGCTTGAAGCGCGTGCGAAGGGAAAGACGGGAGACGCGATCAAGAAGCTCATGGGGCTGGCCGCCAAGACCGCGCGCGTGGTGCGGGGCGGTGAGGAGATCGACATTCCCGTTGAGCACGTTGCGGTAGGAGATGTGGTCATCGTGCGGCCGGGGGAGAAGATTCCGGTTGATGGCGTAGTTGTCGAGGGAAGATCGTCGGTGGACGAGTCGATGCTTACCGGCGAGTCGATCCCCGTCGAGAAACACGAGGGCGACACGGTCATCGGCGCGACCATGAACAAGTTGGGCGCACTGAGATTCCGTGCGACCAAGGTAGGCAGGGACACCGCGCTAGCGCAGATCATCCGGCTCGTTGAGGACGCGCAGGGCTCGAAAGCGCCGATACAGCGTTTTGCCGACCGCATCAGCTCAGTCTTCGTGCCGGCGGTAGTCGCGATCGCGTTCGTGACGTTTGCTGTCTGGCTCTTCCTCGGTCCAGCGATGTTTCCGGGTGCGATCGGAGAGTTCACTCCGTTCGTCAAGGCCCTGCTTGTTGCTACGGCGGTGCTCGTCATCGCATGTCCGTGCGCTCTCGGGCTCGCCACGCCGACCGCGATCATGGTCGGGACCGGCAAGGGCGCCGAGAACGGTATCCTCATCAAGAGCGGAGAAGCCCTCGAGACCACACACGAGGTCGACGCGATCATCTTCGACAAGACAGGCACGCTCACTTATGGCCGTCCGGTCGTTACGGAGTACGAAGTATTCTCAGAAGCTTTTGATGCCGAGGAGTTCTTGAGGCTTTCCGCCGCGCTCGAGCGATCGAGTGAGCACCCGCTCGCTGAGGCGATCGTTGCGCATGCGAAAGCGGCGGGGCTCGATCTGCCCTCTGTGACAGGTTTCGAGGCGATACCTGGTCACGGGGTGCGCGGCGTTGTCGATGGCAGGCGGGTGGTGCTCGGCAATCGCAGACTCATGGAGCACGAGTCGTGCGATTTAGGCGCGTACCTTTCTCGTCTTGGAGCGCTCGAGCTCGAAGGCAAGACGGTCATGATAGCTGCGATTGACGGTGCGCCAGCGGGGCTTATCGCGGTCGCGGACACACTCAAGGAGAGCTCCCGCGCCGCAGTCGCACGTCTGCTTGAGATGGGTGTCGATGTCTACATGATCACCGGCGACAATCGCCGGACCGCCGAAGCGATTGCGCAAGCCGCCGGAATCCCGGCGGACCACGTTCTCGCAGAGGTGCTTCCAGAGCACAAGGCCGCCGAGGTCGCCGCGTTGCAGGCGGCGGGTAGACGTGTGGCGATGGTCGGCGATGGCATCAACGACACCCCCGCGCTCGCTCAGGCGGACATCGGCATCGCGATGGGGGCGGGTACGGATGTGGCGATGGAGACCGGCGGTATCGTGCTCATGAAGGACGACCTGCGTGATGTTGTCACCGCAATCGAGTTGTCACGGGCGACCATCCGGCGCATTCGCTGGAACTTTGTCTGGGCGCTTGGCTACAACTCGCTCGGCATCCCGATCGCCGCGCTCGGCTTATTGCGACCCGAGTTGGCGGGCGCGGCGATGGCCTTGTCCAGCGTCAGCGTCGTCACGAGCTCGCTCCTTCTCCGCCGATTCCGCCCGAGCTTGCGCCGGACGGCATAGACACGAAAGGAGATGTCCGATGAAAAGATCGGTATCCATAGCGCTCGGAGTCCTTGGCGTGGCGCTTTTTGGAGCGTTCACGGCGGCTGTGTTCGCCGAGTCGCAAGCGAAAGATTACATGATGGTCGGCGTGATCGTGGCCGAGGATAACGTTGCTCTTGAGACTGAGGACCAGCCTGGCGCAACGGACGCGATCATGGTAGAGGAGGTCCTTGCTCCTGACGACTCGTGGCTGGTGGTCCACCTCGATGACAACGGGTCTCCGGGGATGCGCGTCGGTCTTGCCGCGGTGCCACGTGGTGTCTCGAAGGAAGTTCGCGTTGAGCTCGACGACGAAATGCTTACCGACACCCTCTTTGTCGCGTTGCACGCCGACCGCGGCGCGCGCGGAGAGTTCGAGTTTGCGATGGACATGTTCCACAAGAGTCCGGACAAACCGTACTTTGTCGGTTTCGAGGAGGTCGCACGGCGAGTGGCCATCAAGTGAATATTTCGGAGGTTCAGGATCGTCAGTTGGCAGGAGTCAGGTTCGGGTATCCTGGTTGTTGACGTAGGCCATGACGGCACTTAGGGCGGACGTGTACGAACGCGATTACATCTTGCGCCTGATCGCGTCAGTGGGGCAGATGCTCCGGGCGATGGTGCACGCTGTGCGCGAACAGCGTCCGGATGATTCGCTTGAGATCGCGCGCGACGCGGTGGAGGCGTTGCTCGACACGCCCATCACTCTCGCCGACGCGCTTACAGGTGACGGACTCGTGACGTTTCTTTCGTCTGGCGGACAGCTCGACGTCGTGAGGGCTCGGTTGCTGGGTGAAGTACTATCGGCGCGCGCCGACGCTTTTGAGCTCGCGCGAGAACCGGAAAGGGCCGAGGCCGAGCGCGGGCGCGCCCTCACCGTACTTCAAGCGGCGGAACCGCTGGCTGAAGGAAACGACGCCGAGCGCATCGCGGAGTTCATCGCGGCTATCGGGGAGGGGTGACGTTCGTCTCGATCTCGCGGGCAACCGCTCTGAGCTCATCGAGAGCGGCCGCTATCGCTGGCAAGCGGCCGCTGCCGCTGCGGATGACGGCGACGACGTGACGGTTTACGGTGATGTCGTCGGGCCGCCGGAATACGACACCGGGATACTCGGCGAAACGAGCAAGCGGTGGCACGAGCGCCACACCGAGTCCGGCGGCCACGGCTGCAAGTATGACCTGGTAGTCGTTTGAGTGCAGATCGATCCGCGGTTCGAAGCCCGATTCGCCTCCCAGTTTGATCATGACATCCATAAATGGTGATCCGTCGCGCCCGACTACCCACTGCTCGGAACTCAGGACGGCAAGGCTGATCGCGCGTGAGGAGTTCGCGTACGGATGTGACGCGGACAGGGCGATGTCGAGCGGTTCGGTCATGAGGTGGAGGCGTTCGATCCCTGGGTCGGGACGCTCAGGCAAGCGATCGAAACCGTACGAGATGATGACGTCGAGCTCACCGAGCTTGAGAAGCGGGACGCTCTCCTCGGGTTCCAGGTCGTTCATGGTGGGACGGATCCGTGGGTGGTTCGCGCGCAGGCGCGCCAGCGCGGGGACGAGCAACGCGCGTGCCGCGGTGGGAAACGCACAGGTGTGGAGCGGGCCCGCGATACCCGCGGAAATGTCCTCAAGATCGGCGCGGGCCTCTTCGAGCACCGTAAGGACTCGCTCGGTGTGGGCGACGAGCCGCTCGCCCGCAGCCGTCACCCGCACGCCGCGTCCCACTCTTTCGAGCAGTGGGATGCCTACTTCTCGCTCTAATACCGCCATCTGCTGTGAGACTGCCGACGGCGACAGGTAGAGAGCTTCTGCCGCCGCCGAGATCCCGCCACGGGCCGCCACTTCCCGCAGGATGCGCATGCGCTGGATGTTGAACATGAAGTATATCTTAAATGAATATCAAGTGGTTGGCTATATGACTGAAAGAATCCATAGCCGATACTGGTAGACAGGAAGAAGCCCGTTCAGTTGCGAAGGAGTGATCACCGATGATGCAGGACAGCTTCAGCGACAGGGCCGTGTATCTCGGCCGCACGCTCCTCATTGCAGGATTGGCGGTCGTTGCCGCCATAGTCGCGTCCGTGTTCTGATCCGCGACACGTCTCCCGCTGCTCCCGCGCGGCCGTCACCGGTTCATCCCGCCGGCGACGGCCCGCTCCCTTTTTGGGGCGGAGCCGCCTGTCGCCATCGCATCGTCACCTCTCGGCTACAGACGCGGCCGCGAGCGCGTTGACCGGCCTTCGAGCAGGAGCGATAATGGAAACTGAAACGTAAGAACGGTTTCCTTGGGGGACGGAGGTCGAACGAGTGGCTGTTACCAAGAGCGAGATCGTCGCGAGTTTCCGACGGCACATCGAAGATGTTGGCCTCCGCACAACATCTGTTGAAGACATTGCTCGTGAGCTCCACATCTCCAAGAAGACCGTGTACGTGCACTTTAAGAGCAAAGATGACATTTTCCGGCACGTCTTGCAGGAGATGGCTGTCGAGGAGAAGACGCGGATCACCGGAGCGCTCGACGGTCTTGGCACGTGTGCCGAGAAGATCGAAGGACTCATCGGCATCATCTTCCGTACGACCCGCGACTGGTGGCGAGAGCACAAGACGAGTGAGTTTGCAGAGCGGTTCGAGATCGGAGAGAGGGTGTTTCTGAGCGCCTACACTGAGCTGATCTCGGAATGGGTCGAGTCAGGTGTGAAGAGCGGAGAGTTCCACGTGTCCGGGTCGACCGCAATGACCGTGACGTTTATCGGTGGAATCATCCTCGCGGGGACACGCTTGCTGCAGCACGACACAGAAGTCGAGCCGGAGATCGAGGTCGTCGCGGTCGTGCGCAAACTGCTGGCGTAGGTATCCCGCGCGGCGGCGGGACGCGAAGCCGGGTTGGCGTACAATGGATCCGACGCCTTCGATCCAGGGGAGTTCCTGCTTGTTCGCGAGTGTCTATTACGAGATAGCTGCGACGCTTGCAATCGCCGGCGTGTTTGGGGCGATAGGAACCGCCCTGCGCCAGCCGCTCATCATCTCCTACATCGCGGCAGGCATCTTTGTGGGTCCCGCAGTGCTCGGCTGGGTGACGGCCACCAGCCAAATCGAGCTGTTCGCAAGCATCGGCATTGCGATTCTGCTGTTTGTCGTGGGCTTGAAGCTCGATATTGGACTCATCTCGAGCGTCGGCCCGGTTGCGCTTGCGACTGGTCTGGGCCAGGTGGCGTTCACGTCAGGTGTCGGGTTCGTCATCGCGCTCATGCTTGGCTATGGAACCACCGCGGCGATCTACATCGCCGTCGCCCTCACCTTTTCTAGCACGATCATCATCGTCAAATTGTTGTCGGACAAACGCGAGATCGATTCGCTGCACGGACGCATCGCGGTCGGGTTCTTGATCGTGCAAGACATAGTCGTCGTGATCGTCATGATCGTGCTTTCCGCCTTTGGCGGTGACGACGGCGTCGCGTTGCCATCTGTGCTGCTGAGGGTGCTTCTAACGGGCGCGGCGTTTGTCGCACTCATCATGGTTCTCATGCGCTTTGTCATCCCCCGGGTTCTCGAGCGGGTCGCGCGCTCTCCGGAGCTGCTCGTGATGACGGCGATAGCGTGGGCGATTTCGCTCGCCGCGCTCGGGGACGGTCTTGGTTTCAGTAAGGAGGTTGGGGCGTTCCTTGCGGGGTTCTCGCTCGCGTCTACCAAGTTTCGCGAGGCGATCGCTTCTCGTTTGACGAGCGTTCGCGACTTCCTCCTGCTGTTCTTCTTTATCGACCTGGGAAGCAAGCTGGACGTCACGACCATCGGCGATCAGATCGTTCCGGCGCTCGTGCTTTCGGTGTTTGTGCTCGTTGGAAACCCGCTTATCGTGGTGGGCATCATGGGCTTCATGGGGTATCGACGCCGCACCGGCTTCCTTGCCGGGTTGACCGTCGCGCAGATCAGTGAGTTCTCACTCATTTTAGCGGCGCTCGGCGTCTCACTCGGTCACATCGGCTCCGAGACGCTCGGCCTGATCACGGTGGTAGGCATAATCACAATCGCGCTTTCCACCTACCTCATCTTGTACTCTCACTCGATCTACGACCGGTTCGAGAGGCCGCTGCGGTTTTTCGAACGGCAGCGGCCGTTTCGTGAGATCGCCGCCGAGGAGGGCGACATCGGACCCGCACGCGTCGATGCGATCGTGTTCGGTCTTGGCAGGTTTGGATCGCGAGTCGCCGATGGCCTCCTGGGGCGCGGGCTGCACGTCCTCGGCGTGGACTTCGACCCTGCGGCGATACGCGAGGCGCGCAGTCGTGGAGTGCCGACCCAGTACGGGGATGCGGACGACCCTGAGCTTACCGGGACACTGCCGCTTGGGCAGGCACGCTGGATCGTGAGCACAACGCCTGTCATGGACGTCAACCTGTCGCTCCTGCACGCGCTCCGAGTGCACGGCTACCAGGGCAAGGTCGCGCTGACAGCGCATTCAGACGCGGAAGCCGAGAAACTCAAGGCCTCCGGCGCCGACCTCGTGCTGCTGCCGTTTGTCGACGCGGCCGACCAGGCGGTCGATCTCCTCACAGGCCAGGCATTTCCCATCGACGTGCGTACGCCCGAAGATATAGGCATCACCGTCGAGCGGCTCATCGTCGAAGACTGCTCACCGGGGGTGGGCGCACGCTTACTCGATCTTGGCGGACCGAGCAAGCCGCTCGTCGTCATGTTGAAACGAGGAGAGCGGGTCTTCGTTCCCACCGGGAGGACGATCATCGACGCCAAAGACGAGCTGTTCGCGCTTGGCAGCGATGAGTCACTTGCGGAACTGCGTGCGCTGCTCGCGTGTCCGGTTGAGCGCGCGGACGGGTAGGCATGGGCACCGCGCAGTGCCGCGAAGGGGCGGCTTTGAGGGCTACCGAACACCTTCGCGTTCGAGCAGAGCGGCTTTGCGCTCCACCCCAGAGGCGTATCCGGTGAGTGAGCCGTCAGCGCCGATCACGCGGTGGCACGGGACGAGAACGCCGACAGGATTCGCGCCACACGCTCGCGCGACGGCACGGACCGCAGTTGGGCGCCCCACGCGCCGCGCGAGTTCGCCGTACGTGATGGTCGTTCCGGGCTCTATTTCGGTGAGCGCGCTCCACACAGAGAGCTGGAATGGAGTCCCGCGCATGTCAAGCGACAGCGTATCCGGACGTGCCGAGGCGGGTTCCTCGACGATTGTCGCGATCGCCTCGACCGGGAACTCCATTGCAGAGTTGGCCGGTTCGATCTGTGCGCGTGGGAACCGGCTCTTGAGTCCGGCGAGGAGCTCGGCATCGTTGTTCCCGAGCGAGACCGCGCAGATGCCTGCGTCGCTGCAGGCGACGAGTAGTTGGCCGAGCGTCGTGCGGGTGGTGGCGTAACGGATCCGTTCGTCGGTGGGGGGCATGCGCGCTCCTTGGTCGCGGTGCGATTCTGTACGAAGAGTACCGTGCACGTGCACGGTTCGGGAATAGAGAGGCGAGGAGGTGGTCGGCCGATGGAGCTTTCGATCGACACTACGGTCACGCTGGCAAACGGTGTGGAGATGCCGGTTCTTGGTTTTGGGACGTTTAAGATTCGCGGCGATGAGGCGTACACGTCTGTGCGAGAGGCGCTCGATGTGGGGTATCGCAGCATCGACACAGCGTCGCTTTACGGCAACGAGGCCGAGGTGGGACGAGCACTTCGCGACAGCGGTATCGCCCGCGGCGAGGTCTTCATCGCAACGAAGTGCTGGAACGATGAGCAAGGCGAGCAGGGTGTGCTCACCGCGCTCGAGCGCTCGCTTGGGCGGCTCGGACTCGACTATGTAGACCTCTACCTCGTGCACTGGCCGATCAGCCGACTCTACGCTTCCACATGGCGAGGGATGGAGCGGGCTTTCGAGTCAGGCAAGGCACGAGCTATCGGTGTGTGCAACTTCCTCGGTTCTCACCTGGACGGGCTTGCCCAGGTGGCCGAGATCGCGCCGATGGTCGATCAGGTCGAGCACCACCCGTATCTCCAGCAACCGGCGCTCCGCGACCGGCTGCGGCGTGATGGTATCGCGCTCGAGGCGTGGGCGCCGATCGCTCGCGGTCGCTTGCTCGACGACCCCGTGTTGCTCGACATAGCCGCCAGGCACTCCGTGACCCCAGCGCAGGTCGCTATCCGCTGGGTGCTCCAAAACGGTGGGATCGCGATTCCCAAGTCGGTGACGCCGTCGCGTATCCGGGAGAACGCCGATGTGTTCAGCTTTGCCCTCTCAGACACCGAGAAAGCCGCGATCGACGTGCTTGATCGCGGAGAGGACGGCCGCTCGGGGACGCATCCGGACGAGTTTGCGAGGAGCTGAGCGAAAAGCCGCGAACGTGATTCGACACCGTTGAAGGAGGGGTCCGTTCCGCGCGGACCCCTCCTTCATTGAACGGTGCGGGTCCAGCGCCTAGTAGTTCTCGGCGAGGATCTCGTAGTGCGCGCGCGGGTGCGCGCATGCGGGACAGAGCTCGGGCGCCTCGGGACCCTCGTGGACGTAGCCGCAGTTGCGACAGTGCCACTTGACGGTCTCTGCACGCATAAACACTGTGCCTCCCTCGACGTTTGCCAGGAGTGTACGGTAGCGGGACTCGTGGAACTCCTCGACTTCGGCGATCTCCCTGAACGACTCGGCTATCTCGGGGAAACCCTCCGCATCGGCTGTGGCCGCGAAGTCCGGGTAGAGAGTTCCCCACTCCATCTTCTCGCCATCGGCGGCGTGGAGCAGGTTTTCCGCGGTACTTCCGAGCGTGCCCGCGGGATACGCCGCGGTGATCTCGACCTCGCCGCCTTCAAGGTACTTGTAGAAGACCTTCGCATGCTCCTTCTCGTTCTCGGCGGTCTCGAGGAAGAGCGCGGCAATTTGCTCGTAGCCCTCCTGCTTCGCGATCGACGCGTAGAAGGTGTAGCGGTTGCGCGCCTGGGACTCACCTGCGAACGACTTCAGCAGGTTCTGCTCAGTACGGGTGCCCCTGATGCTCATTCGTCATCCTCCATTGTTCGGAACCATTACGATTTGAAAGTCTACACGAACGGTACGCTCACGTACAATGACCGTTTCAGCGACCGCGTGCGCATATTGGACTATGACTACGGCCGATCGGGTTCGTCACTCCGCCGCTAGGCGTGCTACCCTTATCCGCTGTCCCGGGTGCCCGTGATCGTCGGTTCGCATATCGGGTACCCACTCTTCGAAAGGCTTCATGTCATGCGCGCCGAGGACATACGCAACATCGCGATCATCGCTCATGTCGACCACGGTAAGACCACGTTGGTCGACAGGCTCTTGCACACCACCGAGGTGTTCCGCGAGAACCAGCAGGTTGTCGAGCGAGTTCTTGATAGTGGCGACCAGGAGCGTGAGCGTGGCATTACGATTCTCGCAAAGAACATCTCGATCCGCTGGCGCGATGTGAAGATCAACGTCATCGACACTCCGGGACACGCTGACTTCGGCGGCGAGGTTGAGCGTGTCCTCAAGATGGCCGATGGTGTTCTGCTCATCGTGGACGCTTTCGAGGGCCCAATGCCGCAGACGCGGTTTGTGCTTCGGAAAGCGCTTGAGCACGGGCTGACACCGCTTGTAGTCATCAACAAGATCGACCGGCCCGGCGCTCGTCCCCACGAGGCGGTCGACGCCGTGTTCGATCTGATGGTTGAGCTCGGTGCTGATGACGCGCAACTCGACTTCTCAACGGTGTTCGCGTCGGCTGCCGAGGGTTACGCGCGCTTTCAGCCGGACGATGGCGGCACCGATATGACTCCGCTCCTTGATGCCGTGCTTGAGCACATCCCCGCCCCTGATGTCGATGTCGACGGGCCGGTAGCGATGCAGGTGTGCACGATCGGCTACTCGGATTACGTGGGCAGGATCGGAATCGGTCGCATCTTCTCGGGCACGATGCGCACGGGCGATCGGGTGCTTGTCATCAAAAACGACGGGAGCCGCTACGAGGCGACCGCCAAGCAGCTGTACACGTTCGAAGCGCTCGGGCGGGTCGAGGCGACCGACGTGCATGCGGGCGACATCGTCGCGGTGGTAGGTGTTGACGGGGTCGATATCGGCGACATGCTCACATGCCGCACGGCACCGGTTACGCTCGGCCCGATTCACGTCGAAGATCCCACAATGGCGGTGGTTTTCTCGGCGAACACGAGTCCGTTCGTGGGACGTGAGGGCGAGATCGTAGGCGGACGCCAGCTCAAAGAGCGTCTCATGCGCGAGGCCGAGGCGAACATCTCGATGCGTATCCGGGAGGTCGAGGACCGAACCGGGGTAGAGGTGGCCGGCCGAGGGGTCCTGCACCTTTCGGTACTCATGGAGACGATGCGGCGTGAGGGCTATGAGTTCCAGGTGGGCCGTCCGCAGGTCATCTACCGGCGTGAGGGCGGCGACGTGCTCGAGCCCTATGAACTTGCCGTTGTCGATGTGCCCAGCGAGTACGCCGGCAAGGTGATCGAAGCGTTTGGCGCGCGTGGTGGAGAGATGCTCGACATGGTGCAGCGTGACAACCAGGTCCACCTCGAGTTCTCGATCCCGTCGCGTGGCGTGATGGGCTTGCGTACTCGCATCCTTAACGCGACACGCGGGGAGGCTACGCTCTTCCACCACTTCAACGCGTACGGTCCGTACCGCGGGGAGCTCGGCGGACGTCAAAACGGTTCGCTCATCGCTATGGGGACCGACAGGGCGGCCGCGTACGCGCTCGACTCGCTCCAGCAGCGCGGCACGCTTTTTGTCGCACCGGGAGACGAGTGTTATGCGGGGATGGTCGTTGGCGAAAACGCAAAGGCCGGGGATCTCATCGTCAATGTCTCCAAGGCCAAGCAGCTCACCAACATCCGCGCTTCGACCAAGGACATGGGAATCATCCTTGCGCCGCCGGTGAGGTTCACACTCGAAGAGGCGCTTGAGTACATCGAGGACGACGAGCTCGTGGAGGTCACCCCTCGCTCAATCAGGTTACGAAAGCGGGTTCTCGACGCCAGCGACCGCAAAAAGAGCGAGAAGAGCGGAACGGGCGCGGTGGATACGGACACTCGAGGGTAGATTATCTAGTATTAATCACCAGCGCGCTGTATACTCCTGGGGGTAGTTCACGACGGAGAGGCGTCGATGGACGGGTTGCGGTTCAAGCGGGCACTTGTAACCGGTGCGACCAGCGGTATCGGCTTTGTCACCGCGCGCGAGCTTGCGCGCATGGGCGCTGACGTCGTGGTGCACGCGCGCACCCAGCGGCGTGGTGAGGCCGCGAGGGATCTGATCGCCGAACAGACCGGTACGGACCGGGTGGAAGTTCTCGTCGCGGACTTCACCGACCTGTTCGCGGTGTGCGCCGCGGCAAATGAGTACGTGCACCGATACGACCGGCTCGACATTCTCGTGCTAAACGCAGCGGTGATCAATCCGCAGCGACTCATCTCTGAGCATGGCAATGAGCTAACTTTTCAAGTCAATCACCTTGCGCATTTCATGCTTTGGCGCGTGCTGCAGCCGCTGATGTGGGCGTCTTCCCCATCTCGCGTGGTTCACGTCTCGAGCGACGCGCACTACGCGGCCAGGCGCGGGATCCGGTTTGATGACCTCACCCTCCGTGACGGATGGAACCCGTTTGCGGCGTACGCGCACTCGAAGTTGGCAGGCATCATGTGGTGCTATGAGCAGGCGCGGAGACTCGCGCCAATGGGGGTCACGTGTAACGCGGTGCACCCGGGGATGACGGGGACCGGGCTCGCTGTTCGCGGATACGGCGCGTGGGGCCGCGTGATCGGAGCGCTCTCGCCCCTGACGGCCAGAAGCGTCCAGGAGGCCGCTGAAACCGTGATATGGCTCGCGGCCTCACCGGACGTCGAGGGCGTCACAGGCGGTTACTTCTTCAACGGCCGTCACCATCGTTCGTCGGCTGCCAGCCGTGATGAGCAAGAGCAGGCCCGTCTCTGGGAGCTATCGCGAGAGCTGTCCGGGTGTGGGTGTCTTACCTGCCCGCAATAACCGCGTCCTGCCCAGTTGTTCATTCGTCACAGAAGAAGGAGTGCCCCCAGGGGTATGATGGTCACACTTTGGTACGGCGCGCCTGACACTATCGACCTGGGGGCGAGGGAGAGCCGCCGGAGCGCGTCATGTTGCGATGGGGGTGTGACGATGGACACTCGTACGTGCCACCGATGGGTCGTCAGTGAGGCTGAACTCAAGGGACTTGACGCACTGCGTGCACGGGATCTTCTCGTAGAGTGTTTTATGGCCGCGCAGAGAGAGACTTTCGTACAAGCGAAGGGTGATCTCGGTCTGCCGATCGATGAAGAGGGTCTCAGGAGGAGCGTGGTGAGTGCGGTCAGGGGCGCGTTCAAGTCGGCCGGTGGAGACTACAGCGCTCCCACTCGGCAGAGTCTTGAAGGTGCCATTGAAGTGCTAGCGGCGAGCGCGTCGGCGTGGGGGACGCCGCGAGAAATCATCAGACACCATCACGCTCAAATCGAACGCGTCATCGCGAGGGTGCCAGCGTAGACATCGCCTTGCCGTCGGCCATCATGGCTTAAAACGACCGTGCGGCACGATACGCGGCTGGCCGGTCATGGGCCGAATCGACGATCAGTGCCTGAATCTCGACCCAGCGGTTGAAGTCATTCGCGATGGCGTTGCGCGTCTCGACGGAGGCGTTGAACTCCGAAACAAGGCTGTTGTATGCCGAGACGCCCGCATCATGCTCGTCAAGGCGGCCCCCAGCGCGGAGCGATTCCAGCCGCGCCTGCTCGGCGTCGACATGCGATCGAGCGGCTGCGATCTCCGTGTCAGCTCGCGAAACGGCGTCTCTGAGTTCCGTGATGCGCTCATCTGCGTTAGCGAGCAGGGCGAGAATCGCGGCGACCTCGTGTCCCGATTCGTACGCGACGGTGCCCTCACCGATAGGGATGACTCGCGGCGCGCTCTCCAACGTGATGCCCCCGTCGAGCTCACTTGGCACCATGCCGATGTATCCGGGGCTGGTGGTTTCGATGAACGCGTAGCCGGTTCCTCGGTAACAAGGACCCTTCGTGCGCACTCCGACGGCGACGTGCTGCTCAGGCTCGAAGAGCATGATTGCGACATCGTAGCCCTCGCGGGCGAGAAGTCCGGCGAGCAACAACGCCTTGTCATCGCAGTCGCCCGAGCGATCGGCAAATGTCTCGACCGGAAACTTGGGCTCGAGCTCATCAGGGCCAGTCCGGTACTCAAACGATTGGACGAACGCCACTAAGAGTTCAGCGTACCGGTCCAAATCGAGTGTCTCGCTCGTGCGGATGTCTCGCAGGGGCGCAAGAAGGTCGGAGAAGAACGGATCTTGTTCGGTGTCCCAGATGAATGCCGGGTAGTACTCGTCGATCCACTCGCCGGAACCAGATCCTCCAAAGCGCACGGCACTCTTGGTGGATGACCGGGCTCCCTGGTAGAGGGACTCGGCGACGGCTACCGAGATCGTCCGTTCGCGGCCCTCGAACCGGAAGGTGTGTGAAACGGCCCGTGTTCCCGCCGCTGTCATGTCGGGCGTGATGGAGGGGTAGATGACGCCTGCCGACAACAGGTGCCCGCCGTCGAGGCCGCACGCCACCGTGGTTGTGAGGGTGATGGCCGCAAGCGCTACGGTGAAGATGCGGCGAAGGCGACCGTTCATGCGCCGGTGGTCCGCTACTTGCGGACGTACCAAGTGGGGGTGGTCGTCGTGCTGTCGGTAGCCAGTACGCCGTGGCGGTCGTCGCCGTCCCATGTAATGTTGAATGTGCGGGTTCCCGCAGCGAACTCGACATCGATACGGTCCGGATTGGGCATCGCGAACGGCACTTCGGATCCGTCGTCGAGCACCAGCGTGCCGTCGGTGCGGAACTCAACTACTCCGTCATCACCCGTCCATTGTCCGAGAATGCGCTCGTCGGCGATACGGACGATCGTGTCACTGCCGCCAGACTCCGCTCCCTCTTCTGGCGTCGCGGGTCCGCATCCAGTGAGGAAGAGCGTCCCGGACAGCATTCCGGCAAGCACACACCCAAGCAGCGTCCGTCTCATGTCGCGCTCCTTTCCGGATACTGGTACGGGTACTCCCGCAGTCTACGCGTCGAGGGCATGTCTCGTCGAGTGCTGAGATGATCCACAGATTCGCCTCACCGTTTTGGCCGACCGCCCGCCAGCGACGTGATGATGTGGGCGGCAAGCACAAGCACAGCGAGGAACTCGAGGCGACCCGCCCACATCTGCGCCATATAGGTGAGCTTGAGTCCCGTGGGCATCGCAGCTGACGTGATGCCTGTCGACAGCCCTACGTTTGCGGTCGCCGAGATCGACTCGAACGCGGCCTCGCCTAGATCGTATCCGTAATTCGCGCCGATGACCGCCCCGGTGACGTACGTGATCATGTACATAATGAACACCATGGCCGAGGCGCTGACGGTCTCCGGTGTCAGCAATCTCTCTCCGAGGTGATGGTAGCGCGCACGCATGACCGCGCTTTGAGGCGCTAGGGCTTCACGCACCTGCTGCAAGAGCGCCTTTCCAATCACTCCGAGGCGTAGCGCTTTGATGCCACCGGCTGTCGAGGAAACCGCCCCGCCGGCCGCCATGGCGATCAGTATCGCGGCGAACCCGGCTCCGCCGACATCGGCGAGCCACTGTGACCCGTAAAGCGTCTGATGTCCCGCACCGCTGTGGGCTGAAAACACGTGGTAGACGCCCTTACGAATAGCGGCGAACGGCGCCTCAAGCGTGTGTGTCGTCGCGAACCCGATCGCCGTTACCGCCGAGAGGGCCGCCACGCTTGACGCGAGAACCCTGACCTCGATGCTCTGCCACAGCTCTCTTCGGTCCCCTCGCCAGACTTGCGCGTGCAGGTTGAAGTTGAGCGAGCCCGCGATCATCAGGAAGATGGTTACCGTCTCGAAAAGGAAGTTGTGGTAGTACATGGCGTTCATGGACTGCGGACCAAACCCGCCCGTGTCGTATGTGGCAACCGCAGCCCAAAATGAGTGCAGTACCGCGCGCCCAGGGTCCATGCCGAGATATGTGGTTACCGCGAGCAGTGCGAGCGTTCCTAGCGCGATGTAGGTGGCGGTCACGAACCAGATGAAGCGTACCGTATGGATGACGTTGGGCAGGATGCGCTCGTCGCGTCCCTCGGCAAGGTAGAGCGAGAAGCCGCCTGAGCGCAGGCCGACACTCAACGATAGCGCCGCCACGACGATACCTTGACCGCCGATCAAGTGGGTGAGGTGGCGCCACATGTTGTGAGCGTGAGCCATGTGGTCGAGATCTTGCGCCACGGTCAGCCCAGAAGTCGTCAACCCCGACATCGCGTCGAATAGCGCGTCAATGTAGGAAAGGTAGTTTCCGGAAAGCGCGAGGGGAATCGCTGCGACCATCGAAGCGACGAGCCAACCGAGTGCGGTGATGATGAGGGCGTGTGTCTGGCGCAGCCGGTCAGGACGGGTCTCAACGTTCATCATGAGTGCACCGATGGTGCAGGTCACACCCATGCCCAGAAGGTAGTCTGTTACGGCGGCCCACTCACCCCATACGATTCCGGTGACGAGCGGGACCGACATAGCCAGCCCGATGCCGATCACGAGCACGCCGACGTAGTGCACGATGAGGCGCTGGTCGGAAGAGCCGAGTCGTATCCACATCGCGCGGACCTCAGGTGACCCAGGCGATGAGCGCCGCCATCAGAGACACTCCGCCGATGAACGCTCCGAACGCTAGTAACTCGACAAGCAGACCTACACGCCAATGTTCGAACGGACTTTGAAGCCGGTGCGTGCGAATAGTGGCCCCTCCTCCGGGTTGCTTCCGTGTCTTAAGCGACCGTTACCAGGATATGTCCGCGCGGGGGAAGGAGGCAACAACGACTGCCTCAACGACTGCCTGAAACTGGCACACGAACGACGGGTTGTCGGCAACGATTCATCCCGTCGGCGACCGGTGCCGATAAGGTGAGAGAAGACGAGTTTACGCACGCCGGCTGCGGCATCGGCTGCCTTTTCAAACCAGGAGCGAAGTTGACCAAGTACGGTGATGGGAGTGTCGCGTTGAGAGTAGCTCGCTTGACGAGCGCGCAGCTCGCAGAGTGCATCCTCAGGACCGACTTCGCCGTCTTTTGCGATCGGACCGGCCCGGCGCGCCTCGGGCGGGAAGCTGCGTGCACTTCGACGCGGACGTCTTCTGGTGTCGCCGAAGGCGAGTCTGATCACTCCTTTGAGCTCACCATGATCGGGAAAATCGACGATTAGCGTCAGCGCGTGCGCGGGCTTCTGGTTTGACGAGTCACCGGACAACCACTGTAATAGCAGTGGAAGGCCCATTCGCGTAAAGGACACCACTTTGAGGCAACGGGCACGGGCCGCGATCGACTGGGCGGGAAGACCTCCGGTCTGGATGATCGGCGCACTCGTGGTTGCGGGTCTTGCCGTCATCGTAGCCGGGACGTGGCTCTATCGCGATCAAGAGAACGCGTTGCGCGAGAGGGCGCAAATCGAGCTGGAGACGATCGCCGGCTTGAAGATCGAGCAGATCGTCACGTGGCGCGAAAATCACATGAGGACGGCGTGGCGGCTCACCAACAGCCGCCTGTTTGCCGGGATCGTCAACAGCTGGATGCAAGATCCTGCGTCCACCTCGGCCACGGGTATCCTCCAGCGAATGCGCGCGGAACAGCCGAGCAACGACTACTTCGATGTGGTGCTCGTGGACACGTCCGGCCGTGAGCTGCTCCGTCTAGGCGACAAGCCGACACCTATGCACGATGACACGGTCGCGGCCATCCGCGAATCCGTCGCGTCCGGAAATCCGGTGTTGACGCGCTTGCACGAAGGTCCCGCTGGGGGTTCGGCGTACATCGACGTCGTCGCCCCACTGTTCTTCGAATCGGACGGGAAGCTCGTATCTTCAGGCGCGATCGTCTTGCAATCTTCAGCGAAGGAGTTCCTCTATCCGCTCGTGCAGAGCTGGCCCACACCCAGCGTCACGGCGGAGACGGCGCTGGTGGCAAAAGACGCTTCGCACGCGCTCTTCCTCAACGACCTCCGGCATGCAGAGGATGCCGCTCACAGACTCAGGATCCCGCTCACACAGGGAGATAACCCTTCGGTCATGGCCGTGATGGGCGTTGAGGGCATCGTGGACGGAGTTGACTACCGGGGCGAACAAGTACTGGCGTACGCGGCGCCGATCGCCGATTCAGAATGGTACATGGTAGCCAAGATCGACGAGTCCGAGGCGCTTGCCCAGTGGCGTGACCGAGGCGTGCTCATAATCGCGCTCGCTGTTGGCGTCATCATGTTGATGGGTGGCGGGTTTTCCATCGTTTGGCAGCTCGGCCGGACATCGTACCTTTCGGCGCGGCTCGAATCGGAACGTGTGCAACGCGAGGGACAAGAGATGATGCTCAGTTTGTTCCGCGCGGCGCCGATGGGCCTTGGGATCACCGTTGACCGGGTGTACACGGTCGTGAGTGACCGGTTTTGCGAGATGCTTGGATACGAGCGCGAGGAGCTGCTCGGCAAGTCCGAGCGGATAGCATACGTAAGCGACCGGCAGTTCCATCACGTGGGCCGACAGCTTCACCAACGCGTGCTCGAATCCGGGACAGGGACGGTAGAGACTCGATTCAGGCATCGTGATGGACGAACCATCGAGATCATGCTCCACAGTACCGCGATAGATCAGGCGGATCCTTCACGCGGGTACTCGTTCGCGGCACTCGATATCACCGATCGCAAGCAGCAAGAACGCGAGGTGAGGACGCACAGCGACCTGCTCGAGGCGCTGCTCCGGGTCTCCAGCGCAGAGCATGATGACGTGGAGCGGTACGTGAGCGAGGCTCTCGAGGAGGCGCTCACTATGACGGGGAGTACCGCCGCTGACTTCTACCGGTACGGTCCTGATGGTGCCGAGGTGGCACTCGCTGGGTCGGTGCAGACCTGGGACGGGGCGGGGAGTGACCCGTGCGTCGTGCAGACAGCGGCCGGACGAGGCGAGCTGATCGCCGAAGTGGTGGCCACGCGTTCGCCGGTGATCCGCCAGGGGACGACGGGACGTGATGACACCGGACTCATGATGGATGAGGTCGCGGTTGGCCGAATGTTGGCTGTCCCCGTGTTCAGCGCGGAGCGCGTCGCAGGCGTGGTCGTCGTGTGCGGTTCTCGCACCCTTTACGAAGACAGTGACGCTCGCCGTCTCGCCGTGCTCATGGATGGCGTGTGGAAGGTGGTGTTGAGACACGAGGCGGAAGCCGAGGTGCTCCGCGTGAACGCTTCGCTCGAGCGTGTTGTGGAGGAGCGCACGCGAGCGCTGAACGCGACCAACAGGGAGCTTCAGCAGCTTGCCCAAGAGCTGCGGGCGACCAATCGCGATCTCGTCGAGGCCAACGAGGCGAAGTCCCGCTTTCTCCGGTCGATGAGCCACGAACTTCGTACCCCGCTCAACTCGATTATCGGTTTTTCCAGGATCATGCTTGACGGATTGACCGGAGCGCTTAATGAGGAGCAGGCCCGCCAGCTCGAGATGGTCAATCGTTCCGGGAGACACCTGCTCGACCTGATCAACGACGTCCTCGATCTTTCCCGCATCGAGGCCGGCAAGGCTGATATTGAAGTAGCCGCGTTCGATCCTTGTGAGCTGGCTCGCGAAACCCTCGGGGTGGTCGCTCCCGCGGCGCACGCCAAAGGCCTCTCGGTCACGCTCGAGCTGCCCGAGGAACCGTTTGGGACGGTGGTGTCAGACGCGGTCAAGATCAGGCAGGTGCTGCTTAATTTTCTTGGAAACGCGGTCAAATTCACAGATTCTGGCTCAGTGACGCTGGCTTTGGAGAACCTGGAAAACGATAGTATCCGGTTTTCCGTGACAGACACGGGTCCGGGCATCCCTGAAGGGCAACAAGAGTCGATCTTTGGAGAATTCGCGCAACGGCAACGCCGCCCGGTTGGCCAGCTGGAGGGCACGGGCCTGGGCCTTGCCATCTCGCGGGGTCTTGCCACGTTGCTCGGGGGCACGGTGGCACTTCGCAGTACGTTAGGACAAGGATCGACGTTTTCGCTCTCCATCCCGTCCGTGGGTCCGGAAAGAAACTCACATCCCTAAGCGGTTCCGGGCGAAACCCGGCGTTTCTTGACAGATGTCTTAGCCGGCGGTCGTCTTTCCCTCAAGCTCGCAGACGCGTTGGGTGCGCGCCGCAACGAGGAAGAGCGCAGCGCCGATAACAAGCGGCGAGATAATGACAAGCGACGCGGTGACCCAGAGTGCGGGTTCCCAGGTAGCCATGACCCCGTACACGACGGTCGCAATGGCAGCCAAGATGAGAAGTAACGCAGCGAGACGCTCATAAAAGAGGGAGATGACGAAGACAAGCACCGCAACAGCCGCCGGAATCGCGGCACCGATGCCGGCCTGCACAACGTCATCAAGCGTGTATGTGATGTCAGCGTATCTGGCTGCGGTCTCCGAGGCGAAGAACATCACTGTCCAGACCAAGCCGCCGATCACTACGAATCCTCGGCCGACGATGCGTGCGATGTTCATCCGCTCCGCGTTACACGTACGCAAGAACAGATCCATAAAGACCTCCCTCACCCGAGGCCCGCAACCGGGCCGCTTGAGCTAACAGGTAGATTCTTCCCACGCGGATTACTTCCTGACGCTTGCTTAACCATGCCTATAGAGGAGGTATCGCCATGTGCGCGGTACACTTCCGAGTATGACGACGCTCTACATCGACGCGGACGCGTGCCCGGTGACGCGGCAAGCGATTTCCATCGCTCACAGTGCGAGAGTGCCTGTCGTGCTCGTAGGAAACGAGACCCAGAACTTTGCGCGCTACACCGAGCGTTCGGGTGTGAGTGCGGTGCAGGTCGCATCGGGACGCGACGCAGCGGACTTTGCGATGGTTGAGATGCTTCGGGCTGGAGACGTCGTGGTTACTCACGACACAGGGCTTGCCGCGATGGCTTTAGGCCGAGGCGCGCACGCGCTTTCGCCACGAGGGCGGATGTGGTTGGCGTCTACCATCGATCTGGAGCTTGCGGTGCGCCATGCTGAACAGCGGCACAGGCGCGCGGGCGGTCGAACACGCGGCCCCGCTCCTTTCGACGACGACGACCGTGAGCGGTTCGCGCTCGCGCTCAGGCGCGTATTGGCCGAGATGACCGGGCGCCCAGGACGAACGCCGGCCCCAGACGTCCCGGAGCTGTGATCGGCGTCGGGATCAGCGTTCGACTATGTGGCACCAGACACAGCCGTAGGCAGGGTGTCCTTCATACGGCGCCGGGTCACCTGGAGCGACGCGGGTCGTCGTGGCGCGGAAACCCGCCCACCCGGCGGTGGTGAAGGCGAGAAGCGCGATCACGACGGCGAGCACGATGAGGGTCGATTTCACTGAAATCCCTTTCTAAATCCGTGGGAAACCAGAGTTCGCGCACGCGAAGAAATCGGTCTCATGCACGGGGACTGCACTGGGCGCATCGCCCATACAGCGTGACCTCCATGTGAATGACGTCAGTGCCCGTAGCCCGTTCCGCGGCTGAGAACAGATCTTCGGTGGTCGCGACAGGCACGGGAATGTCGTAAACCGAACCGCACTCAGAGCACACAAGGTGCGCGTGAGGATCAACATCGGGATCGAATCGCATCGCGCCCGGGAGCGAGAGTTCGCGTACGAGCCCGAGACCACCCAGTTCGTGCAATATCTTGTAGACGGTTGAAAGCGAGACTCCGGGCACACGCGCGGCAACCCGAGAGGCCACATTCTCAGCGAGCGGATGACTGCGGTCACCGGCGAGCTCTTCAATGACGGCCCGTCGTTGAGGCGTCAGTCTAAGCCCCGCTTGGCGGATGCGTTCGAACGCCTGGTCTCTGTCGATCATCAAGCGGCCCTCCCGAGTTTAGCAGGCGAAGTATTGCGAGATAGGAATTGCTTTGATTATCGGCCAGATTCCATCTCTCGTCAATTCCTGGACGCGCCTTTACGATGGCGATTCCAGTTATTATGAGCGGAAATCAGCGTACGGAGGAACCCCATGCTTATCATAGATATTCCTGGAAAGGGATGTCTCACGTTAGCGCATCTCGTGCTCGATGTGAACGGGACAATCGCTTTCGATGGCGTGCTGATCGACGGCGTCGAAGAGGCGGTAGCCGCGCTTGGTGGCACGCTTAAGGTAGCGCTGGTCACTGCCGACGCTCACGGGGGCGCCGCCGCAATGGCCGCGTCGCTCGGCGTTGGTGTCACGGTGATCGAACCGGGGAATGAGTCGGCGCAGAAGGCCGCATTCGTGGAGTCGCTGGGGGCGTCTTCGACGGTGGCCGTGGGCAACGGCGCGAACGACGACGCCATGCTCAAGGCATCCGCGATAGGAATCTGCGTCATCGGGCCAGAGGGGGCCGCGGGGCCGGCGGTCGTATCGGCCGATGTCGTCACCCGGTCGATAGGCGACGCACTAGGCTTGTTGCGCGTCCCAAGCCGCCTGACTGCGACGCTTAGAGTCTGAGCGCTGGGGGGCGTGACGCCGAGGGTGCGGGAACGCCGAGCAGCCGTCAAAACGCGCCATGACTGAAAATCACTCCGTCGCACACGTGTTGGGCGCGCTCAAAGTCTTCAGGATTGTTCGCCGTCCATCCGAGTAGCGGACGGCCCCTCGCGCGCTGCAGGGACGTTCCCCATGAGGGCAGCGCATCGAGTTCGTAGGCGATGAACGCGGGCTTGCTCGCCCAGTTCATGAGTGTGTGCCTCAACGCGAACGTCTGCCATCCTGGGAGTTTCTCTCCGGCAAGCGAGCCAGAGAGCTGGCCCCGCGGCAGATCGGGTGCGATGGTCTTGACGTACGCTAGCGAGTAGGGGTTGAACGACTGCACGGCGACCTCGGCCGGATGCGCCCGGACAACGTTGACGACAGCTCGTTCAAGTGCGCCCGGCTCACCGCGTTGCTTGATCTCGATGAGGATGGGCACCCTGTTCTCAACCAGGGCGAGCACCTCGTCGAGCGCCGGTATCCGCTCGCTTGAGTTGAGCAGCGCAAGGTTCTTGAGCTCTGCCGAGGTCACTTCACTGACGAGGCGAGGATCGCCTGTCATGCGCTCAAGGGCATCGTCGTGGAAGACCACGGGCACGCCGTCCGCCGCGAGGTGGACGTCAAGCTCGATGGGGTAGCCGCCGTCCGCCGCGGCCCTGAACGCCGCGAGGGAGTTTTCCGGACGCACCGCGTCGCCGGTGTGGAGTCCCCGGTGCGCGATCGGGGTCTCGCGCAACCACGTCGGCGCCTCCTGCGGCGTGCTGATGAGGTCTGCCGCGATCGACCAGCCGACACCACAGATGAGCGTTCCAGCAGCAGCCGCGCCGATCGTCGCACGCACGAACGTCAACGCTCGCGGGTCCATACGGCACTCACCGCCGCTTGAGGTCGCGGCCAGCGGCGATCGCGGCCCGGGCACCCTCGCCGGCCGCGATGATCACCTGCTTGCCGAGGCCGTTAGTCACGTCACCCGCAGCGTAGATGCCGGGATGGCTTGTCGCGCACGAGCGGTCGACGATGATCTCGCCTTTGCCGTTCACATCCACAAGTCCCGCTGTGAACTCGGCGGCAGCGATGGCTCCGGTTTCGATGAACACACCAGCTACAGGCAAGATCTCTTCGATTGATGTGGCCTTGTCTACAAGGGCCACGCCAGTTACGCGGTCCTTCCCTTCGATGCGCGTGACTTTGACGCGCTCACGTACCGTGATGCTTGGCTCGGCTGTGATACGTTCGAGAACGGCGGAGGGCGCCTTGAGCGGAGCGGACGTCAGCACAGTGACACGATTGACGCCGAGAGCCGCAAGCTGGAGAGCGGCGTCCGCAGCAGACTCGCCCGGTCCCACAACCGCGACATCCCGGCGGGAGAAGAATGCGGCATCGCATGTGGCGCAGTATGATACCCCGCGGCCGATGAGTTCGGTTTCTCCTGGGACTGCGAGGCGGTTGGGCGCCTTGCCGGTAGCGATGATCACCGCCAGTGCGTGGAACGTGTCTCCCTCACGTGTGTAGACGGAAAATCCCGGCCCATCGGGGACGATCGCGCTTACAAGCCGACCTTCGAAGCAACGTACGCCGAACAGTGAGACGTGCTCCCTGAACGCGGCGACAAGTTCCGGTCCCGTGATCGCCTGCCAGCCGAGGTAGTTATCGATACGGCCAGCCCACGCGGCCTGTCCGCCGACGTCGCTGGTTACGACCGCGGTCGTGAGTCCCTGACGTGCGCTGTACATGCCCGCGGTAAGCCCAGCGGGTCCCGCCCCGGCTACCAGCACGTCGAAATCGGTCTGTCCGTCTGTCTCCGTCATCGCTTTCCCCCGGTGGTTGCTCGTCTCTTGTTGGTGAGTGTTCCCTGTGATGCGGGGACGCTCTCGTGCGATGGCGGAAACGGTTTACATTCCCAGCGAGGAGGGACACTCTTCTAGGGGGGTAGGTCTACGGAGGGAAGACCGATGCATTCGCGTGATGGCACGGAAGGACTTCGTGTGCTCGTTGTCGGCGGAGCGAACACCGACATCCTGGGCATGGCCGATGCACGGACAATCGCGGGCGACTCAAGTCCAGGCCACATTCGTGTGAGCACGGGAGGTGTCGGTCACAATATCGCGATAAACCTCGTGCGAATGGGCGCGACGGTCAACTTGGTTACCGCGTTCGGCGGTGACGAGAGAGCCCGGCATCTGATTCTTGAGTGCCGGAAGGCAGGCGTCGACATCAGTCACTCGGTGTTCGTTGATGAAGCGCCAGGCTCGACGTACGTGGCGGTGATTGATCGCTCGGGCAATCCTGTGGCGGCCGTATCAGACATGAGTGTTCTTGAGTATCTGACCCCCGCAGCGATTCGCGTGTCGCTTGAGGGTCTTGAAGCGATCGACGGAGTGGTGGTCGACGCAAACCCCGCTCCCGCTACCTTGAGTCAGGTGTTTGAGTCGTGTTCGCGGGTCCCGGTGTTCGCCGATTGTGTTTCGGTCGCCAAGGCTCAGAGGCTCGTGCCATTTTTGACCAAGATCAAAGGACTGAAAGCGAGCGCGGCGGAGGCCGAGGCGCTCACCGGTGAGCCGGACCCCGCTTTAGCGGCGGAACTGCTCGCCAGCCGTGGTCCTGACCGAGTGTGGGTGACCGCGGGAGCGGACGGCGTGTTTTGGACGAGCGGGACTGAGCGGGGCTACACCCAGGCACCCACTGGTGACGTGGTGAACGCGACTGGAGCTGGCGATGCGTTCATGGCAGGTGTCGTCTTTGCGACCCTCAGCGAATGGAGCGTGGTGCGGACAGCGCGATTCGCCGTAGGAGCGGCGGCCCTCACCCTTGCAACCGGCGAGACAGTTTCCGAGGACATGAGCGTGCTCGCCGCCTCGACGGCCGTTAAGAAGGAGAGGGAATGAGTGATCTCTGGCGCGCGTCCGACGAGGTGGTCGCCGCACGCGCACATGGGATACCGGTGGTGGCTCTCGAGTCGGCGATCATCACGCACGGCTTTCCGTACCCGGCGAATCTCGAGTGCGCACGTGAAAGCGAGCGCGTGGTGCGGGAGGAGGGCGCGGTGCCGGCGACCGTCGGTGTCGTGGGTGGTGTGCTCACGGTTGGCCTCGCAGCCGCCGAGATAGAGCGATTTGCACGAGATGGTGCCGCTATCGCCAAGGCTAGCAGGAGGGATCTGCCGGTGCTCGCCGCTCGCGGGGCGGATGGCGCTACCACTGTCGCCGCCACGATGATCGCCGCGGCACTCGCGGGGATCGAACTGTTTGCCACGGGCGGGATCGGGGGGGTGCACCGGGGTGCGCCGGAGACCTTCGACGTATCCGCGGACCTCGAGGAGCTCGCTCGTACTGACGTTACGGTCGTGTGCGCGGGAGCGAAGTCGGTGCTCGACCTTGGTCTGACGCTGGAGTACCTGGAAACGCGCGGCGTTCCGGTCCTGGGATACCAGACCGGCGAGCTACCTGCGTTCTATGCCGCGTCGAGCGGACATCCGGTTCCGGCGCGTGTCGAATCACCCGAGGCGGCAGCTGCTGTGATCCGCGCGAAACGCGCGCTCGGGATTGCCGGGGGCGTGGTCGTCGCAAACCCGATCGCCGAGGAGCACGCGCTAGACGCGGAGTTTCTCCAGGGCATCATCGAATCCGCACTTGCCGAGGCGGCCGCTTCGGGGGTTTCTGGCGCTGCGGTGACGCCGTATCTGCTCGCACGCATCCACCGTGCGACAGGCGGGGCGAGCCAACACGCCAACAAGCAGCTTGTCTACGCGAACGCGCGGCTGGCCGCCCGAATTGCCGCCGCGCTCTGAATCATTCTCTCGCGGGACGTCGCGGCACGGATGCGATGGGTCACACCGGTGCGATGCGGGAGGCGCCGTGCGCATGACCTTTCCAGTGCGCGATCGTATCACGGGTGAGTAGAGTCTCCGCAGCGGACGCCGGAAGCGGCGGGCTGACGAGATAACCCTGCATCTCATGGCAGCGCTCGGCGCGAAGACACGCCGCTTGCACCCTGGTCTCCACACCCTCCGCGACCACGGTGAGACCGAGCTGTTCGGCCATCGAGATCACCGCACGACAGATCGCTGTGGATTGGACGTTGCGTCCGAGCCCTCGCACGAAGCGCTGGTCGATCTTGATCGTGTCGATTCCAAGGGCGAGCAACTGCTCAAGCGAGGAGTACCCGCTGCCAAAGTCATCTATCGATGTGCGGACGCCCAAATCACGCAAGGCCGCGAGCGTCTCGCGTGCCACGCCAGTCTCGTGCATGACGGTGCTCTCCGTGATCTCGAACTCGAGGACGTCTCCGCTCAGATCATGCTCGCGCACGAGCGCGTCGATCCGGTCCACCAGCCCATGCGCCGAAAGCTGACGGGCGGATAGGTTGACCGTCAAACGCGCATCGTGAGGCAAGCCACGAGGACGCCACGTTGCGAACCGTGCGACAGCGGTTTTAAGAACCCAGTCGCCGATGATCCCAATCAAACCGCTCTCTTCAGCGATGGGGAGGAACGTCGCTGGCGGGATGGGGCCGAGAGACGGGTGGTGCCAGCGAACGAATGCCTCCGCGCCCCTCAGGCGCCCATCTTCAACCCGGACTATTGGTTGAAAGTGCACGTCGAACTCGCCTAGTTCGAGTGCGTGGTGCAGGTCGCGCGACAGCGTAAGCCTCTCGCAGGCATCCTCGGAGTACGCGGGCTCGTGGAGACAGAAAGTCGCACGGCCGCTCTGTTTGGCCCGGTACATCGCCGTATCCGCGCGCGTAAGAAGGGTTGCTGAGTCGTCACCCTCGCTCGGCGCGCCTATCGCGATACCGATGCTGCCCGTGAGACGGATCTCGTTGCCGGCCACGCGCAGCGGCCGCTCGATCGCTTCGAGCAGCTTGCTCGCCACGAGTTCCGCATCGCGCTCGGACTGCACTCCCTCGAGGAGGACCGTGAACTCGTCCCCGCCGAGACGTGCGAGTGTGTCTGACTCGCGAAGCACCGAGCTCAAGCGCTTGGCGACCTCTACAAGGACGGCGTCCCCGGTACGGTGTCCGAAGGTGTCGTTCACGGCCTTGAAGTGGTCGAGGTCGATGAAGGCAACAGCAAGGCGTTCGTTGGCTCGCGCCTTCGTCGCTGCGGCGTGCCTGAGACGGTCGAGGAAGAGCGCCCGGTTCGCGAGTCCCGTGAGCGAGTCGTAAAACGCGAGCCGGGTCATCATGTGTTCGGTCCGCTTACGCTCGGAGATGTCACGGCCGGCGGCGGCTATCAATCCCCGCCCGTCTGCGTCCATGGCGGTCGCGTGGACCTCAACCGGCGTCGTATGGCCGTCCGCGGTGCGGTAGAGTGTTTCGTAGATCGCGGCGCCGGTCACCTCGAGCGACTCTTGGACGGCGTCTGGAAGGGCGCGATGCCCCTCGGCAAGCCAGCCGAACGGCTCAAGGCCAAGCAGCGCTTCCCGGCTCATGGCGCACATCGCCGCCGCTTTCGCGTTGGCGTAGACGGGGACTCCCTCTGGGGTGTGCACGATCACCGAGTCGTTTGCCTGGTCGAGCACCCAGGAATGGAACACGAGCTCAGACTGCGCCGCCTTTCTGCGGCTGATGTCGACACCCGACGCGACCACGCCTGTCACGGCACCGTCTTCGTCGTGGAGCGCCGAAGCGTGCCACTCGATGGTACGCCGGGAGCCGTCGGGGCGCACGATCGTGTTCTCGCACGGTTCGACATCGCGTGGCGCGGAGGTCAGGAGCGTTTCGAAGTGCTCGACACATTGAGCACGCTCGGAAGGCTCTATGAACTCCTCGACCAGCGGGTGCCCGACGACATCGTGCTCCGGCACGCCGAGCAGTTCGCAGCCGGTTTTGTTGATCAGCGTGACCTTGCCCTCTTTGTCGAGGGTGAGCAAGATGGCCGGAGTCGTGTCGAGATGTCCGCACGCGCGCGGCGGCGACGCGACCGTTGCCGCGGCGGACGGGCCAGCTGGTCCGGTCAGACAGCCCGGGGCGACCTCCACGCGGATGCGCTCAAGTACGCAAAGCACGCGCCCAGTATCGTCACGGATCGGTTGCCACGTGTGCTCGATCTCGGCCCCAGGGTGATGGGTGTCGGCGCCACCCGTATAGCTGAGAGTCGCACCGGACTCGAATACTTCGTCCGCGCGGCACACGCCACAGGGGACGGCGCACGCCATTAACGCTTCATGGCATGCGACGCCGATCAGATCTCGGGCCGAGACGCCCGCTCTGGCCGACGCCGTCTGGTTCGCGTACACGATGCCAAGATCTTCATCGACGCATATGACGATATCCGGCGAGCCATCGTGGACGGAGCCGAGAACCTCGGTCAATCGCCGCTCGGTTGGCACGATGCCGCAAGACCCCCTTCGCACGTGCTCGTGGTCGTCGCGGTTCCGCGATCACCCAGTCAAGTAATTATCGGCGGGTCGCTGCGCGACCTTAAGTGTGAAACACAGCTTACACCGCCAAACCTCCGCAGGAGCGCTCATGGGCACACTATGCCCTGTTCAGAGAGTAAAGTGACCGGCGCGCGTGAGCGAAAAGTGTTGCGATGCGCTACACTGGCGGCAGTGAAACGATTTCGGATCAGGAATGTGTAGTGATCACATACCCGGTGCTTAGATGCCGTGCCGTGCTGGTGTCATCGGTGCTCAGGTGGACAGGATGAGCGTGAACCACGATCGCGGTATCCATCGGTGCCGGGCGGGCGCGCTCGCCATCGTATTCATTATCATATTTGGAATGGCCGGTTGTGCGGGTAAAGCGGGGGAGGATCCTGTGCCCGTGTCCGTGGTGCCCGTTCCTCAATCGCTCGATGAGGTCCGGCGCGGCGCGCAAAGGGAGCTCGCCTCAGGAAGCAAGGAGGCAAGCCCTCATGTCACACTCGCCAAGGTGAGCGAGGCCGAGGGAGATCTTGCCGCCGCCGAGCAGGCGTATCAACGCTCGCTGGCCATCGATCCCGAGCAGCCGACCGTGCACCATGACCTTGCCGTGCTCTATTTTGACCGGGGGGATCTGGCGGGCGCTGAACGTTCGCTTCGCTCGGCGTTGAACTTGAATCCCGCACTGCACGGATCGCGTTTACTCTTGGCGGACGTCTTGGCGCAAGCAGGAAGAATTGAGGAGGCCCGGCGGCACGTGACGCTGGTTATGGAGGCGGAACCTCAGGGGATCGACCCGGAGATGTTGCGAGAGCGTCTGGAGTCGTACCGATGAGTGCGCGGCATACGACAACGATACGTCGCTGGTCACGCTTTGCGGGCGTGTGCCTACTTTCTGCCGTGCTGATGGCGACGGGGCTTCCGGGCACGTCGCTCGCGTATCTGTCTACCGGGCCCACCGGTGATCGGGGTTGGTACTGGCAGAATCCGATACCGCAGGGCAATGAGTTGCGGGCAATCGACTTCATAGGCGCGAACAAGGGGTTCGCGGTGGGCGCGAACGGCACCGTGCTCAAGACCGACACTGCCGGCGTGGTGTGGGAAGCGCTCGACTCAGGGGTCACGACGCTCCTGAGCGGGGTGGAGTTCACCGACGCGAACACGGGATGGGTTGTGGGGGCGTCTGGTGTCGTGAGAAAGACGTCGGACGGCGGTGCCACGTGGGTTGCGCAGAACGCCAACGTGGGGACGGCCGCCATGAACGCGGTGTCGTTCGTTGACGCGGACACCGGATGGAGCGTTGGTAACGGCGGACGGATCCGTCACACCTCCAACGGCGGCGCGACGACGTGGACTACACAGACGTCAGGGACAACGGCGGTGCTCAACAGCGTCGACTTCGTGGACCGCAATACCGGGTGGGCAGTGGGTGCGTACGGTACGCTTCTCAAGACGACCAATGGAGGAGTGACGTGGGGCGCGCAGACGTCAGGCACTACCGTCACGCTGTTGGGGGTGACCGCCATCGACGCCAACACAGCATGGGCCGTCGGTGCTTCAGGGACGGTACTCGCGACTGCGGATGGCGGCGCGACGTGGACGGCTCGCGCCGTCGGCACCACGCAGACGCTGTACGATATCGAATTCACCAGCGGACAGAATGCGTGGATCACGGGTGCCGCAGGAGTCATCAGGGCGACGAGCGATGGCGGCGCGACGTGGAGAACTCAAGACAGCGGCACACTCGCGCTCTGGGCGATCGCGCCGACCTCTGCCCAAACGGCGTGCGTCGTGGGTACGGCGGGAACGGTCCTTCTGACCGCCGATGGGGGCGACACGTGGCAATCTGAGATGCAGGGAACGACACGCGCGCTTTTTGGAGTCGACTTTGTCGGGGCTCTGACAGGATGGATCGCGGGTGCGTCCGGGACGATCATGCGTACCGACGACGGTGGCGAGTCATGGGAGCTCCTTACTTCGGGTGCCGCTCACTTGCGGGGGGTTGATTTCGTCGACGGGCAGACCGGCTGGGTGGTAGGTGACGGCGGAACGATCCTCAAGACGACGAACGGCGGGGTGTCGTGGACGCGACAGAGTTCGGGCGTGACATCGATTCTCAGAGGCGTTCGATTCGCGAGCGCGGATGTTGGCTGGGTGGTGGGCGACGGCGGAACGATCCTCAAGACGACGAACGGCGGTGCTACATGGGTTCCGCAGCCGTCGAACACTACCGCGATCCTCTACGCGGTTGAGGTGGTCGATCAAGGAACCGTGATCGCGACGGGTGCTTCCGGGACGATACGCAGGACCACCGACGGCGGGGCGACATGGGCGACGGTCGCCTCGGGTATTACCGGTGCCATCTACGCCCTCGAGGTCATCGATGCGCAGACGTGGTTCGTGGTAAGTACCACCGGGCGCATTCGAAAAACCGTGAATGGTGGCGCCACCTGGACGGCACAGACCTCCGGTACCACGCAGACGCTGTGGGGGATCGGGTTCTCTGACAGCATGAACGGTTGGGTTGTCGGGGCGGCTGGGACCGTGCTACGTACGGTTGACGGGGGAACAAGCTGGTCGCCTCAGGCGTCCGGAACCACTGGCGTGCTGTACTCGGTTCACGCCGCCAGCGCTAGCCAAGGGTGGTTGATGGGGGACTCTGGCGCGATACGCAAGACCGTCAACTCGGGCGTGCTGTGGACGTCAGTGTCGTACGGGACGACGTTGGCGATCAACGCGCTTGCGTTCCACGACGCCAACTCGGGATGGGCGGTGGGCGCCTCGGGTCTGCTCCGCCGCACTCGTGATGGCGGGTTGACGTGGAGAAATCTTGGGTCAGGGACCACTTCCGCGCTTAATGGCGTCGACTTCGTCAGTGCTGACACTGGCTGGGTGGTAGGAAGTGCGGGAGTGATTCGCGTTACAGCCAATGGAGGCATGACGTGGGCACCGCAGGTTTCTGGCGTGACCTCGGCGCTTCGCGGCGTCGATTTTGTCGATGCCGCGAGGGGATGGGCTGTTGGCGACGGAGGTGTCATTCGCGCTACCACAGACGGCGGCGCGACGTGGACGGCTCAGGCCTCCGGGGTGACGACCATCTTGCGAGGCGTCCGCTTTGTGAACGCGACCACCGGCTGGGCTTTTGGCGACGGAGGGGTGATCCTCAGGACGACCAATGGAGGCGGTACGTGGACGCCGCAAACCTCGGGAGTCGCTTCGATTCTCCACAGTGCAACGTTCATTGATGCGAACACGGGGTGGGTTGCTGGCGCGGCAGGCGTGATACGGAAGACGACCGACGGCGGAGCGACGTGGACGGCTCAGGCCTCCGGTGTGACAGGCACGTTATTCGGGGTCTTTGCTCTCGACGCCTCGCGTGCGTGGGCGGTGGGAGCGACCGGCGTTCTCAGGCGTACAAGCGATGGCGGCACCACCTGGACGGGCCAGGCGACCGGCACCGCGAATCAACTAAACGCTATCTCGTTCGTCGACAGCGATCACGGATGGATCGTTGGCAGTACTGGAACAACGCTCCGGACAACCACGGCTGCGCCGCCGGTGACCATCGCAAGCGTCGACCCGGCTGCGCCGGATGGTCTGCATGAGTGGTACGTCACCGCGCCGACGATCACTCTACAGAAGAACGAGTCCGGGATCACCCGGTACAGCTGGCACTCTTCAGATGGCCCGTGGTCGACGTACGTCGCGTCGATCCTGGCACCCGAGGGAGTTGGGACGCTTTGCTATCACTCGATCGACTCGGCGGGCAATCGAGAGGCGGTTCAGAGCCTTGCGCTTAGGGTCGACACGGTGTTGCCGACAGCGCCCGCGAACTGTGCGGCAAGTGTTGAGGGGACCTCGGCGGTGACGGTCTCGTGGCCTGCCGTTACGGATGTGACGTCAGGGCTGGCCTACTACCGGCTGTGGCAGGGCTCTTCAGTGGTGACAACTACGACCGCGCTCGAGTTTGCGGTCACAGGATTGACGCCTGACACGGAGTACACGTTCTCGGTGACCGCAGTTGACGTGGCGGGCAACGAGTCCGCCGCGAGTCCGCAGGTCACCGTACGGACGAACGCGATCGACACGTCTCCGGTCACCACGACCGCGACCACTGTCCCGGCGACGCCTGACGGCGAGAGCGGTTGGTTCATCACCGTTCCGTCGGTCACGCTGTCGTGGACGAGTCCCGCTCCGGCTCCAGCGTCTGTGACGACGCACTACTCGTGGTCATCGACCGATGGACCGTGGAGCGTGTACTCCGCTCCGTTTACGGTGCCCGAAGGATCTTCGAATCTGCACTTCAGCACGCATGACGATGAACGAGTTCGCGACAACGAGCCGACCAGGACTGTGAGCTTCTCGGTGGACACGGTGGTACCGGCGGCCCCCCAGAACGTTCAAGGTGCGGGGTACGGACTCGATGGGGCGTTGATGAGCTGGGACGTGGTGATCGACGCGGCGCCCGGTAGCGGTGTGGCGCGCTACGACGTGTACCTGTTCGATCGGGACGGCCACGACTATGGGAACCCGGTTGCGACGACCACCTCCAACGCGGCGATAGTTCAAGGTATCCGGCCCAACATCGAGTACTGGGTCTACATCAGGGCCGTGGACACCGCTGGCAATCAATCGGGTCCGAGCGCGTCGGTGTACGGGATGACCGCCCAGTCGTTCCCGCCTGACCCGCCCGGTCTGGTGGCGGCACGGCCGGTGCGAGGTGACGAGGTTTTCGTTGCCTGGAACCCCCCGACCGGCCAGACGTTTGGCGAGGTACGCTACCACGTGTTCCGCTCGGATGGCGGGGATTGGGCGCACGTCGGCACGACGATTGGCGTTGATAACCGCTCACTGTCTGACACGAACGCTTCTTCGTCGGCGTTGCTCACCTATGCGGTGTCGGTCCAAGACGATCGCGGGGCGAGTGAGCTCAGCACGCAGACGGTCGAGTTCGCGACGGTCGAGACGCCACCGGCGCCCGCACCGCGGGGCCTGCGTACCGAGATCGTTGAAACGGCGGGCTCGATCACGCTGCGCTGGACACCAAGCGGTCTTTCGAACCTCGCCGGCTATCATGTGTTCCGTGCGGCGTATAGCGGAGGGCATCCCGTCACTCTCACTGCCGAGCCGGTCCTTGGGACCGAGTACGTCGACGAGGCCGTCACTCCCTATCAGCGCTACTGGTACTCTGTCGCCGCGGTCGACTCAGACGGGGTGACGGGTGCGAGATCCGTCGAGAGGTATGCAAGATCGCGCGTCGCCACCGCGTCCGCCGACCCGCACGCGTTGTTCGCTGAGCCGGACTCAGCTCGATGCAGCGTGTGCCACACGATACATAACGCTCCCAACGAAAGGAGCTTGCTCGCCGTGGGGGGCGTGGGAGAGCGGCCGCTGTGCGAGACCTGCCATGACGGCACAGGCGGTCCCGCGGTCACCATGGACGTCGCGCAGAATGCGAGTGGCGCGTTGCACGCTTCAGGTTCCGGCATCCATAGTGGCGGCTTGTCGTGCTCATCGTGTCACAACCCGCACGGTTCCGTGGACACCTCCGAGACGCGACGGCTGCTGGATGTCAGTGGGACGGGCGGCGGCAACGCGCTGTGCTACACGTGTCACGGGCAGGGCTCGGCTCTGCCTGCTGGGGATATGCGAGTCTTCGAGGGCTCGATCCACAACACTGGTGTTGAGCCGCCGGAAGGCGGCAGCGGAGTCACGTGTCTCGCGTGTCATTTCGCACACGGCTCCCCCAGCAGCCAGCTACTCCACTACGACGATGGCTATAAGGGCTGCATGCAGTGTCACGCCGCCGCGAGCGCGACTCCGGAGACACCCGATATCCAGGCCCTCCTGACGTTTTCGGCCAGTCCAAGCAGCCGTCACGATTTGCTCGCGAGCGACCAGGCTGCCACCGGTGCCCGGATGGCGTGTCAGAACTGCCACAACACCCACGCCGTCACAGCGCAGTATCCGCTCGTGGATCCGTACGATCCGTCACCGCAAGGTGTATGGACCGGATCGAGCGGCACAGACCACTGCCTGACATGCCACGATGGGACGCTGCCTACCGCTAGCGATACGCTGCCGTGGGTGCTGCCGCCACTTGGTCCTGGAGGGGAGACCACGACTACCGACATCGCATCGGTCTACCTGAATCCTGCGCACGAGAAGGGCAACCGGCACGGTGCGAAGGTTGGGAACCCGCGATTCTTGCGACCGGAGATGGGCTATCTGCCGGGTGACACTCTCGACTGCCGGGTGTGCCACGAGCCGCACGGCGCCGCGAACGACTACGTCTTACGAGGTGATGTGCGCTCGGCGGACGGAAGCCGCGTGCAGCGAGGGCTCCTCGTCTACGAAATCCCCGAGGCGCTTGGCGGGGGGCACGACATGCGGTACTTCTGCAAGGCGTGCCATGCGATGCCCGACAGCGAGCATCCCACCGTCGATATCACGGCGTTTCCGATCGACTGCACCTCGTGTCACCGGCACGTGAGCTCTTCGGCTGGGGGAAACGGGCTGTGAGCGAGGGCGTACACCGCCCGTGGCCAGGAATCGAACCAGCAGAGGAGACCGCCAGATGAGTGACGACACGGGTGACGATACGGCGCGCAAGATGAGCCAGTACGGACCGGGGAAGCCGGTTGCGGCTGCGGTCGACCGCTTCTCGGGCTTCGCGATGTCGATCATCATCGACGTTTTGGTGGTGCTCGTGCTTGCCGCGCTCGGATGGAAGGTCTGGCTAATCGGAGTCGACCTGTACCTGGGTATCGTGGGTGTCAAAGTCTATGACGTGAAGAATCTGTTCGTCGAGATACTCACCATCTTCATCTTCATCGAGATATTCCACTCGCTCGTCGATTACCTGCGAACCCAGCGGATCAGCATCGTGAACCTCGCTGATGTGTCGCTCGCCATCATCTTCAGGGAACTGTGGATCGGGCTGTTTGGCCTCACGCTGTCGTGGCAAATGGTGTTCGCGTTTGCGGCCGTCATTGTTGGAATCGGCGCGGTGCGCGTCGTGATGGCCCGGGAGCACGCGTCACTCAGGCCCCATTCTGGCCGGTCGTCCTTGCTGCGACCGTCTCAAGCGGCGGAGAAGGCCACGTCGGAGGAGCCTCAGTAGCGAAGCACCGCCGCTGCGGGTGAGCCGATGGCCGCTGCCGCTTCGCCCGGCGCCAACACGTGCACATCGCCACCGTGGAGCAGGGTCTGCGCCGCCGCCCGGTCAAGCAGGTCGGTGTCGCCTCGCGCTTGGTCGTGTGATCCGGCCACCTCGATGATGCCGGGCGCGACGCTTCCCCACATCTCGTCAGTCTCAGCGACAAAGAGAGTCTCGACGCGTCCGGCATGGGCGGCGAGCACGACATCTTCGAGGGTGCTTGCCGCAGTGGCGTTTTCCCGGGCGCTCTCCAGCGACGCGAGGTCGTCTTCAAGCTTCCGTCGGACGTAAGGGCTGAGCACCTCGAGCGCTTCGACGTGCAAAGTGGCCGCGGGAGTCTCGTCCGGATTTCCGGTGAGAGCTTCGGGTAGCAGGTCACGGTATGTGCTGACGGCGCGGTAGATCGGCAGCAGGTAGTCGACCCCAGCCAGGAGCAGCGGTGTTCCGGCCGTGCCGATCAGTTCTACAAGTCCCTTGTCGACGAGCCGGAAGTAGCGCTCGAGGGACTCTTTCGCGATGTCCGCGTGTCCGCCGTGGCCGTGGAACATAGCGGCTCGTTTGCCTCCTCGGCCAGCCGCGGCCGCTGGTGTCCGCGAGTGGAAGTGCACCTGCCTCTCGTAGTCGTCGTACTTGAGCGCTTCGGCGAGGCCCTGGGGAATGCCGGCAGGATCGATCTCGCGTACCTCCTCACCGGTTCCCTCAAGCAGACGCACCCGATTCTTGCTGAGTGCGAGCACAATGAAGCGCAGGTGCGGTGCGAGCGCGGGAACGAGCGGCCTGATAAAGAAGTGCTTGCCGACCCGGACGCGTTCGGGAAGAGTGACCGCTGTCCGGTACACCGTGAAGGTTGCCTGGCCGATGAAGACGGCCAGCCCGTCGAAGCCATCCCGCCAAAACGCGGGATCTCCCTGGAGTTTCCATACGTCCGAGAGAAGTGTGTCGATCTGCGGGGCGCGCATACCGCCCTGGGCAAGCGCAGCCTCGACCTCTTTCAGGAGGTTCTTCAAGCGGATTGGATTTTGTTGCGTCTCGGCGCCCGCGCGATGTGCCGGCAGGTAGACAGAGATCGCCGGCCATCCAGCGTGACCGGCGAGCGCAAGAAGCGATCTGCGATCGAGTGTGTCCATCCGGGGTGCCTCCCTTCGTCGTACAAGATTGTTCCCCTTTCCCCGAAGCGTTCCTGCCGCGCTCCGCTGAGCACGGCCCTCTGGTTGAAGGAGCCGATCGGCTCTATACTGAGGGCTCTATGCGGAGCGCCTTCGAGCGGGATCCGGACGGCGATACGGCGTGAACCTGGTCAGGTCCGGGAGGAAGCAGCCATAAGCGTCCTCTGCCGGGCGTCCGGGTCCCGCTCGAAGGCGTCAGGCGTGTGTCTCCTCCCCGCTGCGGGGTGCTCCGGTCGCACACGGGTATCGTGGAAGGAACCGATGGCACAGATATCCCTTTACCGAAAGTACCGTCCCCAGACGTTCGCGGACGTCGCTGGACAGGAGCACGTGACGCGCACGCTGCGAAACGCTCTGGCCGAGGGCACGGTAGCGCACGCATACCTGTTCACGGGAGCACGCGGCACCGGCAAGACGACCACCGCTCGCATCTTCGCCAAAGCGTTGCAGTGCGAGCACGGTCCGACACCCGATCCAGACGGCGACTGCGAGCAGTGTGTCGCGATAGTCGAAGGTACCCATCCGGACGTCTATGAACTTGACGCCGCCTCCCGCACGCAGGTCGAGGTCGTGCGCGAGGAGATCATCAACCGGCTGCAGTACCCGCCAGTGCGAGGCGCGTGGAAGCTCTACATCATCGACGAAGTGCACATGCTCTCGACACACTCGTTCAACGCGCTTCTCAAAAGTATCGAAGAGCCGCCCGCGCGAACGGTGTTCATCTTGTGCACCACTCATCCGCACAAGGTGCCCGAGACGATTCACTCGCGATGCCAGCGCTTTGATTTCCACCGGATCGGCATCGACGACATTGTGCGCCGTCTCGACTACATAGCGCGTGCGGAAGGCTTCGAGGTCGCCGACGGCGCGCTCGCGCTCGTAGCTCGCCACGCGGCTGGCGGGATGCGCGACGCGATTTCCACACTTGAGCAGCTCGCGGCGTATTCAGGCCGCTCAATTTCCCTTGAGGATGTCGAAGGGTTGCTCGGTGAGGTCGACTCGGCGCTGATCTTCGAGGTTGCCGGACTCATCGCCCAGCGCGACGTCGCGGGAAGCCTTCGATTCGTGGCGCGAATCACCCAGATGGGAGTCGACATGCCGGAGTTCGTCCGGCAGCTCGTGGGGCACGTGCGTGACCTGTACGTGATCGCGGCGGTGGGAGACGCCGACGGAATCGTCGTGGCGCCATCGTCAGATCTTGCCCGCCTCACGGCTCAGGCGCATGAGTTCGGGCTCGACCGGCTCTCACGCGTGCTCGACTTGCTCGGCGAGCTAACGGGAGACATGCGGTGGTCGCCCGATCCGCGCCTCGCGCTCGAGGTCGCGCTCACGCGGTTGGCGCGTCCGCATGGCGAGCTCACGCTCGAAGCGCTCGCGGAGCGAGTCGAGGCGCTCGAAGCGGGCGCGCCGGTCAGTGCGGTTTCGACCGTCTCGCACGCCGAAGCGAGCGCCCCGCCGCTGATCGCTTCGGATGCCGCTCCCACCCCCGCCCTCGCTCTCACCCCCACCCCCGCGCACGCGCCGTCCTGCCCTGGGACGGCTGGCACATTCGATCGCGCGAGGGCCAAGCGCGCATGGCCCGCGATCGTCGCTGAGGTCCGAAAGCGCAAGCCCGCCAGGAGTGCCATGTTCGACGGCACAGAGGTCGACATCGACGCCGACGGCGAGACTCTTGTCGTCGAGTTTCCCTCGGCCGCCCGTTTCCCGATGAGCCAGGCTTCAGAGCCGGAGAGCATAGAGTTGCTCAAAGGCGCGATGACAACGGTCCTCGGCCCGCCGCCGCCATTCCGTTTCCAGCTAGGCCGCGGTGCGGTGCGACCGCCGGAGATGCCGACATCGGCCCAGCCGAGAGAGGCGACACGTGCGAACTCCGGTAGCTCGCCGGACATCGAGACTCTCATGACCGAAACGCTCGGCGCGCAGAAAGTGTCCGAGACGTCGCACACCGACAAGTAGATGGAGTGATGGGATGAAACCAAACTTGGGCGCCATGATGAAGCAGGCGCAAAAGATGCAGACCGAGATGGCGCGAGTCCAACAGGAACTCGCCGAGGAGCACGTTGAAGTCTCTGTCGGTGGCGGCGCCGTCACAGCCGCGATCTCGGGCGACCTGAAGCTGCAGCGGCTGACAATAGATCCGGATGCCGTGGACCTCGAAGACCTCGCGATTCTCGAAGACATGGTTGCCGCGGCGGTCAACGAGGCGCTTCGGCAAGCACAGGAACTCGCGTCGAGAAAGATGGCGGCGGTCACAGGCGGCCTGAATATTCCCGGTCTCACGTAGGGCTCGCCGATGTATCACGCTCCCCCTATCGCCCGTTTGCTTGAGGAACTCGAACGGTTGCCTGGCATCGGGCCCAAGTCCGCTCAGCGTATCGCATACCATGTGCTCCGAGCCGACATCGAACATGCCGAGCGGCTCGCCGGCGCGCTCGTGGAGGTCAAGCGCGTCATCCACTTCTGCCCTCGCTGTTTCGACTTCGCCGAAGGCGAAGTGTGTCAGACATGCGCAGACCCGGAACGTGACGCGTCGCTCGTGTGTGTCGTCGAGGAGCCGCGCGACGTCGTCGCAATCGAGCGCACGGGCGAGTTCCGTGGCCTCTACCATGTGCTCGGCGGGGTCATCTCTCCCGCGGACGGCATCGGCCCGGACCGGCTGCGCGTTCGCGAGCTGCTCGACAGGGTCGCCGGGGGGACAGTGAGAGAGGTTGTGGTCGCCACCAACACCACTGTTGAGGGGGAGACGACAGCGCTCTATCTCGCGCGCATGCTCCAGCCTCTTGGAATCTCGGTCACCCGGATCGCGTCTGGCCTGCCTGTGGGAGGTGATCTCGAGTACGCCGATGAGGTCACGCTTGGCCGGGCGCTTGCGGCGAGACGTGAGATGCGGGATCAGCCATCCGCCTTCGAGACGGGCGGGTGAGGGATGCGGCGGGTGTTGCTCGGGAGGCATCTGTACTACCAGATTGCAATCCCGCTCGTGCTCGCGGCGCTCATTGTGGGTGGCGTGGCCACCGTTGTCGCGACGTACTTCCTGTCTGAGCTGACGGACCGGTGGATCGAAGAGGTAGCCGAAAGCGCCTCAGCGGGGATTCAGGCCCGTCTTGAAGATCGTGTTCGCATGATGGAATCGCTCGCTGGGCTTACCGCGAGCGACGCGGGGCTGACGGCGGCGATCGAAGCGGGAGATGTGCCGGCGATCGAGGCGGCGCTCGAGCGAGCGCAACGCGTGTACCGATTCACGACGGTCGCGGTGGTGGACACGGGAGGTCAGATCGTAGCCGCCGCGGGCGAGGACACTCCGGAGTGCGGGCGCGTTCCGCTCACCGCAGACGCGATATCTGCCAGTGCGGGGAGGCAGGCGAAGGTCGTGGTGGGGAGTGATGGTCTTTTGCGACTGGTTGTCGGCCAGCCGACCAGCGGTTCCCGCACGGTCTGCGTGTCCACGTTGCTTGACGAAGAGTTCGTTGCGGGACTTGCGTCTGGTTCAGGGAACGCATACGCGTTCGTGTTCACCGCTCTTGGCACGACCGCCATCTCCGGATCCCTCGATCCCGAACGTCTCCTTGACACAAGCGTCGTCTCGACGGCGCTCGAAAGCCAGCGTGATGCGATCCTTGAGCTCGTGTCTGCCATCGAAGAAGGCGGTGCGGAACACGCGCTCGGGACGATTACCGTCGGAGAGCATCCGCATACGGTGCGTGTGGACCGCCTTCCGGTGTCAGTCCAAGCGGAAGGCGCCGAGAGCGACGCATACGTTCTCTCGCTGATAAGCCATCAAGTGACGGCTGAGGCGCGCTCGACTACGGTGAACTTCATTGTGATGTGGTCCGTGGTCGCGGTGCTTGCGCTTGTGGGGCTTGGAGGGTGGGTCGCGCGCAGGGTTTCAATCCCGCTCGAGTCGCTTACCGAGGGTGCGCGGCGAGTTGCGGATGGGGACTTCTCGACGCAGATCGAAGTCAGGGGCGCAAACGAGATCGGACAGCTTGCGAAGAGCTTCAACCAGATGACCGAGTCGCTCGAAGAGCGTAGCGGAACTCTCACGAAGAAACTTCTTGAGTTGGCCACGCTCTACGAGATGAGCAGGTCGCTCGGCTCGACCCTCGATATGGACGAGCTGCTCGAATCGGTCCTCGGTTCCGCCCTCCGGATATTCGGAGCGGATCTCGGTTACGTGACGATGCGCGAGACGGAGGGCGGCGCGATCAAGATTCGTGCCCACAGAGGCCTTGCGGGGGTGCGTGTCGACGACCAGACGGTCCGCAGCTCCATGTCAGAGTGGGTGATAGCCGAGTCACGTCCGCTCATTTTCAATCCCTCAGACAGCGTCGGTGGCGGTCAGGTCGAGGTGGTCACGGGGGCGCTCGCGGCGCTCTGTGTCCCCCTCGTGTCGGCTGAGGGCGCTGTCGGCGCGATCATGGTGGGAAGCCAAGACCCGGAGCAGCGATTCGACAGCGAAGACGTGCGCCTGCTGTCGACAATCGCGAATCACGTTACGATCGCCATAGGCAATATCGAGCTGTTTTCAAGCTTGCAGGAAGCGTATCTGGCGACGGTCCGTTCGCTTGCGGCCGCGGTTGACGCGAAGGATCCGTTCACAAGGGGTCACTCGGAAGGTGTCGCAATTTATGCAGGGCTCATCGGGCAGCGTCTTGGTCTATCGCACGATCAGCTGGTCGCGCTCGAGATGGCGGCGTACCTCCACGACATCGGCAAGATTGGCATTAAGGAAGAAATCCTTCTCAAGCCGGGCACGCTTACCGACGCGGAGATGGGGCAGATGCGGCACCACCCGCTGATTGGCGCCAACATCTTGAAGCCGGTGGGGTTCCCGTGGCCCATCACGCCTGTTGTCAGGCACCACCATGAGTACTGGGACGGCAATGGTTACCCGGCGGGACTGCGAGGAGAGGAGATACCTCTGCTCGCTCGCATACTTGCCGTCGCGGACGCCTATGAGGCAATGATCTCCGATCGTCCATACCGGGATGGCCGCAGCCGCCCGGAGGCGATCGCCGAGTTGAGGCGGTGTGCCGGAGCGCAGTTCGATCCGGATGTCGTTGAGGCCCTCATCGAGGAGCTCGATAGCCATGAGCATCTCGATCACCCAGAGGCGTCCGTCCAGACGGAAGATATCGGCATCGACGAGGCGCACGCGGTCTTTGTGGCCCTGTCCGAGGGGATGCTCGGAAGCTTTAGGATACTCGGCGGTCCTCGCCTTGCGGACAACGTGGAAAAGGAGCTCAACGAGCGCTTCGCCGAGGCTGGACAGGCGATCCGGATCACTGGGGGCCGTGTCGCGGTCAAAAGGGCGCAGGGTCACGCTATCGCCGAGGAGATTGAAGGGCTGCGCACCGCGGTGCGCGCTATCGAGGAGGTGATGGGCCGCACATCCGGGCACGCGCTGGTCGATCACTTCTGCGCGGACTCGATGGCGGTGTTGCCTGAACGTATGCGGAGCCTCGCGGAGCGGTTGCGCTTCTACGCCAGCTGAGTCCGGGTGTCGGCGGCCGATGATACACTACATGGTGGGAGTCCATCGGGATGATTCCAGGGATTTTCGAGTGAAGGAGATCAGTGGCGCTGGTTGTGACCAAGTTCGGAGGCACCTCAGTCGCTAACACGGAGCGGATTCTTGGCGTCGCGCGTCGACTGGTAGACAGGAAGTGCGCTGGCGATCAGGTCGTGGCGGTTGTCTCGGCGATGGGTGATGTGACTGACGAACTCGCCGAACTCGCGGCGCGCGTATCGCCTCACCCTCCGGAGCGCGAGATGGACATGCTGCTCGCCACGGGTGAACAGGTGACGATCGCGCTGCTTGCCATGGCGATTCACTCTCTCGGGCACGAAGCGGTCTCGTTCACCGGTCCGCAAGTGGGTATCGTGACCGATTCCGGTCATACCAAAGCTAAGATTCGCGAGGTCAGGGCGGAGCGGGTTCGCGCTGCGCTCGCTACCGGCCACATCGTGATCATCGCGGGGTTCCAGGGCGTGACTGACGATGGCCAGATCACGACGCTCGGCAGGGGCGGCTCGGACACAACGGCTGTCGCGATCGCCGCCGGGCTGAGAGCCGATGTCTGCGACATCTACAGTGACGTCGACGGCGTCTACACGGCAGACCCGCGAGTCGTGCCGCTGGCGCGCAAGCTCGACACCATTTCTTACGAGGAGATGCTCGAGATGGCGGCAACGGGGGCTCGCGTACTCCAGCTTCGCGCTGTCGAGTTCGCGCGCAACCACGGTGTAGTGATCCACTCCCGCTCGAGTTTCAACGACGCGCCGGGCACGATCGTCAAGGAGGCCGACGATACGATGGAGCAAGCGATAATCTCTGGTGTCACGCACGACACCTCTGAGGCGAAGATCACCATCCGGGATGTGGCGGACCGGCCCGGGGTGGCGGCGATTGTCTTTGGCAGGCTTGCCGAGGCCAACGTGAACGTCGATATGATCATTCAAAACGTCTCTGAGAGCGGCACGACAGACATATCGTTCACCACGCCCAAAGACGATCTCGCGCGGGCCCGCCGGGCGACGAGTGAAGTCGTCGAGGAGCTCGATGCGCGCACGTGGAGCGTGGATGAGTCGATCGCGAAGGTGTCCCTTGTTGGAGCTGGAATGAAAACGCATCCGGGTGTCGCCGCTCAGATGTTCAAGGCGCTCGCGGATGCGGGTGTCAACCTCGACATGATCTCGACGTCATCGATCAGGGTTTCCTGCGTCATCTCCGCAGATGAAGTCGAAACGGCGGTTCGAGCCCTCCATTCGAGCTTCGGGCTCGACGCGGCCGAGATATCTGTTGAAACCTCTCCCGCGTGCAGGGCGGTGAGTTGATGGCGTGGCCGCCGCTCCCCGCACGCCCCGTAGTGGCTGTAGCCGGCGTCACGGGTGCCGTCGGGCGCGAGATGCTCGCCGTTCTCGAGCAGAGGGAGTTCCCTGCCGCCAAGGTCATCGCGCTCGCCTCGAGCAGGAGTGCGGGTTCGACGGTGCCGTTCGCCGGCGAAGAGTTCGTCGTCGAGGAGCTCACTGCACGATCGTTTGAAGGTGTGCACATCGCGCTTTTCAGTGCGGGCGCGGCGGTGTCGAGACGCTTTCGCGACGCGGTTGTGGGCGCGGGCTGTGTGATGATCGACAACTCCTCGGCGTTTCGCATGGATGAAGGTGTGCCGCTCGTTGTTCCCGAGGTAAACGGCGAGGACGTCGCGTGGCACTCAGGGATCGTAGCGAATCCCAACTGCTCGACCATCCAGATGGTAGTGGCTCTCGCCCCGCTTCACGCGCTCGCCCCAATCAAGAGAGTTGTGGTATCCACGTACCAGGCGGCGTCTGGTGCCGGGGCGGCCGCGATGCGAGAGCTTCACGAACAAACGGAGGCGTTCCTTGATGGCAAGGAAGTCGTGCCCGAGCAGTTTGCGCACAGGATCGCCTTCAACTGCATCCCCCAGATAGACGTCTTCCTCGACGACGGCACCACCAAAGAGGAGTGGAAGATGGCGGTCGAGACGAGGAAGATCATGCACGCCCCCGAGATCAACGTGATGGCGACATGCGTGAGGGTTCCCGTTTTGCGCTGTCACTCTGAGGCCGTGTCGGTCGAGTTCGCCAGCGCGATCAGTGTTGACCAGGCCGTGCGGGCGCTCGCCAGCGCTCCTGGGATCACCGTTGTTGACGGCCAAGGGTCATCAGCGTACCCGATGCCTGCGGACCTTGAGGGAACAGACGAAGTCTTCCTCGGCAGAATACGCCGGGACAACAGTGTGGAGCACGGTATCGCGATGTGGATCGTCGCCGACCAGTTGCGCAAGGGCGCGGCGCTCAACGCGGTCCAGATCGCAGAGGAGCTTGTGAAGCGATAGGGATAGGACACGGACGACCGAGACAGTGGGGGTGGGCACCGAGTATGTACCAGCAAGGAGAACGCGCAGGGGACGAGAAGATCCTCGTGGTGGAAGACGATCGGACGATCGCCCGGTTCGTTGAACTCGAGCTCATGCACGCAGGCTACCGGGTTCATAAGGTCGACGACGGCCTTGAGGCGCTCGATATCATCGAGCAGGACACCCCCGACCTCATCATCCTCGACCTGATGCTGCCAGGCATGGATGGCATCGAAGTGGCCGAGACGGTCAGATCGCTTGGCATCGAGGTGCCCATACTGATGCTCACCGCACGGGCTGAGACCGAAGACGTCGTTTCCGGATTTAATTCAGGCGCCGACGACTACCTTCGCAAGCCCTTCGAGATTCCGGAGCTGCTCTCGCGCGTGAGGGCGTTGCTGAAACGCACCGAGCAAGGGCGTGTTGGCTCAGCGGTGAGAGCGTCGGGGGTCGAAGTCGATGCCGCATCACGGAGGGCGACGCTCAACGGGGAACCGATAGAGCTCACTGCACGAGAGTTCGATTTGCTCGCCTTTCTTGTCACCAATGCGGGGCGCGTGGTGACGCGCGACGAGATCCTCGATTCGGTCTGGGGCGCACAGAGGAGCACGGACAGCAACGTGATCGAGGTTTTCGTTTGTCACCTGCGCAACAAGATCGGTGATGAACAAAACTCCATCATCCAAACGATCAGGGGCGTCGGGTACTTCTTCGCAAGGGGATAGATGAGACGGTCGTCGCTACGCGTATGGTTCTTGCTGGTGTCGACCATAGTCGCGGTGTTCATCGTTGGCGGGTTGCTCCTTGCGACGTTCGCGGTGCTTGGTGATGCGTTGACAGCGGTGGCGCGCGAAGCGGCGGCAAAGAACGCCGCGGTGATGACAGGCGCGGTGAGTGCCATGGCCGCCGAGGCGCAGATCGACGCTGCCGCCGAGGGGTTGGAGGGCGAGGCACTCCAGCGCGAGGCGACCCGCCGCTTGTTGAGCGGCCTTTCAGAGTTGCTCGACGAGGGCCGTGGGGACGAGATAGAGGTAGCGCTCTACGACGCGAACCTGTCACTGCTATGGTCGAGTGGAGACCGAGCTGTCACCGCCGATGACATAAGGCGCCGTCAATCGAGGCACCTCGGCCAGCAAACGGAGTCCGTAGCGCGGGAGGGTTCGGCTCTCGGCGTCCTGATAGGCGATGCGCGGATCGCGGTGCATACTGTCCACGCCCCCCTCTACCTTCCCGATGGCTCGCGCGGCGTCATGGATGTCACGTACCTCCCATGGGCCGAGGAATCCGTCATCAACACAGTCGCACTTCCGATTGCGGCTCTCGGAATCGCTGGCATGGTGATGATGGTGCTCATGATCCAGATGGGCATCGGATGGGTGCTAAGACTGATCGAAGAGTTGCGACTTGCCGCGGAGTCGATCGACTCAGGCCGCCTCGATGTCGAACTGCCGGTAGTGGGTCCCCGAGAAATGGTGGAGCTCGGGAATGCGCTAAATGCCCTAATTGCGCGCTTGCGGTACCGGGCCGCGACGCAGACGCGCTTTGTGGCCGACGCCTCCCATGAGCTCGCGACTCCGGTGGCGGGTATCAGGGGCTACACCAACATCCTGCGGGCGTGGAGCGCTGATGATGCGGATGTCAGGGACGAGGCGGTCGAGGCCATCGATCGCGAGTCACGCCGGATGGCGAGATTGTGTGGCGATCTCCTTTCGCTCGTTAGAAGTGAACAGGTCACGGATTTCGCAATAACATCCTTCGACGTGGTGCAGGTCGCCCGTGAGGTCATGGCCGGCGCCATAACCCGCTATCAGGACAAGGGCGTGCACTACGAAGGTCCGCCCGAAGTCGAGTTGCCGATTCTCGCAGAGCCGTCACGCTTTGAAGACGCGCTTTCCGTTCTGGTGGACAACGCTTTCAAGTACACTCCCGAGGGCGGGACAGTCACCTTGGATTGCTGGGCGGAAGAGGGCTTCGTGGTCGCGCGAGTGAGCGATACGGGTATTGGCATATCAGCGGACGAACTGCCCAACGTCTTTGAACGGTTCTACCGCTCGGATGTGTCACGCTCGAAGAGCACGGGAGGATTCGGTCTCGGTCTGCCGATCGCGAAGGCGGCGATTGAGTCTCTCGGAGGGACGATCTCGGTGGAGAGCGTCGAGGGCGAAGGCTCGACGTTCACGATCGTTGTGCCCGACTTTCCTCCCGATGATGACACGCGAGGCCCAGGGTGAGCAGGCCACGCCACATAGCGCAGGCGGGCGTGATCGCCGCCGTACACACTGCCGTTACGGTCGCCGTACTGCAGATGCCCGCACAGCTTGGATGGGGTCCGATCCAGCTGCGATTGAGTGAGGCGATCACCGCGGTCGCCGTGTTCACGCCGGCGGCAATCCCAGGCCTGGCCGCTGGCACCGCGCTTGCGAACGCGACCCTCCTTCCTCAGCTGGGCGCCGCTGCGCTCTTCGATGTCGTGTTAGGGTCGTGTGCGACCGCACTCGGTGCGGCGTGGACGTGGCGTTTCCGGGCTCGTGTCGCCGTCGCACTGCTGGGACCGGTGGTGTCAAACGCGCTGATCGTCCCGGCGTATCTGCCGATGTTGTTCAAGGCGCTCGGCGTCGAGCAGGCGCCGATTCTGGGCATCGACGCGGCAAACGGGTTCGTGGCCGTATATCTGCTCGGCGTGATGAGTGTCGGGGCCGGTCAAGCGATCGTGCTCTACGGGCTCGGGCTTCCCCTCGTCACGCTGCTCAGGAAGCACGCCGCGTTCATCGGCGATAGAGGCTCGGATCAGAGCTGAACTCGCGAACATGTGTTGGGATGCCGTGTTTCGCTGATGGCGGGAGATGAGTGGATACGCGCTACGAACACGTAGACGCCCCGACGGGCATCACGATCATCGATCCGCCGCCAGGGTGCGAGTTGTGCTGGGTGTGCGCGCGCGTATGCGTCGCACGCGCGATCCGTGTCGCGGACGGAAGCCCCCGTGTGGTCACGGAGCGCTGCGTGAGGTGCGGGGCGTGCGTCGGTGCGTGCGGATCGGGCGGCATGCGTGTCAGGGACGATGTTCCCCGCGTGCGGAGCTTGCTCGCCTCTTCTGCGAAGGTCGTAGTGGTGCTCGCGACGGAGTTTGCCGCGGCGATGCATCCCGCGACGCCCGAGCGCGTGGAAGAAGCGTGCCTCGCACTCGGGTTCCATGCGGTTGAGAGCACGTTTCTCGGCGAGGAAATGGTGGCTGTCGAGTACGAAACGGTGTGGGCCTCCGCTGAACCGGAGTTGCCGCGCCGCCCGATGCTGCGCTCCACGTGCCCCGTGGTCACGGAGTGGGTACGCAAGTACCGGCCTTCGCTTGCGGGGTGTCTCGCGCCGATCGTCCCGCCCTACATCGCGCAGGCACGTCTTGTTCGCGAGATGTACGCCGGTCCCGATCTCGCTGTCGTCTACGTGTCGCCGTGCTTCGCCCGAAAAGACGAGTATGCGGATATTGCGTTTGCGGGCGCCATCGACGCGGTCATCGGCTTTGATGAGCTCAAGAGCATGGTGAGCGGCATAGCGGGTACCGAAGGAGTGACCGGCGGGAGTCAGGCTCGCTCGCTGGCCGCCAGGAAGGAAATCTCGCTTACCGACGGCTTTCCCCGGACGTTGCTGCAAGCTCGCGACAACGTGCCCGGAGGAGTGGTGACGGTCAGGGGACTTGCTACGGTCGACCGGCTGCTGGCCGCCATAGAGGCCGGTGAGACAACGCCTGGCGTCGTGGACATGCTCTACTGCGAGAGCTGTGTTGACGGCCCCGCGATGGGTGCGCACCTGTCGAGCTACGCCCGGCGGTCACTGCGGACATTCGAGTTGACGCAGCACAGGACAGCACCTATTCCCTCACGCAGGGTGCTCACGCTGCTTCCGGGCGTTGAGGTGCGCCGGGAGTTTTCGCCCGATCCGGTGCCGCTGCTAAGTTTCGACGATGCGGCTATCGATGCCGCCTTGCGGGACGGGGGTTTTTCCAGCCGGGATGAGACTCGCGATTGTGGCGCGTGTGGCTATCGGACATGTGTGGAGCACGCCGCGGCGGTCCTCGCCGGGGCCTCCCAGTGGCGGATGTGCGTCCCGATGCACGTTCGCGGCTTGGAAGACCAGGTGGCAGCGTTGCGCGAGTCTGCTACCGTCGACCCGCTCACCGGGCTGTGGAACCGTCGAGTCTTCGCCGAGCGGCTCGTGAACGAGTTCGCCCGGTTCCGCCGGTACGGTCCGTCGCTCTCGCTTCTCATGCTCGATCTCGACGGATTCAAGGCGATCAACGACACGTATGGGCACTCGACGGGAGACGCGACGCTCCGCGCTGTCGCGGACACGATCAAGAACGTCTTGCGTGAGACGGACATCGCTGTCCGCTACGGCGGTGACGAGTTTTCGATCATTTTACCGGGCGTCGACAAGACCGCGGCGTACGCGGTCGCGGAGAAGTTGCGTATCGCGGTTTCCCGGTTGCGCGTGCCGGCCGGCGCGGAAGCCGCTGGGATCGTGCCCGTGACCATCTCGGTGGGCTTGGCTTCGGCACACTCGGCCATGACGAGTCACGAAGTGCTGTTCGAGGACGCTGACAGGGCGCTCTACCGGGCCAAGGAACAGGGGCGCGATCGAGTGAGACTCGCTCCCGGCCACGAGGAGCGCTGACCGTGCGTACCGCGGATCTTTGGCGACCGGAAGACACGTGCGTTCGTTGCCTGCTCTGTCCCCACCGGTGCCTGATCGCTGTAGGCCGTACCGGTGTGTGCGGCGTGCGGAGGAACGACGGAGGCACGCTCATCGCCACTACGTACGCGTGCGTCTCTTCGGCCGCGGTCGATCCGATCGAGAAGAAGCCCGTGTTCCATTACCACCCAGGTTCGACGGTGTATTCAGTGGGGAGCGTTGGCTGCACGATGTCGTGCGGTCACTGTCAGAACTGGCGAATCAGCAGGGAGAAGGGTGCCGGGCACGGTGTGCGGATCGAGGCGATAACACCAGATGACGCCGTCCAGTGCGCGCTCAATTCCGGCTGCGCGGGCATCGCCTTCACCTACAACGAACCTGTTATCTGGGCCGAGTACGTCCATGACGTCGCCCGGATCGCAAAGGCCAGCGGATTGTACACGGTGATGGTCACAAACGGTTACATCACGAGCGACGGACTTGACTATCTCGGGCAGCATATTGATGTGTGGCGTGTTGACATCAAGGGGGCGTCAGACGCCACATACCGAGCGTTGTGCAAGGTTCCCTCGGGAGGCCCGGTGCTCGACATGGCGGTTTACGCTCAAGAGGCGTGGTCAATGCATGTCGAGGTCGTCACGAATGTCGTCCCCACGATCAACGACTCCGCCACGGAGTTGCGGGCAATCGCGCGGTTTGTGGCGCGGTCGCTCGGAACCGCCACACCGTGGCACGTGACACGGTTCATCCCGTGTCTCGAATTCGCGCATCTCGAACCAACGCCGGTCGAGACGTTGAGACGCGCCGCCGAGATCGGCGCCGAGGAGGGACTCGACTACATCTACATCGGCAATGTGTTAGAGACAGGTGTTGGGGACACCGTCTGTCCCGCGTGCGGCGCGCGCGCGATCGTCCGCGATGGGTACACCATCATCAGGCGCGCGACGCGTGCGGGCGTTTGCGTCTCGTGTGGACACAACCTCGGGATCGTCGAATGACAGAGCAGGGAGTGAAATGACGCTGGAGCGTGAGGGCCACGGTCTTGATGTCGGATCCGGACACGCAGAACCGGTGCTCGAGCGCCCCCGCGTGCTCGTGTTCTTCGACTACACTTGACCGTTTTGCTACGTCGACCAGTTCCGGTTGGACACGGTGCGCGTGGATACGGACTTTGAGATGGTGCTTGTGCCCTTCGAGCTCAGGCCTTCGATGCCTCTTGAGGGCTGGCGTGTGAGTGAACTTGAGGCGGCCGGACACTCAGACCGTGTCTCTGAGCACCTGCGCCGGGTTGCGAAGAAGGAAGGTTTTCCGCTTGTGCTGCCGGAGTTTCTGCCCAACACGCACAAGGCGCACACGCTAGCCGAGCTTGCTCGCGACCACGGGAGCGAGATTCACGAAGCGGTCCACCGCTCGATCTTTGCGGCGTACTTTGCCGAGGGTCTCGATATCGGCGATGAGGAGATATTGCTGACGGTGGCCGAAGGCGCCGGTGTCGATTCTGCCGCCGCCCGGCTGGCTTGGAGCGAAGACCGCTACGACGAGAGGCTCCATCAGTTTAGGCACGTCGCGCTGCATATCGGCATCGACGCGACGCCGGCGACGCTGGTGTGCAACGAGCTCATCATCGGCTCGCGTCCGGCTGCCGTCATCCGCGAGGCGCTCAAGCGATGCGGTCTCCATGTGCACGAGGAGGGTGAAGCGGTAGAATCGGAGCGGTCCGATGCAACTTTGGCGCAGACACCGCAGACGCAGAGGTGGCCAGCGTGAATCCGTGCGTGATCATCCCTACCTTCTGGACGGGGCGCCGCAACAGGGTGCCAAACAACGTGCTCGCCGTATACGACCACCCCACACCAATCGATTCAGACGGTACGCTGCCAGCGTGTTTGCGTTCGTTGCAGGAGGTCGAGGGAGTCGAGCGGGTTGTAGTCACCGTGGCTGCGACGGACCCTTCGATCGAACACGCGGCGGAGGACCGCGTGCGTGAGATTCTCGCGGACATCCCGGGCATGGACGCGTTCGTGTTTGGTCCCGCTGAGATCGGATCGCTTCATCGCCGCATGGAGCAACTCGAGTTCGCGGACATGATTCCTGGAGTGAATCTTGTGGGGTACGGCGCCGTGCGTAACGTCGGCCTCATCGCCGCCGCGGTGCTTGGGAGCGAGGCGGTCTTGTTCATCGACGACGACCAGATCATCGATGACCCGGCCTTCTTCACGAAGGCGTTTGAGGGTCTGGGGATGCGGCTGGACGACGGCAAGGCGATTTTGGCGAAGACCGGCTACTACACCGATGAGGATGGCCGTTACCAGCGTCACGCTGACCCGCAATGGGCGGACATGTTCTGGCGCCGGGAGGACGCGTTCAATGAGGCTCTCGCGATGGTCGATCGTCCGCCGAGGATGACGCCATCGACTGTCGCGTTTGGAGGATGCCTCGCGCTTCATCGAGACATGTATTGCAACGTTTCGTTTGACCCATGGGTGGTGCGGGGCGAGGACATCGACTATGTCATCAACGTCCGCATGCACGGCGGTGACGTGTTCCTCGACGGAGAGTGGTCGGTGATTCACCGTCCGCCTCGGCTTCCCAGTGAAGCGCTACAGTTCCGCCAGGACGTGTACCGCTTCGTCTACGAGCACCGCAAGATCGAATTCGCCAAGTCGCAGGTCGATTTGAGACAGGTGACGCCCGAGTCAATGGAGCCCTATCCTGGCCGGTTCATGTCGTCGTCTGTGGTGTGGCGCGCGGTCGCTACCGCGATGCTTCGAGGCGTCTCCCGCCGCTCAGAGGGAGGACGGTACTTCAGGGTCGCTCGCGCGGCCGTCAAAGACGCGTCCGAGTACGCTCGGCAGAACTGTCATAACTACTTCGACTTTCAGCGCAGGTGGCCGATGTTTCTCGATCGGATCTGGGACGATATAGCGTTACGATCGCTGTTCTCTGGTGAGCGCCGAGTAGACCGCGCGGCGATCACCGGCCGGTTCCCTCAGATTCGCCACGACACGAAGCGGTGATGCTCACGCTTACGCTTTCACTTGCGACCGTGTTCACCGGCCTGATCGCCGGTATGCTCTCAGGCGCGTTCGGGGTGGGCGGAAGCGTGCTTACGATCCCAGCGCTCCGGCTTGTGTTCGGGTACCCGGCCCTCGTGACTGTCGGGACCGCACTCGCCTCGATTGTGCCTGTCTCGGCCGCGGGAGCGATCGCGCACATGCGCAGTGGGCACGCGGACGTGAAGACGGGCGTCGCGGTTGGGGCGTGGGGAGTAATCGCGTCCGCCGCGGGCGCGCAGGCGTCCGTGCACGCGGGCGGGACTGCCGTCATCGTTGCCAACTCCTTCATGATACTCTGTGCCGCCGTGATGGTGCTTCGCGGGGGGCAGGGCGATGACTCCAGCGTAACGCGTGCTCCGGCTCTCCGGCGTCCGGCAACCGTCGCTCTTCTCGGCATCGTGACCGGACTCTTCTCGGGGTTTCTCGGCTTGGGGGGCGGCATCGTGCTTGTCCCGCTCCTGCATCGGCTGCTGGGATACCGCGTCAAGGTCGCGATGGGAACAAGTCTTGTCGCTATCGCCGTCCTTGCGGTACCGGGCGCGGTCGCGCACTGGGTGCTCGGCAACGTTGATCCGGGGCTTGCGCTCGCTCTTGCGATCGGAGCGGTTCCCGGAGCGATCATCGGTGCGCGTTTTACCGCAGCCGCGGGAGAGCGCACGCTCCGCACGGGTTTCGCGTTCATGCTTGCCGTGAGCGCGATACTCCTGGGGGCGAGTGAGGCAGGCCTCGTGTGAACGGCGGCGCTTTGCGTACGGCTACCGATGATGAAGCTGTGCGGCTGTGGCCGGTGGTGAGGCGCGCGCTCCTGTTCGATTCGGCCGAGGAGTACGAACGCTTCCGGAAGCAGGGTCCGTGGCGGATACAGATATCCCAAAACGGCACCGAAGCAGCGATAGTTGAGAGGTGGCGCGATCACCTCGACATTCTCGCCGTGAAGGGCTTGTACTGCGCCGAGGAGCGGATCGGCGCTCTGATCGATTCGCTTGCCTCTGTCGCAGGGGCGCAGGAGTTCGGTCTGTTGCTGAGCCCGCTTGTTTGTGCCGATACCGCGTGCCGCTACGAGGCTGCGGGGATGCGTGTGCACACTGAGATGGTCGTGCTGCGCGCCGCGCGTGAGCCCAAGCGCGTTCAACCACCACCGGGTGTGATCATCCGTCCTGCGGTTCCGGGCGATCTCGGCGCGCTTGTGACGCTCGACGCGGCGTGCTTCGACGAGTTCTGGCGCTACGACGCCAATAGGTTAACCCGCCACCTTGAAGAGGATCGCCTTTCGGTCGCCGATGAGGCCGGAAGGGTCATCGGCTATACTCTGGCCACGGTCGTGAGAGACAGCCCAACGATCGGACGTCTGGCGGTCAGCCCCGCCACGCGCAGGCGTGGTGTCGGCGAAGCGCTTCTTTCTGAAGCGCTCCGGTATCTCGGCCGGACGTGCTCTGGCACGGTGAGTCTGTGCACCCAGCAGGCAAATATGGCATCGCGCCGCCTCTACGCGAAAGCTGGGATGCGCGAACTCGCAACGAGACTGGTGTTTCTCGTTCGTGATGTTCGGGAGGGGTGAACCGCGTGCGCATCGTGACGCCCCGGCGCACGATCTTATTCGATACGATCCTGCTGTTCGCCTCGACCGTACTTGCGGTAGTGGCGGGCTGGGTCATCATCTCTTCCACCGCACCGGGTTGGATGCTCGTGATCGCGCTCGCGGGGCTTGCGTTCATTGCGGTTGGCAGCGGCGTGGCGCGCTGGGTCAGCCGACCCGACCATCTGAAGGCCATGCAGTCGCATCGCACGTTAGAGATCGCAAACGGGAGCCTGGGTTACCTGCGTCAAGGGCTGACCGAGAAGAGCGCGGGCGCTGTGTGCCGCCTTGCGCTCGAGCACAGCGAGGCGGCCGCCGTCGCGATCACCGACACGGAGCGCGTGCTTGGATTCGCGGGAATAGGTGAGGACCACCATGTTGCGGGTGAGCCGATCATGACGCGAGGGACACGCGAGGTGATCGAGACCAACGAACACCGTATCCTTGAGAACAGCGCCGAAATCGGCTGTCCCCAATGGGAATGCGTGCTCAAGGCCGCGATAGTCGTGCCGCTCGAAATGAGAGGTCAGCCGGTCGGCACTCTGAAGTTTTACTACATGCATCGCAGCTTGCTCAACGAGACGCAGATCGCGATGGCCGAAGGATTAGCCCGCTTGCTCTCGACACAACTCGAGCTTTCAGAACTTGAGCGGCAGACGGAACTCGCGTGCCGTATGGAACTCAAGGCGCTGCAAGCGCAGATACACCCGCATTTCCTCTTTAACACGATTAACACGATCGCCATGCTCATCCGTACCGACCCCGAGAAAGCGCGGGAACTGCTCCGTGATTTCGCCCGCTTCTACCGTCGCACACTCGAGGCGACGGAAGACCTCGTGCCTCTCGAGCAGGAGTTAGAGTACGTGCGCACGTATCTCGCGTTTGAGAAGGCGCGTTTTGGCGACCGTCTCGAGGTTATCGAGGAAATCGATACCGGGGTGCAGGGCCTGCTTGTTCCCGCCTTCGCGATCCAGCCGGTCGTCGAAAACTCCGTGCAGCACGGCATGAAAGAGGTCGATCCCTTAACGATCTCGATCACCACTCGTCGCGCCGGCTCCCGAATCGAGATCGAAGTAACCGACGATGGTGCCGGAATCGCAAAGGATGATCTCAGCCGCGTTCTGGAGCCAGGATTCGGGAAGGGACTTGGAATCGCGCTTAAAAACGTGGACGATAGGCTGAGGGGATACTACGGCCCTGGTTCCGGCTTGACCGTCAAGCACGCCGAGGGCGGCGGAACACAGGTACTGATTACCGTCGTGCTCGGCGAGACGGATCGAGGAGGCTCGGATGACGCTTAAGGCGCTCGTTGTCGACGACGAAGCTCCAGCGCGCGCCGAGCTCCGCTTCTTGCTTGACGAAGTTGGCGGTGTCGAGGTTGTGGGCGAGGCTTCGAACGTGTCAGAGGCGTTCCAGCTTATCAAGGCAATCCCGTACGACGTGGTCTTTCTCGATATAGACATGCCGGGACTTTCGGGAATGCGGCTTGCCGAGACCCTTGCGGGCGTGGATCGCCAGCCTGCGATCGTGTTCGTGACAGCCCATAGCGAGCACGCGGTGAAAGCGTTCGAGGTCTCAGCGACCGACTATCTCATGAAGCCGGTGGAGATGGAACGATTACGGGCCGCGATCGCGCGTCTTTCCCCAGCTCCCGCCGATGGTGCGCGCGTCGATCGGATCCCGGTGGAAAAGAGCGGAAAGAAGCTGCTGCTCCACGTCGAGGACATCTGCTACGTGATGGCAAGAGACGACTACTCCTACCTTCATACTGACGGCGAGCGGTACCTGTCCACGGTCTCCCTCTCTCAACTGGAGAAGCGGTTGACGACGGCAGGGTTTTTTCGCGTCCACCGTCGCTACCTCGTCAATCTGTCTAAGGTGCGCGAAGTGGTCCCGATGTACGGAGGCACGCTTCTGCTCACCCTCCAGGATCAGGAGAACTCGCAGGTGCCTGTGTCGAGACGGCGGGTACCGTCTCTCAAGAAGGCCCTCGGCCTGTAGCGTCATGTCCGCACGTTGCGGGCACCGCGGGCGATGGCGTCAGCCACGCGTGTGAGGGCAGACGGTTCTGCGGAGGGCAGGTCGAGCCGGAGGATCCGCCGCTTGGCTTCTGAAAGCGTGACGAGGTCACCCTCGGCTTGCGCGCGGAAGAGTTGCGAGAGGGTGTAGGGTGCGCCCGGGATCGCTACATCGGTCTGATCGCGAGTGGTTATCATGAGGAATACGCCGCTATCAGGTCCGCCTTTGTGGAGCTGGCCGGTCGAGTGCAGATACCGGGGACCCATCTCGACGCACGCCGGAACCGATAGTGACGCCGACGCTTCGCGGCACGCGCTACGCAGCGGCGCCAGGAGGGCTTCATCGTAGGGAAGGTAGGCGAGCACGGCGAGGTAATCGCCGGACCGTGCGGTTGTGAGGAGCGAAACGATCGCCTCTTCGAGTCCGGCAGGATCGGGTGCGCTTGCGAGGCCGCCCGCGAATGTTGGCCACACACCGTCGAGGTCGACGCGCGCCCGAGGAACCGCCGCCTTCCCGTTGAGCACTTCAACGGTGGCGGCTTTTGCTTTTGCGACGTCAGGCTCATCGAACGGATTGACACCGAGCAGGTGACCGAGGAGGCCCACCGCGAACGTCCACCGAACGAACTCGCCGCCGATCGCCGCGGGTTCGCTCAGGACGAACTCCATCACCGGGACACCCGCGACGCGTGCCGCTTCAGCGAAATTGGAGACTTTCGAATCGTCCGCTTCGCGCATGACCACGAGCGCGCGATCACGTCCGTACGCCTCAGGAGGAACGCCGCCATCTTCTGGCACCGGGACCACACCGTGGCCGCGCTTGCCAGTCGACTCGGCGACAAGCTGCTCGATCCACACCCCAAACGAGGTGTACCGCGGCGACGCGACGAACGTGAGCTTGTCGCGTCCGGCGGCGTACGCGTCAGCGATCCACGCTGCGAGATGGGCGCCGGGATTGTCTTCCGCACGGCTCCGGCACGCCTTCTCGGTCGCGAGCGCGTGCTCGACTACGGCTGTGACGTCGATGCCCGCGAGGGCTGTTGGCGCGAGGCCAAAGAGTGACAGCGCGCTGAAGCGGCCACCCACTGTAGGCGGGGCGAGGAGCGCGATGCGCATGATATCTTTCTGCCGTCGACGCTCGAGGTCGCTGCCGGGATCGGTGATGACGACGAAGTGTCTGCCTGCGGTCACTCGTCCGAGTGCTTCGTCCATCCATGCCCGGAAGATCGCATAGAGTGAGAGCGGCTCGAGTGTCGTCCCCGATTTGCTCGCGAGCACGAACGCCGTCTCGGCTGGGTTGAGCGAAGCGAGGAGGCGTGCGCACTCCTGCGGTGACGTCGTGTCGAGCACGTGCAGGCGCGAGTCGTCCGGAACCGGACCTAACACGCTCGCCATGACGAGCGATGCCAGTGAAGAGCCGCCCATGCCGAGTACCACGACGTCGCGAACGCCCTCGGCGCGCATCGCCGAGGCGAGGGTCGTGACCTGCGGGAGACGCGCGACAGCCTTCTCGGCCAGATCGGTCCAACCGAGACGCTGCTTGATTGCCTGGCGTTGATCCACGTCGACCGAGAAGAGCGAAACGTCACGGTTGACGAGCCGGGCGACCGCGTCGTTGTCGATCAGCGTTTGCATGCTGCCCATGCGGGTCTCCTTGGCAGGTGGCGGGCAGGGAGCGACTCTCGCTTCTGAGTATAGCGGGGCCGCCCTCCGGAGTCGTCCGCTACCGGGCGGCGGTACCGGGGGGAGTGTCGGTCGCTTGTACGGGGACGGGAGGACCTTCGACCGTCGCGGCAGCGGGCTTGAGCCGGGCAACGATCAGCCCGCCTATGATGACGAGCGCTCCACCCGCAATCGTGAACAGGCCAATTCGCTCGCCGAGGAACGCGGCGGCGAACAGGACGGCGCTCACCGGCTCGGCATACGTGATGATCGCCGCGTGGTCGGCGCGCACGAGGCGCAGTCCCGTTAAGAAGAGTGCTCCGGTGAACGCGGTGTGCACAATGCCGAGCGTTGCGACGGAGCCCCACTGGAGCAACGTGGCGGGGCCGTCGAGCAGGAGCACCGCTGGCAACAGTACCAACATAGCCACCAGGTACTCGCCAAACATGTACGTGGATGCGGGAATATCCTTGAGCAGTTGTTTGACGATGACGATGAGCAGCGCGTACGTGATGGCGGACGCGAGTGCGAGCCCCGCTCCTAGCAGGTGGGTGCCTTCCTGGAGCGCGATGTTCTGGGGTCCAACGATGATCGCCGTTCCGCCGAGCGCGAGCGCGAGCGGCGCGACGATGCGCGCATCGAAAGGCTGCCGAGCGATGATAGGGTTTAAGACAGCGACTATGATCGGACCGCAGTAGCCGAGCAACACGGCGACCGCCACCTTGGTCAGGGACAGGGCCGCGAGAAAGAGCACCCAGTTCAGCGTGAGCAGCACGCCCATGCCCGCGATGATCAGCTTGGTGCGTGGCGGTAGCGCCATCAGCTCTCCGAGACGCCCGCGAAACGCCAGATACGCGCCTATGGCGAGGGCCGCGAACGCGACACGCCAGAAGACCACGACCGCCGGGTGAGACTCGGCGCCTCGCACGAAGATGGCGATTGAGCCCCAGACGGTAGCGGCGATCGCGATACGGGCGATACCTGCTGACGCGCTTCGCGAGAGCCCGGCTTCCACGGTCGCGGGTGCTAGCAGATCCTCGGCAGCTGTTCGCCGACGAGCATGTCCATGATGCGGGTCGCGCCGAAGGCCGTCCGGACGTGCACGGTGCCGGCGGGGGATTCGCCTACGACGCCGATGATGGCAGCATTCTCGCCGTACGGGGCGGAGCGCATCGCCGCCAGTGCCGCGTCGGCTTGCTCGGGGGGCACCACGGCAAGCATCTTACCCTCGTTGGCGACATGGTAGACGTCGTATCCGAGCATCTCGCACGCACCCATCACCTGTTGGTGAACGGGGACCGACGTTTCTTCGACGGTTATCGAGACGCCGGAGGCCCCGGCTATCTCGTTGAGCGCGGAGGCCAGTCCTCCGCGGGTCGGGTCACGGAAACAGCGCACGCCGGGTGCGGCGTCAAGCACTGAAGCGACGAGTCGACCGAGCGGAGCGGCGTCAGTCGTGAGGTCCGTCGAGAACTCGAGGCCTTCGCGGATCGATACGACCGCGATGCCGTGATCGCCGAGCGTGCCCGAGAGCAGCACGATGTCGCCGGGAACGCATCGCGCGACGGACAGCGACACGCCTGCGGGCACTACTCCGATCCCGGTGGTGTTGATGTAGATGCCGTCGCCGTGACCGCGTTCGACTACCTTAGTGTCGCCTGTGACGATGTGCACCTCGGCTTCAAGGGCGGCATTCCGCATCGAGGCGAGCACGCGCCGCAGGTCTGCGACGGACAACCCTTCTTCGAGGATGAAGCCCACCGAGAGGTAGAGCGGTCGCGCACCCGCTGTCGCGACGTCGTTCACCGTGCCGCACACGGCGAGTCGTCCGATGTCGCCTCCTGGGAAGAAGAGTGGTGAGACGACATAGGTGTCGGTTGAGAATGCGAGCTGCCCGGCAGGCATCTCGAGTGTGGCGGCGTCGTCAGTCGCGCTTAGCGCGGAGTCGGCGAAGTCGGCGACGAAGACCTCGTCGATCAGGCGGCGCATGAGAGAGCCGCCGCTGCCGTGCGCTAGAAGGATCGTGTCGGAGTCCATCTCGCTCCTCAAAGTATCGATGGGTACCCTGCCGCGATATCGCGGCGTGGGCAGGTCTCGTGTCGCTCTTACGACTTGCCGTGGTCCGTGTATCGATAGTACGCCGCGCACGATCCTTCCGAGGAGACCATGCACGGTCCCACCGGATGTTCCGGCGTGCACGCTTTGGCGTAGAGTCGGCACTCGAACGGGAGCGTCACTCCCCGCAGGACCTCGCCGCACTGACAACCGGGGGTCTCTCGGGGCGGCTCGGGTTCGACTGGCACACGAACCATCGCGTCGAACCGCTCATGGGAAGAGCGGATCGACAAGCCCGTACCGGGGATCACGCCGATCCCGCGCCACTCCGCGTCGCTCGGCTCGAAAACGCGTTCGATGTGCGCGATGGCGATAGGATTGCCCTGTGCGGGCACGCCGCGTGTGTATGCGATCTCGACGTCCGCGCGCCCCTCTGCGAGCTGGGCCGCGAGCATCCAGATACCCTGCAAGACATCGACCGGTTCGAACCCCGTGATCACACTCGCGACCCCGTACTCCTCGGCGAGGAATCGGTAGGGCTCGATGCCGATGATCGCGGAGACATGTCCGGGGAGGATGAAGCCGTCGACCGCGACATCGGGATCGTCGACGAGCGCGCGGAGCGCCTTGGGTACCGTCTTGTGCGCCGAAAAGACGCTGAAATTCGCAATATCGGCCGCCGCGGCGCGTTCAATGGCGGCGGCGATAAGCGGTATCGTTGTTTCGAAGCCCACGCCGATGAAGACGACATGCCGATCCGGTTCGCGCCCGGCGAGCGCTAGGGCGTCGAGCGGCGAGTAGACGATGCGCACGTCGCGCCCGTCCGCCTTCTCGCGCGCGAGCGATGAACGTGAGCCGGGCACCTTCATCATGTCTCCGAAGGTCGCCACTATCACGCCGGGTTGACGTGCGAACTCGATCGCGAGATCTATGTCGGCGTTGGACGTCACACAGACCGGGCATCCGGGTCCGGAGAGTAGCCGCAGCCGCTCGGGCATCACGCCGCGGAGCCCGTGCTTCGCGACCGCGACGGTGTGGGTGCCGCACACCTCCATGATCGAGATCGGGCGATCAACGGTGGCCGCTATCGTGTCGATGAGTCCGGTTGCGAGTGCCGGGTCACGGAATCCAGTGAGGTCCATGTTACTCGGCCTCACCGATCTGATAGATGTCGAGCTGCTTGAGCAGCTCGATCGTCTCGTTTGCGAACTCTTCGTCCACCACCTGGATGGCGAAGCCCGCGTGCACGAGCACGTGGTCGCCAACAGCGGCGCCGGGGATCAGGTCGAGACTCACATGACGAGTCACCCCCATGATCTCGACCTCCGCCATGTTGTTTGCACCGAGCGAGCGTACCTGAGCGGGAATGGCAAGACACATAGTCGACGTCCTCCTTACGAGAAACTGGTTCGGTCCCGATCGGCCCTACACTTCATGCCGTCTGGCCCAGGCGACCACGGCTTGCCCATACGAGACTGAGCCGTCGCTCACCGGCAGCCGCTCGTGGGTAAGAGCGGTAAAGTCGGCTCGGCCAAGGTCTCGCATCGCCGCTTCGAGCACGAAACGGTTGAGGAACACGCCCCCCGCAAGGGAGACGGTTCTCGTCCCGGCATGTTTCGCGACATCGGCGGCAGTTGTGACTATACAGCGCGCGACGGCACGGTGGAAGCGTGCCGATATCGTGGCGGCGGGCGTGCCGCGTGCGATGTCGTCGAGCACCGACACTATCACCGGCGCGGAGTCGATGATGAGCGGTCCTGAGCCGACAAGCGCAAACTCGTACGCCCCCTCGGCTTGCGGGTCGAGCGCGGCCTCCAGTTCTATCGCGGCCTCACCCTCGTAACGCGCGTTGTCGCGTATGCCTGCGAGCGCGGAGACCGCGTCGAACAGGCGCCCCATCGAAGAGGTGAGGGGGCAGTTGAGCGAACGTGTGATCATGCGGCGCACGGTCGCCTCCTCACCATCGGCGAGGCGCGAGAGCAATGGTTCGGCCCCCGGATGGCCGAGGAGCGCCGGATCCAGACCGAGAAGCGTGCCGAGGGCCATGCGAGCCGGGCGCCGGATCGCCGCCGCCCCTCCGGGCATCGGGACCTCGCGGAGGTGCGCCACTCGTTCGAATCCGCCCCACGTGCTGATCAGCACCTCACCGCCCCAGATATGGCCGTCCGCCCCGTAGCCGGTGCCATCGAACGCCACTCCGATGACTGGATCGCTCACGCCGTGCTCGGCGGCCACACCGGCGATGTGGGCGTGATGATGTTGCACGGCGATGCTTGGCAGGTCGAGTGTCAGGGCGAACTTGGTTGTGAGGTACTCAGGATGCATGTCGTGGGCGACGAGCGCGGGGGCGACGCGGAAGAGCCGCTTGTAGAGCGCAAGGGTGTCGTGGAAATGCTCGAGCGCGGCCACGTTTTCCATGTCGCCGATGTGCTGCGATACAAACACCTGGTCGCCGGTGAGCAGCGCGAAGGTGTTCTTCTGCTCCGGCCCTGTCGCGAGGATTGCTTCGTCCGCCGAGAACGGCACTGAGAGCGGATGGGGCGCGTATCCGCGGGCCCGGCGAAGGGGCTGCGCCATGCCTGCAACGCTGCGCACAACCGAGTCGTCGTAGCGCGAGCGTATCGAGCGGTCGTGCAGAAGGAAACCGTCGGCGATCGCGGAAAGTCTGTCGAGCGCCTCGGCGTTGCCGGTCGCGATTGGCTCGTCGGTGAGGTTGCCCGATGTCATCACGAGCGGGCGGCCGCACGCTTCGAGCAGCAAGTGGTGCACCGGTGTGTACGGGAGCATGATGCCGATATCGGGCAGGTCGCCGACCACGTCCGAAGCGATGTGCGGGGGGTCGCCGACGATCCGTTCGGCGCGCCTGCGAAGAAGCACGATTGGGCGAACCGTGCCTTTTAGAAGCCCCGCCTCAACAGTGTCAATGTCGGCCATCTCGCGCGCCATAGTAAGGTCCGGCACCATGATCGCAAGCGGCTTGCCCCACCGGAACTTGCGCTCGCGCAGCAACTTGACCGCGTCGGCGTTTGTTGCGTCGCAGGCGAGGTGGAAACCGCCGAGCCCTTTGATCGCGAGGATACCACCTGACACGACGAGCGCGGCCGCGTGCGCGATGATCGCGTCAGAGCGCTCGCGCTCGGCGGCTATAGAGCGGTGGGGCCGCGGGTCAGTCTCAAAATCCTGCGACCAACGCCATCCCGATGAAGCGTCCGGAGCGTGCAGGTAGAGCCTCGGGCCGCACACAAAGCACGCGTCAGGTTGGGCGTGGAAGCGCCGGTCAGCGGGGTTTTTATACTCCGCGGCGCACGCGGGACACATTGCGAACTCGCGCATCGCGGTTGCAGGCCGGTCGTAGGGCACGTCGTCGATGATGGTGAAACGGGGGCCGCAGTTGGTGCAGTTGATGAACGGGTACCTGAAGCGCCGGTCTGACGGATCGCTCATCTCGGCCACACACGCCGGGCACGTGGCGATATCGGGGGAGACGAGCGTCATCGCTCCCTCTTTTACTGTGGACTTCCGAATCTCAAATCCGGTGAGTCGTTCGTGCTCCACCTCCTCGGTATCGACCGAGTCTATGAACGCTATCGGCGGTACTTCCTCGCGAAGCGCGTGGAGGAAGCGGGAGGTAGTTTCCGCGTCACCTTGGATCAGACAGTGGACACCGTCTGAAGCGTTGAGAACCCAGCCGGTCAGACCGAGACGTGTTGCGAGTCCGTACACGAACGGCCGGAATCCGACACCCTGTACGACGCCGCGGACGTGTATGAGCAACGTGATCACGGTTGGTAATCGGGAGGTGTGGTCACGCGCGATCGCAAAACGGGGACGTTTGTTCCGCTGACGCAACGAAGCGGTTGTTGATCAGGACGAACAGCTCGTACGCCTGGTCGAGCAGCTCCATGGCGGTTGCGGCGTCATCAGCGCTAAGCGATTCCTGCGTGCCACGGAATGGCGAGTCGTGGATGAACGCGTTGCGTGCGGCGCGCAGCTTGCGCCACCGCTGCGGGAACTCCCGGTAGCCGAGCTCTGCCGCGGCCTCTTCGAACTCTTCACCGGTCAGATGCGGGAAAAGGCGGCCGATGCGTGCTCCGATCGCCCGCTGGCCATCGAGAACGACCTCCCGGACGGTCACGTCCGCGCCGCGCGCCTTGAGGATGCGGTCGATGATGTCTTCGAGAATCGACTCGAGGAACGTCTCGACCAAGATGACGACGATCTCGTGCTCTTCATCGTCATGGTAAGAGCGGATACGAGCGTCAAGACGGCGCAGTCTTTCCGGTGGGAATGTGCGTCGGCCGTCGCCGTGCGCGCCGCACGTCGGACACACGATCTCATCGGCACCGAATCGGGCGTCAGGGGTGAGAAAGCCGCACTGCGGGCACTCGAAGAACGTCGGAGCCTCGCGAGCGGGGCTTGACGCATGCCGGGAGTCTGCGCGTACGTGCTTCACATGCCGATTGTAACAGCAACCCGCGGCAGGAGCGTGTCAGACAGTGTCCGGTGCGGGTTGTGTACGGCCCTTCGGACGCCGTCTGAGCATGACGCCTATGAGCGCCGTCACGCCGAGGGTGATAACTCCTCCAACGATTCCCGCAGTCGACGTTCCCGCATCGACTGCGGGCCACGCCCCGTCGCCGTCATCCTCGTTGGCCGTGGGGAAACCGTAATCGGGCAAGAAGGACGTTCGTGCCTGCACGCCCGCTGCCGCTTCGTGGGCATCGGCGGCGGCACCCGTGATTTCGGTGGTACCGGCGACCCGCTCAATCGCCCAGTCAAGTCCATCGGGATCGGCCGAGGCGAACCACGCGAGTGCGGTTCCGGAGACGAGCGCCGCGCCGAGCAGGACCGTCAGGACCGGGCGCGCCACGATCCCCGCAAGCGGGCGGCCCGACGTTACCCGGCTCAAGATGTCAGGCTGCGTTCGCAGCACGAACGTGATCACCCCGGCGGTGATAAGTCCCTCGACCACTCCGATGGCGAGGTGGATCGGCTGCATCATGAGCATGAACGCCGTGAAGGGCAGTTCGCTCACGCCGGAAAGCGTGGTCTGCGCAACCACGCCAAACGCCCCGAGCTGCAACCCCACGACCGCGCCGGCGACACTTCCGACGAGCACGCGGCGTGGAGTGGGCTTGTTACCTACGATTGCCCGGTAGATGAAGGGAAACGCTACAAACGCGGGAAAGAATCCGAGGTTAAAAGAGCTCGCTCCGAGGGCGAGCAGGCCTCCATCCGCGAAGAACAGTGCCTGCACTACAAGCACCGAGAGCATCACCAGGAACGCGGCGTGCGGACCGAGAAGTGCCGCAAGAATGAGACCGCCCCCGAGGTGACCGCTCGATCCCGTGCCGGGAATCGAGAAGTTGAGCATCTGTGCGGCGAAGATGAACGCGCCTGTGACGCCCATGAGTGGCACAGCCGCCTCGTCGATCTCTTCCCGAACCTTCCGCGCGCAATACACCGTGGTGACCGCGGTAGCTCCCCACATCAACCCGCCTACAGCCGGGGATATAAGCGCGTCTGCCATATGCATAGGTGTCTCCTGCTCGTTCGTCGCGGTGCCGGTGGCGGCGAAGGGCCAAGTCGTGCCACGAGTTGGGAACTCGTGTTACGCTTGCGCCAAAGATAAGCACCGAACCCGTCTGCGTCAAGCGATTCGGAACGAATTACAAGGAGGAACCGTGTCGGGAGTGGTCAGATTTGGTGTATCGGCGGATGCGCGCCTGCTCGACAGTTTCGATGCTCTCATTGCCAAGAAGGGTTACGTCAACCGGTCTGAGGCGGTTCGCGACCTCATTCGCGGGGCGCTCGTTGAGGAGCAGTGGACGGCGGGCGAGGAAGAGGCGGTGGGAACCGTCACGCTCGTCTACGACCACCACTCAACCGATCTCGCCGACAGACTGACGGAACGCCAACACAATCACCATGATGAGATCGTGTCGACCCTTCACATTCATCTCGACGCTCACCACTGTCTCGAGGTGGTGGTGCTCAGAGGACAGGCGCGCCGGATCGGTCAGCTCGCGTCTGAACTGATTGGGACGAAGGGGGTCAAACACGGCAAGTTCGCCGCCACGACCACCGGCCATGGTCTGGTGTAGGTGCCCGCGATGTCTACTCTCGAAAATGGACTCTACGACCTCGGGCGCCTCGACAGGCTCTCCTACGGAAAGTCGGCCGTTCACCGTATTGACCCCCGCGCAAAGGTCTTGACCACCTTGGTGTTCCTCGTGTGCGTTGTGTCGTTCGACCGTTACGCGTTGATCGCGATGGCGCCATTCGCCCTTTATCCGGTGGTTCTGATGGCCGAGGCTGACCTTCCGGCCGGATTTCTCTTGCGCAAACTCGCTGCTGTCGCGCCGTTCGCGCTCTTCGTGGGCGCGTTCAATCCAGTCTTCGACCGCGAGGTCCTGCTATACATCGGAGACCTCGGGGTGACGGGCGGCTGGGTGTCCTACGCATCCATCGTCGTTCGCTTCCTCCTCACGACACTCGCGGCTCTCGTGCTCATCGCCACCACCAGTTTCGCGGGCGTGTGCATGGCTCTTGGGAAGATGCGCGTTCCCGACGTGCTCGTGACGCAGCTGCTCTTTCTCTACCGGTACCTCTTTGTCCTCGGCGAAGAGACGATGCGCATGTCGCGCGCCAGGGCGCTTCGCTCCTTCGACGGCGCTGGCATGGGGTTAGGCGTCTACGTGCAGATTCTCGGCCACCTTCTACTCAGGACGTATGCTCGCGCTCAGAGGGTCTACCAGGCGATGCGTGCTCGCGGCTTCGATGGCGAAATCCGTACGATGCACGTCTTGCGATTCCGCCGCGGGGACGCATTCTTTTTCGCGGGATGGTCGACGCTATTTGTCACGATGCGAATCGTTGACGTGCCGCTACTCGTGGGCACGCTGGTGACGCGGGTGATTGGATGAGCCACCACAGCATCGAGATCACGGACGTTCACTATCGCTACCCCGACGGTACGGCGGCGCTCTGCGGGGTAACGATGCGCGTCACCCACGGGGAGTCGATCGCGCTCGTGGGCGCGAACGGTGCAGGCAAGTCCACGCTGCTCATGCATCTCATGGGGTTCTTGTTTCCCGCTACAGGCAGTGTCCGCGTCGGTGAGGCACCGGTCACGCGGTCGACCGTCCAAGAGATTCGCCGCAATATCGGGATGGTCTTCCAAGATCCAGACGACCAGCTATTCATGCCGAGCGTGCGTGAAGATGTTGGATTTGGGCCGATGAACCTCGGCATGCCGCCGGAGGAGGTCGCGACGCGAGTGGCCGACGCGCTCGCACGTGTGGGCGCGTCGCACCTGGCTGATCGGCCGCCGTACCGCCTCTCAGGAGGAGAGAAGCGCGCCGTGGCCATTGCGACGGTACTTGCGATGTGTCCGAGCGCTCTCGTGATGGACGAACCGTCGTCGAACCTCGATCCGCGAGCGCGGCGTCGCCTCATCGATCTGCTCGCGACGTTCGAGCACACAAAAATCATTGCGACCCACGATCTCGACCTGGCGCTCGAGCTGTGCGAGAGAACGGTGGTGATGAGTGACGGCGCGGTGAGGGCTGACGGTCCGACGCGAGAGGTGTTCGCTGACGCGGCGTTACTCGCATCGAGCGGCCTGGAGAAGCCGCTGACGATGCAGGCGTGTCCGGCGTGCGGGCGTGAAGCGAGCGGCTAGACGCGTCTTACCGTTGAGCCGCCGGTTTCCGACTCAAGATCCTCAATCGCGCTTTCAAGCTTGGACCGCGCTTCACCGAGAAGCACAGTTGATTGCGCTACCAGAGCGCTTTCGGCAGCGAGGTCGGCGTGATCCGCCAGGTGGTGAATTTGCTCGAGCCACTTTTGCGCGAGCGCGACCGTCTCATCTGCCTGCGCGATCATGAGCTTCAACTGTCCGATATGTATTCCGGTCTGGCAAATGGTGACCTACCGCCCTTCGATGAGCCGGTGACGAAGAAGGTGGGACGGGCGCGACGTACGAACATGGCTCGAGGCCGGCGCAGCGTCGCACGCTATCCGAGCAAGGGGGCGAGCTCCTCCGCGAGCTTCTTCTTAGGCATCGCTCCAACGAGCTTCTTGACGACAGCGCCGTCCTTGAAGATGAGGAGGGTGGGGATCGACAGAATCTCAAATGTGCTCGCGGTTGTGGGGTTCTCGTCGACGTTGAGCTTGCCCACAACGAGCTTTCCAGCGTACTCCTCGGCGAGCTCTTTAAGCACGGGTTCCATCATGCGGCACGGGCCGCACCACGGTGCCCAGAAATCGAGTACGGCCGGCGTGGCCGCGTTTACGATGTCTTGCTCGAAGCTTGCGTCGGTCACCTGGATTAGCGTGTCTCCCATATCCCTGACTCCTTTCGGCGATGCACTCTAGATGGAGCATACCTTATCATCGACGTACCGCAGCGCCTCGAACGCAGCCGACGCGCCCTTCGCGGCCGCGGTGATCACCTGTTTGAGCTCGGAGTCAGTCACGTCGCCTGCCGCGAACAGTCCCGGCCACCCGGTGCGGCCGTCGTGATCGATCTTGACGTACCCGCTTTCGTTGAGCTCGACGAGGTCACTCACGATCGAGTTGACCGGATCGACTCCGACGAAGACAAACACGCCGTCGAGTTCAAGTCGCTCGGCAACGCCGCCTTCGGCGGGCGAAAGACGTACGGCCGTGACTCGCGAGCCGTCGCCTTCGATGGCATCGACCACACGGCTCCACTTCATCTCAATCTTCTTGTTATCAAAGCAGCGCTCCTGGATACACTTGGTCGCGCGCAGTTCTCCTCGCCTATGGATGAGGTAGACGCGGGAAGCGAACTTGGTGAGGAACAGCGCCTCTTCCACCGCCGCGTTTCCGCCGCCCACCACCGCGACGGTCTTGTCCCGGTAGAGCGCGCCGTCACACGTCGCGCACCACGACACTCCGCGCCCGGTGTATTCGGCCTCTCCGGGAACCCCGAGCTTCTTTGGCACGGCTCCGGTCGCGATGACGACGGCCTTCGCTAGATATTCCTCTCCGTCCTCGGTCGACACGACGAAATCGAGGCCTTCGCCCCGGAGCGACGAGACAGGGGTGAACGGCTTGACCTCGGCACCAAACTCCTCGGCCTGGGCCAGCATAAGGTCACCGAGCTCTTGTCCGGAGAGCCCCTTGGGAAAACCCGGATAGTTCTCCACCCAATCGGTCGTGATGATCTGTCCACCCGGGATCCCTCGCTCGAATACAACGGTGCGCGCCCGTGCGCGGGCGGCGTAGAGGGCAGCGGTCAGACCGGCGGGACCAGCACCGATGATGGCGATGTCGACGGAGTGCATGCTAAAACGTCCCCCCCTCGGGAAGCGGTTCGCCCGCGGCCTCGGCGTCGACTCGTACCTGCTCGAGCGCGGCGGCCGCGTCACGGTTGATCGTCTGCGCCCGCTCGTCTCCGTTGCCAGTTAGGGTGATCACCTTGCTGAACTGACTCGCGGCGAGCGGGAAGTCCTGACGGCCCCGCCAGTAGTACAGGCCGAGATAGTAGTTCGCGAGCACGTGGTTCGGCTCATGCTCCAGGATGCGCACGCTCTCCTGGATCGCCCGGTCGGTGCTTCCAGCGCGGAACAGTGCGACGGAGTAGTTTACTCGCACCTCGGAGTTCTCTGGGCGAATCTCCAAATAGCGCTCGTAGTGGCGTATCGCGAGAGTCGCGTAGCCGATGTCCCCGGTGTTCACGAGGAGGTCGAAGTAGAGGTTTGCGAGTGAGAGCCGCGTGTCGAGATCCGTTTCGTTCTGGTCAAGCGCGATCAAGTAGTCGAGGATGCGTTGTTGACTGACTGGAAGCTGGTCGCGGAACTCGGCGGGGAGGGTGCCAGCTAACGGTGCCCGCGTGCCGGGGCCCCACACCGACACAAACACGATGGCTGCGAAAATCGCGACCGAGGTAGCGAGGATGCCAAGAGGTATCCGGTACCGCTGGAACGGGCGGATGATGAATCGCTTCGCGAAACCGCCGTCTGGTCCATCTGAGTGACGTTCGACCTCGACGCCGTACGTTTGCGCTTTGAGGAGCATGTTGAGGTCGTTGGTCACGAGCCTGATGCCGTCCGGAGAGCCCGCTTGGCTCAGTTGGACCGTGACGGCCAGGATTCGGTCATCGGAGTTGCGAACGGTCAGTCCGTCAGGAATCTCAGCGTCCGTGTCGAGCGGAACCACTCGCAGCGTGCCACCGTCGGGAAGGTCGACACCCTCGATGAGGTTGCCCTGCTCGGAGAGCTCGAAAAGAATTCGGCTCACCTCACGGCCGCGGAAGCGCAGGTCAGGATCGACTCGTGAGGTTTTGAGCTTATCGAGTTCGCTCAAGACCGTTTCAGGGATCACGACCTCGGCATCCGGGAATGCGAGCAGTGCGTTTGGATCGGCTAGTAGCACGTTGGTGTCGAGTACGACGGTCTTCATGGGCGCATCCTCGGGTCGATCATATGCCGGGCTTCGTCACAGTATGCCCAATGGTATAGGGAACGCTAGCGTTTCGTCCCGTCCGGGACACGGTGATCGTGTGGAGAATCCACGCTCTCAACTACGGTACGTCCCCGAGTTCGCGTGTTTTGCGCCGGATGAAGTAGAGGAGTCCGATGAGTACGAGCGCAACCCCGCCGATAACGGCGAGTCTGTCGAGGTACGATGCTCGCACGGTCGCTGTCGTCTGCGTGAGCATAACCTCCGATGCCCAGATCTCCACGGTGAACCTGCCGCTCAGTGACGACTGCAAGTCAACGGGAACGGTATGGTAGCTCTCTTGCGGACGCAATGTGATCCTCTCGGACGCGCCGCTTCCGAAGTGCATCCCCTCGCCGAAGAGCTTGAGGGTGACGGTCAGGGTCTTGTCCGATCCGTTCGTGATGCTAAGCGGGATACGCCCCCGCGGACCGGAGAGGGTCACGTCCCGTGTTGTCACGCTTACCTGTTCGAGGAGACTTCGCGCTTGGCGAACAGCGGTGGCCGAGAAGGCGCGGCCACGGTCAGCAAGACTCCACCGGCCATCGGGTCCCGCCCAACTCCTGCTTTGCGCGATGAGTGACGCTCTTGCGACCGCCTGGGCGTCGGGGTCGTTCGTGCCGACCGCGCTTTCGAGCGCGTGGGCGTATCGCCGGGCTTGAGCGACCTCATCCCAGTACCCCGGTGGAGCGTCGTCGGCCGGATGCTGCGCAATCGGGGCCGCTGTGCCGCTCGGTGGCGCAAGCGCGGCTTCAGCCGCTGTCACCGGTTGCGCCCACGGAACGCTAGCCATCGCGCGAACGAGATCGAGCGCCGCCACGATCCCGGCGGGAGATCCGGTTCCCGCGTCGTGTACGGCGACCACCGGGACGCTCGGCTCAGATGACACCGAGCGCGAGAAGATGTGCTCGATGGCGGCAGTGGCGTCGCGTGAGGCGATCAGCTCGCGCGCGACAGTGTCGACCGCGAGCGCTTTGAGTGCCGATCCCCGAAGACTCCACACTCCCGGGGTCGCGCTAGCGTCGTGCGCGCGCAGGCTATCCGGGTCGAGCAGCACGTACTCGATGCCTCGGCCAGCCAAGACATCCAGCACCGTTTCGCTTGCGTACAGCGATGAGGTCGCGGATCCGGCAGAAGGGCTCGTCTCGGTAGTGGCAAGAACCGTCGATTGGGCGCGAGAGTAGTGCGTGCCGAGGTCGTGCAAGGAGCGCATTTCGATCAGTCCCGCGAGATCCGGGTCGGCGTAGGGGACGTTGAGAAGTTCGAGTCGACCGGTTGCGAGCGCCGCTTTGAGATCGTCGAGTGACTGACGGTACTGGAGGGGCGCAGCCTCGTCAGCGCCCACGTCGGTTATGCCTGCCGGTCCGGCGATCTGAAAGCCGTCTGCGATCTGGGACCACTCGTCGAGCACCACTGGTGGCATGAGAAGCGAAACGGACAGCCGGGGATCGGAAAGCACCGCGGCCGCAAGCGTTTCGACCGCTTGTCGCGCGCCGTCTGTTTCGTGGGGGCTTGACACGAACCGGCCCTCGGGATCGAACAGGGGGACGGGATTCACGCGGACGACGAGGGCAAATGGTGTTACCTCGGGCTCACGCGCATGCACGAGCAGGGCGCCTTCGATCGTCTGCTCCCGAGGCTCGCCGGTCTCGGTTCGCACGCGTATCTCGTACGGATACGCCGCCGGCCGGAGTGAAAGGTCGTCGAGGGTTCGCTCGAACACGACGTCGACCGTTCCGGCTTCGACGTTGTTTCGCACCTCTGTGCGTTGGAAGAGGAGCCGCCCGTCTGGCCGCCGTAGTTGAAAGCGGACCTCGAAGTATGGTGTGGGCACCTTCACGAACGATGAGACGGCAACCGAGAATGCCCCGTCGGAGGGTACTGATATCGCGTTCGCCGACACATGCACGTCGATGGTCGCGCTCTCAGGCGCGGCGTGTACCACACTACTTCCAGGCAGGCCAATGAGGGCCGCGGTGAGACACGCCACGGCCGCAAGTGCAAGCCGCTTGGTTGGCGGTCTGCCGATTACGTGGGTCAGAGCCAAAGGGTGCTCCTCACACCTAGTCTCCACACGTACGCCCTGTCCGCCACAGTGACCGGCGCGTGTATCGCCAGGGTGAATAGGGCAGAATGATTATCGCACGGCGACAAGAGAAGGGAACCACGCCGAGATGCCCCAGAGTAGCCAGACCAACAGCATTCCCGAGGTACTTCCGCTCATACCCTTGCGGGACCTCGTACTCTTCCCGAATCTCGTCGTCCCGCTCTTCGTGGGCAGAGAGCGATCGATGCTGGCGCTCGAGGAGGCACTGCGCGGTGACCATCTCGTGGCCCTCGTCACGCAGAAGGAGGCCGAGACGCCTGATCCGGGAGTTGGTGACATCTACGAGATAGGGTGCGTCTCGACCATCCTGCAAGAGCTGAAGCTGCCCGACGGCACCGCCAAAGCGCTCGTCGAGGGCCAGCAGCGGATACGTATCCTGGAGTACCTTCAGACGGAGCCGCACTTCCTCGTGCGTGTCGAGGTGATCGAGGAGGAGACGGAGGCTGATTTCGAGACGCACGCGCTCATGCGTGCGATCGTGAATGATTTTGAGCGCGCGACTGACCTCGGCAAGCCGATTCCGCAAGAAGTGCTCATGGCCGCCTCGGCCATTGAGGAGCCCGGAAGGCTCGCGGACTTCATCGTTTTCCACTTGAACCTGAAAGTTGGCGAGAAACAGCAGATCCTCGAGGCGGCAGACCCTCGGAAGCGACTCGAGACGGCTTCGGTGTTTCTGAAAAAGGAGCTCGAGATCCTCGAGCTTGGCTCGAAGATCCAGGATCGAGTAAAGGAGTCGATGACCAAGACGCAGCGGGAGTACTTCTTGCGCGAGCAGCTAAAAGCGATTCAACAGGAACTCGGTCATCTTGACGAGATTCAGGCCGAGGTTGACGAGTACCGGGAAAGGATCGCCGCATCGGGCATGCCGGATGCGGTCGAGGAGAAGGCTCTAAAGGAGCTTGGACGTCTTGAGAAGATGCCGCCGGCGGCCGCCGAGACGAGCGTCATCCGCACGTACCTCGACTGGCTGATTGGGCTGCCGTGGCGTGTCGAGTCCACAGAGAAGCTCGATTTGATTGACGCGCAAAAGATCCTCGACGAGGACCATTACGGTCTCGAGAAGGTTAAGGAACGCGTCCTCGAATACCTTGCCGTGCACAAGCTCACTGACAAGATGCGCGGACCGATTCTATGCTTCGTCGGTCCGCCAGGTGTGGGCAAGACCTCGATCGGCAAATCGATTGCGCGCTCGCTTGGGCGCGAGTTCATCCGGATATCGCTTGGCGGGGTGCGTGACGAGGCCGAGATACGTGGGCATCGCCGCACCTATGTGGGCGCGCTTCCCGGCCGCATTATCCAGTCGATCAACCAGGCGGGCACCAGCAACCCTGTCTTCATGATGGACGAGATCGACAAGGTCGGGATGGATTTCCGTGGCGACCCAACCTCCGCACTGCTCGAGGTGCTCGATCCTGAGCAAAACTACGCGTTCCAAGACCACTACCTCGAGGCGCCGTTCGACCTCTCCAATGTCATGTTCATCACCACCGCCAATCTCCTAGACCCGATTCCGCCCGCCCTGCGCGACCGCATGGAGGTCATTCACTTCCCCGGCTACACAGAAGACGAGAAGCTCCACATCGCCGAGGCGTACCTGGTGCCCAAACAGATCAGGGAGCACGGTCTGACACCTGGCAAGCTTGAGTTCACCGAAGACGCGCTTCGAGAGATCGTCCGCCGTTACACCCGCGAAGCGGGAGTTCGCAACCTGGAGCGAACGGCCGCGATGGTGTGCCGCCAAGTCGCCCGCAAGGTTGTTGAGGGCAAAAGGGGCAAGACACGCGTCACCGGGCGGACCGCCCACAAGTATCTAGGTCCCCCGAAGTTCTCGTACGGCCTCGCCGAGGAGAAAGATGAGATCGGAGCCGCGACGGGCCTGGTGTGGACGGAGGCCGGCGGCGATGTCATCACGATCGAGGCGACCAAGATGCCCGGCAAAGGATCGCTCTTGATGACTGGGCACCTCGGCGACGTGATGCGCGAGTCGGCGCAAGCCGCGGTTTCCTACATCCGGACGCGGGCCGAGGCGCTCGGCATCGATCAGGATTTCGCCGAGAAGTGCGACATGCACATCCACGTGCCGGCGGCGGCGATTCCCAAAGACGGGCCGTCGGCGGGGATCACCATGGCGGTTTCTCTCGCGTCCGTTCTGATGGGGTGCCCGGTGCGGCGGGACATCGCCATGACCGGTGAGATCACGCTGAGGGGCCGGGTCCTGCCCATCGGCGGCCTCAAAGAGAAACTTCTCGCGGCACACCGGGCAGGACTGGCAACCGTGCTGATACCTAAAGAGAACGAGCGCGACCTCGAACTGGTTCCACAACATATTCGTGATGAGTTGGCGATCATCCCGGTGAATACCATGGATGAGGTGCTCAAACGCGCCCTTGTAGAGTTCTGCCGACCACCGGTGCAACGTAAACGCCGTGACCCGGACACGCGCTGACGCGACTGCCTGAACACCGCGCCAACCCGAGTTCATACGAATGAACGATGGCGCTCACCAGTGTCTTCCTCGGACTGCGGGTATACGCTGAAGAAGGTAGCCCGAGCACGACACCCGTTGAAAACCCCATCGTGATGGTTCGGGCTGTGCCCGAATCATCAGGGAGGCTAAGATCCGTCGCCGACATCATGTCGGTCACCGAGCAGGGCGGCGGGGAGCCAGTGGTGAGACCGGCCCATTAGATCTGTCGTTTTCAGTCCTTTTCGAAAGCGGTCAGGCAGGGGTCCGGTGTCACTGAGAAGAGGGGTTGGAAACCATGTCGCGTATGGTGCGTAGCAACTCTTTGCTACACAGGGTGTTCAAGACATATCTGATTCTCGTGATTTCCATAATGTTCACGGGTGCCGGTGCGTCGCCGCCCGTGTCGTATGCCGGGGAGGCGGCGCCGCCACCCGAGACATCCGCTGACGTCGGCGAATCAGTAGTGGCGACGGCGTCTGTCGCCGGTGATGACGCACCGGTCGCCGGTGATGACGCACCGGTCGACATCGCGGGCGAGACAGAGGGTCTGACGGACAGTGACGACGTGGGCGCCGAAGCCGATTCCGCGAACTCTGATGGCGATAGCGTATTAGAAGCCACGGATGGATCCCGAATCGCCTCGACCTCGACATCGACCGGGGGCGGTGCGACCGGCGGCACCGTGCGGATCGCGAGTAACAGCCAGACGAGCGGTCGAGGCGTGACCGCGATATTCCTTGAGGGCAATCCCACATGTAGCAGTATCTCTCCATCCGAGGGCTACACCGAGTTCAAGATCGACAGAGCGCCTACGAACGGCGTGTATGCGGTGCCCGGTGGCGGCACAGTGACCATTTCGAACGCGTCGAGCACGTCGTTTGATTGGTCCGCGAGCGGAATTATCGTCTATAAGGTGGTCGCCAAGGGTGGCCCCGACGCCAACCTGTACGACTACGTGCCTCTCGGAGGGGCGACGTGGGACACCGGCCTGCAGGCTCCGATCAACACGCAGAACAACAGGCCGTATGGGCTCAGCCACGTGAGCTTCTGCTTCAAACCCGCCCCTGAGACGGTGGTCAAGACATTCGAGCTCACATACTCGGGCGCTCCCGCGGGCGCAACCTTCTTCGCCCGTTACTGGCTGAGTGGCTCCAGCAGCCCGAGGCCCGATGTGCCTCTCGTGGCTGGGGCTGCGACGAAGTACGCAGGATCGGTGACCCTTCCCAAAGGCTCGACCATCACGCGCGTGGACTGGTACGCCACCTACGGTGGGATCGAAATCCTGCTCGGTAGTGAGACGATGTCCGAGACCCTGAATGCAGACAAGACGAACACGTTCACCTACAGCGCCCTCATCAATGGGATGAAGTTCCAAGACCTGAATGCTGACGGCGTCAAGGACGTTGGCGAGTCCGGTCTTGGGGGCTGGCGTATCGAGTTGTCCCGCGGCGGCGCGCTCTACGCATCGACGATCACGGACTCTACTGGGAAGTACGCGTTCTTGAACCCCTTGCCAGGCTCGTACACCCTGGCCGAGGTCTTACAGCCCGGATGGTTCCAGACGGTCGCGCCTGTTGGCAGCTTCACGGTTGTGAACGGGACCAAGCTGTGGGACAAGGACTTTGGTAACGCGCTTCAGAACCCTGAACTTGCGCTCGTGAAGTCCGCGGCGCCTGCCACCTATGACGCGGCCGGCGACGTCATCGCCTACACCTACACGCTCACCAACTCAGGCAACGTGACCTTGATGGGCCCATTCACCGTCACAGACGACAAGGCCGCGACGAGCCGCGCAGACGTCCCGGGCGACCCCGACGTCCTCGCCCCCGGCGCGCAGATCACCTTCACGGCCGCCTACACCATCACGCAAGCAGACGTTGACGCAGGCTCTGTGACAAACGTCGCGCAAGGCTTCGGCGTTTTCGACGGTGAGCCGGTCGCTTCCAACCAAGACGACGAGACGGTCACAGCGCTCGCCTCGCCCGCGCTTGCGCTCGTGAAGTCGGCGGTACCTGCCACCTATGACGCGGCCGGCCAGACCATCACCTACTCCTACCGCCTGACCAACTCAGGCAACGTGACCTTGATGGGCCCCTTCACCGTTGCAGACGACAAGGCGGCCACCGCACCGGTCGGCATGGCGCCCATGGCTCTTGCGCCCGGCGCGTGGATCGACTTCACGGCCGCCTACACCATCACGCAAGCAGACGTCGACACAGGCTATGTGACCAACACCGCGCGCGGCCACGGCCACTTCGGTGAAGACGACGTCTACTCAAACTACGACGACGAGACGGTGAGGGCGCTTCAGAACCCTGAACTTGCGCTCGTGAAGTCCGCGGCGCCTGCCACCTATGACGCGGCCGGCGACGTCATCGCCTACACCTACACGCTCACCAACTCAGGCAACGTGACCTTGATGGGCCCATTCACCGTCACAGACGACAAGGCCGCGACGAGCCGCGCAGACGTCCCGGGCGACCCCGACGTCCTCGCCCCCGGCGCGCAGATCACCTTCACGGCCGCCTACACCATCACGCAAGCAGACGTTGACGCAGGCTCTGTGACAAACGTCGCGCAAGGCTTCGGCGTTTTCGACGGTGAGCCGGTCGCTTCCAACCAAGACGACGAGACGGTCACAGCGCTCCAGGCCCCGGCGATCGAGATCATCAAACTCACTAACGGCACCGACGGCGCGTACATACTCATGGGCGGCCCGATCACCTGGAGCTACCAGGTGACCAATACGGGTAACGTGACCCTTAGTAGCGTCGTCGTCACCGACGACGACCTCGGGTTGATCGGAAACATCGAAATGCTGGCTCCGGGTGCCAGCGAAACCCTGTACGCCCTTGGCGTCGCTACCGAAGGGTTCTACGAGAACGTCGGCACGGCCACAGGCCAGCCGCCGGTGGGCGACAACGTCACTGACAGCGACGATTCGAGCTACTTCGGTGGAAGCCCGGCCATCTCCGTGGAGAAATCGGTCGACTCCGACCTGGTCATCGAGGGCGAAGAAGTGACGTATACGTTTATGGTCCGCAACACGGGAAACACGACGCTCTCCAATGTGCTCGTTGAGGACGATCACCTTGGCGTCATCGCCACGATCCCCAGCCTCGCTCCGGGTGCTCTGCAGGTCTTCACCCGCACGGTGGCCATATTCGAGCCGACGACTAACATCGTCACCGCCACCGGCGTCGACGAGCTGGGCAATGAAGTCTCCGACCAAGATGTAGCGTTCGTCGATATCGACGAGTTCCTCGGATTCCCACCGGATCTTTCCGTCAAGAAGCGTGGCGATATGACGCTCGCGAAACCCGGCGACACGATCACGTACACCTTGACGGTAGGTAATGAGGGTGGCGATCCGGCGTACGACTACACGGTGACCGACACCTTCAATGCGAAGTACCTCACTGTCGTCGACGCGGCTGGTGGCGCGGTCGCCGGAAACTCGATCACATGGGAGTTTGACGGACCGCTTGCCTTTGGCGAGACGCAGACGATCGTCTACAAGCTCAAGGTAGCCGACACGATGCCTGTCGGGATTTCGGTTCTCGACAATGTGGCGGTGGTCAGCCATCCAGAAGATGACTTCGCAGAAAACGATCGGGCTAGCTGGAGCGTGCGCGTGAAGGTGGATGCGGAGGATGAGCCGTTCCTGCCGTTCACCGGCGGTGACGCGCTCTTGCTCGCGGCGTTTGCCGGCGTGGCGGCCTCGGTCGGGGCTGGGCTGCGCAGGCGTTCAAGGAGGGTCGCCTAGCCTACGCTCTGGCTACCACCACCCCGTAGGCTATAGAGCGACGCAGGGCCCCGGTGGGACGATTCCCACCGGGGCTCGGTCACTTCGGGGCATGACGCGCTACGGCGCGCCTACCCTCTGAAGTCGTTGGCGTTCGATGGCGGCACGTTCTCGCCCCAGTCAATCCTGCCGTTGTCCCGCCAGTCGATGATGTGCCATATCTCGTGGTTAATGATGCGCTCGAAGCTCACCGTGTGGTTTGGGTTGACGATTATCCGTCCCGACTTGAAGTACGCGATTGCCTGCGGGTTTCCGCGAGTGTCGCCAAACGCGATCGTTGTTCCCTGCAAGATGGGATAGGTTGCGATGTAGCGGGCAAGAATCGCCCTGGCTTGCGAGATGTCGCTTGAGCGCGGTGCGGTAGCGGACGGGCTGGCGGAGGAGACCGCCGCTGAGGTGGCCGCCGGGGCGCTTGCGGCGGATGCGTTGCTCGCGGTGCGGACGACGCGCACGCTTGGCGCGGCTACAGGCCGGGGCAGTTGCGCTTGGGCTTTGGCGACCGGCGCGGGAGTGGTGACGGCTGCCGAAGCCTGATCGGAAGTCGTCCGGACGATGGCCTTGGCCAACTGAGCGGCCGGAACCGGCGAAGCTGGCGCGAGTTGCGAGGAGAATGCCGGTGCGGCGGCCGCGAGCGCGCGGCTCTCGGTAAGCACCGACGCTGTTGCGGGTGCTGCCGCTCCCACGAGGAGAGTGGCCGCGAGCGCGATCGAAAGGAGGCGGATGGACGTGTGTGTTGCGCGGTCGTTCTTCATCTCTGCGGTCACCCCTGTACGAGCCGGTACGTACATCGACCGGGTTGCCTCCCGTCACGCAAATGGGTGGAACCCGGCCGATCAACGACCAGATCTCGTACCCGGTAGTCCGGCTGTCGTAGGAAGCGTGAGCTTCCGGTAGACCCGTGACTTTGCGAGGCACGCCTTTCGACGTGCGGTGCCTTTTTCGGGGAGTCCGTTTCGATGTACTGCTGTCAACGCTTACACTGGGTGTATCGGCACGGAGGTCCGCCGCCTGTAGTGGATTGTGTAATGTGGATCACACGAGTACCCGGGTTTCTTTCGTCCGAAGGGGAGCGAAGTGGGATCGTCCGAGGTTACCGCGGAGCGGCCGTTTACTAAAACGGCGCTGCACGCGCTCGGGAATGTATTTCTCGGCGTGGCCGCGGGGCTGCTCATGTACTACCTTGTGACCGACGCGGTAGGACGCTGGCGCCAAGCCGAGCTTCGCGACGAGCTCTCCGCGCTCGGCGCCGTGGGAGCGCCTTCGCCGGACCGGCTTGTCCCCGAGGAGCCTGTCGACGAGGCCCCGCGGTCGGTGTGGGACACGTGGCGCGCCGAAGACGTCGGGTATTGGGCCGCACTTGAGCCCGACGGCGTGTTTGGGCGCCTCGTGATCGAGAAGATGGAGCTCGACTCGGTAGTCGTGCGCGGCGTGGGCACCGAGGACCTCAAGCGAGGGCCGGGCTGGATGCCGTACACCGACATCCCCGGCCCTACCGGCAACGTTGGAATCGCTGCGCATCGCACCACATACGGAGCGCCGTTTCGCCGGCTCGATGAGCTCGTGCCCGGCGACACGGTGTATTTCTTCTCGCCGTACCGGCGGTACACGTACGTAGTGACCGAGAAGTTCACCGTCACGCCTGACCGTACCGAGGTGGTTGAGACGACGGAGGAGTCGATGCTGACGCTCTCGGCGTGCCATCCTCCGTACAGCGCACGGTATCGCCTTATCGTGCAGGCCGAGTTGACCGAGGTTCACACCATCGGACGGACCGAGGAGACCTCGGAGTAGGGAGAGTCGCAATGCGCGTCATCGTGACAGGCGGAGCCGGGTTCATAGGGTCGAACCTCGTGCATGCGATTATCGGGGAGAACGCGGTTCTCGTCATCGACGATCTGTCCACGGGACGGCCCGAAAACATTCACCCGGCAGCGGCGATGCGCACGATGGACATACTCGATGGCAGTCTCTCGACCGTGTTTGCCGAGTTCGCCCCGGAGATCGTGGTGCATCTTGCGGCGCAGTCGAGCGTGTCGGCGTCGCTTGTGGACCCTGCGCGGGACTGGGCGGTCAACGTCGAGGGAACTCGAGCGGTGTCTCGTGCGGCACGGGAGTCGGGGGTACGACTCGTTTTGTCGGCTTCATCCGCCGCGGTGTACGGGGAACCAGCTGAGCTGCCTCTCACCGAGTCCTCACCCGTCCATCCCGCCAATCCATACGGCGAATCTAAACTGGCCGCCGAGGGGGCGCTTGCCGAGGAACTAGCCGGATCGCCGTGTGACTACGCGTCACTCCGGTTCGCGAACGTGTACGGTCCGCGTCAAGACGCCACGGGCGAGGGCGGCGTGGTCGCGGCGTTTTGCTCGGCGTTGGCGGAAGGGCGCGCGCCCGTCATCCATGGGGACGGGGGCCAAACACGGGACTTCATCTTCGTGGGAGACGTCGTGTCGGCACTCATCGCGGCGATTTACTGCGAAGTCAGGCTCGGTGATGAGGCCGCGCCAGGCGGTGCCGCGTATAACATTTCCACAGGAAGTGAGGTCTCGGTGCACGCCCTCGCGGATTCGCTTCGGCCTGTCTCGGAGTTTTTGCGCCCATTCGAGTACACGCGGGAGCGCCCGGGCGACGTCCGGCGTAGCGCCCTCGACGCGTCGAGGGCGCGCGAGGCGTTTGGGTGGCATGCACGTGTCCCGCTCGACACGGGGCTTGCGGCGACGTACCGATGGTTCGCGTCGCGGTGAGCGCGGTGAGCGCTCGTGGATGAACGCGAACGGGAGTACCGGGCCAAGATCGCGTCCGAGTTGGCGCAGGCTGATAGTCTCGTCCCGGGTGCCGACCTCATCGCTTCAAGCGGGGAGTTTTTTGCCGAGGTCTTGTGCGTGAAAGGTGAGCCGGGTCCCGCTGAAGCGGCGGGTGGCGAAGCGTTGAGCGGTCCGGATGGAGAAGCTGTTGCGAAAGCGCTGTGCGCCTTAGGGTTTGATCCGTCGTGCGTCTTTGCGACGGTAGCGAGATCCGAACCGGACTCAGATCCAGGTACGGTCGCGTCGCGGATAAGGGCGCAGATAGAAGCTGTCGATCCATACGTGGTGATCGCGCTCGACCCAGTGGCGGCGCACGCGGTGAGTGCGGCGCTGTCTCTCAAGGACCTCCGGCCGGGCCGGGTGCGACGTTTGGCGGGAAGAGAGTTTCTGGCCCTCGATGGACTCGAGGCGTCACTTACCGACCAGCAACGCAAGAAGCGAGTGTGGCGCCAGATGAAGGCTTTGACTCCGAGGGGTCCGTCAATGTGACTCCGTGGAGTCAGACGTGCGTTGTCCGGGTTGTGCGACAGATCGCCCTGCGACAGATTGCCCGGATGCGGGTCACTCCTCTTCGATCTCGGTGATGGCGCCCATCGGACACTCTTCCATGCACGCGGCACATGCGGTGCACTCCTCGTCGTTCATCGCGATCGCGGTGTCTCCAACGATCTCGAGTACGTTCTCGGGGCACGCGTCGACGCAGATTCCACACGCAGAGCAGTCATCTTCTTCGATGATCGGACGGGGCATCGATCCTCCTCGGTATCCATGCACGCACGAAGCGCTTCGGGGTCTTGATTCTGCCGTACCATAGCGACCCTGTGTACACGTGTAAAGGGTTATTCGGAAGGATTCCGGTCACAAACAGAGTTTGGGGATGCCTCCGCGGGGTATATAGCTTTCGTTGCCATAAAACTTGACAACGGCACACTCAGATTTTATCATCACGAGGCGCGTCGCCCGTGTCTGTGCGGCGCACGGCAGTCAGAGCAGCCGCGCTAGCTTCGAGTGCTGGCGTATGAAGGGAGAACGGCAGATGGGCAAGGTCATAGGTATCGATCTCGGAACAACCAACTCCGCTGTCGCCGTGCTCGAGGGCGGAGAGCCGACAGTCATTATCAACGCGGAAGGCGATCGCACCACTCCGAGCGTCGTCGCATTCCGCAAAGACGGTGAGCGGGTTGTGGGCAAGGCAGCCAAGAACCAGGCGATCACCAATCCCGAGAACACCATCACCTCGATCAAGCGATTCATCGGACGCAAGTTCGAAGAGACGACTTCCGAGCGCAAGACGATTGCGTACAAGGCCGAAAAGGGCAAGGACGGCCGCTCGGTCGTCGATATCGACGGAAAGCACTTCACCCCCGAGGAGATCTCGGCGATGGTGCTGCAGAAGCTCAAGGCTGACGCGGAGGCTTACCTCGGCGAGAAGGTGACCGAGGCGGTCATCACCGTGCCCGCGTACTTTAACGACATGCAGCGCCAGGCGACCAAGGACGCGGGCAAGATCGCCGGTCTCGACGTCAAGCGCATCATCAACGAGCCTACCGCCGCAGCGCTCGCTTACGGGCTCGACAAGGGTGACGAGAATCAGACGATCCTCGTATTCGACCTTGGTGGTGGCACGTTTGACGTGTCGATCCTCGAGATCGGTGAAGGCGTGTTCGAGGTCAAGTCGACCTCGGGCGACAACCACCTTGGAGGCGACGACTGGGACCAGCGGGTCATCGATTGGCTCGCTGACAAGTTCAAGGCGGACCACGCGATTGACTTGCGTGTCGACAAGATGGCGCTGCAGCGTCTCAAGGAAGCCGCCGAGAAGGCCAAGATCGAGCTTTCCACCACGCAGACGACGCAGATCAACCTGCCCTTTGTCACGGCGGACGCAAGCGGGCCCAAGCACCTCGATTACACGCTCACGCGTGCGGAGTTTCAGAAGGTGACGAGCGACCTGCTTGATCGCTGCAAGAAGCCGGTCCAAGCGGCGATCAAGGACGCGGGCATCAAAGCGTCCGAGATCGAGCACGTCATCTTGGTTGGAGGTTCCACTCGCATGCCGGCCGTCGTCGAGATGGTCAAGTCGATCACCGGCAAGGATCCGCACAAGGGCGTGAATCCGGACGAGGTTGTCGCGGTGGGCGCTGCTATCCAGGGAGGCGTGCTTTCCGGTGACGTAAAGGACATCCTTCTCCTCGACGTGACGCCGCTTTCACTCGGCGTCGAGACCCTCGGCGGCGTGATGACCAAGATGATCGAGCGAAACACCACAATCCCCACCCGCAAGACAGAGACGTACACGACGGCGGCTGACGGCCAGACCTCGGTGGAGATTCATGTGTTGCAAGGCGAGCGAGAGATGGCGGCTGGCAATAAGACGCTCGGCAAGTTCCACCTCATGAACATTCCAGCCGCGCCACGCGGCATCCCCCAGATCGAGGTCACCTTCGATATCGACGCTAACGGGATTGTCAATGTCTCGGCAAAAGACAAGGGTACGGGTCAGGAACAGAAGATCACGATCTCGGGCACTACGGCCCTGTCCGATCAAGAGGTCGAGCGCATGGTGAGCGACGCGGAGACGCATGCGGACGAGGACCGTGTCAAGAAGGAGGCGGCCGAGGCGCGCAACACCGCCGACACGCTCGTGTACAGCACGGAAAAGACGCTCGCGGATCTTGGCGACAAGGTTCCTGAGGAGACCAAGAACACGGTCGAAGAGGCCGTCGGTGATCTCAAGAGCGCACTTGAAGGCGACGATACGGTCGCGATCAGGGAGAAGACCGAGCAGTTGCAGCAGGCTGGCTACAAGCTTGCCGAGATCGTGTACGCAGAGGCGCAAGCCGAGGCGGAGTCCGGTGGAGACGCCGATGGGACCGCTTCGGATGACGGCGAAGAGGTCGTCGAGGCTGACTACGAGGTTGTCGAAGAGAAAGGCGACAAGTAGTCATGCCGAGAAGATCACGCGATGGAAACGACTCCGGTCGCGGGGCACCCGATCCGGGGGTCCCGCGTGAATCGGCGCTCGACCCGGCGCTCGAAGCCGACCTCGGCGACGAGTTCGAACTTCGGGGTGATCGCCTGACCGCCGATCTGGAAGAGGCACGCGAGGAGGCGGCACGCCACCTGGAGACCGCCCAGCGCATCCAAGCTGAGTTCGACAACTATCGCAAGCGGATGGCGCGCGATCATGCTGAAGCCGTCAAGCGCGCGGGTGAACGTGTCGCCGAGAGCTTGCTGCCGGTCGTTGACAACCTCGAGCGCGCCCTTGCACACGTCCGGGACGGCGGAGAGGGAGCCGATCTCACGACCGGTGTGGAGATGGTCCTCGGTCAGATCCTGGACGTGCTTGCACGAGAGGGTGTGGTTCCGGTAGATCCGCGCGGAGCGGCTTTCGACGCGCTCAAGCACCAAGCGGTAGGGCAGAAGGAAGATCTTACCGCGATCGATGGCACTGTGGTCGAGGTCTACCAGAAGGGCTACGAAATGCACGGTAAGACTATCCGCGCGGCGATGGTCGTCGTGTCGACCGGGGGGCCACCCGCGGGAGGGTAGGTCATGCCAGCGACCAAGAACTACTACGACATACTCGGCGTGAAAAAGGATGCCTCGGCCGAAGAGGTCAAGAAGGCGTTTCGCCGCCTGGCACGGAAGCACCACCCTGACACTGGCGGCTCCGAAGAGAAATTCAAGGAGCTCAACGAGGCCTACGAGGTGCTCTCGGACGCAGAGAAGCGTTCGCAGTACGATCAGTACGGCGCGTATTTTGGAGGGTCGGGTGCTCCGCCGGGCGGCCCCGGTGGAGCTGGTGGCTGGCCGGGTGGCGGCGGATTTAACTACCAGCAAGTCGATCTTGGCGATCTGTTTGGCGACATTTTCGGTGGCGGCCGTTCTGAGGCGGGGGGTTTCGCCGGAGGCACGGGACGTGCGTCTGGTGTGCACCGGGGCCGCGACCTCACGTATGAAGTGACTCTCGGCTTTGATGAGGCTCTTACGGGTGTGTCGACGAGGGTCGATGTCCAGCGGGCCGAGACGTGTGCGGTCTGCAAGGGTTCTGGTGCAAAGCCGGGGACATCGCCGACCACGTGCTCCACATGTGGCGGAAGCGGCCACGTGAGCGAGGGTCAGGGCATGTTCGCTTTCTCCCGCCCGTGTCCACGCTGCCGGGGTAAGGGCACGGTCATCGAGAGTCCGTGCACAGCGTGCAAGGGCGCTGGGCGGGGGGTGCGCGTCAAACCGGTCACCGTGAATGTGCCGCCTGGCGTGACTGACGGTGGCAAACTCAGATTCAAGGGGAAGGGGGACCCCGGTGAGGCCGGGGCGCCGGCGGGCGACCTGTACGTGGTGACACACATCGAGCGGCACCCGTATTTAACGCGGGACGGTGCCGACGTGATCATGGAGTTGCCAATCACCATCACCGAGGCCGCGCTCGGCGCCCAGATCACGATCCCGGTACCCGGGGGCGGGAAAGTCAAGCTCAAGATCGCGCCCGGGACGAGTGACGGTGCGGTCCACCGTCTCAAGGGGAAGGGCGCACCACGGCTTACGGGAGCGGGACACGGCGATCTGAAGGTGAAGATGAAGGTGCTGATCCCCACTGCACTCACGGCGGAGCAAAAAGAGTTGCTGAGGCGATTCGAGTCTTCCCGATCAGAGGACGTACGTTCGCACCTTGTCTAGAGGTGTGGCACGACCAGTAAAGGACCGCTACCGAGGCCATGCGCGGTGGGCGGCCCAAGGAGGATAAAGTGGCGACCAGAGAGTGCGGCGGCAGCGAGCGACCACTCTACATGATCAGCGTCGCGGCTGAGCTCGCGGGCGTTCATCCGCAGACGCTTCGCATCTACGAGCGAAAACGGCTTGTGAGGCCACAACGCTCGGCCGGGAACACCCGCCTGTACTCCGAAGCTGACATCGAGCGATTGCGGGTGATTCAGCAGCTCACGCAAGTCGAGGGCATCAACCTCGCGGGTGTGGTGAGGATCATCGAGCTTGAGCGGCAGGTCGAGGCGATTCGCATTGAGCTGGAATCGGCGCGCCGTCATGCCGAGGAGTTCGCGCGCCACGCGGAATCACGAACCGGACCCACGACGAGCATCGTCGTAGTCCGCCGCGGCTCACTCGCTTTGAGGGAGGAGCGATGAGCCGGAGACGAGGTTTGGGTTGGTTTGTGGTCGCCTCGGCGGCGGTGTTGCTCGCAGCCGTTGCGGCTACTGCTTGGATCGGTCTATTTGGCGCAGAGCGCTGGGTTGATCGGTTGGAGCCATCGCGTACCGGGGAGTCTGGCTCGGACGGCGGCGTAGGAGCGGGGCAGGACGGTGGCGTGCCTGCTAGTGGTGAGCGGGAAGTGCCGGACGGCGGTCCAGGAGCCAGCGAGGTGCAGGCGGAACCCGGCGAAGACAGGGCGGGATCCAGCGAGGTGCCCACCTCGCTCGTGTACAGGCTTGTCGACGAGCTCACATCCGCGGGTACCGCGCCAGTGATGGGCAGAGATCTGTTTGTTGAGTACGAGGGGATGAATCGGGATGTGATAGTCATGCGCGGCGCGTTTGAGAATACGGATGCGACGGAGTTTCGCTTCGAACTGCGAGACGGCGTGTGGGTTCGTGCGGGAGGCGAGCGGGGAGTAGACGATGAGACTCGATAAGTTGACGATCAAGGCGCAAGAGGCGCTCCAGGCCGCTCACGGCATGGCAGAGGACGCGGCTTCGCAGGTCATTGAGCCGGAACACCTGCTCAAAGCGTTGCTCGACGCTGCCGAGGGCATCGTCCGCCCCATTATCGAGAAGGTGGGGGCCAATGCCGGTGCGCTTAGCGCGGAGGTGGCCTCGGCGATTGAACGTGCTCCCAAGGTGAGCGGTGCTGGACTTGCGCAAGCGGGCGTGGGGCCTCGCTTGAGCACCGTGCTCTCCTCGGCGTCAAAGCATGCCGAGAAGCTCAAAGACGCCTACGTTTCCACGGAGCATCTCGCCATCGCGCTCGCCGAGGACGCGGGCGAGGCGGGCCGCGTACTTGCGGCTGCGGGGGTCACTTCCGCTCGGCTGCTCGACGCGGTCGCGGAGCTACGCGCCGGCTCGCGCGTGACCGATTCTAACGCCGAGGCGCAGTTTCAGGCACTTGAGCGCTACAGCCAGAACCTCACCGCGAAGGCACGCGACGGCAAACTCGACCCGGTCATTGGCCGCGCCGAGGAGATTCGCCGAGTCATCCAGGTGCTTTCGCGGCGCACCAAGAACAATCCGGTGCTCATCGGCGAACCGGGAACCGGCAAGACCGCGATAGTCGAGGGGCTCGCGCAACGCATCGTCGCAGGTGACGTACCAAGCAGCCTGCGCGACAAGGATGTGGTCGTGCTTGATTTGGGGGCGATGGTCGCAGGCGCGAAGTACCGCGGCGAGTTCGAGGACCGCCTGAAAGCGGTGTTGCGCGAGATCGAGCAGGCCGAGGGACGTCTTGTCCTGTTCATCGATGAGCTCCACACGATCGTGGGAGCGGGCGCGGCTGAGGGCGCGATGGACGCGAGCAACATGCTCAAGCCCGCGCTCGCGCGAGGCGAGCTGCACGCGATCGGCGCGACGACGCTTGACGAGTACCGGAAGCATATCGAGAAGGACGCGGCGCTCGAGCGGCGTTTTCAACCGGTGTTTGTGGGCGAGCCGACCCTGGAAGACACGATCGCTATCTTGCGAGGCCTCAAAGAGAAGTACGAAGTGCATCACGGGGTGCGCATAACCGATGGCGCCATCGTGGCCGCGGCCACGCTTTCGGACCGCTACATCGCGGACCGCTTCCTGCCCGACAAGGCTATCGATCTTGTCGATGAGGCCGCGTCGCGTCTGCGCATAGAGATCGACTCGATGCCCACCGAGATCGACGCGGTTGACAGGCAGCTTAGGCAGTTGCGGATTGAAGAGGCCGCGCTCACCAAGGAAACAGATGCCGCGAGCGCTGAGCGCTTAGAGGCGCTCCGGGCCGAGATGGCCTCGCTTACCGAGAAACTCTCCGGCCTCAAAGCGCGGTGGGACTCCGAGAAGAGCGTCATCGGCGAGGTCCAGCGGCTGAAAGCTGAACTCGACGAGGCGAAGTCAGATGCCGAGCGAGCCGAGCGCGAAGGGGATTTGCAGCGGGCAGCCGAGATCAAGTACGGCCGCACGCCCGAGCTCGAGCGCGCGCTTGCCGGGGCAGACGAGCGCCTGCGTGAGCTGCACGAAGGATCGGCGATGCTCAAAGAGGAGGTCACTGACGAGGAGATCGCTGAGGTGGTCTCGGCATGGACGGGGGTGCCGGTCTCCCGCCTCATGCAGGGTGAGATGGCCAAGCTCGTGCAGCTCGAGGAGCATCTGCACGAGCGGGTCGTGGGCCAGGACGAGGCGGTCGCGGCGGTTTCCGCGGCGATACGCCGGTCACGCGCCGGACTTTCCGACCCAAACCGCCCCATCGGCTCGTTCATCTTCATGGGTCCCACTGGCGTGGGTAAGACCGAGCTCGCCCGCGCGCTCGCCGAGTTCATGTTCGATGACGAACGCTCCATGGTGCGCATCGACATGAGCGAGTACATGGAGAAGTTCAGCGTACAGCGGCTAATCGGCGCGCCTCCCGGCTACGTGGGATACGAGGAGGGCGGACAGCTCACCGAGGCGGTACGCAGACGGCCCTACAGCGTGCTGCTCTTCGATGAGATCGAAAAAGCGCATCCGGATGTGTTCAACGTGCTGCTCCAGGTGCTTGACGACGGTCGACTCACCGACGGGCAAGGCCGTGTTGTGAGCTTTAAGAACACAGTCATCATCATGACGAGCAACGTGGGCTCACACTTCATCCAGGAGTTCGCGCGTGCGGGCACCGATGAAGCGACGATGAAAAACGCGGTAGAAGAGGCGCTCCGTCAGACCTTTAGACCAGAGTTCCTCAACCGTATCGACGACATAGTACTCTTCCACTCGCTTTCCATGGAGCAGATCGCAGACATCGTCGAGATCCAGCTCGCCAAGGTGCGCGAGCGCCTTGTCGAGCGGGGTGTGGAACTCGAGATCGCACCGGCGGCGGTGGAGCGAATCGTGCTCGACGGGTTCGATCCCGTCTTCGGCGCGCGGCCGCTCAAGCGTGTCATCCAGCGGGAGGTCGTCGACCGCGTTGCGAAAGCTCTCATCGAGGGTAAGGTACTCGATGGAGCGACCGTCACGGTCGACGTGATCGAGGGGGAGATCGGGCTGAGGTAAGGGCGCACTCGCGTAGGTGCGACCGACGGCACGCCGCTCGTTCGCCATGACGTCGGCGGGCCGGGACACAACGGAGGTGATGTGACCATGGCGATCATGCGTTGGGACCCGTTCGGAGAGATGCTGCGCATGCAGCGGGATATGGACCGCATCTTCTCGCGGATCGGCAGTGCCGAGGGCCGGGGCGAGACCGCTTCGACCGTCGCGTGGATGCCCAAGATTGATGTGAAGTCCAAGGGCGATGACATCGTGGTGCGCGCCGAGCTACCGGGCATCGATCCGGCCGCGGTCGACATCGAGGTCACTGATGGCGTGCTCACCATCAAGGGCGAGCGCAAGGCAGAAGATGAGCGAGAGGGCGAGGGCTGGCTCATCCGCGAGTCGAGTCACGGCACCTTCGAGCGCTCGATGGTCTTGCCGGAAGGTGTTTCGGCCGAAGACATCAAGGCCGAGTATGTTGACGGCATCCTCGAGGTGCACGTGCCCAAGGCGCTTGAGGCGGCAAGGCCGAAGACCACCAAGATCGCGATCGGAAGCGGCGAGTAGCTCGCGAGCACAGACGCGGTGCTAACAACGCAGATGTTGTGTTTCGCGACATCACCCGGGTAGTATCTCTACCGTGGGAGGACTTCTCGACATCGGGCCGCTACTTGTGAGGGCGCGCACCGCGCGCGGTCTTTCCCAGCGCGAGCTCGGCGAGCGGCTTGGAGTGGTGCAGCAACAGATCGCTCGCTGGGAGGCGTGCGAGTATCGGACCGCGTCACTTGAGCGGCTCAGCCGGGTGGCTGATGTGCTTGGTGTGGGCGGACGTGTCGGGTCACCGGCAGATAGAGATTCAGGGGGAATCACCCAGACCGGTCGCGGCGTGGCCGGTCTGGGTGACGGCCCCGTCCGGTCGCTCGATGACATTGCGGCTCGCGTGCGGGCGCACGGCACGGTGTTGTCGGAGCGGTACGGAGTGAGAACCATCGATGTGTTTGGCACGTTTGCCCGTGGCGAACAGGACGATACGTGTTTTGTGGGACTCATCGTCGAACTCGCCCGGCCCACAATTACCGCCATGATCGACTCGGAGATCTACCTGCAGGGCATTCTCGGCAGGCGGGTTCAGGCGGGGCCACTCTCCTCGATAACTCCGCAGATGAGACCGGAGATCGAGGCGGAATCGGTGCGGATCTGGGCAAACGAGACCGACGCGGCGCGCACGTGAGGAACGTCGGCGAACAGGGTATGCGGTACATGTGACGAAGTACCCAGGTAGCGATGTCCGGCGTACGGGGGTGCGGTGACGAACGAAGAGCGCAGGCGCGACGTACGAGTTCGCACGCTCCTGGCCACCTCGCGCGAAGGGTTGCTCATCGTTGACGCTCAAGACCGCATCCGGATCTTGAACGAGGCGGCGGAATCCCTGCTCGGAGTGGAACGCGTGGCTGTGATGTACGGCGGCGTTGGCCTGCTCGGCGTGCAGGGTCTTACCGCCGCTCTCGAGGAGGCGCGCCTTGAGGGAGGCGCGCGAGCGCGGTCCACCGTGGCGGCGCAGGGGCGTGACATTTCATGCACGCTTGTTCCTTTCGCCGATCCCGACTGTCCGGGAGGCGACAGTGTGGCCGTGGTCATGCGCGATGAGACGGGGGCCGCTGACGAACTTGAGCGTGCAGAGGCGATACTCGCGGCTACCGGCGACGGAGTGTTTGTCTTCGCGCCTGATGGGCGCCTGACGTTCTTCAACCCGTCGGCGCGGGAGATGTGCGGTCCGCGGCTCGACGGGTTTCTCGGCGAGATGGTGACCGTGGCCGAGATTCTCGGGGTAGAGCCGTCACCGCACGGTGCGGAGCCGATCGATGCGGTCTGGGAGGGTACGCTTTCCGAACCGGATCACAGGGTCGTGCAGATTCGCACCAATCCGGTGCTTGATCGGGGAGGCGCGGTGATCGGCACGGTCTCCACCATGCGCGATATCACAGCAGAGCGCGAGATGGCGACCATGAAAAACGAGTTCGTCTCCACTGTCTCCCACGAGCTTCGCACGCCGCTGACATCCATCAAAGGCTACGTCGACCTCATTGTCGACGGTGAAGCAGGCGAGATCAACGAAGTTCAGCGCGAGTTTCTAGAGATCGTACAGGAGAACTCCGACCGTCTCGTCAGCTTGATCAACGACATGCTCGACATCTCGCGCATCGAATCTGGACGAATCCACCTCAAGGTGGAGCCAATCGAGATCCCCGACCTCATCATGAGCACAGCCGAGACCTTCAAGACCATGGCCGAGAAGTCCGGCGTCGAACTCGTGTGTGAGGTGGCAGACGGTCTCCCGCGCGCCGCTGGTGACCGTGACCGGGTCGGCCAGGTGCTCATGAATCTCGTCAGCAACGCGATCAAATACTCGCCCGGCGGCGGCCGGGCGACGATCAAGGCGCGACACGACGGGGAGATGATAGTCGTGGACGTGACGGATGCAGGCATCGGTATCAAGCCGGAAGACCAAGCGCAGCTCTTCACTAAGTTCTATCGTGTCGACTCCTCGCTCACCCGCGACATCGGCGGTACGGGTTTGGGGCTTTCGATCTGCAAGAGCATCGTTGAGCTGCTCGGCGGGAGCGTGTGGGTGGAAAGCGTGCTCGGCGAGGGAAGCACGTTCGCCTTCTCGTTGCCGGTGGCTTCGTCACGCCTTGTGCGCACTCCTGCCGTCGAAGGACCCGACGTGACCGGAGGGACCGTGCTCGTCGTAGACCGTGACCCCTGTGTCGCGAGCCTCATCGAGACCTACCTGACCAAGCGAGGGTACGATGTGCTCATCGCCCACACCGCCCAGGCCGCGGCGGAGCTTGCCGTAAGACACCTTCCGCGCGCGATTACCCTCGACGTGATGCTCGATGACGGTGACGGGTTCGATTTGCTCCAGCGGCTCAAGAACGATCCCGAGACCGCCGATATCCCGGTGCTCGTGCTCTCAGTGGTCTGCGACGAAGGCAAGAGCATGCGTCTTGGCGCGGCGAACTATCTGGAGAAGCCTGTCGATCAGAGGCGTCTGGTGAGCGTGATCGACGGCCTTGTGGGCTCCGTCGCCTCCCCGCTCGTGCTCGTCGCCGACGATGACCGCGACATCGTCGATTCGATCAGCCGGGTGCTTAAGGCTAAGGGTTTCGCGGTGATGCCGGCGTACGACGGCAAGGAAGCGATGGCGGCGATCGCCCGCTCACGTCCCGATCTCGTGCTGCTCGACCTGAAGATGCCCGAGATGGACGGCTACCAGGTCATCCAGGAGATCAAGACGGATCCGGGGCTGTCTGACATACCCATCGTCGTGATGACCGCCCACCGGATCGACCATTCGCGCATCGGCGTCATTGACATGGCGGCCGGACAGGTGCCCAAGCCCTTCTCGGCAGAAGAACTTGCCCAACGCGTCGAGTCACTACTCGCCGAGGAGGGGTGATTGGCGGTGGCGCGCATCCTGATCGTCGATGACGAGCCCCACATCGTGAAACTCATATGCTTTTCGCTCGAAAAAGCGGGGCACGAGACAGTTGCGGTGACAGACGGGATCTCGGCCATAAGCGCGGCGCGCGATGAGGCGCCCGACCTCATCCTCATGGATGTGATGATGCCGGTCATGACTGGCTACGAGACGGTCGAGCGCCTTAAGGCTGAGCCTGCCACAGCTGACATACCGGTCATCATGCTATCGGCCAAAAGCCAGCTCTACGAGCGGGAGAAGGGCATCGATTGCGGAGCGGTCTGCTATATCTGCAAGCCGTTCACGCCGAGAGAACTTGTCGAACAGGTTTCCCGGTTCCTTGATGGGCCCTGAGGTGTTACACGAACGGAAGGAGTGCGGTCGACATGGCGAAGATACTGTCCGTCGATGACGAGCCGTCTATCGTTCGGTTGGTGAGCGCGACGCTCACTGCGCGCGGACATGAGGTCACAGGAGCGCACTCTGGTGTCGAAGCGCTGGCGATCGTGAAGTCGGAGAAGCCCGATCTCATCGTGCTCGACATCATGATGCCCGGGCTGGACGGCCGGGACGTCTACAGGAGGCTTTCCGCCGATCCGGGCACGAAGGATATACCAGTGCTGTTCCTCTCGGCGATCGGCGAGTTCGCGAGTCAGCTTGACACGGTCGAGATGGGCGAAGCCGAGTACATGACCAAGCCGTTTTCGCCCAAGGAACTGGCCGATCAGGTCGAGACGATGCTCGACCCGGCGAACGCGGCGGAGCGCGCGCGCCGCCGCCAGTCGCAACTGAGCAGATTGCGCATGATGGTCACGATCATGCACAGGGAGCACGAGTAGCTGGTCAACCGTGTACGAGATCCCGACATCCGGGGTGCCGGTCAAGGTCTGGGGCGCCGACCTCGACGATCCCACGCTCGCCCAGGCGCGCAACCTCGCACAGCTGCCGTTCGCGCATCGGCACGTGGCGCTCATGCCCGACGCGCACGTCGGGTACGGAATGCCTATCGGAGGGGTGCTCGCGGCGCTCGGCCAGGTGATCCCGCACGCGGTCGGCCTCGACATCGGGTGCGGCGTGAGGGCGTGGTCGACGGGGATCGCGCATCGCGAGTTCGCCTCGGCCCGTGACGGCATCTTGAACGACATCCAGCGCTCCGTGCCCACCGGGTTCGAGTGGCACCGCTCGCCGCAGACAGACCGCACGTCGCTCTTCGACGACGTGCCCGGCATCGCTCCGCTGCGCGCCGAGGTCGACAAGGCCGTGCGGCAGGTCGGCACGCTCGGCGGCGGTAACCACTTCATCGAGTTGCAGGTCGATCCCGACGATACGGTGTGGGCGATGGTGCACTCGGGCAGCCGGAACCTCGGCAAGCAGATGGCCGAGCACTACGACGCCGTCGCCAAGGCCGAGAACCGCGCGTCGGGCTCGCCCGTGCCGCCGGAGTGGGGACTCGCGCACCTCGCGGCAGACTCCGAGGCCGGGCGCGAGTACCTCGAGGTGATGGGGTTCTGCCTGCGATTCGCGCGCGAGAACCGGCGCCTCATGGCCGGGGCTGTCCGGCGCGCGATCGAGCGGAAGTTCCCGGGCTTGGAGGCGACCGGTGAGGTCGACGTCCACCACAACTACGCGGCCGCCGAAGAGCACTTCGGCGAGAGCGTCATCGTGCACCGCAAAGGTGCGGTGCACGCGGTGGGGACCGTGCTCGTGCCCGGCTCGATGGGCACGGCGAGCTACGTCTGCCGCGGGCTCGCGAATCCCGAGTCGTTCGAGTCGTGCAGTCACGGGGCGGGCCGGGCGATGGGGCGCAAGGCGGCGAAGCGGGCGTTCCCGCGCGAGAAGGTGCTCGCCGACCTGCGAGAGCGAAACATCCGCCTCTTCAAGGCGAAGAAGCACGACGTGGCCGAGGAGGCCCCGGCCGCCTACAAGGACATCGAAGACGTGATGCGTCACCAGCGCGACTTGGTCGAGCCACTCGTGCGCTTGCGACCGATCGGGGTGGTCAAGGGGTGAGTGCTCTGGTGGCGGGCACAGCCACGCTTACCAGTCGAGCAGACGCTTTTCCCCCTTGAGCGAGCGCACGCACGTCGCGTCTTGCACAACCTCGAGGCAGCCGCGATATGTGCCGTCAAGATCGCGGAGGGCATAGTAGCGGATGTGAATGAAGACACCATTGAGTTCGATCCAGAACTCGGCGAGATCCTTCGACCCAGTTTTGAAATCGTCGAGGATGCGCTCGACGACAGCAACACTTCCGGGCGGATGGCAGTTCTTCACCTCCCGACCGATGACCGCGGGCGAGCGCGGGAAGACCCGGTCACCTTCCGAGTAGAAGCGTACGCGGTCGTGCTCGTCGACGTACGTGACGTCGAACGGGAGCGCGCGCACCATGAGGTCGATCTGCTCGAGCGTAAGCGCGCCGGTGGTGAGGGGGAGCGCCGCCGCCCCGGCGGTCCCGCTGTGCGCGGCCACGCCCGCTCCAGGGTGCGCGGCGTTTACCGGCGGCTCGATCCATGCGAAGCCGATCTCGGCCTCGCCGGTGGCCATTGCCTCCCACTCGGCCTCGTTGAGTGCCGCAAGCGCCGTGGGAAAGAGGATCTTCTCTTCCTTGTAGATCATGTCCTCGACCATGCCGAGCGTTTCCGGGAGCGAGTTTGCGAGCGCTCCCGTATCTCCCGCACGCACGGCGGCGAGATCTGTCTTGATGCGGGAACGGATGTCGTCATCGAGCGCCCACATCACTTTGGTGGGACCTTCGATGCCGTGGTGCTCGAGCATCGGGAACAGCTGGTTTTCCTTGCGCGCGTAGTGTGTGGCGAGCCCGTCGAGCAGGCGAGTGAGTCCTGATTCGAGCGCGCCTAGCGCCGCCTCCGGATCCTCGGCGAGCGAGGGCCCGAGTTCCTCTACAGCGCAGCGCAGCTCAGCGACGATCTCGCCGGCGGCCGCGTTTTCCCGGCGGTACGTGTCGACCGGATGGCCCGGTGCCACGGCGAGGTCTTCTTCCGACTGGCTCGATTCTAGCGCCGCGCGAAAGACGCTCACATGGACGTCGCAAAGCCGCTGGACCTCCTCGACGGGCATCCCTTCCGCGATGAGCGCTTGTTCCATCGCGGCAATCTCGACCGCGTCGATCTCGGCGGTGAGTGCTTCGAACTCGGCCTTGACCTCATCGACAGACGCGCCATCGTGAAGCTTGCGGATGATCTCTTTGAGCGCCTCCTGACGGCGCGCACGTGACGCTTCGTCGAGCGGGGTTGCCGCGGATGCGGCATCCTCCTCGTGGATTGCATGGAGAGTGATTTGGCTCGAGATCGACTCAATGAGATCGTCCACGCTCATGCCGCCCATCTCCGCGACGGCCGATAAGGTCGCGACGCGTGCGACAGTGTTGCGGAGAACGGGGTTCTTGAGCTTTGCGAACTCCGGCTTGAGTCCGGCGAGGTACTCGAGGAGGAAGGGGTAGGTTTCGAGCAGGCCGTGAAGTTTGGTTTCGCGTGTGATCCGCATGAGGCTCCTCTCGGGGCAAAATCGTGGGCACCGAGCGCGGTCCGATGAAGCGGTACCCTCCGAGTGTACTGTAGCGACGAATGCCTGTGCAGGTTTGCGTGAGCTTGACGAGAACCCGAGGCGGTGGCAGGATTCACTGAATCACTACGAGTTGCGCAAGGAGGTGCGGAAGCTACAACCATGGTTCACGTCACCGTGTTCGCGATGATGATGGAGTTGATGGCCCAGCCCGGGTCTTGTCGTGCATGCGACGGGTCTGGGCGCCTCGGCCACCCGGCCGGACGCTAGGTCGGGTACATCTATCCTCAGCGAATACGACACGAGAGTGAGACGACCATGAGCGAGCACACCGCATCTGAGACGGGCTCCACGCCCGACGCCACCGCCCCTCGTACCCCCGGATTCGACACGCGTGCCATCCATGCCGGCGCCACGCCGGACCCTACGACCGGGTCGCGCGCGGTTCCGATCTACCAGACCGTCGCCTACAACTTCCGCGACACCGATCATGCCGCCGACCTCTTCGGCCTGCGCGAATTCGGCAACATCTACTCGCGCATCATGAACCCCACCAACGACGTGCTTGAGCAGCGCGTCGCCGCGCTTGAGGGCGGCACGGCGGCGCTCGCCACCGCCTCGGGCCACTCGGCCGAGGTGATCGCGCTGCTAAACGTCGCCGGTGCGGGCGATTCGATCGTGAGCTCGACGTCGCTCTACGGCGGCACGTGGAACATCTTCCTGCACACGTTCCGTAAGCTCGGCATCGACGTACGCTTCGTGGACACCGCGGACACCGACGGGTTCGCCGAGGCGAGCGATCCGACTACCAAGGCGTGGTTCGTCGAGACGATCGGCAACCCGCGCCTCGATGTCCCCGACATCGCAGGACTGGCCGAGGCGGGGCGCGCGCTCAACATCCCGCTCTTCGTCGACAACACGTTTGCGACCCCGTACCTTAGCCGACCTATCGAGCATGGCGCAGCGGTCGTCATCCACTCACTCACCAAGTGGCTCGGCGGGCACGGCACCTCGATTGGCGGCATCCTCGTCGACGGCGGCAACTTCGATTGGGGCGGCGGACGCCACCCGTGGTTCACCGAGCCCGACCCGAGCTACCACGGGCTCAAGTTCTGGGATGTGTTCGGTGACTTTCCCGGTCTCGGCAATGTCGCGTTCGGCATCAAGGCGCGCGTGCAACTCCAGCGCGACTTGGGCGCCTCGCTCTCCCCGTTCAACTCACAGCAGTTCCTCCTCGGCATCGAGACGTTGTCGCTGAGGGTACAACGCCACTCTGACAACGCCCTTGCCGTCGCGCGCTACCTCGAAGCGCACCCCAAGGTGGAGTGGGTCACCTACCCAGGCCTCGACACCCATCCGAGCAAGGTGAACGTCGACCGCTACTTGGAGAACGGCTACGGCGGCATCGTGGTGTTCGGCGTCAAAGGCGGCAAAGCGGCAGGCCGCGCGCTTATCGACGGCGTTGAGCTGTTCAGCCACCTCGCCAACGTGGGTGACGCGAAGTCGCTCATCATCCACCCGGCCACGACCACGCACAGCCAGCTGTCTGCCGAGCAGCTCGAGCGCGCGGGCATTTCGGAGGAGTTCGTGCGCCTCTCGGTGGGCATCGAGGACATCGGCGACATCATCGCCGATCTCGAGCAAGCGCTGGAGCGGGTGTAGCGCCGTGATCCGGGATGAGCGTGCCGTGGGCGGCGGGGGTGCGTCGGCGCACGCGTCTGAGCCGCCCGCGTCAGGTCCGCGCATAATCGAGCTTTCCGGCGGTTTTGATCTCGTATCCGGCCATCGGCTCGAACACGTGGCGGTGGCGTATGAGACATTTGGCACGCTTGACGAGATGAGAGCGAATGCCGTCTTGGTGTGTCACGCGCTTTCCGGTGACGCTCACGTCGCGAACGGTCCGGACCGCTTCGGCGAGGTGCGTCCGGGCTGGTGGGAACCGGTTGTTGGCCCCGGCAAGGCGATCGACACGGAGCGGTACTTCGTGATCTGCGCGAATGTTCTCGGAGGGTGCTCAGGCACCACTGGGCCGGGTTCGACGGATCCCGCCACCAATTCGCCGTACGGCCTGCGTTTCCCGCTCGTCACGATCGAAGACATGGTTGACGTCCAAGCGGCGCTCCTCAATTCGCTTGGCATAGAGCGGCTCGCGTGTGTCGTGGGCGGTTCGATGGGCGGGATGCAGGCGCTCAGGTGGGCGCAACGGCACCCTGACCGGGTGGCCTCGGTCGCGGTGATAGCGACCACGTGGCGGCTTGCCGCACAGGCGATAGCGTTTAACGAAGTCGGGCGGACAGCGATTCTTGGCGATCAGGGGTTCACTGACGGCGACTACTATGAACGCGGTCAGCCGAGCCATGGACTCGCCGTCGCGCGCATGATCGGGCACATCACGTACCTCTCGGACGATTCGATGCGCGCCAAGTTTGGACGGCGTTTGCGCGATCGCGCGGAGCACGCGTTTGAGTTCGTCACGGAGTTCGAGGTCGAGAGCTACCTTGCGTATCAGGGGCGCAAGTTCGTCGAGCGCTTCGATGCCAACACGTATCTCTACATGACCAAGGCGATGGACTATTTTGATCTCTCGGCGGGTTACCCGTCGCTGGCCGATGCGCTTGCGGGAATGAGCGCACGGGTGCTCGTTCTGTCGTTTTCAAGCGACTGGCTCTTCCCCACGTACCAGGCGCGCGAGCTTGTCGACGCACTCAAGGCCGCTGATGCGGAAGTCTCGTTCGCAGAGATTCAAAGCCCGTACGGGCACGATGCGTTTCTGCTCGAGCCAGAGCAGCAGCGACGTTACTTGGAGCCGTTTCTCGCCCGCATCGTGGCTGAGGAGCGCGCGCGTAAGACGCAGGGAAGAGGTGGTGCCTGATGACCGCGGCAGAGCTGCTCCGGTCCGACCTTCGCCTGATCAGCGAGATGATTCCTCCGGAAAGCCGAGTGCTTGATTTGGGTTGCGGGGACGGGTCGCTCATGGCGCACCTTCGCGATGAGAAGGGATGCACGGTGCGCGGTGTTGACCTTAGTTCGCCAGACATCGCGAACGCTCTTGCACGGGGACTGTCGGTGGTGCAGATCGACCTCGACGAAGGACTTCCTGGCTACCGTGACGACGCATTCGACTTCGTTGTGCTCTCCCAGACACTGCAGGTTGTCAGGCGCCCCGCGTTCGTGTTGCGCGAGATGCTTCGAGTCGGGCGCCGGGGAGTCGTGACGTTTCCCAACTTTGGGCACTGGCGGGTGCGCGGTTACCTTGCCCTGAGGGGCCGCATGCCGGTCTCTCGCTCGATACCGTTCACGTGGTACAACACGCCCAATATCCATCACACGACGATCACCGACTTCCGCGACTTTGTCGCCGGGAACGGCGGGGCGATAGAGCGCGAAATCCCGCTCATCACAGATGTCCGGGTGGGTGGCGTGCGCTCTGCGCGACTGTGGCCCAACCTGCGAGCGGACACAGCAGTGGTGTTGGTGGCGAGGGCGTGACGGGTATCCTATCCCATGTGCCGGAGAAGATCATGCCACATGCAAGCGGGGCGCCTGGCGGCCTCGCGTCCCGGGCCGAGCCGCCCCGTGATCTTAGCGCGCTCGGTTTCTCGGGACACTTCGAGGAGCTGTTCGTCCACCTTGCCGAGAAGGGCTTCGTGCCCGGTCGCGTGAGCCGGGTCGATCGAGGACAGCCGCTGGTGCTTACCGAGACCGGGCCGCTGCGTGCGGAGCCCGCCGCTCACCTGCGGGACTTGGGTGACGCGAGGATCGTGGTCGGCGACTGGGTCGCGCTGGCGCGTCCGGAAGGGCACGACCTGGCGATAGTTGAGGCGATCATACCGCGCGTCTCGGCGTTTTCGCGCAAAGACCCTGGTGAGCAAGGGGTTGAGCAGGTTGTGGTGGCTAATGTCGATGTCGCATTCGTGGTGCAGGCGCTCAGTCCAGGGCCCAACATCGCTCGGCTCGAACGCGAACTCGTGCTGGCGTGGGAGAGCGGCGCGCAGCCGGTCGTCGTGTTGACCAAGTCCGACCTCGCGACTGACGTTCAGACTGCGCGCGCCGAGGTCTCGGCGGTCGCACTGGGTATCGAAACGCTTGTAACCTGCGCCATTACGGGAGAGGGCGTTGATGCGATCACGGCTTGCCTTGGAAGGGGCAAATCCGGCGCGTTCTTTGGCGCCTCGGGAGTTGGGAAATCGACGCTGGTGAACAGTTTGGTTGGGGACGAGGTGCAGCAGACCGCAGCGGTGCGCGAAACGGATGGGAAGGGGCGCCACACGACCGTCGCCCGCGAGATGTTCTTTCTGGCGGACGGGAGCATCCTCATCGACACGCCGGGGATGAGGGCGCTCGCACTCCTGAGCGGCGGCGAAGGGATCGCGGCGGCGTTTCCTGACGTCGAACAGCTTGCCGAGCGGTGCCGCTTCGCGGACTGCCGTCACGTTCGGGAACCCGGTTGCGCGCTGCGGGAGGCGGTCGAGGATGGCAGGTTGTCCGAGAGACGCCTGGCGAGCTACCGTGCGCTCAAAGATGAGGCGGCGCACGTTGAGACGCGGCAAGACAGAGGCCGCTCCCGTCACAGGCGTGACGGACGCGGCGGCTAGGGCCGGAACCGAGTCCACGTGCGCCAACGGCCTCACGTGCGCTACTCTGAACAGGTCGTGACCGTTCCGCGCGGCGAAAGCGGATCATGAGGGTACATCGCTTCCACAGCCCGCTTCAGCACTGGTTGAGCGGGTTGCTACTCGAACTTGCGGCTTTGAGCGCCTTCATCGCGGCCATGTTCTTCGTGGTGTTGTTCGTGGCGTGGGTGCGGTAGGCGACAGCGATGTGGGTGCGGCTGTACTCCCCGGACATGCGCACGATACTCCACTTCGTTGGGATTCTCGTCACGGGTATCGGCCTCGCGATGATCATCCCGCTTGTGGTGGGAGTGCTTGCGCGGGAGTGGGACGCGGCACTTGATTTCGCCTTGGGAGCTGGAGTGTCGTGCGCCGTCGGCATGGCGCTGATGCACGCCGAGGTGCGCCCCTCACGCATGAATCACACGCACGCGCTCGCAATCACCGCGCTGGGGTGGATCGCCGCCGCTATGGCCGCAGCGCTGCCCCTCGCGTTTTCGGACAACTATCCGAGCTACCTCGACGCGTGCTTCGACGCGATCAGCGGTTTGACGGTCTCAGGGCTGACTGTCGCGGTCGACCTCGATCACATGTCCTACGCCCATAACATGTGGCGGCATCTGATGCAGCTTATCGGAGGACAGGGGATCGTCGTCGCCGCCCTCTCGCTCGCGGTGGGACTTCGTGGCGGCGCGTTCTCACTCTACGTCGCCGAGGGCCGTGACGAGCGGATTCTTCCCAACATCGTTCACACCGCGCGGTTCATCTGGGTTGTTACCGCGGTTTACGTCGCACTCGGTACGGCAACCTTCTTCGCGATCATGTCGTTTATCGGCATGTCGCCGGCGAGGAGTCTCCTGCACGGATTCTGGATAGCCGCCGCGGCGTTCGACACGGGAGGGTTCGCGCCGCAGCGGATGAATCTCATGTACTACCACCACTACCTGATCGAGGCTCTTGCTCTCATTCTCATGATGGCAGGATCGATCAACTTCGCCCTCCATGCGCAGATCTGGCGTGGATCACGCAGGGAGCTGCGCAAGAACATCGAGACTCGCGTGCTTGCGTTCGTCATTACAGCGTGGTCGGCGCTTGTCGCAATCGGACTCACGTACGCGGATACCTTCACCAGCGCATATGGGGTCTTCCGTAAAGGGGTGTTCCAGGTCATCTCGGGACATAGCGCGGGGCACCAGACAGTGTACGGGAGCCAGTTCATTCATGATTTCAGCGGTGTGGGATTGATCGCGATCATGCTCGGCATGGCCGTAGGGGGCTCGCTCTCGTCGACAGGTGGCGGCATCAAGGCTTTGCGCGTAGGGGTGATCGCTAAATCGATCGTTCTTCACGTCAAGCAGGCGATCGCACCGAAGAGCGCCGCAATGACGGTGCGCTACCATCATCTCGGCATGAGGGTCCTCAAGCCGGAAGTGGTGGGCGCTGCCGCGACGGTATTCATCCTCTACCTCGTGACGTACGTCGTGGGCGGTGTCGCGGGTGCGGCATATGGGTACGGAGCTTCCGAGGCGATGTTCGAATCGATCTCCGCAACGGCGAACTCGGGACTTTCGATTGGTATTACGTCCGCGACGATGCCCACGGGGCTCAAACTCGTGTACATGTTTCAGATGTGGGCCGGGCGGCTTGAGTTTATCGCGGTACTCGTGCTCGTGTCGCAGGTGGTCTTGGCGTTTGACGTGAGGAGGTGGCGTTCGCGATGATGCGGTGGCCGTTAGCGTGTGTATTGGCGTTTGTTGCCGCGCTCGCCACATTGGGTAGCGTCCAGTCGGCGTTGGCGACCACCATGTTCGATGCCCCACTCAGCCCTGCCGAGGTGGTCGAGATAGACCGCGCGCTCGACGGTCACGAGATCGTGGTCGAGGGTGAGGCGATAGGCGAGCACTTGCGAGCGATGGGCGGCGGCAGGTGGGTGAACATCCTTGGCGACGAGGTCGGTCTCGGCATCTGGGTCACGGATGAGATGGCGGCAAGGATAGAGCACTTTGGCGACTACCGGCACACAGGCGACATCGTGCGCGTGACCGGTATCGTGAACATCGCCTGCGAGGAGCACGGCGGCGAGTTCGACGTGCACGCGACGTCACTTGAGATCATCTCCAGGGGCGAGCCGCGACCGCAAGACATCGAGCCGATGAAAGGCGTAATCGGCGGAGTCGGCCTCGTTTTCGCATACGGATTGTGGTGGCTGTACCGTATGCGCCGCGACCGCCGGATGATCTGACGTCTGGCGCATCTGCCTTTGAGGGAGTGACTTCTGCGCACGTGAACGTCCCTGATGCACCCCACGGCCGTGAAACGCCGCTCGTCTCGCTCCGCGGTGTGGTGAAGGTCTACGACACCGGAGGGGTTCCGTTCACCGCGCTGCGCGGTGTCGACCTCGAGGTGCGTAGCGGCGAGTTCATCGGGCTGGTGGGAAAGTCCGGATCGGGCAAGACAACACTCATCAACATGATCACCGGCATCGACCATCCAACGTCGGGCGAGGTGGTCATCGACGGGGTTTCTGTGCATGCTTTAAACGAGAACCAGCTCGCGATGTGGCGCGGTCGCACGATCGGCGTAGTGTTTCAGTTCTTCCAGCTGTTGCCCACGCTCACGGCCATAGAAAACGTCATGCTGCCGATGGACTTCTGCGCGATGCACTCCCCGGCCGAGCGCCCCGAACGAGCGATGCGCCTCTTAGAACAGGTCGAGATGACCGACCAGGCCTACAAGTTGCCCTCGGCGCTCTCTGGAGGTCAGCAACAGCGCGTCGCAATCGCTCGCGCGCTCGCCAACGACCCGCCCATCCTGGCTGCCGATGAGCCCACCGGCAATCTCGACTCAAAAACCGCTGACGCGGTGTTTCACCTGTTCGAAGAGTTGGTGGACGCTCACAAGACAATCATCATGGTCACCCACGACGCCGATATCGCCTCGCGCGTCCGGCGTTCACTCACGGTAAGCGACGGCGAGATAGTCGAGGAGACGACGCACCGCCCACGGACCGCGCGTTCCGGTCCATGAGAGGGCCGCTTGCCGCTCTGGCTCCCCGGTGGCGCAAGGTCGTGCGAGACCTCGCCGGACACCGGTTCCGCACTCTGCTCGTGGTCCTCTCGATCGCGGTGGGCGTGTTCGCGATCACTGTCGTGATGGGCGGACGCGGCATCCTCATTCGCGAGTTCGACGCGGTCTACTCGGCGTCGATGCCCGCCACCATCACGTTTGCGGTGTCCGATCTGGATGAAAGCGTGGTGCGCGCTGTCGAGCGGTTTGAGGGAGTGCGTTTTGCCGAGGGCGCGCGAACGCTCGCGATTCGCTACGAAAAGGGAGAGCAAAGCGACGCTGTCTCCTCCGCCGGGTGGGACACCATGCAGCTGCGCGCGGTGCCCGATCTCGAGGGCGGGCAGATCGATGTCGTGACGGTGGAGTCGGCGCGCACGTGGCCTCCCGCGGCCGGGGAGCTTGTGCTGGAGCGCTCGGTCAATCTGGTCGCCCCGCACGCTGTAGGAGACGTGGTGACAGCCGAGACACCCGGCGGCACACGTGTGCGGCTGCGCGTGACGAGCATCGTCCACGACATCAACGCGTTTCCTGCGACGTTCGTGAACGCCGCCACCGGCTACGTCTCGATGGATACCCTGCGCCTGCTCGACGAGCCACGCAGCTACAACGAGCTTAAGGTTGTCGCTGCGGGCACACCCGACAGGGCCGAAGCGAGCCGACTCGCAACGGCCATCCGCGACGACGTGCTGCTCCCGCGCGGCGTGCAGGTCGTGCAGACCAGCGTGCCCGAGCCGGGCAGTCACTTTCTCGGAGACATCTTCAAGGCGGTTTCGCTGCTGCTGCTCGCGCTCGGACTGCTCTCGCTTGCGCTCTCGGGCTTTCTTGTCGTGACAACGGTGCAAGCGATCATGGCGCAACAGGTGAGACAAGTGGGCATCATGAAGGCTGTGGGCGGGCGAGCCGGCCAGGTCACGTGGATGTACCTCGCGATGGTCGCGGTCTACGGGTCAGGCGCGGTCGCCGTGGGGCTGCCCGCCGGCGCGCTCGCTGGTTGGTGGTTCACGGGGTACGCCGCTGACTTGCTGAACTTCCGCATCACCTCGTTCGCGCCGCCGCCGTACGTGGTGCTGCTAGGCGTGCTGGTGGGGTTGGCCGTGCCCCTGCTCGCGGCAGTGGTCCCGGTGCGTCTCGGGACACGTACGAGCGTGGTTCGGGCGCTCAACGCGACGGGGATGAGCGGCACGTCGTTTGGGCACGGGTTGCTCGATCGCGCGCTGGGTCTCGTTCGCGGGCTGCCGCGACCGGTCGCACTGTCGCTGCGCAACACGTTTCTACGCAAGGGACGTCTCACATTGACGCTCATCACGCTCTCGCTTGCATCCTCGGTGATCATGTCGGTGACGAGCGTGCAGAGCTCGATCCTTGCTACCGTGGACGAGATCGACATGTGGGACTACGACGCCCAGTTGTGGTTCGCGCGCCCGCAGAGCGCCGAGACGGTCACGCGTGTCGCGTCGCGCGTAGAAGGCGTGGTCGCGGTTTCAGGGATGCCGGAGTATCGTGCCGTCTTCGCCCGTCCCGACGGCACAGAATCAGAACCGATCGACATCATCGGGGTGCGTCCCGGCTCAGACTTCATCGTGCCGCGCCTCACCGAAGGGCGGTGGCTTACCGCAGACGACAGTAACGCGATCGTACTCAACGCTGACGTTGTTAAGAGCGAACCCGGGCTCACTTCAGGGTCACGCGCCACGTTCAACGTGATTGGTGACGATCGTGTCTTCGAGGTCGTGGGCGTCGTGAGCGCGGGGCTCATGGGCCCGGTCGCGTTCACGCCGCTGGAACACCTTGAAGCCATCACTGGTGCGCACGGTGCGATCATGAGGTTGCAGGTGCGCACCACGTCGGCGCACGAGGCCGAACAGACTCGCGTAGCGCGCCTCGTTGAGCGACAGCTCGAAGAGCGAGGAGTCCCGGTGGCGTTCTCACAGACCGCGACGGAGCAGCGCGACCAGGTCGCAAGCCAACTCGGCATACTCGTGACGTTCCTCGCGATCATGGGGGCGATCCTCGCACTCGTTGGCGTAATCGGACTCACGGGCACCATGACCATCAACGTGCTCGAGTCGACCCGCGAGATCGGCGTCATGCGTGCCATCGGGGCGTCGCACCGCTCGATCTACCAGATATTCGTGACAGAGGGGGTCGTCATTGCGCTCATCGCGTGGTTCCTCGGCGCGCTGGCCTCGTATCCGATGAGCCTGGCGCTGCTCACGATGCTTGAGAGGGCGATGGCGCTGCCGCTCACCTTCGAGTACTCGTGGGAGGGTGTGGTTGTGTGGCTGGTGGCGGTCACGGTTATCGCGGTGGCAGCAAGCCTCCTGCCGGCGTTTCGAGCGGCCCAGGTAAGCGTGCGCGACGCGATCGCCTACGAGTAGCGCAGCACTGGGCGCTAGCGCGCGACCATCCGGGTGCGCCCTGCTACCATTTGCGGTAGCAGGAATCCTGTCTGACGGTCGGGGAGGCTTGAACCGATGAAGCTGCCGTTGTTCGAGCGCTTCCCGGGTATCGCCGCATTGCCTCGCGTCGAGCTTTGCGATCTGCCCACGCCGGTTGCCAACGGCGCGGACATCCTCCCGCTCGATGAGGACGCCGAGGAGATCTGGCCCGTCCACGGCCTTTGGGTCAAGCGCGACGACCTCACCAATGCGATCTACGGCGGGAACAAGGTTCGCAAGCTCGAGTTCCTTCTCGGCCAAGCGAAGGCGCAGGGCCGCGCGGCGGTACTCACGTTTGGCGCGTACGGTTCGAACCACGCGCTCGCCACCGCGGTGCACGCCCGCGCGCTCGGACTCGAGCCGCACGTTGTGCTTTCGCCGCAGGCCCCGGGACCGTTCGCCGCAGCGACGTTGCGTGCCCATGCGGCGCTCGGCACGGTGATCCACCCCATCGACGGATGGGACGGTCGCCGCGAAGCGGTGCTCGCCCGGCGGGGGCTCGCCCGGCGAGACGGTGTTGAGCCCTACGTCATCCCGATGGGCGGTACCAACTCGCTCGGCACGATTGGTTACGTGAACGCGGCGTTCGAGGTTGCCGCGCAGGTCAGGGAGCTCGACTTGGGCGCGATTGCGTTCGCGCTCGGAGACTTCGTCGCGCCAGATGTCGTCTACGTCGCCGGCGGGACGCTCGGCACGGCGGTGGGGCTCGCGATTGGGTTTGCCGCGCTCGAGCGCGCCGGTGCGCGTATGGCGCCACAGGTACTCGCGATCCGTGTCACGCCCGGCGAGGTCGCCAACGAGCCGTTCGCCGAGAAGCTCGCTGCCGAGACGATCATGTTGATGCGCTCGCTCGACTCGGCCTTTCCCGAACTCACCTTCGCAGACTTGCGCCTAGAGCTGCGCCACGAGTTTTTCGATCCCGGCTACGGTGTGCCGACCTCCGAGAGCATCGAAGCGGTCAAGCTCGCTGGCGCGGCCGGAGTGAAACTCGAGACCACCTATACGGGCAAGGCGTTCGCGGCGCTCATGGCGGACACGAAGAGCGGCCGCCTCCAAGGAGCTCGTGACCACGTGCTGTTTTGGGACACATACCACTCTGGGCCGATGCCGCCCGCGGGTCCGGTCGAAGCGCTTCCCCCGCCCCTTCAGGCGTACGTCGCCGAGTGCGATCGGCTCTTTGGCGCACCTGCGGGCGGGTAGTCTGTAGGGCGCAGGTCGCAGGCCGCAGGTCGCTATCGCGCCTCGACCCGATATAACCCTCCCTGGAAATCGACCACGTAGAGCTCCCCTTCGTCATCCTCACCGAACGACGAGATGGCCATCTCGGTTGTGGCGAGCTCTCTGGTTTCAGGACCATCGGGGCCGCGTGCGACCCCCCACACGCGTCCGGTCACGAAGTCTCCGTACAGGTAGACGCCGCGCATGAGCGGAAAAGCGTCGCCCCGGTAGACATAGCCGCCGGTCACGGATTTGCCGGTAGGGTGGCGGTACTCAACGAGCGGCCACGCGAAGGCGTCCCGGTTCTCGGTGACATCGCGGTCTGGCGGAAAGGGGTCGGTGCCCTCGAAGAGGCTCCATCCCCAGTTCTCGCCTCCTTGGCTCGCCGCGGGCTGGAAGTTCACCTCTTCTAACGCGTTTTGGCCCACATCCCCGATCCACAGGTCGCCGGTTTCACGGTCGAAGCTGAAGCGCCACGGGTTTCTAAGTCCGTACGACCAGATGAGCGGATCGGCACCGGCGACATCGACGAAGGGGTTGTCCGCCGGGACGCCAGCCTGTGTGCTCCACGCACCTGTCGCGCCGACATCGATCCGCAGCATCTTGCCGAGCGGTGTCGAGAGATCCTGGCCGGCGCGCAGCGGGTCCCCTGCTGAGCCGCCATCGCCGAGCCCGAGGTAGAGCATCCCGTCGGGTCCGAACGCTATCCCTCCACCGTTGTGGTTAGCGTAGGGTTGCTCGACGCGCAGCAAAACGCGCTCGCTGTTTGGGTCGGCTGTGACGCCATCAGAGTCGAAGCGCGAGAGAACGCTTGCATGGCTGAGGTCGGTGTAGCTCACATACACCACTCCGCTCGCCGCGAAATCGGGCGTGAACGCTACGCCGAGAAGCCCGAGCTCCGACTCGGTGCTCACCCGGCCGCGCAGATCGAGGAAGGGCGTGTCGTCGATTTCGCCGTCGCGCACCGTCCAAAGCGCGCCGGTCTTCTCGGCCACGAACAATCTTCCGGATCCGTCGCCCGCTCCCGTGACGTAGAGCGGCTGGTCGAATCCGTCAGCGACGAGAACGAAGTCGATTTTCAAGTCCTCAAGACGAGAGCTCTCCGGAGGGGTGGATGGCCCTTCTGGGGCCGATGGGGTGCTGGGGTCGACGATGGTCGGCGGCTCCGCCGGGCCGGCGCACCCTAGTAGCGTGGCGAAGAGCGCTGTGGTCAGGATCGCACGTATCACATGTGGCACGAGCAGCTACCCCGGTTTCACTCGTTAGCGTGCACGGTCGTCTTGTGCCTGCAGTTAGTACGTCCCCAATTCTTGCGAGAGGGATGTGGGGCCTGGGAGGTGGGGCCTGGGTGTCGCAAACCGCATGTACAATGTATTTGGTGGATATATGCGGTGAGGACGCGCCATGCTCTACGTGATCGATGGCTACAACGTCACAAGATCCGATCCCGCCACCCGGGACCTCCCGCTCGATCGACAACGCGACGCGCTCATCGCGCGACTTAGGGCGCGCGGAGCGGAGCTTCTCGGGCGGGGCCGGATCGTGGTCGTTTTTGACGCCGAGCGAGCAACCGGGGCGCCTGCGGCACCGAACATGGAGCCGGTAGAAGTCGTGTTCGCGCGACGAGGCTCAGCTGATGATGAGATTGTGCGAATCATACAGGGGGCCGCAGCGCGTGAGACGGTCACGGTCGTGACCTCCGACAATGCGCTTGTCGCACGGGCACGCACGCACGGTGGAGGCCGCGTGCGGATCCGCGCACGTGACGTGGTTTTCGACGCCGGCGGCCGAGGACGTGCGCGAATTGGTCCAAAGCGGTACCCTGCTTCAGGCGCGGGCATCCCCGCTGGCGGCAACGCCATAACCGCCGAGCTCAAGGAGTTATGGCTGACCGAAGAGAGCGAGGAGTGAACGTGCTCGGTTCCGGTGTTCTGGTCAACGTGCTTGCGGTTCTTGTGGGTTCGGCTATAGGTCTTATGTTTGGTGGAGTCATCACCGAGAGGTTTCGCGCTATCGCGTTTTCCGGGATAGGGCTGGCGACGATCGTGATCGGCGCGAGCATGGCTATCGGAGGGCTTGCCGATCTTGGCACAAACGGAATGGGACCATACGCGGCCCTCGTCCTAGTGGGCTCGCTTGTCGTTGGCGCATTGCTCGGCGAAGCGTTGCGTATCGAGCACAGACTCGAGCACTTCGGCCACTTCCTCCAAAGGATCGCGCATCGTGTGCCGTTCCTCGCGCCCGGTCGGGCCGAGCAGCCCGGAGAGAAGGCGCACACGCTTGTCGAAGGGTTCGTGACCGCGTCGTTGCTGTTTTGCGTGGGAGCAATGACGATTCTGGGCTCGATCAAAGACGGCCTCGGCGACCCGTCGTTGCTGTACCTCAAGGCCCTGCTCGATGGGATCGCGGCGATCGCGCTCGCGACCACGCTCGGAGTAGGTGTCGCACTTTCAGCGATCCCGATCCTTGTCATCCAGGGGAGCGTCGCGCTGGGCGCGCACGCGATCGAGCCTTTCGTCACCGAGGCGGTCATCAACGCGATCCAGGCTACCGGAGGCGCACTCATCTTTGCGATAGGTCTCGATCTCGCGCGCATCAAGCGCCTGCCTGTTGGCAACATGCTTCCAGCGATCATTATCGCAGCGGTGCTGACTGGGTTTCTGACGTGAACGGCCACGAGTCTTCCGACTAATGGATCTTGTGAGACTCACCCGATCTGTGCCGCAAACCGATACTATGAAATGAGTACGGGCCATACGGGGAGGAGCGCGGATGCGGCGGGCCGTGGTGCTTGCCATAGACGATGATCTTGAGATGGCCGGTCTCATGGAGATGGTTTTGGAGACCGCGGGTTTCATCGTTGAGACAGCGCCGAGCGTCTTCGAGGGCATGAAGACAATCGCACGCATCCAGCCAGATGTTGTCCTCCTCGACATAATGATGCCGGGAGTCAATGGATGGCAGCTGTGTGAGGCGTTGCGCGAGAACGCATCTACCGCCGCGATTCCCGTGGTCTTTGTCACCGCCCTTGGCGGCGCGCACGATCGTGAAACCGCCGAGAAGGCAGGCGCGGCCGGCTACATCACCAAACCGTTTTCCAACGATGGTCTTGTAGCCGAGGTCCGACGGCACCTTCCGCGCTGATGGGCGGAGTCTTTTCCACCATCACCGGTAAGGTGTTGGTCGCCACGCTCGCCATACTCATCGTGACCGTGGCCTTCGCGGGAGTGCAGTCTGCCGACACGATCCGCGTCCAGCAGCGTCATCTCGCACTTTCGGTCGCCTCGTCGTACGTGGACAAGATAGTCGTGACGCGAAGATGGGTGAGCGAACACGCTGGCGTCTACGTACTACAGAGCGCAGACGTGACGCCCAACCCGTATCTGCCCGAGGACGAGCGGACACTAGAGCTGCCTGACGGCACGGTGCTCGTGCGTGTCAACCCCGCTTACTTCGTGCGCCTGACCGATGAGTGGCTCGTGCGACAGACGGGCATCTCGGCGCGGGTCGTCGGCCTGGAGCCGCTCAATCCGGACAATGCAGCCGACAGGTGGGAGCGCGAGGCGATCGAGAGTGCCGCTTCCACTGACGACGAGCGCCATCTCCTCACCGAGCGCGACGGCGCTGAGGTGTTGCGTTTTGCGAGGCCCCTTGCGGTGGAGGCGGCGTGTGTCAACTGCCATGACGAGTGGGCAGGGGCCGTCGGGTCGATTAGGGGCGCGCTGAGCGTGACGATGCCATACGGTCCATTCGCGGTGAGCGCATCGGAGCTCATCAGGCGTTCGTGGATTCAGATCGGGCTGCTCGGCCTGCTTGCCACCGGAATGACGGTGGCGCTTGGCGGGATGGCGCTTGTGGCGGAGCGGCGGTTGCGCGCGAGCAACCATGCGCTTGAGCGGGCGGTCGACGTCCTCGAAGAACAGAGCGCTGCCAAGACGCAGCTGCTTGCGACGGTGAGCCACGAGTTGCGCACGCCCCTCAACTCGATCATCGGCTTTTCAGGGATCCTTTCCATGGGCCTGGCCGGAACACTCACTCCCGAACAGCGCACGCAGGTCGGCATCATCAACAGCGAAAGCAAACACCTGCTTGCCCTGATCAACGACATCCTCGATCTGTCGAAGTTCGAGGCGGGCCGCATCGTTTTAGTTGCCGAGGAGTTCGACGCTAACGAGGTCCTCGATTCGGTCGCAGGGATCGTGCGTCCGCTCGCCGAGGAACGCGGTCTTGCATTGCGGGTGGCTCCGGCGGCAGGTGAGGCTGTGCTCTACAGCGATCGCAGGAGAGTCGAACAAGTGCTCATCAACGTTGCCGCCAACGCCGTCAAGTACACGGACAGCGGTTTCGTCGCGCTCGCGGTCGTGACGGGTGAACACGGAGTCGATTTTGTCGTTGAAGACACAGGCGCAGGTATCACTCCCGGTGAAGCCGACGCGCTCTTCGCGCATGCGCACCGCCTCGATGGCGGCCTGCCGCGTCTGAAGGGGCAGGGACTCGGCTTGATGATCTCCAGGACGCTGGCCGGTCTGCTCGGCGGGGAGATCAGTGTACGGAGCAGTCCGGGGTGTGGCTCGATCGTCACGTTTCGTGTGGCGCACCGTCTGCCGCATCCGCCGCCTGACATCGCCGGATGACATTCAGGCGACCGTCTCGCGCCACCCCGTGATCGCGAACGCGCTCGGGCACACGTCGTTGAGCGCGCACGAGCCGCACGCTGGGCGTTTGGCGGTGCAGATCGCGCGTCCGTGGTCGATGAACCGGTAGTTGACGTGGAACCACACGTCGCGCGGGAACAGTTCCATCAGGTCACGCTCAACCTTATCGGGATCCTTTTCGGTCGACAGCCCAAAGCGGTGCGCGAGTCGCAGGACGTGGGTGTCAACCGCGATGCCCTCGACGATGCCGAACGCGTTTGAGATGACGATGTTGGCGGTCTTGCGTGCGACGCCGGGCAGGCTGATGAGACCTTCCATGGTGTCGGGCACCTGCCCGTCGAACTCCACGACGATGCGCTGGGCCGCGCCGATGATCGCTTTGGTCTTGTTGCGGAAATAGCCGGTGGATCGGATGAGGCCCTCGACCTCCGCGGGATCGGCACCTGCCAGGTCGCCGGGTTGGGGAAAGCGTTCGAAGAGCGCCGGAGTGACCTTGTTGACGCCGGCATCGGTGGTCTGCGCCGAGAGGATCACCGCGATGAGCAGGTGGAACGGCGTGTCGTACTCGAGCATGGTGTGCGCGTCGGGGTAGATCTTGGCGAGCCGGTCCATGATGACGCGTGCGCGCTCGGCGCGTTGCATCGCTGCCTCCGTCGGGTCGCGAGCGGTTTTCTCGGCCAGATGATGATACTACCAGGCGCTTCACGCGGCGCGGCGCGGCTCAGCGAAGCGCGAGCGCCGAGCGACGCCGGGGCACCGGCGGCGACGAATTACCGGCGGAGATGCTCGCCGCCGTGCTTGCGGATTCGGAGTAGTAGCGGCATTGGGTGCACCTCCTACGGTACAACCACTCCGGTCAAGCACCTTCTGCTGCGCTGGAGAGATATGCAGCACCTCGGGCTTGGGCTATGCATGATCGTAGGGAGTTGCTCAGGAAGGCCGTGTGTTGCGATTCAAACTTGAACTCAGGACTTGAAATCAGGGGTTAGCCGGCCTTCTCGAGCCGCTCCGCGATCCATACTTTGATGATTGACTGCCGGGTCACCCCAAGACGGCTGGCTTCGCGGTCAAGCGACTCGACCATCCACAGTGGGAAGTCGACGTTTACGCGCTTCTGCTCGCGGTTGGGCCGCATCGCTGTCGACAGGTCGAACTCGTCGATGACGTCCTCGACACCCTCGTCGAACTTCTTGTCCAGCTCACTGGCCTTCATACGCTTCCACCTCCCGTACCCGCGATCTCCTCACGGAGATGATCCGAATCGTCTCGCCGCGATAGGTGACGATCGCTGACCAGTGCTTGCCGTCGATCATCCCGATGATCAAGAATCGCGGTTCGGTCTCCGAGCGACTAGCTGCGAGTAGCAGGTTGTCGTCGTGCCAAAGTTCCTGCGCCTCGACGAAGTCGACACCGTGCTTGACCTTGTTGGCACAGTTCTTGGCCTCGTCGAACTCGAACGTGTACGGCATCGCATCCCTCGCTCGGCTCCAGTATAGAATGTATACCCTTTTGGAGCTTCCGCCAAGTGAGGGTGACCTGGCTGTACCGCTAACGTAGTAGCGCTTAACTCGCGCGGCTTGCGCTTACAGGATACGCCAACCTCCTGCGCGTCGAGTTGAAGCGCGTGTTAGAGCACGCGGCTGACACCCTTCAGGCACCGGCGGCCCCACTCCCCCGCTTCCGTACACCCCCGGCTGGCGCTGGCCCGCTTCCTGCCGAGGAGCCCTTAAGCCCCTGCCTCCCGGGACGGATCGCGCTGGCAATCCAGGCCAGGCATCCCGTCGCTCTAACCCCTGAATGAGCAGTCTGCATAACCGCCATATCGGAGGTCAGCGGTCGCTGCACTCCGTCTCCGGCAGAATACCACTCCCACACATCCGCCTTCACGCGCTCGTAGTTTGCATCGAGCTCCGGCCCCATCAGCACGAGCGCTGCGACACACCGTCTCGGTCACGTAGCGCGCCTCTTCCGGCCGCAGATCCCGCGCCAGCAGCGCACGCCCGCGGTACGACAACCACTTCTTAATCACCAGGTACCCGCCGATGGTGTAGCGCCACACGTTTGCAGGCACGCACCGCCAGCACGCGACGTCGTTCAGGTACACGTCGTGACACGTCTCGCCGAGAAGCCCGATCGCCTGTTCCGCAGGCAGGTCGAGGGATTCCGAACTTCAGCCCGATCGCCTCTCCGAGCTGCTCGCGTAGTTGTGTGAGAGCGGGATATCAGGCGAGGGTGGCGGGAGGCGGCGGCGACTCCACTTGTCGGGGTATCTTCGTAGAGAGTCCAAGGAGGTGTTCTTGAGATGTCATCTCGTATCGTGTCTGACCCAAACGTCATGATGGGCAAGCCAGTTGTCGAAGGCACCCGCGTGACGGTCGAGACCATCCTTGACGAGCTTGGTGCCGGCGAGTCGATTGAGCAGATCCTCGAGGCCCACCCTTGTCTGACCCGCGACGACGTGCTCGCCGCTGTGCGCTTCGGCGCCGAGGTCCTTCGCGCAGACGTCGCCTATCCACTTCCCAAGTCCGTCGCGTGAGGTTGCTTGCTGACGAGGGCGTCGACCGTGCCAATGCCGCGGGTCGGATTCTCATCACCGTCGATAAGGACTTCGGTGAGCTCGTGTTCCGCCTTCGACGCGTGGTCTCCGGTGTTCTCCTGGTACGGCTCGCTGGTCTCACGCCCGCTCAGAAGTCGGATTTCGTTGCGGCGGCGATTCGAGAGCATGCTGACGAGATGCAGGGCGCGTTCACTGTGGTCTCTGCGGGAAGGGTGCGGATACGACCGCAGCTGTAGCCCGTAACTCTCGAACAAGCGGATCGGACGGTCGCGAGCGCTACAATCAAGCAAGCGGGTGAGCCGCCGCTCATCCGCCACACGTTGGATGGACGGAGAACAGGTGAAGGGCGTGTCCGTTGAGGTCATCGAGGCCGACTTGGGTGACCGGGAGCACACATCCGCGATCGTCGATCTGATCGACGCGTACTCCCAGGATCCTCTTGCGGACGGAGCCCCCCTCGCCGCTGACGTACGCGACCGGCTTGCCTCGGGTCTGCGCGATCATCCGACGACCCTCGTGTTCCTGGCCTACGACGGCGCGCGACCCATCGGTGTCGCGGTGTGTTTCTTCGGCTACTCGACCTTCGCGGCGGCGCCACTGATCAACATCCACGACCTTTACGTGGTGCCGGACGCGCGGGGCAGGGGTGTGAGTCGCGCACTCTTAGACGCGGTGTCTGACCGCGCCATTACGGACGGGTGCTGCAAGCTAACGTTGGAGGTGCTTGAGAGCAACGTCCGTGCTCGATTCGTCTACGAGGCCGCCGGCTTCGCGCAGGCCACGTATCTGCCAGAGGCCGGGGGTGCGCTGTTCATGGCCAAGCCGCTCGCGCCACCTGACAAGCGTTTTGATCGGACAATGCAAGGTACACTGACCTGAGCGTTATTGGTTGCGGCTCAACCGCACCATGTTGGGCACATCCAAGCGGATGGCCGACGCGAAGGCGTCGTTCTACTCGGCGGCCTTCGCCTTCTGATCGCGCTCCTCGATGATCTCGATCGCGGCCTTGCCAGTCATCTCCTCGACTACCAGTTCGAGCACGCACATGCGGTTCCAGCTGCGTTCGATCTCCGCGGCGGCGTCATCGAGGTAGTCGGGCGAGTACTTCTCGGCGAGCAGCATGAGGGCGTGACGTCTGCGCTCGTCATCGGAAAGCACGCCAATGCGACCGAACACGATCACGCTGCGGAAATGCGTGGTGAACGTGCTCTGGACCACGTCGTCGTCGGCGATCACGCAAAACGATGCCTTATCGCTATGGGCGATGGCGTCGAGCTTGTGCCCGGCCCTCGACGAGTGGAAGTAGAGGCTGCCGTCTTCGTAGGCGAAGCTCAGGGGTACGGCATACGGATATCCATCCTCGCCCATTACGGCAAGAACGCCCGAGGTTGCGGCATCGAGCATGGCCACGGTCTCCTCTTCCGGGAGAAGCTGTCGCCTGCGTCGCATTGGCTGGTGCATTCTCTGACTCCCATCGCGGTTGCTCGTCGAGACTCGAATCGTGGACGTCCATGGTAGCCTAGATGCTGTGCGGAGTAGCCTGGCGTCGCCCGATGGAGCCTAACAATGGCATCGACACCGACAAACCGCGGTAGAGAGGTAGCCTCTAGGAGGCGAACGTCCGCGCACCGAACACGCGCATCTGACTCACTTCGCTCGCCGCTCATCTCCAAGAGCTAGCCCAATCCCGCGACTGTTAGCGCTAGCTGAATGACAACGCCATGTTCGCGTAGCGACGTATTTCGTTTCTGCCAGGCAAAGGCATGTCTGGCACGTCATCTGAAGCATGAGCGGACGGAAGGGAAGCGTCGTCGAGCTCCTCGAGGTCTCGGAGTGTCGGCTCAAGTTCCTTGAGACGCGAGTCTCTTGACGCGTTCTTGATCTTCCCGATCAGGCCTCCAAGGCTATCCCTGCTGGTCAGAGTCGTTCCCGGATACAAATATCGGGACGTTGCTCCAGGTACGGGCGAATGGAGCGTGCCCCCACGATAACGTCGATCTTGTCGTCAGGCGAGGATCTCTGCTACGCGCCCGCGTATTGATGCCTCGAACTTCACCCAGGACAGATCCCGCACTGGCTCCCGAATACCCTGAACGGTGCCTTGGCCGTCGCCAGTAATGAACCACGCCGCGTTGTACAGGCGTTGCAACACGAGCCGCCGACACATCAGCATTGCTCGGTCCTGATATGAAGAGTTGCTGAACTGCGGGTCTACCTGTGCGACCAACGTGTTTGGCGCCTAACTTGCGCGGCTTGCGCTTACAGGATACGCCAACCTCTCGCGCGTCACGAAGCGCGTGTTAGCACGCGACCGACGCCGATGATGCTCCGGATCGCGAACCGCATGTAGGCAGGCGACCACGATGATCCCGGCGTCATCGACGCGGTAGTACAGACAGTATGGGAAGCGCGGCAGCAAGAAGCGGCGAGATCTGCGGTAGACAACGGGATGTGCTGCAGCGAAACCGAGAACGGAGTCCACCGCCGAATCCACGGCATCAATGAACTCGTCGCCGAGTCCCGGCCGCTGGAGTTCATGCCAGTCGCGCGCCTCCGCCACGTCCGAGACTGCCGATATAAGGAACCAGGCGCTGCGCACGCCGATTAGTCGCGAAGCCGCCGCTTGGCGTCGTCCCAGGAGATGACTGCGGCGTCGCCGCTGTCGAGCTCGTCGAGCCTCCGGTCAAGCACCTTCTGCTGCGCTGGAGAGATATGCAACACCTCGGGCTTGGTGCGGAGGCTGTCCCACAGGTCTCCGATCAAGGCGAGACGCTCCTCAGGCGCGAGCTTGTTGATGTCGATCGCTGGCGTGTTCATGGTTCGATGATACGCCCCCGGCCTTACCAGAACCAAACCGGATTCTTGCTACGACTAACGTTTTTGCGCGTCATCTACGAGGCGCGGCGGACGCTCCCGTGCTCGAGTCTGCTGGACGCGCGGGTTGGCGTGGAGCGCCACCATCTCGAGAGTGGCTGAGCTAGTAGTGCGCAAGCAAGCGCTCCACGTCTTGGTCACCCGAGCCAAGCACAGTAAGCTTTCCGTTCAGTGCTCGCAACTTGAAGTCTGCCAGCTGGGACTGTGACAGCTTACGGTAACACTCTCTCCACTCTCTCGCGTCTGAATCTTCATGCGCCTCGCGATTCATGATGTAGTCCTCAGGCATGCTGATCAGTTCGACGAACTCATCAGAGTTGGCGCCAAAGGCCCGAAGAAAGAACTCCCTCTTGACACCAACCACCCCTCTCGTGGCGTTGAGGATGCACTGCACCCCACGCACGTAGCGCCAAGTCCAGTGCTCGCCTATGTAACGGCGGTCGGTTCGCATCACCGGGCTGTAGCGCATTGGGAACGAGTAGATCTTGGTGCCGAGCTCTTCATTGAGTTCAACGTTCAGCCGAAGCCGGTCGTAGAAGTCCTGAGGGGTGTCCTCGTGGTTGAACAGGACATAGTTCGACAACCGGGTAAGCCCGCTTCTCGCCGCCCAACGCACCGCTCGCTCGTAGTCATCACGAACGTCGAGGCTGTCGAACGCAATCCGAAGCGGCCAGATGGAGGTCTCCGCAAGACGCTTGATCTTCGCTTCGGTCAGCAGCCGCGCATCTAGCCCCTGGTTGAAGTCCACGTGCCGCTTGCGGGCTCCAAATCGCGCACCAGCGCCGAACCCAGCTTCTATGATCTCGTCGATGATCTTGTCGAACTTGGGCGAGGCGACCGTGTTGTTGTCCATGAGAACCAGGTCGCGCTTCTCGCCGTGGGCTTCCTTGATCGCTGTGATCTGGTCGATTATCGGCTGATAGCTCTTGTACGTTGGCTCCACTTTAGGAACGGCGCAGAAGGCGCATCGGTTGACGCATCCACGCGTGGCATGGATGAAGTAGGCGTCCTCCACTGGGTACTTGTACTCGATGTCGTCGAGAATCGAGTAGTCAGGGACCATCGAGTCGATACGGTCGTCCCCAGGCAAGCCGAGCTTGCCCTGCTGGTCCAGCAGTCCGGTCACTACGGTCGCACCAGCTTCCTTGCGAAGCTCGTCGGGCATCAGGGTCGCGACAATGCCCCCAACGTAGACGGTCGGGCTTCCGGTCGACTTCTCGTAGTAGCGAATCGTCTCAACCGTCCGCTTCCACTCCCATGTAAAGAGGGTGGTCACGAAGACGGCGTCCCATCGCCGCTGACGGTGCGTCAGCGACTTGCCCTTGACGAACTCAACGAGAACGCCTTGCTCACGGAAGTACGTGGCGAGCTTCATGAGTCCGAGCGGCGGGAACTTATTCTTGTAGTCAGGTTCGACCAGCAGGACAGACTGCACTTAATGGACTCCGTCGCTATTCCAGGCCAAGCAGGTGGCAGAAGCGGACGAGCTCTTTGTGGCATCGCTTCAGTTGGTCACGGCACGCCTTTGCGCGTGGGCCGTCCGCCTCGAGGTCGGCCTTGATCTCCTCGACTGACGCGTTCTGGAGCAAGTCGCGGAACTCCTTCACACCCATGTAGAAGGGATCCATCTGCTCAGGCTTGCTTTCATGCAGAACCAGTTCGGCCTCTTCAAACGCAGCTTCCGGCTCGGTATCGACGAGGGCGTAGAAGGTCCTGGAGGCACGCTTGTTGTTCAGGATCTTCGGCAACTCGGTTCGGACGCTGTCGGCCTTGGGGAATACGTCGGCGATGACCCACTCGCAGAACTCCTCGACGAATAGCGGCGTCTCTCGTGCCCGAAGTGCCAGATCCTTCTGACGATAGAAGGCCTCAAAGTAGCTGTACTTGCGAAGCGCATCCTGGGTCTCGAAATCGTCGGAATCCTTGGTTGCCTGAGGGAGGTAGATGTCTCGCATCGTCTCATAGGACTTGAGCATGGCTTCGACCGTGCCAGCTTGATGTCCAAGCTGCTTAGCAACATCCTGCGGTGAGTAGTCCAGCTCGCGAACCATCCGGTAGATGTAGGCCGCCTTCTCGTAGGCACTCCATTCGTTCTTGCCCTTGATGTGGAGCGTGCCGAGGATGAAGAAGAGCTCTTGCGGCCGAATCTCGGAAGACAGCACCTTCGCCGGGATCGTCTTCCAGCGTGGGTCGTTGGGGTGCTTCTTGGCCAGCCGCCTGTAGACCGCCAAACGCGTGTTGCCTTCGACGACCTCGTCGCCGATTACCAGCACCTCTTCGATCAGCCCCTGATTCTCCTCGATGTCCCTAACGAGGTCTTTGGTCGTATCGAGAGCCAGCAGCTTCTGTTCGATGATCTCCTGCGTTACCTCGCCGTCATGGGTCGAGATAATGTAGTTGATCCTAGGGTTCTCTGCGTAGTAGCGCAGGTCGTATATGCTTAGAATCTTGAGCTCATACGGGATCTGTCGCCCTTGTACACTCAGTGTGTTGTCAGTCACGCCTCGCCCTCCTCTAGGAACCGAAGGATCTCGTCCTTCTCATCACGCAGCTGTGTCATCTGCGCCTTGCCTGCGTCGCTCGGGCTGTAGACGAACCCGGCCACGCTGCTCTTCAACTCAATGACGGCATCGACGTACTCATCGACCGTTCCAGAGGCGATCAACTTGTGAATCTCGCACTCTCGGGTCTGGCCGATCCGGTGAATCCTGTCCTGCGACTGCAGGTAGTCTACAAGGTTGAAGCTGCGGTCAAGGTAGACCACCGCGCTAGCCTTCGTGAGAGTCAGCCCTTCCCTCGCGGCGGCCGGATTGGCGACCAGTACACGGTTAGTATCTCGCTCCTGGAACGCATCGACGATCTCGGCACGTTCTTCGATTCCCACACCACCGTGGATCCTTAGCGGCCGGTAGCGCTTCAGTCGCTGTACGACGGTCTCAATGTTGTCGACGAAACCCGACCAGACTATTAACTTCTCATGCTGGTCAAGCAGGCGGTCGACCAGTTCATCCAGATAGTTGAGTTTGGCCACTGGTGCAGCGAACATGGGGTCCAAGAGCCCAGGATTGCTGGCGATCTGCACCAGGCGAAGCAGGCGCTCGAGAACGTTGTCGATCTCGCGGATGTATGCCTGCCCTGACATGGAGCGCAACTGAACGATCAGCTCATCGGCACAGTCGCGGTACATCTGCTCTTGTGGTCCGGCCAGGGGGATCTCGTGGACTATGAAGACCTTATCCGGCAACTCGAGTACGTCGTTCTTGAGGCGACGAATCGAGTTGGCCCGAATGAGGGCCGACAGATCCTCAAGCCGATCCTCGACGCCTTCGCAGTCGGGGTCGTAGGTACTGGCGAAAGATCTGTGATCAGTTCCGAGCAGTCGTCCGCCGTCCAGGAAGAAGTACTGAGACCACAGGTCGACCGGCCGATTGGCGATGGGCGTCCCGGTCATGATTACTTTGTGCGAGGCATGCTCGCCGATCGCGAAGAGCGCCTTGGCAGTTTCGGTATGCGGATCCTTGATGCGAGTAGCCTCGTCCAGCGCGATGGCGAAGCGGCGCGTCTGGATCATCTTGCGAAAGACATCCCGCTGGGCGACGACTCCCTCATAGTTGACCAGATAGAAATTGGCCCCCGACAGAAAACGGTACTTGCGTTGACGACCGTTGCCTCGAAGCACGACCGGTACGAGGTGAGAGTGCTTGCTGATCTCGGCTTCCCAGTTGTAGACCAGCCCCATCGGCGCCACAACGAGTGCAGCGTCGATGTCGCCCCGACGCATCAACTCAGAGAAGGCGTCGATGATGATCTTGGTCTTGCCAAGACCCTGCTCGTCGAAAAGCGCCGCCTCAGGGGTCTTGATCACGTACTCGATCGCCTCGCGCTGATGCGGAAGCGGCTTGGTGCGCGGCGTGAAGTCCTGCGGGGTCCTACTTCGCATCGAGCAACTCGTCTGGGACGGGGATTAGCTCGAGCTGTGGACAGTTGATTGCTCCGATGGACATGAGCAAACTCTTGACGACACCATCAGCGCTGCGAGGGTAGCCGAAGAAGACAGCGGCATAGTCGACGTCAGAAGGAGCCAGGAAATCCTCGAGCTGCTCGCGAGTCCGGGGGGACGCAACATCATCGGCCGTCTTGGCCTCAGCGATGCCGATAGTGCCGTCAGCTTGGATACCGACCGCATCGGGTCGATGGCGTCCGAAATCGCCTGGGCGGCCCAGCCCGAGCTGATCCCAGCCTTCGGTCTTACCGTCGACTGCAACCAGCGAGAAGCCCCGCTGGCTCATGGCCTTGAGCACGATGGCGAGAATTCGCTGATGCTGCCTAGTTGGCACTGCGATCCTTGAGGCTGGCCATGAACGAGTTGACAGTGGCGGCCAGCTCCTCCAGCAAGGCAACCTTGGCAGGTTCTTGTCCGCGCCGGATGCCCTCGATCTCGGAGAATGGCATCTTTCGAATCCCGATCGAGACGTCCTGGATCTTGTCGAACAGCGGGCTGGTTGCGGCCGGGTTGACCTGTCCCAGCTGCTCCAACGCAGTCTCGAAGTCGTAGTCGATCAAAGCCTGACGGGCTTGGGGGTCCTTCAGCACTGTGCCGAGGCGGCGAACATCCTCACCTCGGCTGAACTTGCCCTCACCGACCCACGTGCAGAAGTCGACAATATTGAGCTGACCCTCTTTGACCAGCCGCTTGAGGTCTGCGTTCTTCCGGAATTCCACGAAGTAGCTGAACTTCTGATGCTCACCCGGATCGCCGAATCGGGACAAGTAGTATTCATCCATGTCGCGAAAAGCCTGGATGCTACTGCGAATGTCCGAGGGAGTCAGCTTGGTCATTCGGGCCAGCCGTTCGACCGAGTAGTCCTCCTCCTCGTTCAGGCGGTAGAGATAGCGTGCCTTCTCGTAAGCGTCCCAGGGGGTAGTCCCAAACAGATGGGCCTCTAGACGAATGAAGTTAATCTGATCTCTGGTGAACTGCTCCGGCAGCAGGAAGGCCGGAATCGACTTCCATTTGTCGTCGTTCGGGTACTTTTCGTGCAAGTCGAGGTAGACCTGAAGGCGTGTGTTCCCCTCGACAACGACGAATCCGTCATCGACGGGCGCGATCCAGATCGGGTTGACGATGCCGCCGTTGCTTTCGATGTTCTCGCGGAGCTTGGCGTAGCTGTCGTTGCCGACGACTAGAGCAAACCCAAGCTGCTCTTGGGTTGGCTCCTTGTCGGACAAGGAGGTGTCCAGCTGGAACTGGATCCTAGGATTGGTCGGATCGAAAGAGACGTCGCCTAACTCGAGTCGGCCCTCACGAATCGTGAGCTCACGCCCGTCGAGGTGGACCTTGCGCTCATGCATCCTGCCTCCTAACTGTCAGAGGGCGTACGGTTTGAAGATTGCCCTCGTACACGAACCCTATGCGCTCTCCCGCTAACGTCTTTGGCGTGAGCTGAAGCGCCTACGCCCGATCCGAACCTGAGCCTAACTCACACGGCGCTTTCTGCTCGACGCCCGGGTTAGATAACAGCTTCATGTCAGCAGCGAGCGTGCTTCGACAAGGTCGCGAAGCAGCTGTGTGCGACCGACCGGGGCTTTCTGCCGATATCCGTTGGTCAATCCCCCGACTCCTGGATGCAGTGTGGAAATATGCGTGTAGCACGACAGCTCCGGAACTTGTGCGACAGCACGATGCCATGACTGCGCTGCCGTGCCACCAAATGTGACCACAACACACAGACGAGGCAGCAAGGCGGTCAAAGGGCCAAGGGTGAGCAGTCCCTGCAACTTGTCAGCCGCGGAATTGGCTCCACCGGTGTACCAAGGAATAGCGTTCCACGGAACCACCTCACTCCAAGGAATAGCCGCCTCCGCGAGCACCTGACACAAGGTCTTTGCGGACGGGTCATCGTTACTTATCGACAACATGCCGCTGCCCTTGGGTTGGGCCGCCATTGGTCCAGGATCCTGGAACAACATCAGCACTCGAGCTTCAACTCCGCCACAGTCGGGATCAACGTACGGGACTGAGGACGATGGTCTCGCTTTGCGCAGAGAGTCAACGAAAGCATTAATGGGTGCCGCAGGACCAATTCCTACACGGGCGAGTTTCTCAGCCACGACACGTTTATCGGAATATGCACCGCCGCGTGGATCCACGCCGCCTCCCTGTTGCATCACACTCGTACGCCAGCTGTTTGTCTAACCCCTGAATGAGCAATCTGCATGACCGCCATATCGGGGGTCAGCGGCCACCGCACTCCGTCTCCGGCAAGACTACCACTCCCACACATCCGCCTTCACGCGCTTATAGTTCGCGTCGAGTTCAGGGCCCATAAGCACGATTGCGGTAATCCGACGCGACATCTCCCCGACGTAGCGCGCCTCTTCCGGCCGCAGATCTCGCCCGAGTAGCGCCCCCGATACGACAACCACTTCTTAATCACCAGGTACCCGCCGATCGTGTAGCGCCACACGTTTGCAGGCACGCACCGCCAGCACGCGACGTCGTTCAGGTACACGTCGTGACACGTCTCGCCGAGGAGCCCGATCGCCTGTTCCGCAGGCAGGCCGAGGGATTCCGAACTTCAGCCCGCGCGCCTCTTCGAGCTGCTCGCGCAGTTGTGTGAGAGCAGGATACCAGGTGAGGATGGCGGGAGAGGGGGGGGGGTTGCGCCTTTGCGAAGATGGCGGTATCATTTGATACCACCGCTTCGGTGCTCCGGCACCGAGACCGAGAGGAGGCCGGTATGGTGAGGTTGTTTGGAAGGACGTGCCGGTATGGCTCCACACCAACTCATATGCTTCCTCGGTCTTGTTCGTGAGGCCCGATCTCTAGGACGCCTAGGCTACCGCCGAGACGGCCGCAAGGTCAGTATGGATACGCTTGCTGAGTTAGGTCTCTCGGTCACAGATATGCTCGATCGGGTTGCGGCTTTAGAGCCGACTCAAGCACTGAACCTCCCATGGGAGAATGTACACCCGCAGTTCTCCGATGAGTTAACGTGCGACTTCGGAATCTACATCGAAGAGCACGGCATCTACGTCAAGGTCACCATCGGAATAGCTGACGAAGAACCAGTCGGCTGCGTTATCTCCTTCCATCGTCAGGAGAGGCCCTTCACCTTCCCCTTCACGAAGTAGCGAACGACAGCAGAAGAGACATAACAGAAAGCAGGGAGACACACTCATGCCGTTCTGCGGAGAATGCATGCGCGAGACCGAATCGCGTATTGAGAAGCGCACCGAGACGTATCCAGTCAAGGGTGAAGAGATCACCGTCGAGGCGCAGGTTGCTGTCTGCGAAGTGTGCGGCACCGACATGCTCGATGTCGCCCTCGACGACCAGACCCTCACCGACGCCTACGCGATTTACCGTTCGCGTCACGGACTGCTCCAACCACAGGAGATCCGTGCGATCCGGTCTATGTACGGTCTCGGCCAGAAGGCCTTCTCTCGCCTCCTCGGATGGGGCGAGGTGACGCTTGCTCGCTACGAGACGGGGTCCATCCAGTCGGCTGCCCATGACCAGATGCTTCGATTGGCGCAGCAGCCCGCCAACATGCGCCAGCTACTCGAACGCAGCGGAGAGCGGGTCACGCAGGAACAGCGACGTACCGTGGAGGAGTGCCTCATCTCGCTTTCAGATGAGCACGAGGCATTGCTCGTCCAGGAGGATTCCGCAGCTTACGCTGCTGGCAAAGACGTCAAGAAGCTGGGCGAGATGATGGTGTACTTCGCTGGCCAAGCCCAAACGTGGCGAACCAAGCTGAATAAGCTGTTGTTCTACGCGGATTTCCTCCACCACAGGCGCCACGGACGTGCAATCTCCGGCAGCCGTTATGTGCACATGCAGTTTGGACCGGTACCTGCGGATTTCTACACCCTTCAGGCGTCGCTCGTCGATCAGGCCGCGCTCAGCGAGGAGTGTCTCGATGCCGGCGATTGCACCGGCACGGTGTTCAGAGCGCTCAGACCAGCCGACACGGGAGTCTTCGATGCGCAAGAGCTTCAGACCCTGAAGGACGTCGCTTCGAAGTTCGCTCACTGGACCGCTTCTGACATCACTGCGTTTTCGCATCGGGAACCTGCGTGGTCTGAGACGAGCGACCGCGAGACCATTCCCTATGAGTACGCAAGCAGGCTACAGCTCGACTGAGTCTCGGCACCTGCGGCACGACGGCACGGCTGGCGACCCGTGGAGCTGGCAGTCCTGGGGGATACTCTGCCTTTCACCCGGTTCAAGCTCGTGATCTGGGCGAGGACACGACTTGTCCGGTGACCGCAAACGCCAGCACCTTGACCGCCGAGATATCCGCCTATACTCTCAGACACCCCGCCCCGGTACGCCGAGAGCGGGTTCTTGCCGTGTCCAGAAGGTGCCGAGGAGTCCCGATGTCCCTGCTCGACCCCATCAGAACCGCACTCGAGAGCGGGCAAGCCTACACGACGGTTCGCGACGCGCTCGCATTGGGCAAGGACGTGACCGTCGCCGCTCCGGGCCTCGTTCGTCCGTTGCTCACAGCGGCTCTCTTCTCGGCCGCTCCCCGCCCCACGCTCGTGGTGGTCGCGGGGGAGGAGGCCGCCGAGCGATACGCGCGCCAAGCCGCGGTGTATCTGGGTCCCGGGACGGTGTTGCGCTTTCCCGAGCGCGCGGACGCCCCGTGGTCGGACGAGGCGCCGGACCCGGGTGTTGTGGGCGCACGAGCCCGCGCTCTGCACGCGTTGAGCACCGGACGCGACGTGGTGGTCGTTGCGTCGACGCGCGCGCTTGTGCGGGCGCTTCCGCCGCAGGGTTCGCACGTCTTCGAGCCGCTCGTGCTCGAGCCTGGTGCGGAGATTGATCTTGAGGAGACGGCGGTACGGCTCGCCCGTATGGCCTACGAGCGCCGGGATGCGGCTGACGAGCCCGGCACCTTCGCAGTGCGCGGTGGCGTACTCGACGTCTATCCGTCAGACGCTACCGCTCCCGTGCGCGCCGAACTGTTTGGCGACGAGATCGAGACCTTGCGCCGCTTCATCCCCTCGACTGGGCAGACGATCGGAGACGCGGGACGCGCTGAGATCTTCGGATGCCGTGAGGTGGTGCTTGGCTCCCGGGCTGCCTCCGCCGCTCGGCGCGCGCTCGAGGAAAAGTCACTGCGCAAGACCGATATCGCACGCCACCTCGAGCTCATTGAACAGGGCATCTACTTCAACGGCGTCGAGCGCTACCTGCCGGTATTCTACCGCCAGGTCGGCGTGCTCACAGACTACCTCGCGCCCGAGGTTCTCGTTACCGTCGCCGAGCCGCGCTCGCTCTTCGATGACGTGACCCGCCGCGCGGACGAGCTCGTGGAGGCGGCGCGCGAAGCGGGCGTCTCGGCGGAAGGACTCGTCGTCCCGCCAGCGCGTCTCGACGTTGGCGGTGGCCGGCAGCGGCTCACCCTGCTTGCGCTCTTGCGGGCGGACGGCGTGGTTGACGCGGAGATCAGCGCGCAAAGGCCGCAGGTCGCGGGAGGCGAGGAGCGCTTCGTCGCAGGCATCCGGGAGCTGCTGGCGACCGGTCACGCGGTCGTGCTCGCAGTCCCGGACCGCCGCACCCGCCGCCGCATCGCCGACACGCTTGCCGCCGCGGGTGTGGCGCTCGTCGACCTCGTGGCCGAGCGCCGCGGTCCGCACACCGCTTCCGGTACCGAGAACGGCGGGCAGGTTCCCGCGGCAGGGCCGACAGCCTTGCCAGAGCAGGCGGTGCGGACGCGTCTTACGGCTGGCGTGCTGCATCTCGACGACGCCGATGTGCCCTCTGGATACGTCGTACACGAAGCTCGCCTCGCGGTCGTGAGCGTGAGCGACATCTATCCCCGCCGAGCGGCCCGGAGGCGAGCGCGCACCGCTGACGCGACGCGCACGACCTTCGCGTTTGCCCCTGGAGACTACGTCGTGCACGCGGCGCACGGAATCGCGCACTTCACGGCGCTTGAGCGCAAAGAGGTATTAGGGGTTGAGCGCGATTACCTCGTGCTCGAGTACGCGAAGGGTGACCGTCTCTACCTGCCGGTCGACCAGATCGAGCGCGTTACCAAGTACGTGGGTGCCGAAGGAGGCGCCCCACGTGTCACCCGGCTGAACACCGCCGACTGGTCGCGCGCGACCGCCAAGGCCCGGAAGGCCGCCCGAGCTCTCGCATTCGACCTGGTCGATTTGTACGCGCGACGCTCCGCGGTCACCGGGCGCGCGTTTTCGCCGGACACTCCGTGGCAGCTCGAGATGGAGGCGGCGTTTCCGTTTGAGGAGACCCCCGATCAGCTCGCCGCCATCGCCGACGTGAAGGCCGACATGGAGGCCGCGACACCGATGGACCGGCTTATCTGCGGCGATGTTGGCTACGGCAAGACGGAGGTGGCGATCCGCGCCGCGTTCAAGGCAACGCAGGACGGCACGCAGGTGATGGTGTTGTGCCCGACTACCATCCTCGCGCAGCAGCACTTCACGACGTTTTCCGAGCGTTTCGCACCGTTTCCGCTGCGGGTCGAAGTGCTCTCCCGTTTTCGCACCGAGGCGCAGCAGAAGGCGGCGCTCGAGGGCTTGTCCACAGGTGAGGTCGATGTGCTCATCGGAACACACCGGTTGCTCTCGGCCGATGTGACGCCAAAGGACCTCGGACTTGTCATCGTCGATGAAGAGCAGCGGTTTGGAGTCGAGCACAAAGAGCACATCAAGAATTTGCGGGAGCAGATCGACGTGCTCACACTCTCGGCCACGCCGATTCCTCGGACGCTGCAGATGGCGCTCTCGGGCGTGCGTGACATGAGCGTCATCGACACGCCGCCGCCCAACCGGTTTCCCGTGCGGGTGCACGTGGGTGAGTGGGACCCGGACATCGTGAGCGGGGCTATCCGCCGCGAGCTTGCGCGGGGTGGACAGATCTACTACGTCTCCAACCGCGTTCGCTCGATCGATGACGCGGTTGCGCGCGTACGCGAAGCGGCGCCGGAGGCGAGAGTCGCGGTCGCGCATGGGCAGATGGGCGAAAGACAGCTCGAAGCGGTGATGGAGAGTTTTGCCGCCAACGAGATCGATGTGCTTGTGGCCACCACCATCGTGGAGAGCGGAATCGACAACCCGCACTCCAACACGCTCATCATCGAGGACTCTCAGCGCCTCGGCCTCGCGCAGCTCTACCAGCTTAAGGGTCGCGTTGGGCGTTCCCACGTGCATGCGTACGCGTACTTCCTCTTCCCTGCCGCGGCTCCATTGACTGAACAGGCCGTCGATCGGCTCACCGCGATACGCGACCACGCGGATCTCGGCAGCGGTATTAAGGTGGCGATGCGCGATCTTGAGATTCGAGGCGCCGGCTCGCTTCTCGGTGCGGAGCAGCATGGCAACCTCGCCGCTGTGGGATTCGATCTGTACGCCGGGATGATTCGCGAGGCCGTTGCCGAAGTGCGCGGTGAACCAGAAGTCGCGCACCCCGAGATCACTGTCGACCTGCCGGTTCCCGCGTTCGTGCCGGAAACGTACATCCCAGCTGCTGATGAGCGCATCCGCATCTACCGGCGTCTCGCGGGTGCCGAGACCGCAGGCGATGTCGACGAGGTCGCTGCGGGGATGTTCGAGGCGTATGGCCCGGCCCCTGAGCAGGTGGCAGATCTCGTGGCGATCGCGCGTATCCGCGCACTCGCCGCCGAGGCCGGGCTTCGCCGGGTGGCCTTCGCGCGCAATCGCCTGACGGCTGGTCCGGTCACGCTTGCGCCCGAGTCGCGCGGGCCGCTCGCGGCGATGGGCGCGATCGTGTTCGAGCGGGATCGCTCGGTGGCCCTTGCCGTCAATCGTGGAGCTTCTGTGACCGCCACTGCCGAGGCGCTCATCGGTGCTATACTGTCGCGGTTGCATGTTCACACGAATCCCCTGGAGGATCGATGAGGTTCACCCGCACCGTTCTTGCTTCCGTTGTGGCCGTGGCGCTTTTTACCGGAGTTGCTGCGTGCGGCTCGGAAGATATCGCGGCTCGCGTCAACGGTGAAGAGATCACCCGTGCCGAGCTTGACGCCCAGGTTGAGCGGCTCAGAGTCCAGTACGGCGACATGTTTGAGGGCGAGAACGGAGACGCGCTGTTGCTCGATTTCCAGCGCAGCCTTCTTGCCAGCATGATCGACGCGATTCTGATGCGTAAGGCCGCCGAGGAGCGTGGCATATCAGTCACCGATGCTGAGATCGATGAGCAGGTCGAGGGCATCAAGGCCGGCATCGAGGATTTTGACGCCGCGCTGACCGAGGCGAACATGACCCTCGAAGACCTTCGTGATCAGCTTCGCGACCAGCTTGTCGCCCAGAAGCTCATCGAGGAGATCGCGGGAAGCGAGGGCGTCACCGCCGAAGAGATCGCCGCGTACTATGAGGAGAACACCGATCAGTTTACGGAGGCAGCTGCGACTAACGCCGCCCACATTCTATTTGACGCCGCTGACAAGGCGACTGCAGAGCGCGTGCTCGCAGAGATTCGTGCGGGTGGTGACTTCGCGGCGCTTGCCAAGGAGCACTCCAAGGACGGCTCAGGCGCCAACGGCGGCGATCTGGGCTGGGCGGATCCCAACCAGTACGTGCCACAGTTCAAAGACGCGCTCGGCAAGCTTGAGGAAGGCGAGGTTTCGGACCTCGTGGAGTCCGAGTTCGGGTGGCATATCATCAAGCTGCTAGGGACGCGCGAGGCGAGCGTGCAGCCGCTCACCGAGGTAACCACTCTCATCGAGCAAATGATCTTGCAGGACCGCAACACCGAGGTGTTCCAGGAGTTCGTCGCGGAGCTTCGTGCGGCCGCTGAGATCGAGTACGTGATTCCCGAACTTGAGCAGACCGAAGCGCCTGCTGGAGAAGCGCCTGCTGGAGAGTAGCGCCGGATACCGGTCTCGTGCCGGTGGCCCTCGGTGCGAACGGTTCGGACAGGGGGACGCCGTGGGCTCGATCGCGATAGTGGGTGTTGATGGCCCTCTCGGGGACGTGCCTCCTCGCTCTCTCGAGCGGCTGCGTGCCGCCGAAACGGTCGTGGTGCCGTCCGCTTCCGGCCCGCTTATCGAGACGCTCGCCGCGCACGGGATCGAGTATGTGACACTCGCCGGGCTTGGCGTTTCCGCACAAGCGTCGACCCCCGAAGTTGTTGACGCGCTCGTGCGGCGCGCCGAAGCGGGTGACGTCGCGATCGTGAGTCTTGGATACCCGCTGCTCCGGGGTGGTCTGGTGACTGGATTGCTTGACCGCTCGAACACGACGGTCGACGTGTCTCCCACTGTGTCTCCGTTGCACGTGATTCTGATGGCTCTCGACGTCGACCTGACCGCTGACCTCGACATCATCGACGCGCGGTCACTCGCGCCTTCTGTCGAGCAACGCACATCCCATCTCATTGTCACCGGGGTGAGCAATAAGCTGCTTGCAAAGCGCGTCTCGGAACGTCTTCTCTCGTGCTACCAGCCCGATCATCCGGTCGTGGTGGCGGCGGGCGACGAGGGCGGTTACGCGTTGACGCGCGCTACGGTCGGCTCGCTTGCCGCAATCGACCCTCACCAGGGGAGCGCGGTCTTCGTCCCCCCATCGCGCGTCGATCGAATCGCTGACTTCTACGGCTTCGTGCGGACGATAGAGACCCTGCGTGGACCGGATGGTTGTCCGTGGGACCGAATCCAGGATCACATGTCTTTGCGCCGCAACATGATCGAGGAGGCGTACGAGGCGGTTGCCGCGATCGAGGCGGGTGACTCGGCAGGACTCGCTGAAGAGCTTGGGGACGTGCTGCTCCAGATCGTGCTTCACGCTCAAATTGCCGCCGAGGAAGATCGTTTCACGGTCGAAGACGTGGTGGGCGGCATCCACGAGAAGATCCGCCGGCGGCATCCGCACGTGTTTGGCGGAACGGTCGCAGGCACTGTCGGAGAGGTGACCGAGACGTGGGATGCCATCAAGCGAGACGAGAAAGACGGAGCTGAGGTGCTCGCTGGCATTCCCGCGGCACTGCCCGCGCTCATGTGGGCGCAGAAGATCTCGCGTCGTGCGGCGGGCGCGGGGTTCGAATGGGAGACACTCGACGACGTGTGGGAGAAGGTCCACGAGGAACTCGACGAGCTCCGCGCCGCAAAACCGGGGTCCCCTGACGCCGCAGGCGAGATAGGCGATCTTCTATTCACGATCGTCAACCTTGCTCGCAAGCAGGGCATCGACGCCGAGGAAGCGCTGCGAGCAACGTGCACGAAGTTCATCGGCCGTTTCGAGCACATGGAACGTGAGGCGGGCGAACGCGGAGAGCGGCTTTCTGAGGTTGGGATCGAAGTGATGGAACGTCTGTGGCGCGATGCCAAGAACAGGGAGGGGCTGGATCGATGAGCAGTATCGTCGACGTTTACGCGCGTGAGGTGCTCGATTCTCGCGGAAACCCCACGGTCGAGGTCGAGGTCGTCCTCGATGACGGATCGTTTGGGCGAGCGATTGTGCCCTCCGGCGCGTCGACAGGCGCGTTCGAAGCGGTTGAACTGCGCGATGGCGACGCGGCTCGCTACCACGGAAAAGGGGTGCGCGCGGCGGTTGACAACGTCAACGAGAACATCGCGTCCGAGATCCTCGGCATGGACGCGACGGATCAGCGCCTCATCGACATGACGCTGCTCGCGCTCGACGCCACCCCGAACAAGGCGGCGCTCGGGGCCAACGCGATTCTTGGCGCCTCGCTCGCGGTAGCCCGCGCGGCCGCCGAGTCCACGGAGCTCACGCTCTACAGCTATATCGGTGGAGCGAACGCGCACGTGTTGCCCGTCCCGATGATGAACATCCTGAACGGCGGCGCGCACGCTGATAACAATGTCGATTTGCAGGAGTTCATGGTTATGCCGGTAGGCGCTCCGACGTTCGCCGAAGGCCTGCGGATGTGCGCCGAGATATACCACACGCTCAAAAAGGTCCTCTCTACGCGGGGGCTTGCGACAGGCGTGGGCGACGAGGGAGGGTTCGCGCCAGACCTCGGCAGTAATGAAGAGGCGCTCCAGGTGATCGCCGAGGCTGTTGAGAAGGCGGGCTACATCCTCGGCGAGCAGGTCGTATTCGCACTAGATCCAGCTACCACCGAGATATACAGGGATGGCGCGTATCACCTGGAGGGCGAGGGGCGCGTTCTCTCCTCGGCCGAGATGGTCGAGTTTTGGGCTGATCTCGTTGCGAGGTACCCGATCATCTCGATCGAAGATGGCATGGCGGAAGAGGACTGGGACGGCTGGAAGCTGCTTTCCGAGCGTCTCGGCGATCGGGTCCAGCTTGTAGGCGATGACCTGTTTGTGACCAACACGGAGCGGCTCGCGCGCGGAATTGAGATGGGAGTGGCCAACTCGATCCTCATCAAGGTCAACCAGATCGGCACGCTCACTGAAACGCTTGATTGCATCGAGATGGCCAAGCGCGCCGGCTACACCTGTGTCATTTCGCACCGTTCTGGAGAGACTGAGGACACCACGATAGCCGACCTTGCCGTCGCGGTGAACGCCGGCCAGATAAAGACCGGCGCTCCGGCGCGCGCGGATCGTGTCGCGAAGTACAACCAGCTGCTCCGGATAGAGGAGGAGCTGTGCGATTCGGCCGTTTATCCGGGGATGGAGGCGTTCTACAACATCTCCACGCGCGAGCGCGCATGAGTCGATGCGATGGGGGTATGCTCCCAACATGAATCGATCCCCCAGCCCCGTGAGTAAGCCCCCGGTCATCCCGTACGAGTTCGGTGTGCCGCTTGAGAGTGTGCTCGCGCGCAGGGAACGGCTCGCGAACAACTTCGACATGGACTTTGGGCAAGAGCGCGTATTCCCGGAGCTTGTCGAAGCGCTCCTGGCCGAGGTGCCCGAAGGTGTCGACGTGCTCGAGGTAGGCGCAGCCACCGGGTTGATGACTCGTCCGCTGTTGCGCCGCGCCCGGCAACTGACCGCGCTTGAGCCGTCGGAGGGCATGTTGCGCCGCCTGCTCGCGAGCGATGTAGCCGCGGCGCCAAACCTGACGACACGCCAGGGGATGGTTGAGGATCTTGCGGCGGATGACGTGTTCGATGTCGCTGTCGTCACGTTCACGCCTCGGCGGGGCCTCGGTCTCGCTCGGCTGCTCTTCAGATTAACGTGCCGCGTCAGGGACCGCGTCGTCATGCTCCTCGATGACGACGGCGCACTCGACTGGGCGTATCTCGGCCGTACTGCCGCCATGCGCGGTCTCGACGTGAACTTGCGGCTCGTAAGCGGAGCTCCCCGCCAAGACGGTCATGCCGAGCGTCCCAGGGCGGTCATCCTCGTAGCCGAGGTAGCGCGTTTTTGCGAGCTCTCCGCCAAGGCCGGCGACACCGCGCTGTTCGACGTCGACGAGTGGGCGGGTGACGCGCGCGAGATCGCGGTACCCTACCCGATGCCGCGCGGTGCGGCTACGCGCCTGGTGCGCTACATGCTCGCGGGCGGGGACCGCGCGCTCAAGGTCGTGACGGAGCCGGAGGGCGCGGAGCGGCTCTACGGCAACGTGCGCACGGCGGTTCACCGGCTCGCGCGCGACCTGCTTACCGTGCGTCGGGACGGCTCCACGATCCACATCGTCCGCCTGCCTGGCGGACACGAAGGCGCACAGTAGGCGGACGAGTAGCCCAGGCCCATGCTGCTTGACGGCCACGGGATCGCGTGGCCGCAGCGGGCCGTTCGATTGAAGGGCGGCACCGATGAGGCGGGCGAAAATCATCGCGACGATCGGACCGGGAAGCGACGCCCCTGAGCGGCTCGACGCTCTCATCGCCGCAGGCATGGACGTCGCGCGGCTCAACTCGTCTCACTCCGGCTTGCCCGAGCTCGAGTCACGGTGCGCCGCGGTCCGGGCGGCCGCGGAGCGTTCCGGGCGGGCGGTGGCAGTGATGCTCGATCTCGCGGGACCCAAGTTGCGCGTCGGCGTGATGGCGAGGGACACCGTGCTCGCTTCCGGCGAGCCGTTCATGCTCGTCGCCGGGGAGTGCGAGGGCGACTCCTCCCGCGCGTGCGTTAACTATCCCGGTCTTGCGCGCGACCTGCGACCTGGCGACAGACTCCTGCTCGATGACGGGCGGCTCGAGCTTTCAGTCACCGCGATCGGAGACGGCGTGGTGGAGACACGGGTCACGACCGGCGGTGTTCTTGGGTCCAACAAAGGAGTCAACGTGCCGGGCACGACGCTCGGCATCGATCCTATAACCCAGCGAGACCGGGAGGCGATCGAGTGGGGTATCGCGGCGGGGGTCGACCTCGTGGCGATGTCATTCGTGCGATCGGCCTCAGACATAGGGCAGTTGCGGGGGCTTCTCGGCGAGACGGACGTTCCTGTGGTGGCGAAGATCGAGAAACACGAGGCTATCGCGGATATCGAAGCGATCGTGGACGCCACGGACGTGGTGATGGTCGCTCGTGGGGACCTGGGAGTGGAGACTTCGGCGGAGGCGGTGCCGGTGCTGCAGCGGCGGATCATTGGCGCGTGCCGCAGCGCGGGTGTCCCGGTCATCGTCGCTACGCAGATGCTCGAGTCGATGACGTCCTCGCCACGCCCGACACGGGCCGAGGCGAGTGACGTGGCCAACGCCATCTTCGACGGTGTCGACGCGGTGATGCTTTCCGCCGAGACCGCCGTCGGCGCCTACCCGACGGAGTCCGTAGCGACGATGGCAAGGATCATCGTCCGCGCAGAGGAAGCGTCGCTCGGCGAGCCGGTGGGCGACAGGAGGAGTGCGGGAGAGAACGGCGACGTGACGCAAGCGGTGAGTGCCGCCGTGTGTGATCTGGCCGAGGACCTCGATCTCGCGGCGATCGTCACGGCAACGCAGTCGGGCGCGACCGCCCGCGCGGTTGCGCGCCACCGGGTTCGTGTGCCCATCATCGCGGTGACGCCCCATGCGAGTGTGGCGCGAAGGCTGCAGGTCGTGTGGGGTGTGCGCCCCCTCGTTGTGCCCCTGGCCGACGACACCGACCTCATGCTCGGCGACGTGCTCCGCGCTGTTGTCGAGGCGGGCCATGCGCGCGCCGGCGAGCGGGTCGCCATCACTGCGGGGGTCGCGGCCAGGGCCGCGGGTGCGACCGATTTCATCCTCGTCAGAGAGATCGGACGGGATGTGACGGCGAACCCGTTTACTCCCTCAACCTCTACGTCAGGTCTAGATGACTGAGATACGGACGCTGTGCTATCATGAGCCGCGGCTTGTCCCAAGTCCGCAATAGATGATCGTTGGCCTTCTCACAGGATGTCCGAGCTATGGCATCGAAGAAATCGACGCGGCAAGGGGCCATAACGAACAACAGACGAACCGCCGCACGCGGGCGTACCGCAACCGGCGCGACGTCGCGCGGGCGCACCGGCTCGCGCGACGTTCGCTCCCGCAGCCGCACCCCCGCTTCCGCGCGTCGCGCCGCCCCGCGCCGCCCCGCGCGGGTCAAGCGGCCCCGGTGGTTCCTGCCATTTGTGGTCACAGCGATGCTTCTCGTTCTCGTGTGGTCACTCTACGAGCCGCTCAAGATGCGCTACACGGAGACTCGCGAGCAGCACCGCCTGGAGGCGGAGCTCGCAGATCTTCAGGAGCGCAACCGCGATCTGCGCGAGCAGGTCGAGCGGCTCAAGACGCCTGAGGGCGTGGAAGAGGTTGCGCGCACGAGCCTCGGCTTCGTGAGGGAGGGCGAGAACCTCTACGTCGTGATCGATGCCGATGAGAACACGATGACCGCCGAGGCGGGTGTGGAGCCGGCGGCTGATGCGAACACTCCGTTCTGGCGCGACATCCTCGATTTCGTCTTCGGCGCACGGTAGCGCACGATGGTCACTGCTGGCACACGGCTTCGAGCACGCGATGCCGAGACGCTCCTGGTTCAGATGGGTCGCGAGCCCCGGGGCCAGTGGCGGACAGTGGTACGGTGCGGTCACGGCTTCCCGCAGGTCATCGCTACCGCGCCGACGATAGAAGCCACGACACCGTTTCCCACGCTCTTCTGGCTCACCTGTCCTGCCCTGGCGCGTCAGGTGAGCGCATGCGAAGCGGCGGGAGATGCCGCGCGCTGGGCTGAGCGCCTCGCGAGCGACGCATCGTTTGCGCGTCGACAGATGGCGGCTGACGACGCGTACCGCGCCGCGCGCAGTGCCGAGGGTGGCGGTTTCGACCCGTGCGTAGGCGTGGGCATGGCTGGGCAGCGTGATCCGCTCGCAACCAAGTGTCTCCACGCGCACGTGGCGGCCTACCTCGCGGACATCGATGACGCGGTGGGTGAGGGCGTGTGTGCGCTGCTCGAACGCGAGTGCCGAACCGCCGCATGCGGCGCACGAACCGCTTCGGGGGTGGCGACGTAGTGAGCGGCGTGCTTGGTGCGGATTCACGTCGTGTGGCGGCTGTGGATATCGGCACCATAACGGCGCGCCTTCTCGTTGCCGATGTCAGCGCCGGTAAGATCACCGAGGTTGAGCGATCGACCGATGTCACACACCTCGGCGAGGGCCTCGTTGAGTCCGGAGTTCTTTCCGCCGAGGCGATGGAGCGTGTCGAGGAGGTCATCGCGCGATACGCCGCCACGATGATCCGCCTGGGCGTGGAGGAGTACCGCTGCGTGGCGACCTCCGCGTCACGCGACGCCGCCAACAGCTTTGAGTTCGCGGCGCGGCTCTCAGCGCTGGGTGTGGCGCCAGAGATCGTATCCGGATACGAGGAGGCGAGGCTTGCGTTCTCGGGCGCCCTGTGGGGCATCGAGGGCGACGGTGTGCTCGTTAACGACGTTGGCGGAGGTTCGACCGAGCTCGTCTGGGGCGATTCGGGCGGCACGGGGGTCGCGATCCGCCACGCCGCGTCGATCGACGTGGGCTCGCGGAGGGTGACCGAGACCTATCTTCATTCAGACCCGCCCGATGCGCTCGAGCTGAAACGGGCGCGCCGCTGGGTGCGCGAGCGGTTCGCACCGTTCTTCTCGGCGATGCCGGGTCCACCATCAGTTTCGATCTCCCTCGCGGGAACCGCTACGACCCTCGCCGCGATCGACCAACGCCTCGAGGTCTACGACGCAGAGCGTGTGCATGGCGTCGTGCTCGCACGCGAGCGGCTCGAGGCGATCACAGCAAGCCTCGCGTCGATGACGCTCGCAGAGCGCCGGATGCTTCCCGGAGTGCACCCGCAGCGCGCGGGCGTGATCGTAGGCGGCGGTCTCGTGCTTGACGCCGTTTTAGAAGGAGCGGGGCTGGATTCGACCATCGTGAGCGAGCACGACATACTATATGGAATCGTACTCGACGTTGGGGCGCGGCTTGCGCGCGCCGGAGACGGAGAGTCCGGTTGATAAGGCGGTGTATCCGAATTGGCACAGGAGGGGGCCTTAAAAGCCTCTGGCCGCAAGGCCGTGTGGGTTCGAGTCCCACCACCGCTACCACCTGCTCCAGCCGACGTGCGCGGCGCGTTTTGCCCGCGGAGCTCCGGCTTTGCGATACTGGACTGGCGTTAGAACCATCGGATACGGCACAGCCGATGAAAGGGGAGGCGTGACGCATGGCACATGACGCAGTCGCACGTCTCTACCAGGCGTTCGCCGACCACGATCCAGCGGCGGCGATCTCGGTAATCGAGGAAGCCCGTTTTACCGGCGTCGGCCAGGCGTCCCTCTTCGACACGGTGTTCGCCCCCGCCATGGCGATGCTCGGCGGGGCGTGGGCGAGCGGTGCCATTGATGAGTACGCCTTCACGCAAGCTTCGGTCGTCGCCGAGCAGGTCGCGTCGTTTGTCACTCCTCCCGCGGCGGCGCGCGACACGGGCGTGACAGTCCTCATTGGGACGATGCACCATGACCGCCACGCCATGGACAAGAACATCATCGCGGCCGCGCTCAAAGAAGAGGGCTACCGCGTGGTGGACCTCGGCGTGGACGTGCGCCCCGCGGAGTTCCTCGAGCGTGCCGAGGAGACCGGCGCGCGTATCATCATCGTCTCCGCTCAGATGATCGCGACCGCACGCTCGGTTTCGCGAATCCGCGAGATGTTCGAAGCGGGCGGCCGCGACGGCCTCGTCTTGCTTGTCTCGGGCGGTCCCTTCACCGCCGATCCCCACCTGGCTCGAAGTGTGGGCGCGAATGGGGTCGTGAAGGGAGCGGAGAGCGCTCTGAGGCTGCTCGGCAGGGTCGTGCGCGATCATCTGGCGCCGGGGAGCGTCACATGACGGTTCCCACCCGCGGCTCACAGCTCGCGCTTGCCGAAGGACTCGCGAGGGAGGGCAAGGTTCAACCTGCCGCCGACGCGTGCTTCGTTGCGATGCGCGCTGACGGGGCGGACGCGCGAGCACACTGTCTTTTCGCCGAGCTCATGTTGTCGGGGGACTTCTACGATGAGGCTATCCGCTTCGCGTCGCGCGCCATCGAGATCGACCCGGGGTGCGCCCCGGCGTACCTTGCGCTCGGGCTCGCGTACGACCGTCGCGGCGGGATGTGGGACCAGTCGATCCTCGTGTGGCACGAGCTTGCCGAGGTGGTGCCAGACCTCGTAACCGCACACGTCCAGCTCGGCGAGGCGTTCTCGGCGGCCGCGTTTGAGGAGGAGGCGATCGCGTCGTGGCGCAGGGCGCTCGAGCTCGATCCGGCTGAGGCGCGAGCGATGTACAACCTTGCGGTCGCCGCGCTCAAGCGTGAGGGGGTGGCCACCGCCCTTCCCGGCTTCCGGAAGGCCGGAGAGCTCGATCCGAGTCAAGACGAGCTGTTCTTCGCGCTCGCTGGCGTCTACGACGACGGACAGCCCGCTCCCGATCCAGCGGATGTCGCTCCCGACCGCGCAAGCCGCCTCGGGGCGGCGTACGCGGTCGCGTTTGAGGAGGACTTCTTCTTGGCAGCGGACCTGATCCGTCTCGTGCTCGACGATGACGCCGATGACGCCGAAGCGCTCGGACTGGCCGCATACCTGTATCTGAAGCAAGAAGCGGTCAACGAGGCGATGGCGTGCGCCCTGCGCGCGCTCACGATCTCTGCACGAACACCTACCGCGGTCTACTGCCTTGGCGTGGCATTCGCGAAGCGGCCGGGACTCGCTCGCCACTCCGCTAGGGTCTTTTCAGCGCTTGCGAAGGCGGTGGCCGATCATCCCATCCCGCACGTGCTCTACGCCGAGTCGCTCCTCGCTCTGCAGCGCTTCAGCGCGGCGCAGGATGCCTATCGTGTCGCTGTTGCGCTCGATCCTGCCTGCGTGCGCGCCCGGTTCGGACTCGCCGCCGCGCTGCTCACCGAGGGCCGCCACGCCGAGGCCGAGTGGGAGATCCGCCGCGCGGCATACCACGACACCCGTCGGCAGGGCTTGTTCTGGACACTGTACGACGCGTATTCCCGGGGGAGGTGAAGGCTCAGGTGCCCACAAAACGTCCACACACGCGCATTCGACTGCCCGATCCGGCACCAGAGCCGGTCGCCGCAGCAACAGGCGAGGTCGAGACGCCGACCGGGGAGACGGCAGCCGTCACAACGGCGGCCACCCGTCCACCGCGACGCAATCCCGGATTCCCCATTGGTGTGAACTACTATCCGCTTGACGCTGAGACACAAGGGTGGGACGACTGGTACGCCGGCGACGTGGCCGCTGACTTCGAGGCGTTTGCCCGTGAGCGCCTCACCCTGGCACGGGTGTTCGTCTCGTGGAAGTACTTTGAGCCGCAGGTAGGCCAGTACTCGGACCTCGCCGATGAGCGCTTACAGGAGATCGTGGACGCGGCCCGAGCGAATCAGGTAAAGCTCATCGTCTGCTTTTTCGCCGACGATCGCCTCGCCGACATGCTCGACGTCATGTGGGGCAAGCGGCGCGATCCTCGCGGTGATCAGTATCTAATCCAACGTCAGGCCGCGCTCGTCCAGCGCATCGTGAACCGGTACCGCGCAGAGGAGACGATCTTCGCGTGGGACCTTGCCAACGAAGCGTTTTGCGCCGGGTTCACCTCAGCCGAGCAGATGAGCGAGTGGGTCTCGACCCTGCGCGACGCCGTTCGCGAGATCGATCAGAGGCGGCCGGTCATGGTGTCGACCGAACCGGAGACGCTCTTCCGGCTGACCGGTGTGGACGCTAAAGAGACGCTCGCCGGTTGCGAGATCGGCGTGAGCCACGTGACGGCCGCATACCGCGCCTACGCCGCTGAGGGGCCGCCTACGTCAGGACCATCGACGTATCTCGACGCGTTCCTGCTCCACTCGGCGTCGCGCGCCGCCCCGATCATCTTAGATGACGCGGGCGTTCACTCCCTCGACCAGTCACACGCTGAAGAAGCCGTTCACCTGCGGTGCGCGCTCTACTCGGGACTGATGAACCGCGCGGCGGGGGTGTTGGTGCGGCGGTGGCGCGATCTTGACGCGGAGCGCAGGGAGCCGTACTTCCGGGACCCATTCGAGGTGCTTGTCGGTGTGCACGACACGCACGGCGCCGAGAAGCCGACGATGGGGGAGCTGCGTGAGTTCGCCCGCACGGTCGCCCACATCGATCTTACGCGATACTCGCTCACACAGGAGCGCACGGCGATAGTCATCCCAGCCGAGCGGTACAATCCGCTGCCTGATCTCGCGTCTCTTTACGATCCACGCGCGTGCCTGCAAGCCTTTGTCGCCGCCAAGCAGGCGCATGTGCCGGTCACCGTTGTCCATGAGTCCGAGACGTTTGCCCCGTACACGGTTCTCATCGTCCCGTCCGCTTTCCGGCTCGATGAGGTCACCTGGGAGCGGCTCGCTTCGTTTGTTCAGGGCGGGGGATCGCTCATCTGCTCGTATGGAGGCGGTGATATCGACGCTGCGGCCCGCGAGCTCTTTGGGGTCGAGTTCCTCGGCGATGACGGGCCCCGTTCCCGCCTCTCGTGCAGGGTGGCTCAGCCGGATCTACTCGGCCAGCTTGTCTCGTTCGATGCGACTCTCGAGACGCCGTCTTTCGCGCTGCTTGGTCAGGCGGGTGCGACGATCGTGGCAACCGACGCGACGGGATCCCCGCTCCTCACGCTCGATCAGCACGGGCAGGGCAGAGCGGTGCTGTGCGCCGCGCCGCTGGAGCGCGCAATCGCCCAGGGCGACCCGTGGGCCGCTCCGGCTGCGATCACACATCTCCTCCGGACCGTCTACGGCGCTGTCGCGCGGTCGGCGGGGTGCGGTTCGCCGGTGGGATGCGACCAGCCAGCGGTCGAGCTCGCGCTGTTCACTGGCGAGGACGACGGCGTTGTGGTCACGCTCAATCACGGACGGGAACCCGTTACCGCCACACTCTCGTTTGAGCGTGCAGTCGCCGATATAGCCGATGTGAGGGGCGGACCTCGCGTGCGGGTATACGATACCGCTGTTGGCGTGCCGCTCGAAGGCGGCGGCGTCAAGGTCATGCACTTCACATACGCGTGACGCACAAGTATAAGGACGAAAGGCAACTCGAGACGCGGCGGTGGGGGACACGGACATGAAGTATCCAAGGGAGCACGCGGACTACGACCATCTGCTGGAGTCATGGCTTGAGTTCGCCGAGGCGATCGAGTCCCATCCCGAGGTTCGGCGGCTTCTCTTCGACCCGGTCACAGGGTTGCCCACCACGCCGCTCCTTTTTCCCCGGATCAACTGCTTGCTCGAAGAGCGCGGCGAGGTCTCTTTGCTCTGCCTCAACGTGGTCCGCTACTCGAAGATCGAGGAGATCTACGGTTGGAAGGTCTTCGACGGTGTCATGCGCAACGTCGCCGAGACGCTCACCGACATCACAGGCACGACCCTGCGTGACGCGGACATCGTCGCCGAGCTCATGGTCGCGGGAAACGCGTTCGTCATCATCCTCTCACCGCCGCGAGCCACCCTTCATATGGATTCCGGCGCACGCCAGATGATCGTCGAGCGGGTCGAGCGAGTCGTGCGAGAGCGCCTTGCGCACGTAATCGAGCCGACCGTCTACAGCAAGTTTGGGTGCTACGTCGGCTCGGCGACGGTCGCTGCCGATCCCAATGTGCGAAGCGAGCGCCTTGTGCACCGGGCTCTCGACGCGGCGATGCAAGAGTCAGCGAGCAGAGAAGCTCTCGATGCCGAGAAGCGAGCCGATCACCTGCGGCACATCATCGACACGCGGGATGTGCGCACGCTCGTGCATCCGGTCTTCGACCTGCGGGACATGTCGGTAGTAGGATACGAGGCGCTCTCGCGCGGACCGGCTGGCACCGAGTTCGAGCATCCTGACAAGCTGTTCAAGGTCGCGTACGATACCGATCTCGTTATGCGTTTGGAACGGTTGTGCCGCACGCGCGCCATCGAGGCAGCCGCTGGCCTGCCCGAGGGCAGACTCCTGTTCATAAACGTCGAGCCCGAGGCGGTAGGCGACCCTCACCTGCGCGACATGGTTAAGAGCAGCATCCTCGATCACGCCCGGATCGAGCCCGAGAGCATCGTGCTTGAGCTTACCGAGCGCGCCGCCATCAACGACTTCGTCGCGTTCAGGGCGACACTGGAGCTGCTCAGGGCGCTCGGCTTCTCGATCTCCGTCGACGACGCCGGCGCGGGATACGCCTCCCTCCAGTGCCTTGCGGAGGTCAATCCAGAGTGGCTTAAGATCGATCTGTCGCTTGTGCGCGGTTGTGACGGTGACGATATTCGCCGATCCCTTATCACGAGTCTCGTGACATTCGCCGACTCCGCCAGCGTCAAGCTCGTCGCAGAAGGGATCGAGACCGCCGAGGAACTCGCTATGGTGCGCTCACTCGGCGTACGGTACGGTCAAGGCTTCTACTTTGGCAGACCGGTCGAGCCGTTCCCGGATGACACCGAGTACGCCCACGTCAACGGAGTGAGGTCGTAAGCTTTCATGGGTGAGCCTGTACGTTTGACGCAGCTGTCGAGCAAAGCCGGTTGAGCTGCCAAGTGGGGTCCGGAGGATCTCGCAGCGGTACTTTCCACACTCGCTCCGCAAGAATCCGAACAGCTCATGGTGGGCTTCGAGACTAGCGATGACGCCGCGGTATACCTGCTCGGCGATCGTGCCATCTTGCTTACCGTCGACTTTTTCACGCCGATGGTCGATGACCCGTACGATTTTGGCCGCATCACTGCGGCCAACGCGCTTTCCGATATCTACGCCATGGGTGGCCGCCCGCTCGTCGCGCTTAACTTGCTCGCGTTTCCCTGCTCGATGGATCCCGGGGTGGTGGCGCAAGTCTTGAAGGGCGGCGCTGATACGTGCGCGCTCGCTGGGGTGCTCGTCGCGGGGGGGCACACGATCGACGACAAGGAGCCCAAGTTCGGATTGGCCGTGATGGGCGAGGCCGAGCCAGGAAAAGTCGTACGCAACGCAGGCGCCCGTCCTGGTGATACGCTCGTCGTGACCAAGCGGATTGGCGTGGGCATCATGAACACCGCGCTCAAGGCCGGTCTTGAGACTGAAGAGTCGCTTAGTGAAGTGATCGAGTCGATGGCGCACCTCAACAAGGCCGCCGCCGAAGCGATGGTCGAGGTGGGAGTGAACGCCGCGACCGACGTCACTGGCTTCGGGCTGATCGGCCACTTAAGGGAGATGGCGCTCGCAAGCGGGTGCGCGGCACGTGTCGAGACGCGTGCGGTTCCGGTGTGGCCGGGTGCGTTGGAGTACGGCCGCGACGGGGTCAAGCCCGGCCGTACGCTCGACGTGATCACCGCGCTCGACCCGTTTGTGGAGTGGGGCGGGATCAAGCGGGAATGGAAGGACGCGCTGTGCGACCCGCAGACGAGCGGAGGACTGCTCATGGCGGTCGATCCGGCGCGAGCCGGTGATCTCCTCGCGGCGCTCGCAGCACGTGGAGAGTCGGCTTCGGTCGTGGGCGAGATGGAACACGGAGAGCCAGGCAGGATCGTCGTCGTGTAGTCTCGTGCTGTGCATGTGCTCACAAACACCTCAGCGAACAGGTAGAATCACGCGTATGGACACCCAGGAACGGTTGAGGCGCCTGCCGAAGGTCGACGATCTGCTACGTCACCCAACAGTCGCCGCGCTGCTCGAAGAATACCCACGGCCGCTCGTACTCGACGCGTTGCGTGAGGCGATCGACGTCTGGCGCGCGCGGCTGCTTTCGGATGCGGGGATCGAGTATGACGAGAGTGGGCTGCTGACCGACGCGACGAGCCGGGTCGCGCTCAAGTCGCAGCGCTCGCTGCGTCGCGTGATCAACGCCACCGGGATCATTGTGCACACGAACCTCGGGCGCTCGATCCTCTCTGAGCGGGCGACAGCGGCGGTCGCGGAGGTCGCCGGGTCGTACTCCACGCTCGAGTACGACGTCGTGACCGGAGAACGAGGTAGCCGTCACACGCACTGCGAGGAGTTGCTCTGCAAGATCACGGGGGCCGAGGCGGCGATGGCCGTCAACAACAACGCCGCAGCGGTCATGCTCGCGCTCGCCGCGCTTGCGCGCGGCAAAGAGGCGATTGTCAGCCGCGGTCAGCTTGTAGAGATCGGCGGAAGCTTTCGCATACCCGACATCATGCGGGAGTCCGGCGCGACGATGGTCGAGGTGGGCACGACTAACAAGACCCACCTCGCGGACTATGAGGGTGCGCTCACAGAGCGTACCGGGGTGATTCTCAAGGTCCACTCGAGCAACTTCCGTGTAGTCGGATTCACGCAGGAGGTCGGCCTCGACGAGCTCGTCTTGCTGGGGGCGGCCCACGGTGTGCCGGTCTTCGAAGACCAGGGATCCGGAGTGCTCGTGGACGTTCGCCAGTGGGGACTGCCGCACGAGCCCACGGTGGCCGAGTCGATCGCGGCTGGCGCCGACCTCGTGTCGTGCTCTGGCGACAAGCTGCTCGGCGGACCGCAGGCCGGCATCCTCGTAGGACGCGAGCACGTCATCCGCCGTCTGAAAAAGCACCCCATGGCCCGCGCCCTGCGCCTCGACAAATTAACGCTCGCCGCACTCGAGGTCACGTTGCGCACGTACATCGATCCGGAGGCCGCGCTCGCCGAGATCCCCGTGCTCCGCATGCTCTCGGCATCCAAAGACGAGATTGGGGTGCGTGCCGCGGCGCTCGCCGAGCGGATCGCCGAGCGTGTGGGGGATCGTGCGATACTCGATATCGCCGACGACGTCTCGCGTGCGGGAGGCGGCGCGTTGCCTCTCGCCGATATCCCCTCGGTGGTCGTGCGCATCAAGCCGAACGGCGTTTCTGCCGTCGAACTCGAACGGCGGATGCGGCGCGCCGAGCCGCCGGTGGTGGCCCGGATCAAGGACGATCGCGTGCTGCTCGATCCGCGGACACTATCGGTCGCCGATGAGTCCGGCATCGTCGACAGGGTCGCATCGGTGCTTCTCGGAGCGGGGTAGGCAGATGCCTTCGCTGGTACTCGGTACCGCCGGGCACATCGACCACGGCAAGTCCACGCTGGTCAAGGCGATCACCGGCACCGACCCCGACCGTCTCGCGGAAGAGAAAGCGCGCGGCATCACCATCGAGCTCGGTTTCGCGCGCCTCACGTTGCCAAGCGGCAGATCGATGGGTGTGGTCGATATGCCCGGCCATGAGCGGTTCGTGCGACACATGGTCGCCGGAGCGACCGGGATCGATGTCGTGCTCTTCGTGGTCGCGGCCGACGACGGCATTATGCCTCAGACCCGTGAGCACCTCGCGATCGTCGACCTGCTTGGCGTGGAGAGCGGGGTGGTCGCGCTCACGAAGGCCGACCTTGCCGATCCCGAGTGGATCGAGCTTGTCACCGAAGAGGTGCGCGCGCTCGTCGACGCCACCTCGATAGCCGGCGCTTCGATCGTGCCGGTGTCGGCGGTGACGGGTTCGGGCATCCCTGAGCTTCTCGCAGAGCTTGACCGGGTCGCCGTTGAGGCTCCGGCGCGCCACGCCAACCTGCCGATGCGGCTGCCCGTCGATCGGGTGTTCACGATCACGGGAGCTGGCACCGTGGTGACCGGCACGATGTGGTCAGGCAAGGTCGCCAGGGACGACGCGGTTGAGCTGCTGCCCTCGCGCGTACAGGGCCGGGTGCGTGGTGTACAGGTTCACTCCGAGCAGGTATCGGCGGCGTCGGCGGGTCAGCGCGTCGCGATCAACATTGCTGGGCTTGAGAAGAGTGAGATCTCACGTGGAGACACGGTTGCCGCGCCCGGAACCCTCACCGTGACCGACCGGTTCGACGCACGGTTCACCTACCTCGGCATGCCCGGCGGCGATGAGCCCTTCGTGTCGGGAGCTCGCGTGCACGTGCACCACGGGACACGGGAAGTCATCGGGCGGGTGTTGCTCACCGAGGGCGCGCGACTCGCAAGGGGCGAGTCGGTGTTCGCGCAGATCCGTCTCGACGAGCCGCTCGCTCCGCGCTACGGTGACCGCTTCATCGTGCGGTCGTACTCGCCGGTGTATACGATCGGTGGCGGGGTGGTTCTCGACGCGTTGCCGCCTCGCCGCACGACCCTGCGCACGCATGAACGGGAGTTGCTCGAAGCGCTTCTGGCGGGTGATCTTTCGAAGGCCGCGATAGGGCTCCTCGCGTCGCGAGCGATCCCGATGACCTCCGCCGAGGTGGCCGCCGCGCTGGGAGTGCCGCGTGCCGAGGTCGCCGATGAGCTCAACCGCGCCAAGCTCCAGCGCCTGAAGGCGGGCGGGGAGACACTCTTTGTCACCGCCGAGGCGCTTGACGGACTGTGCGAGGCGATCGAACGCGAATTGCTCGCGTTTCACGAGGCAGAACCTAAGGCGACCGGCATCGCGACATCGGCGCTTCGCTACCGGGTTGACCGAAGGATCGAACCCAAGGTGTTCGACGCGCTCATCGAAGCTGCGGTGGAGCGGAAAGTCGCTCGGGCCGAGAAGGGTGAGGTGCGCCACCCGGCTGCGGCGGTGTCAGCGATCGCGGCTGAAGATGCCGCGGCCAGAGCGCTCGCGGCTCTAGTCAAGCGGGACGGGCTTGCTCCGGCGACCCCGAGACAGTGGGGACAAGAAGTCGGGATCGACGAGAAGACAGCGGCCAGGATCCTCGGGCGCATGGCCGCCGAGGGCGCGGTGGTTCGGCTCAGTGTGTTGCTGCACTTCGACGCCGAAGCGATCGCGGACGCGGCGGCGCGTGTCGAGCGGCACCTGCGCGAGAAGGGGAGCGCGTCTCCCGCCGAGTTGCGTGATGTGCTCGGCGTGAGCCGGAAGTACACGTTGCCGCTCCTCGAGTACTTCGATGCGACCGGACTGACCAGGCGCGAGGGCGACGCGAGAGTGCTGCGCAGGGGGTAAGTCTCAGACCTGCGTTCGGCGAAAGCTTCAGTGCCCCACCCCGGATCGAGAGCGCTACCGTCGGGTCGCTAGTTGATCCAGTGAGCCAGCTGCGTATACTGCATGACAGGGCTTCTGTCTTCGACACCCGGCCGCCGAGCGCAGACCGGATGGAGGGTCGTGACATGAGCGGCTGCTGCGGACCGAGCACCTGTTGCGGGCCTGCGCCCGACACCTACGAATACGGACGCCCCTCCTCCATCGATGGGGAGGTCGACACTCTGTTCGGTCCGGTGCCGCGGGTCACCACCAGCATCACCCGGCACGACCGATTCGAGGCGATCGGCGCACGACTGGGGTTCCGTCGCTCGGGCAGACGTGTACGCCCGGGGCTCTACGCGATCGGCGAGCCCGATGAGCGCTCCCCCGTCTTGGTGACAGCCAACTACACGCTCTCTTTCGACGCCGTGCGCTTCGCGCTCACCGGGCGATCCGCCTGGCTGATCGCCCTCAACACGCACGGCGTCAACGTGTGGTGCGCCGCGGGAAAGGGCACGTTCGGGACGTCCGAAGTTATCTTCCGCGTCCGCGAGTGCGGCATCGAGCACCTCACCGAACATCGCACGCTCGTACTGCCCCAACTCGGTGCTCCGGGAGTGGCCGCACACGAGGTACGCGAAGCGACCGGATTCCGCGTCGTCTACGGTCCGATCCGGGCCTCTGACCTGCCAGCATTCCTCGACGCCGAGATGCGTGCGACCGCCGAGATGCGGCGAGTCCGTTTCGGACTCGCAGACCGCCTCGTCCTCACCGGCGTCGAGCTGTCCGCGCTGCGGGACCGACGCGTACTCGTCGCTGCGGGGCTGCTCATCGCTCTCGCAGCATTCGGACTCGTGACCTGGCCCCCGGTGCTCGTCGCACTGGCCGCGGGCATCTTCGCTGTTGTGGCGGGAGGATTCGTGGTGCCGGCCGCACTACCCGCTATCCCTGGCAGGATGTTCGCGGTCAAAGGCGCGCTCGTAGGCACTGCGCTTGCGGCCGTCTTCCTCGGAGTGACGGCTCGCTGGCTCGACCCGGCGGGCATGGCCGCGGTGTTCCTCGGCATGACGGCCGTGTCGTCCTACACCGCGATGAACTTCACCGGTTCCTCGACGTTCACCTCGCCCTCCGGCGTCCTGTGGGAGATGCGCCGCGCCATCCCCGTGCAGCTGGCCCTCGCGGCCGCGACGCTCGTCTCCCTCGCCGTGTCGGCGGTGGTCTGACGATGAGTACGAGCGACCTGCGCTACATCGACGGCGTGACGACCGTCGCACTCGACCGGTCGGCGTGCACCGGGTGCCGCATGTGCACCGTTGTCTGCCCTCATGGTGTCTTCGAGATGTCGCCCGACGGTCGCGCGACCCTCACAGACCGAGACCGCTGTATCGAGTGCGGCGCGTGTGCACGCAACTGCCCGGCGGCAGCCATCAGCGTCGATGCGGGCGTGGGATGTGCCGCCGCCGTCATCCACGGGTGGCTGACCGGCTCCGAGCCCTCGTGCGGATGCGACTGACGGCGACTGACTGACGTCCCGGCTCCGAAGCATGCGGGAGTACGCGCCTCGGCGGGTATGAATTCTAGCGTAAGTCACGCACGAACGAAGGGGCGATTCGTATGACACGCGCACACCTCACGCACGAGCTCGTCGTGAAGCTCCCGAACCGCATCGGACTGCTCGCCGATGTCGGCGAGGTCATCCGGGAAGCAGGCGTGAACATCATCGCGATCGGAGCGTACCGCAAGGAAGACCGCGGCGAGTTCATGCTGGTGACGAGCGACAACGCGGCAGCTGCTGCCGCCCTCGAGCGCCTGCAGGCCGACGTGACGGAGCATACCGCGGTGGCCGTGGAGCTGAGCGACGAGCCCGGCGCGCTCGAATCCGTCGCGCGCGCGATCGCCGAGGCAGGCATCGACATGCGCTGGGCGTACGCGTCGGTGGCTTCCGGCGCTGGCACAGCACTCGCCATCGTCAAGACGGAGGACGACGCGCGGGCAGTCAACGCGTTGACGTAGTAGGAGGCCGCGAGCCTCCGCGAAAGGCACGCCGAGTTCGAGCTGCGGCTGATCGCGAACGGACTCGGGCCTCACACGTTCTCGTCGAGTGACACAGTTTGCCCGGAGAGTTGATGTGATTTAGCGCTCCGGCCTCGATATCGACATCTCCCTCGAGTCGGCGGCGGACCCTCGCTCTTAGCGGGCCAGCGGTTCGAACACGAGAACCTCGTCGCCCCCGGCGTTGGAGAGCGCCAGCCGCTCCGCGGTCACCTCGTAGGATGCCGCCTCAGCCAGGAGCCGGAAGTACGTTGCCTCGGCCTCCATGGCCGGCTCGGATCCCGCCATGAGCGTCTGGGCGATCTCGCTCGTCGCGAACGCGCCGCCGCGCCCCGTGGAGAACGTGCCGCCGTACGAATTCACCGGCGCCTGGCCACCCGCCTGATCTCCATCGAAGATGATCGTGACGGTATGCGCAGCGGGATCGGTCGCCTCCTCGGCCCACCCGACGAGCTGCCACGCCGTACCATCCAACTCATCCGGCCCGCCGGCCCCGGCGCACGCGGCTACCAGAGACAGCACAAGCGCGAACAATGCTGTCAGCAGGATCGCGCGCCGGGCGCGCCCACTCGATACACGGATGCTCATCGTCACTCCCTCGGTCGACTGTGGATCTCACAAGCAATATGACGTTCCCGTGGCTCGCACGGTTCACGCGACGCAGGCGAGCGCATGCCTGTATCTTGCCTCCAGGCCCCTGCTCCGGGCCAGTAGGCCGCGAGCTACCTCCCGGGGATCCTCGGCTAGGGGTTGTCGGTTGACGTGGTTGATAATAAGTAGATATTATGTCAGCTATAGTCATGTTCACTCTCGGGGTGCATCAAAGAAGGGGGCGCGCATGTTCAAACATCGCTTGATCGGACCTTCGGCGTGGATCATCGGTGCTGCGGGACTCGTGCTGGGAGTGGGGGCCGCATGGCTCGTGAGCATGGGGAATCCTGGCAACATGGGGTTGTGTATCGCATGCTTCAACCGGGATATTGCGGGCTTTTTCCTGGGTGCTAACGCCAACATGGGCGGTGTCGCTTACATCAGGCCGGAGATTATCGGCCTAATCGGCGGGGCGCTCGGCGCGGCGCTTCTTACGAGGGAGTTTCGTCCTCGCGGCGGCTCGGCGACGATCCTTAGATTCGTGCTTGGGTTCATTTTCATGGTCTCGTCGCTCATCTTTCTCGGCTGTACGGTTCGCGCATGGCTGAGGCTCGGCGGCGGCGACCTGAACGCGCTGTATGGCATCGCAGGAATCATCGCCGGTGTGAGCGTTGGCTCGCTTATGCTCAAGGGCGGCTACAACCTCGGACGCGCGAAGAAGCTCGGCGCAGGGTTTGGGTGGACGGGTCCGGCGATTGCCGCTGTGCTATTCGTGCTGGCGGCCCTGTGGGCGTCAGGCACGGCTCTCGGCGCGTTCACGGTCACTCCCGAGAAGGCCAAGATATTCCCCGGCGTCGCGGTGGTGCAGGGCGAAAATGTGCTAAGGCCTGAGGGCGCGAGCATCGTCGAAGGTGCTGTGGTCGCAGCGGACGGCGAGGTGCTCGTTGAAGCCGAGAAGCTAACCGCGGCGCGGCCCGCTCCCGGCGGACTGCGCGCCCCCTTCCTCATTTCGATTGTCGCTGGCCTCGCGTTCGGGATAGTTGCGCAGCGCAGCAGATTTTGCACGGTAGGAGGCATCCGTGACGTGCTGCTCGTGCGCAGGTTCGATCTTATGGTCGGCGTAGCGGGGCTGCTGATTGGGGCGACCGTCGCCAACCTGGCCTTCGGTCAGTTCAATCTCGGATTTCTCGGCCAGCCCGTCGCGCACACCAACGCGCTTGGCAACTTCGCGGCGATGGTGGTCGCGGGCTTGACTGCGATTATGATGGGCGGTTGCCCGTTTAGGCAGGTCATCATGTCGGGCGAAGGTGACGCGGATGCGACCATGGCGGTCGTGGGCATGATCGCGGGCGCTGGCTTCGCCCACTGGCAGGGACTCGCGTCGTCACCGGCGGGCCTCGCTCCAAACGCGTGGCTGGCGCTCGGCGTGATGGCCGTGGTGCTTGCCGCGATTCTGTTCATCAAGCGCGAACGCGTTGTGTGAGAGGAGAAGAGATGGTAGAGGTGGACGCTCGGGGCCTGTCGTGCCCGCTCCCGCTCATGCGGGCCAAAAAGGCGCTCGATAGCAACCCTGAATCGCTGAGGGTGCTCGTTGACTCGGGAACCGCCAAGGCTAACGTCACGAACCTGCTTTCTGACGAAGGCTACACCGTCAACGTGGCCGAAGGGCCGGACGGATTCACGATTGAGGCGAAGCGATCGTGAAATGGCTGTTTGGCAAAGCTCAGAAGGGCGCGGTCGCACGTGCGGTTGTCGATGAGGCCGTCGGCATCTTTCTCTTCGACGACGTGACGTCTGCCCTGAAGGCGGAGAAGGTACTCAAGGCCGCGGGCTACGATATTGAGCTCGTCGCGCCTCCGCAGCGCCTGCGAGCGGGATGCGACCTCGCAATTGCGATTGCCGCCGTCGAACGTCCCGGAGCCGAGCGTGAATTGGCGTCGCGTGACGTCGAGCCGCGCGGATGGGCGGACACGCTTGAGGGTACGCTTGAGCTCGCCGACATCGTGACATGGGTTGACTTCGGCGAGCACCTGATGGTGCGAGCCGGCAACATGAAGATCACTGTGGAAAAGGATACAGGTCGTATCGTTAACACGTCGGGCGGAGGGTGTCCCGACATCCCGTTCCTGAACCTCGAGTTGGTGGGCGACACCGTGCATAACGGCCGCAGACCGCGGGAGCTCGGCTATACGCTCTGCGGCCTCATGCTCGATCGCGCGTTTCTTGAAGCGCGCTCAATGGTCGACGGGACCGCCGTGCCGGACTCGGTCGAGGGTGTGCGAGCGTTCAACGCGGACGAGACACTCGCTCCGTGTGAGGCGGGTGCTGGCCGGTGAGACTACTCGTTGCAGCGACGATCCCTACCGGCATCGGCGAGACGGTGTGCGGTCAGGTCGAGCGCGACAACGGCGTTCTGCGCGTCGGCAACGTCGAGATCCCGTCGTGCCAGGGCTCGGCCGCGATGCTCTCGGCGGCACTGGCCGTGACTGAGTACCTCGGCACCGAGGCGCCGTGGACGGTTCTTGGAGGCGATCGGGGACGTGGAGAGGGCACGCGTGCCGTCTACGAGCGCCTTATGGACGACGTCGATCGCATCAGGCCAACGGTACTTTCCTTTCACTACCTTCAGCCGGTCATGGCCCTCATGCGGGCGGCGGTCGAGGCGCTGCAACCTCGCGTGAATGCGGGGGAGTTGCGGCTTGTCGCGGACGCAGGCGGGATGTACGCGGCGAAGGCTGCGGGACTCGCGAGCCACTTCGAGCTCATGACGCCCGACGTGGGCGAGGTCGGCTTCATGGCCGATGACCGCGCCACGCACCCGGCATACGTGAGCCACTACCTCTTTGGCAACAACGGGTTCGACCCCGTCGAGCTTGTCCGGCTCGCTCACGAGCGCGGCAGCTCGCCTAGGGTGCTGCTCGTCAAGGGCTCGACCGACTACATCGCCGAGCACGGGGTCGTCAAGGCGACGGTCACTGAGCCGTGCGTGCCCGAGCTTGAGGCGATCGGCGGCACGGGCGACACCGTGACCGGGCTCGCCTCGGCGTTCATGGCCGCGGACTTCCCGACGTTCGATGCGGCGGTGTGCGCGGCGAAGGCGAACCGTGCGGCCGGAGCGGCCCTGCAGGCGCGCCCCGATCACCGCGCCGACGACATCGTGCGTATGTTTCCGCGTGTGTTTGAGAAACATCTCTGCGAGTGGTCGAAAGTTTGACATCTCACAGACTCACCTGGACAATCCTTCAGCGGAGGCGGATGGGTCCTGGTGGGCCCCCTGGTCTTCAAAACCAGCGTGGGGCGTGAAGAGCGTCCCGGGTGTGTTCGATTCGCACGCGCCTCCGCCAGACGTGTGCGCGGGAAGGTGGCCCCCAGGGGCCGCCTTCCGTCGTTTGCTCCGGCTCGATCGACTCGACTAAGCTTGGAACCACATGAGGACGGGGGGTGGACACGAACCGCCTCGGAGGGGAATGTTCCCATGTGGACCGCGAGGAAGAGGGGGCACAGTGACCCGGTACCCCACGACACGCGAAGGAGTGGATTCGATGGACGCACTCGACGCCCTCATGACCCGTCGCTCGATCCGCCGCTACACCGGTGAGCCCGTCTTGGCCGAGCAGGTCGAGACGATGCTGCGCGCCGCGATGGCCGCCCCGAGCGCGGGTAACCAGCAGCCGTGGCGGTTCGTCGTCGTGACCGAGCGCGAGACGCTCGCGATAATCGCCGACACGAGTCCGTACGCCGGAATGCTCGCTGAGGCGGCAGTGGGCATCGTCGTCTGCGGCGACACCTCGGACCTGCGTCACCCGGTCATGTGGCAGCAGGACTGCTCGGCGGCTGTGCAAAACATCCTGCTCGCGGCGCACGCCATGGGGCTCGGCGCGGTGTGGCTCGGCTACTACCCCAAGACCGAGCGCTCAAGCCCGCTCAAAGCACTGCTGGGCATGCCCGAGCACATCGAACCGATGGCGGTCATCTCGATCGGTCACCCCGCCGAGGAGAAAGGTCCCTCCGAGCGCTACGACGCCGATTTGGTCCACCACGAGCGCTGGTAGGGAGGGCACGTGGCCGAGGAGGTTCTGCTCGCGGACGGGCTGCGCTTCACCGGCCCGGCTTCGATTGGCGCGCCGGTGCTCCTCAACGGAGTGAATCTTGTGGTCGCGGCCGGTGAGATCGTCGACATCGGCGGGCCGAGCGGGGCGGGCAAGACCACTTTGCTCCGCGCGCTCGCGCGGCTGCTGCCAAAAGCAAGCGGGCACCTCGCGTTGAGGGGGGTGTCGGCCTTTGGCATCCCTGCGGGCGAGTGGCGTTCGCGCGTCACTTTGCTGCCTCAAAAGGCGGTTCTATGTTCAGGCACGGTGCGTGAGAACCTGCTCGTGCCGTGGACACTCAAGGCGCGGGCCTCCCTGACGGCCCCTGACGATCACGAGCTCGCCGCCGCGCTTGCCGGCGTAGCCCTCGGTGAGATCGCGCTTTCCAGGGATGTCGCCATGCTCTCGGTGGGACAGGCTGCCCGTGTCGCGCTCGCCCGGACGGTGCTCACTAGACCGGACGTTCTCTTGCTTGATGAACCGGACGCCGCGCTCGACGACGAGAGCGCAGCGCGGGTCGCCGAGACGGCCTCGCGATTCGCGGCTCTTGGAGGTGCGGTCGTTCGCGTGCGCCACCAGCGCACTGAAGCGTTCGCAACACGCCGGCTGCGACTCGCCGACGGCCACCTGACCGAGGTGGGCACGTGAACGAGCTTGCCGGTGGGGTCGTTGAGATAGGAATTCCTCAGCTGCTTCTGTCGACGGGGTTCGTCGTAGTGGCGGGCGCGATCTCAGTTCGCCTCGCGCTTGGGCTTGAGCGCGAGTTGGCGATTGCGACAGTGCGAACATACGTGCAACTCATCGCTCTCGGACTCGTGCTGAGGTGGGTGTTTGGGGTTGATAGCTGGCTGCTTGTGATCGGTATCCTCGTGTTCATGATGGCGGGCGCCGCGCACGCTGTGTTGCGGCGCACGATAGACGCGCCGCGCGGAATCCTCGGCAGTTCGATGGTAACGATGCTGCTTACCGGATTCACCGTCACGTTTGCCGTGACCGGGCTCGTCGTACAGGTCGATCCGTGGTACGACGCGCGCTACGTCATCACCATCGCCGGCATGGTGCTTGGAAACTCGATGAACGGTGTCGCGCTCGCGCTGGAGCGGACGTTCGCGGACCTTGATGCGCGGGCCGATGAGATTCTTGCGTTAGTGGCGCTGGGTGCCACGCCGTGGGAGGCGGCCTTGCCGAGTGCGCGGATCGCAATCACGGCCGGACTCATCCCTACAATCAATGCGATGTCCACTGCGGGCATCGTGTTCATCCCCGGTATGATGACCGGTCAGGTGCTCGCCGGCGCCGACCCGCTCGCTGCGTCGTTCTACCAGATCGTCATCATGCTGATGATCTCTGCGGCAACGGCGGTCGGCGCTGTGCTTGCGGTCGTGCTCTCGTACCGCAGACGTTTCTCGGACGAGGGCGTGTACCTTGAGCGAGGGTATCGGGACGCGTGAGGGGGGCGTGTGGCGTTGACAGTGCGCACGCGGGCGGGCAACTCGACGGGCGCCGGGCCTGATGCCTCACGTAAGAATGTCGTCGAACACGTCGTTCGTTGACTCATCATAGATGTCGTCGAGTTCGAGTGCCTGCACCTCCCTTCGACGTACCGATTCCTTCAGTGCGACGAGTTCGTACAGA